>Ga0209064_1000089_pt1 | contig 196312 bp, 165 predicted proteins | sample Inofromicrocosms_FD_187498 | JGI IMG/M metagenome (GOLD analysis project Ga0209064, IMG submission 187498) | Mouse cecum microbial communities from Vienna, Austria - Inoculum for glucosamine and mucus D2O microcosms (SPAdes) (version 2) | ecosystem: Host-associated > Mammals > Digestive system...
TATATACCAACAACTTCAGAAAGTTCGGATATGACCCCAGGAAAATCGCATGCTACTATGGAATAGCGCCATTCGGAAGGGATTCGGGGACAAGCATACATTCACAGCCACATGTGCATTATATGGCAAACAGGCAGATAAAGGCCATGCTCACGATGGCGGCAATGGCTGCCGTCAGATACAATCCCGCAATAGCGCTATACTACAACGGGCTCCTGAAAAGGGGGAAAAAGAAGCAGGTCGCACTCAACAATGTCAAGAATAAACTCATACATATCGTCACTGCCTTGGTCAGAAAAAACACCAAGTACGACATACAATACAAAATTTCAATATAAAATAAAAATAATCGGAAAAATATTTGGATTTTTACATAGAAAGCAGGGCGCACCCGTTCATGATGTTACATTTTTTTACAAATCATTCAAGTATGTGTGTCTATTAATCATACAATGTTGGAATTGATAACAAACATTGTTTTTATCAATATACATTGGAATTGACGACATCATTGGAATTGACGACATCATTGGAATTGACGACATCATTGGAATTGACGACACATCATTGGAATTGACAGCATCATTGGAATTGACAGCATCATTGGAATTGACAGCATCATTGGAATTGACAGCATCATTGGAATTGACAGCATGCGTTTGATTTGCTAACATACGCTGGAATGAAGCCAACAATGTATGCAAGGGCCATCCCTATAGTGTCAGAATGAATAACCTAATGTAAACAGAAGCTGATGACGCTTGTTGCTCACGTCTACAGACTCTGCGGCGTTGGTGGCATCGAGAACATCGCTGAACGGAGTGAACGTACCGTCGGTCTGACTATACTGATAGGCAAGATCGAGCGAAAACTTGTCAAACCGGTATCCCACACCGGCCGTCAGCCGATATGTATCTTTCCAGTTGGTGTAGTCGGTGGCAGACTGGTCGGTGACACCGTATGAAGCCAGTGTTCCGTCCTTGAAGCCGTTCTTGTTGTACATCGGCGAGACATAGTTGAAACCGACACGCACTGCCAGATTGGCATCGGCCTTGATTTCCGCTCCGAGCTTTAAGGTCGACACGCCCTTGAGGGTCTGCTCAGTATGGCGCTTCATCGGTATGTCGGTCGATGATGTGGTGTTTCCGTCCCAGTCGTATCCGTCGATCTCGCGGCAGTCAAGACTTCCGTAGTCGGCAAACTCATACGATGCGCCAAGGGCTATGAAGTTGTCTATGGTATGGCCGAGACTGAGTCCGAACTTCCATGGGGTATGCAACTTGAAGTCGTAGCTGTTGTCAATGTCCCAGCCTTCTATCCCGTTGAATGTCGGTGTGGCGTTCTCCGCATCGACATACAGTGCCGTATAGTTGCGGGTGGTGAGGTCGTACCATGTGGGGGTGGCCACCGACAGACCGATACGGAACGGAGAATCCTCTATCGGACGGAAAATGACACCGGCCTTGACATCGAAACCGGTTCCGGTAATCTCGCGCGTGTCTTCCGCAAGCACTCCTCCGATCCCCTCTTCGTTGCTTTCGAACAATTCCGCATATTCAGAATAACTCTTGTAACGGACGTCGTGTATGCCGAGCGTGACACCGAGATATACACGATCGTTGATGTTTCCGCTGATATTGAAGTCGTATTCACCGATGTAGCCGGTCTGTACACGGTCCATCATATAGCGTTCGGCTCCGTAATTCTCGTCAGGATCGGGATTCGGATCGATGAGAGGGTTGTATATGATGGTGTTGTAATACAAATAATCCAGTTGGCTGTAAGCATAGTCATTTGAAAGAATCTCATCGTTCTCGATGTACAAGTCCATTATTCCGGCGTCACCCTTGTTGTAGGACAACCTGTTCTGCGAGCCTCCGTTCAGGGTGCGTCCGGCAGCATTGAGGATGTAGTCGAAGTTGCGGCTCTTGTGATAATTGAATCCGAAATTGAGAAACGAACTCCGGCTGAGACGGTTTGAATATACAAATCCGGCCTGATCGAAACTCATATTTGTCTTGTTGCCATTGGCAAAACGTTTCGCTCCTTCCTGTGACACAAATCCGAAAGATATGTTCGCCGTGGAATGACGGAACAATCCTATACCTGCGGGATTGGTGCCGATGGTGGATATATCGGCTCCCAGAGCGTCCATAGCCCCCCCCATGCCGACATACCGTGCCGTGCCGTTTAGATCTTTTGTTGCCAATTCGGCGTTCGTATATGTCTCCTGAGCAGTCATGGCGACGGTTCCTGTAAGCAGTAGAGACATGAAACAGTATCTTCTTTTCATATTCAATATTCTTTTTATGTTAAACAAAAACTTTATCTGCGACCTCCGAATCTGCTGCCACCGCCACCGGAAGAGCGGCTGCCACCACCGAAACCACCTCCGGAACGGCTTCCTCCAAATCCGCTGCCGCTACCGAAAGACCCCGACGGGCGTGTTGGCGTTGCGGTGTTGATATCGTTGCGCCTGTTGTTGTTACGGTTGATGTTGTTCTGAATGCGGTTGGATGTATTCGTATTGCGGTTCACTCCGAAACGGTCTGTTGCGCTGAATGTCTTGTTGCGCAGATTGCCCGTACGTATCCTGTCACGGTTGGCTATGCCTCCTGTTACGGTGGTTGTACCCCGCAAGCCTGCCAACGGGCGGCGACCGGTACCGGTTATGTGTCTGAACGTGCCGGCAGATCTCGGATTGTAGTTCACTACATAGCCGGGATGCCCCCACCAATGGCCATACCATCCGTGATATCCGTAGTATCCGTAATACCAAGGGTCGTACCATCCGTAGTGCCATGGGTCGTAATACCATCCGCCATAGTACCACGGATCGTACCATCCACAACGTGCCGAACGGCCTGCATAGTATCCTGCCCAATAAGAATCGGCCCATACATAATCGTCAAAACGGCTCATACGACGGGTGTATGTATAGTCATCGTCCTGATATGCGGTAACGGAATCGGGGTACACTCCTGACAGTCCGTCGAAATCGATGACGTCGTTTCCTGTAGAATCAATTTCCGTAACCGTGCTTCCATGGCGGTTGTACTCGTCTATATTACGGTCGCTACCGGAATAATACGTGTCACGTGGCGACACGTATTCAAGCGTACTCTTTATCTTGTCTGCCTTTTTAGGCACAAAATACATGTCGTCCTGCGCCAATGACACAAGAGGAACGGCCATCGTGATGACAGATATAAAAAAACACTTTCTCATAGTCAATCCTTTATTGTTTATTATTTCACGTTACAAAAATATCAGTATTCCGTATACAAAAATACGGAAAAACCCTAAACTCTGATAGGTTTTTCCCTATTTTTTGTATTTTTGCATCAAAATTCACATCATATGAAGTACTACGAAGTTGATTTTCACATACATATAAAGACCCTGAACGAGCCGGAAGGGTGCGGACCGGATTGCGGTATGCTTTTACAGGACGTGCGTGACATAATAGCCGCAAACGCCGGGGAAACGGGTTTTGAAACTTTTGAAGACACTGACGATGGTATCAAGGGGTATGTCCGGACTGATATGTTTGACGCCGGCGCCTTGGCACAATCCATGGAAGACTTGCCGTTCGGGAACATTTCCGTCACTTATGACGTGAGGGAAGCTGAGGACAAGGACTGGAACGAGCAATGGGAAAAGGAAGGTTTCGAGCCAATCATCGTAAATGGCATGTGCATAATACATGACGGGCGGCATCTGCCTGAGAAGACGGATTATGAGACATCGGTGGAAATAGATGCCAGATTTGCATTCGGCACCGGAACACACGAAACGACACGGATGATGGTGCAGGCACTGACGGAAACGGAACTTGCGGGCAAGAGCGTGCTCGACTGCGGATGTGGCACCGGTATACTCGGGATTGTGGCGCTGAAAAGAGGAGCAGCCATGGCGACGGGATACGACATCGACGAATGGAGCGTGGACAACGCCCGTCATAACGCAATAATAAATATGGTGGACGACAGATATGAAGCATTGCTCGGAGACGCATCGGTATTGGACGGCATTACAAGAAAATATGACGTTGTAACAGCAAATATCAACCGCAACATACTATTGGCGGACATGCCCAAATTCAGAAATATGATGGCGGAAAAAGCACGACTGCTGCTGAGCGGATTCTATATTGAGGACATAGACGTACTGAAGGAAAAGGCCGAAGAACACGGACTACAGTTTGAAAGATACGAAAATGACAACAACTGGGCTTGTATGGCATTAAGACTGGCTTAGAATCATGTCAAGACAGCCGGATTATATGGCATTATGAAAACGACTGTCAATAGGTGTCGTCGTCATTGTCCCGATATCCTATGGTAAGACGGCGCAAGTCGTAGAAACTGCCGTTATAGATATTGAAGTCCACATAGCCTTCAATACCTGGCAGACGGCCGCAATCGGTGTGCTGCCAGAACTTCCATTTGCCGGTATATTCAACCTTGTCAACATAATAATGTGCTATCCAATACGGATATTCGTCGAATATCGAATCGCTAAGATATGCCATTTTAAACTTATAATAAGTGTATATGATAGGCTTTACCTTGTAATGCTCTTCCACTATGTCAAGCCATTTCTTCACACTCTTCTTGAAGTCTTCGGCGGTCTGCTCTTTGCCTTTATGCTCAATATCAAGAACAGGAGGCAAATCGCCCTCTTCCAGATTCACATTCTTGATAAAATATGCAGCCTGTGCCTCACTGGTAGAGCGGGTGCTCCAAAAGTGATATGCACCGCGTATGAACCCGTATTCACGAGCCTGATAGAAATTGTCTGCAAAGCGGTGGTCCAGCCTGCTGGCCCCTTCTGTCGCCTTTATCATGACAAAACGCACGGGACATTTCTCTATCATACCGTTGTTGCGTAGTTTTTCCCAGTCGATGGTGCCTTGATAATGGCTTATGTCGATGCCATGTATTTCATATCCTTCAGGATAAGAGGCATCACCGTACAGGGCACGCCAACGAAAACCGAAAGGCCCGACAAAGAAATAATAGAAAGCCCAAATATAGCCTGCAACAACAAGTCCGCTGCCAAGCCACCATGCCCAACCGGGCAAATGTCGCAGTATGCGTATTATAAATCCCGGTTTCTTGCGCTTTACTGGACTATGATAGACTTTTCTTACGCTTCTTTTTCTCGTCTGACTGCGATTTGTGGTTGTATTTGGCATATCTATATAAGTCAGTCACGGACTACACGGGACGCTGCTGTATTGCATCCGCGTATAGTCCGTGACCAAGAGATTTATTTGCTCTGTTCGAGTGACAATGTTTTTGTAGGCTGGTCGCAAACCTCGCTTGGTCCCCAATACTGTATCGGACCGGGATAAACGTAACATGTTTCCTTTGCCCAACGGTCACGCACGGCAGCAAAGGCCTTGAACGGTTTTCCTTCAAGCTCGACAAGTGCCTTACGGATAACAGGCTTCATCTCACCGTTACGACGCTCCATGTTCATCATCATCGTTATAGGCACACCACCTGCGACCCATTCGTCGGCAGGCGCCGTAGTGTTCTGTACGATAGCCATATATCCGGTCTTGCCGTTGGCGATAAGCTGTGCCGCACTTGTTCCGAGTGCATAGCAATAGTCGGCATCGAAGTTTGAAGGAGCTGCGCAACGTCCTTCATAACCGAAGAAATGGTGCAGAGCCGCAAATTTGCCTACATACTTTCCTTCTTTCTTCCACTGGGCAAGGCGTGCCTCACACATTTCCGAAAGCAGTTTCTCTGTCTCAATGAGAGATACCTGGACATTTCCATGAGGATCTCTGTCGAGTGACAATTGTCGGGCAACACCTTCGGGCAGAGTCTCGAATGTGGCGGCATTCTCTTTTGACAGATGTGAAATGATGTACTCACGCTGTGCTGTCTTGTCAAGGTCCTTATAATCGGCGCCATGAGCGGCCAACAGATCGTTGAGTTCCTGAATCAGACGGCCTATGGCGGGGATAAACTCGATAAGTCCCTCGGGGATTATCACCGTACCGAAGTTGTTGCCCTGAGCCGCGCGGTATGCGATAGCCTCGCAAAGCTGGTCGACAATCTGGTTGAGTGTCATATCCTTCTGCTCCACCTCCTCTGACACGATACAGATATTGGGCTGGCATTGCAGGGCACATTCAAGGGCGATATGGCTGGCCGAACGTCCCATCACTTTGATGAAGTGCCAGTACTTACGGGCTGAATTGCAGTCGCGCTCGATGTTTCCGATGAGTTCTGCATATGTCTTTGTTGCCGTATCGAAACCAAAGCTCGTCTCTATCTGTGCATTCTTCAGATCACCGTCAATTGTCTTCGGGCATCCTATCACCTGCACACCATAATTCTTGGCTGCATAATATTCAGCCAATACACAAGCATTTGTGTTAGAGTCGTCACCACCGATGATGACAATGGCTTTGATATCCAGTTCGCGGATAATCTCAAGCCCTTTCTCAAACTGTTCCACCTGCTCCAGCTTTGTACGGCCCGAACCTATCATATCGAAACCGCCTGTATTACGGTATTCATCTATAATGTCCTTGGTCAGCTCCATATAATTATGGTCTACGAGTCCGCCGGGGCCGAGAATGAAACCATAAAGCCGGTTTTCGGGATTCAACTTCTTTACCTGATCGAAAAGACCTGTTATCACATTATGGCCGCCGGGAGCCTGTCCGCCGCTGAGAATGATACCCACGTTCATCTTTGTGTTGCAGGCTTCTTCGCTCGGAACAAATTCCACTACAGGCATACCGTAGGTGTTGGGGAACAATTTCTTGATGTCTTCCTGATCATCCACACTCTGTGTAGGGTTGCCCTCCTTAATCTTTACTGCACCCTGAAGGGCTTTGGGCAACTTCGGCTGATAAGCAGATCTTGATATCTGCAAAGCACTTTTTTCCATGTTTGTATCTATATAACTTTATGAATAATGAATTAAAATTCTATTCTTCAGTCAAAACAAAAAAATATGAAAACCAAAAAGTCTTCATTATCCTTTCGGAATGCAAAAATAAACATTTTGAAACAGAAAACAGAAAGAAACAACATAAAAACGTTTTCTGAACATATTTTTTATGAAAATCCTTATATATTCGATTATTTTTCAGTATCTTTGGCGTTGTAAACACTAATAAAACAATAGGAGGTCATCACTATGGCAAACAAAAGAAATCTTAAACGCAACATCAACCTCGTATGTGAGGAACTTTTGGCAGAATGTATGGCTGCATCGTTGTATGGAACAAAAGAAACTCAGGAAAGTGCAGATGCCATCATCTATGCTATAATAAAACTCGGCAACGATTTCACACACAGAGTGTCTCATCCGGAACCGGGAATAGATGCAAAGGTTTATTTCAAGGATTTGACAGACAAATTCAATGCCGGAATAGAGGAGCTTGCAGAACAAATCAATAATCTATATTGATTTTCATATTTCAGGATAAGAACATTCACAGATAAAAACATCATAATATAGTTTTTGACATTATGTGGAAATCATTCTGCCGCTGGCTTCTATATAGTCGCATGGGATGGACTGCCGACGTGACGGAAGCCCATCCCGCAAAATATATCATATGTCTTGCACCACACACCAGCAATTGGGACTTCGTTATAGGCCAGTTATATGCCGGTGCCGAAGGGATAAACAGCAATTTCCTCATGAAGAAGGAGTGGTTCTTCTGGCCGCTTGGTCCTGTATTCCGATATATGGGTGGTGTGCCGGTATGGCGTTCAAAGCATACAAGCATGACGGACAATCTTGCGGAAACAGCCCGTCAGGCCGATACATTTCATCTGTGTATCACTCCGGAGGGCACACGCTCGCGCAACCCGGAATGGAAAAAAGGATTCTATTATATATCCCTGAAAGCCGGTATACCAATATTGCTGTACGGTGTAGACTACAAGAAGCGCCGTATACAGTGTACACGCACTATCATTCCTGATGGTAATATAGACAGTCAGATGCGTGAAATAAAACTATATTTCAAGGATTTTACAGGTAAAAAACCGGAGAAATTCACTATAGGCGAAATCTGACATGAAATATCTTTTATACATATTGCTGCTGTCTTATCCTATGGCATCAATGGCCCAAAATAGAGCTCAAGAATCTAAAATGGTCAAGGATTTACGGAAATTCTTTGCAAAATACAAGCCTAAGGACCAAGTGCTCACTCAAGCGCCACAGATGCTGGATTATAAACTCGACAACAAAAGCCAAAAGATAACAATAACCGCCGACGAGTTTTTTGCCGCTCAGGAGTTTTCTCCTGAGCTAAATGCAGATATATATAAAAGAATAAGGAAAGAACTGCCCAAACCATACAGGAAATACGAGATTACAATTGTCACAAACGGCATGTCCATAGACGCGCTTATACCCAACCGTCTGTCAAAAGACATAGACAAGTCGCGTATGTGGGGAGATGTCGAGTACGACGGGAATCCGTGGACACAGAACCTTTCGTATCCGGCAAAGACCACGCACGGACTTAACAACAGGCACGTTTCGCTATGGGCAAGTCATGGCAGATATTACGATGTAAACCGCGGTACGTGGAAATGGCAACGCCCCAAACTGTTCGGCACAACCGAAGATTTGTTCACACAGACTATCGTTGTGCCCTATCTTATTCCAATGCTTGAAAATGCCGGAGCCGTGGTTTTCACTCCCCGCGAACGTGATTGGCAAAAACATGAACTGATTGTTGACAACGACGACAAGGCTTCCGGAACAAGCTATATCGAGGTATATGCCAAACACGAATGGACCGATGCCGGCACAAAAGGTTTTGCCAGCCATAGAGGAACATATAAGGATGGCGAAAATCCATTCGAAGCCGGTACAGCGAGAATGGCCAAGACAACGAGCAAAAAGAACAACTACAGTCTCATATCATATATGCCCAAGTTTCCGGAAGAAGGGCGTTATGCCGTATATGTGAGCTATAGCACACTGGAAAACAGCGTGGACGACGCTTCATATACAGTGTGGCACAAAGGTGAAAAGACAGAATTTCGCGTAAACCAGCAAATGGGGGGCGGCACGTGGGTGTATCTCGGCACGTTCGACTTTGACAAAGGCAGCAGCCAGTACAACCGTGTAATACTGACAAACAGAAGCGCCCGGCATAATGGCGTAGTTACGGCTGATGCCGTAAGATTCGGCGGCGGAATGGGAAACATCGAGCGCGGAGGACTTACCAGCGGTCTGCCAAGGTGTCTTGAAGGAGCACGTTATTATGCCCAATGGGCCGGAATGCCATACAAGGTATACAGTTCGAAAAACGGAACAGACGACTATGGCGATGACATAAATACCCGGTCACTCATGACAAACCATCTGGCAGGCGGATCCTGCTATGTACCTTCGCAAGCGGGACTCAACGTACCGATAGAACTTTCGCTTGCCGTACATAGTGATGCCGGATACAGTAAAGACGGAACCGGGCTTATAGGCTCGCTCGGGATATGCACTACAGGATTCAACAACGGACATTTCAATACCGGAATGTCACGCATGGCATCACGCGACTTTGCCGATGCCCTGCTGTCCAACGCTGCCCGCGACATCATTTACAAATACGGAAAGTGGAACAAACGTGAACTTTTCGACCGCAACTATTCGGAAACACGGATACCGGAAGTTCCGAGTGCCATCATCGAAACAATGTCCCATCAGAATTTTCCTGACATGATGTACGGACAGGATCCCAACTTCCGTTTTACACTTGCACGCTCTTTATACAAAACAATATTGAGATATGTCAATGACCAGCACGGTCGTCAAAGTGTGGTCACTCCTCTTACTCCCGACAATTTCCATATCGAATTTACGGATGTAGATGAAGTGCGCCTTAACTGGAGAGCCGTGAACGACCCTCAGGAAGCGACATCAAAACCCACCGGTTACATTGTTTATACAAGCACAGGGTCCTCAGGCTTTGACAACGGAACGTATATACGAGCCGACAACAGTCATCGGATTAAACTGGAACCGGGCGTATTATATAGTTTTCGCGTTGCTGCGGTCAATGCCGGTGGATGCAGTTTCCCGTCGGAAGTGCTATGCGCACTATATAATCCGGGGGCCACAAAAGACATATTGATAGTGGACGGCTTCCATCGCCTGTCATCTCCGGCTGTGCGCAACACACAGTTTGAACAGGGATTCGACATCGATGAAGACCCCGGAGTTACACTCGGTCCGACTGCTGGGTGGGTCGGACGACAGCTTTGCTACGACACTGGAAGCATGGGCATAGATGGTGAAGACGGACTTGGATGGTCTGCCGACGACATGACCGGCATATTCGTTGCCGGAAACGACCGCAATCACGTACGCACACATGCCGAGGCAATAAAGGAGGCCGGCCGATACAACATTATAAGTTGTTCGTCTGAGGCCATAGAGAACGGTAAGGTTGACCTTGCACATTACCAACTTGCCGATATTGTATTGGGGCTTGAACGGAACGACACCCATAGTCTCGAATATTACAAGACATTCACACCGGCCATGCGCGAACGGCTTGAAGCCTATGTCAGCAGAGGAGGCTCATTGCTCGTCAGCGGTGCATACACAGGTAGCGACATGACTAGTCCTGACGAGCAGTCATTTCTTGCAAACGTACTGAAATGTCGTTTCGGAGGTCGCAACCGCACATCAGGAGGCCTTGCTGAGGGTTTGGGAACAACCATTCAATTCTATAATACCATCAACGAGAAACACTATGCGGCAACGTCGGCCGACGTCCTGAATCCGATACCACCGGCGTACGCAGCCATGCGCTACTCCGACGGTCCCAACGCGTGTGTGGCATACAAGGGCGACGACTACCGTGTAATCACAACAGGCTTCCCGTTAGAGTGTATAAGAAGCAAGCAGAAGCAGACTTCTATAATAAAAGGACTTATAAACTTCCTTTTGAAATAAGGACGGCAATAAAACAAAATATTAATAATATAAAAACAACAGAACATCCATGTATAAGATTCAAACAAACCAATCCGGCACCCGAAGCATTGATATATCGGACGAGCATTTGCAGACAATAAGAAGACATCAGCTTTTCCGCGACCTTATCGACAGCAACGGATATGTTGACGAGACGGTATTGGACAAGCTGAAACTCAATGTCCGTGCCATATTAGAGTCGGAAACAGACGACAACAAGGCTCTGCTTGACCTATGTCTCGACGTCATCTACCATTCAAACATGAAAGCATTCGGTTTGCAGAAACTTGTCAGGCTATACATAGAATGGAACGAACGTAATGCAGAGACTGCTGAACCGGAAACAGAGGCCGAGGCTCAATGACCGGCAGAGCCGATTATACGAATTTATATGGAATACAGACTTTCAGACTTCCTGCCCACAACCAAGAAAGAACTTGAGATGCGCGGATGGGACGAGATCGATGTGATACTCTTTTCCGCCGATGCCTATGTCGATCATCCGTCATTCGGCGCAGCCGTTATCGGCCGCACCATTGAAGCCGCAGGCTATCGCGTGGCTATAGTGCCACAACCAGACTGGCACGGTGACTTCCGGGATTTCAAGAAACTCGGCCGCCCTCGCCTGTTCTTCGGCATTGCACCTGGATGTATGGACTCCATGGTCAATAAGTATACCGCCAACCGTCGCCTACGTTCTGAGGATGCCTACAGCCCCGACGGCCGGCACGACATGCGTCCCGAATACCCCACAATAGTATATTCACAGATACTCCGCCGGCTGTTTCCCGATGTCCCGATAATCCTAGGGGGCATCGAAGCATCGATGAGACGCCTCACCCATTATGATTATTGGCAGGATTCGCTGCGCAAATGTATACTATGCGACAGCGGTGCAGACATGATAATATACGGTATGGGTGAAAAGTCTGTAGTGGAAATATGCAACCGTCTGGCCGCAGGCTCACCGATTGGCACTGTCAGAGACATTCCGCAAACGGTATACATAGCACATGACAAGGGAGACGTGCCGGGAGGAATCGGTAACGATGACATTGTACTGCACAGTCATGAGACATGCCTGAGCGACAAAAAAGCACAGGCTGACAACTTCAGACATATAGAGGAAGAGTCGAACAAAATGCATGCCTGCAGGCTGATTCAGGAAGTCGACGGACATTGTGTAGTAGTCAATCCCCCCTACCCGCCCATGACAACTGCCGAACTTGATGCATCATTCGATTTGCCATACACACGCCTGCCCCATCCCAAGTACAAGAACAAGCGCATACCTGCATACGAGATGATAAAGTTCTCGGTCAATATCCATCGCGGATGTTTCGGCGGATGCGCTTTCTGCACAATATCGGCACATCAGGGTAAATTCATAACATGCCGTTCAAAAGAAAGCATACTCCGCGAAGTAAGACAGATAACGGAAATGCCCGATTTCAAGGGTTATCTGTCTGATCTCGGCGGACCGTCGGCCAACATGTACGGCATGGCAGGACACAACATCAGCGCTTGTGAAAAATGCAAACGTCCGAGTTGCATCAACCCGCAGATATGTCCCAATCTAAACACTGACCATAGCAGACTGCTTGACATATACCATGCCGTCGACGCCATGCCGGGCATAAAAAAGAGTTTCATAGGGAGCGGCGTTCGCTACGATCTGCTGTTGCACCGCAGCAAGGATGAGGCCGTGAACAGGGCCGCCGCCGAATATACCCGTGAACTGATATGCCGTCATGTAAGCGGACGACTGAAGGTGGCTCCGGAACATACCAACGACAATGTGTTGCGACTGATGCGCAAACCGTCGTTCAGTCAGTTCAATGCCTTCAAGCACATCTTTGACCGCATCAACCGCGAAGAAGGACTCAACCAACAGATTATACCATATTTCATCAGCAGCCATCCCGGATGTCACGAAGCAGACATGGCCGAACTGGCCGTGCAGACAAAACGCCTTGACTTTCATCTCGAGCAGGTGCAGGACTTTACCCCCACTCCGATGACAGTAAGCACGGAAACATGGTATACCGGATACGACCCTTACACACTTGAACCGATATTCAGTGCCAAGACACAAGCTGAGAAACTTGCACAAAGACAATATTTCTTCTGGTACAAACCTGAGGAACGCCGTGGCATAGAACAGTCGCTCAGAAGGATAGGCCGCGCCGAACTGATAAAGGAGCTATGGGACAATGCCTCGTTCAAATCCAGTCATGGGTCCGTCAAACATGCCGGTAACAACATAGCAAATGGAGATAAAAGAACAAAGTATAACACCCAAAAGCCGTACGGTAGAACCGGAAGACGGCATCGTCGTGACTGAAAATTTCATCGCAGTGATAGACGGAAGTACAAGCAAATCGCCCGTCCGACTGGACCCATCCATGTCGAACGGGCGACTCTGCATGCTACTCATATCCGAATATATCAGGCTGGCATCGCCCCAATCCTCCGCCGCAGATTTCTGCGACGGACTCACCCGGCACATAGCCCGTAAATATGCAGGCTCAGATATTGCCCGCCTGACCGAACATCCGGAAGAAAGACTTACCGCAAGTTGCATCATATACAGCCATACACGGCGACAAATATGGATGATAGGCGACTGTCAATGTCTTGTAGACGGACAGTTGCACGACAATCCCAAACCCTCAGAAGCTATCATTGCCGGCAGGCGTGCTGAAATAGCCCTCCACATGCTTCAAAGCGGCGAAGCCACCGTCGCCAGTCTGCGCCACGACGATAAGGCACGCAAGGCCATCATTCCTGAATTGATAGAGGCCATGCACGGACAGAACATTACCTATGCTGTTGCCGACGGATTCCCTATACCAATGGACAAAGTACGCATCGTATCACTCAACCCTGGCCGCCATGACATCATAATGGCCAGCGACGGCTATCCGTTTCTTGAGACCACCCTTGCCGCATCCGAAAAAAGATTAGCATCGCAACTTTCCACCGACCCGCTCAACATCAGCCATTTCAAAGCAACCAAGGCATACATCGACGGCAACAACTCGTTTGACGACAGGGCATATGTCAGTTTCCGAATTGAATAGAACTATCATCTTGATTCCTCAAACGGCCCAAATCGCGTTGCAATATGGCATATATTGCAACGCGATTTGGGCCGTTTGGCAATGCAGTCTACCTCACTTTATAATAATGATACTGCAATATCAAACCAAATTTTGGTATTTGTTCAGTTCTTGACAACTTTACGTCCACCAACAATATATACACCGCGGCCAAGACCTTCAAGTGCATTGGCATTAGTAGCTCCAGAACGCAACAGTACACCGTCAGAAGTATATACATCAACCTTTGTTCCATCGGATGTAACTATGCCGGAAATGCCTGTCGTTACAGAAGCAACACGCAGTATACCACGCGTGAGCAACTCCGAATCGTCCCATGTAATGGTGCGTCCGATGCTTTCAGTCCTCAGCAGATACTCACCTGTCATGGCTCCGCTTCCAGTGAATATGGTCAGTTCGTCACCTGCGGCCAATTCGCATACGTCATCTACTTTCACAAGTATGGTGTCGCCGTTGTGCGTGGATGCTCCGGAGAACTTGAACTTATCGTAAGTAAGAGTACCGTTAATACTGTTGCCTACTTTCACGACAATCGTGCTTCCGCCTTGCATAGTCACACGGCCAGTGGCTTTCAGTGTGCCGAAACCATCCATATATCCGGCTGCAATCACTCCTCCCTTGTTAACGGTCACCGCTCCGGCACATCCTATTCCAGTAAGAGTTCCGCCGGCATTTACCACCAGTGAGCCACTTGTGAACGCTGTCGGTGACGAGCTGTAAGGGCTGTTGTACAATTGCAATGTTCCGCCTGACACAGTGACAGCCGACGTGCTGCCACCATTGGTAATTGTCCATATTCCGGCACCCTGCTTGGTTACGGTCTTTGCCTTGAGCACTCCCGCATATGTAGCGTCGGTTCCGTTGTATCCAACTTCGTAGCTGTCGGCTCCATTGCCCAACTCGCTGTCCTTGGCTGTGGTTGCAAGTGAGCCTATCTTGGTTGTAATGGCACTCGTATTGCCGCTATTCGACTTGTAGTGGGACATCTTTGAACCGGAAGCCAAAACAACATTTGTGCGTGACATATCTTTAACATTGTCCATCAGACGGAAGTTCTCGCCTTGTGCCGTGAGCTGTCCCTCAAAAGCAGAGAAGTCTGCTCCAATGTCACTGCGCACACCTGTGGATATGATGGTAAGATTGCCTGTACCCCTGAAACTACCGTTGACGGCTCCGCGCGTAGTGCCCTTAATGATGCTTGACGTGCCATCTTCCACGGTTGCGGCATAGTTGAATATAGGCCGTGTGGAAGAGTTGTTCATGTTGATGAGGTGCAGCTCACCACCTGCCAGGACCATCGGCGAACCAGTACGACCGAACGAAGAGTTCCACGCTCCCTGAGACACAATACCATTGCGCAGGATGAGACCGGCAAAGGGATTCTCACCGCCATAAGTGAAGTTGAGTTGCCCCGGACCGTCTTTCACAAGATAGCCTGTGCCGCGCACACGGCCTTTAAGTGACAACGAGCCTTTGGCGTTGGCAACATTAATGGTTGCTGTGTCGCTAAGCGTGACAATGCGGTCTGTGGCCATGTTGTCGGCATCGAGCTTGAGTGTGCCGCGACCTATCTGTAGGTTACCATCGGCAGATGATGATGCTCCGATAGCACTATTTTGACCTCCGTCAAACATATTTGTGACCGTGAGGGTACCGCCTTCGATAATGGTAGGACCTGTGTAGTCACTGTTTTTCAAATCCATCCGCACTTCGCCGTCGCCAGTCTTGATAACTCCGCCTGTACCACTGATACCGCCAGCACCACTGATTGTGTATTGACCGCTGTTTACATCGAATCTCACACTGCCTGCCACAACGGTCTCGTCAACGGTAATATTGCGCACGTCCGAGCCGTCATCGAACACCACTTCATCGCCTGTGACAAAAGATGTTACCATACCACCGGCAGTGAAGTTGTCTGTCTTATAGTCCCAAATGCCATTGACACTGCCTGTCCATACTACATCTTTCATCGGAGCACGGGTTGACGTGACACAAAGCACTATACGCTGAGCCTCGACACGAAGGTTGTAGTTGATTCCGGTCATGCCACGCAGCTTCAAGCGCGCAACATCAGCTTTGAGTGTGCCGGTACATTCTGCCAATACATATTCACCTTCGGCAATGTCTGTCTGATTGACAGTGAATGTGTTTTCACCGTCAAACGTGAGATTGCCCGCTACTGATATACGGCCGCAGCGTCCTTCGGCAGCATCCACTTCTATATATACGTTGCCGGGAATGGTCAGGTCGCTGTTGAAAGTAATGACTCCGTCAACACCAGAAGGCATCAGTCTGCACCCTTCGTAATTGAGAGCGCCCTCAAACGTTATTCCACCGGAAAGAATGGCGTTTCCGCCGAGAGAGCCTTTGGCACGCAAGTTGACAGGACCGGCTATGCTGCCGTTTACACGGAGCACCCCCTCACTGATTTCTGTAGTTCCGGTATATCCGAGATTGCCGTTGAATGTTGCCGTACCTTCCATGGACTTATATAGGTTCATTTCTCCGGCAAGCGCCCCTTCTATAATGAAAGTATAGTCGTGACCGACAGGATTCATCAGATATATTGACCGTGGACACAGTGTTCCGCTGACGGTTACCGGTGAGGATGAAGTACCGCTGATGTCAAATATTACACTCTTGCCGTCGGCATATGACTGAGACGAAGTCAGGTCGAAAGAGCTGAATCCGGCACCGTCCTGTGACCATGTGCCTCCACCGACCCAACGCAAATCGGTCGTCATTGTGGGGGGCAACGGCGGATAAGGCATATCCCCGCCGAGGTAGAAACTTGTACATGGCATCTGATAATATCCACGTCCGGTACAATCGAGACGGTAATGGGGATCTTCCATAAGGGTGTACATACTGTAGTTGGTAGCGATGTCGGTTGAGTAGCCTACCAGTCCTGTACTCGTATCGGCGTTCTGCTTCATCAGTATAACCTCTTCACGCCAGTCGCCGGTGATATCTCCCATGAAGGCAGGACGGTTGGCCCAGCCTGTATGAACTGCCCAATCGCTCTGCTTGGAGAACTCGATGAGACGTGTACCGTCATACTTCACCATCATGGCATTGGTCCCATAGCCACTTCCGCCCGGAGAGCCGAGCATCTCACGCTGCAAATCGCCATCCCACCACAATGCTTCATGGGGATAGGATGTGGTTCCTTCTTTGATTACATTTCCCTTACAGTCGTACAGATTGGGCAACAGTGAGAATATCTCGTAGCCTTTATGTTCCGGATCGACATCGATACAGCGACCACGGCCCACATCATATACCGAGGGCAAATACCACTCTTTGATGTGCTCACCCGTGCGGGCATCGTAAAGTACCTGACCGAGCAAATTGCTCTGCTGTATGGCAAAGACTTCCATTCCCGGACGTTCGGGGTCTATGTCGGCCACGTCGAAACGGTCGCCATGCTCTATACCGGCACTGTAGACCATTCCTTTGACAGGATTTACTCCAAATCCGCCCTCAAGCATTTCATCTATTCCGTCGCCATCGGTATCCGCTACGCGCAGCTGATGAAACTCGGCAGCATGAGGCTTTTTGTCATTGCGGCTCCATGTATAACGATGCCCCCATCCTGCGGGACGTCCGCCGGCCCAGTCATACCCCCATGCCAGCATGTAATAATGATGACCGTCAGACTTGCGTCGGTTATATGTTTCGACAGCCAATGACGGATGTATGCCGTCAAAATAGCACACCACGAACTTTGATTGCAGGAAAGCATACTCCGTACCTTCGGCATCATCATAGTAGTCGGAACGATTGTCACGTCCATATTGGTCGGTATCGTCGCTCAACTCACTATACTTAAGTTCGCTGCACTCTATCTCAGCTCCGGTAGCCCCATCGACCACCGATACATAATACGGCGGGTTGCGCTTGGTCTGCTTCCGGTAGTTTATGATGCCGTCACCGTCAGTATCAGCTGTTGAACTACCGTTGGCATACTTTCCCCAAGTACCTGCTGATGCATCCCAAAAGCGAGTTGCGTCGCTACTGCGTACGATGACCTCGCAACGTCCGTCACAATTAATATCGTATACTGTCACCATATCGTTCTGTCCGGCACAAATATCGACATTAGGACCCATGTCTATCGTCCAAAGACAGGTTCCGTCAAGACGGTAAGCCTGAAGTTTGTGGCTCTGCCCATTTGTGCCTGAATAAATACGGTCGGCCAGTATGGCATCTATCTCGCCATTGCCGTCGAGATCCATTGGCCAGGCATATTTACATTTGTAATCATTGGGATTGAGTACGGCAGTCTCAAAGTCGAAATCAAAAAATACATTGCCATAAGCTTGTTGCTTGAATAGAAATGTATTGCTCTTGGCACTTTCTACTCCGTTTGTCACTGTTGTCACGGCTATCTCCGTACCATAAGGTATTGCCGTACGTGTAGCCTGATAGTTGGTTTTGGCTATCGGTGTGGTGTTTACACGTGTAAACTCCGTTGCTCCTTGTGGCCGTTTATAAAGGTTATATGTGCAGTTTTCCGGCTCTTGTGCCAGCTTGCGCCACGTAATTAGCACATTCTGACTGCCATTGCCTGATACAGCCACAACCGAACGCCCCATTTTCTGCTGTATGCGCTGAGCTTGAGCAGAACCCGACAAGAGCATTCCGGCCATGACAAGCCCAATTGTAAATCTCTTCATAGGTTATAAGTGTTTTAGTTGTTATTATAATTATTTGGTGGCAAAGATATGCAAACAGGTTATTATAATTACAGGACAATCGTTCGATTTCCGGTAATTTAGTACGTAAAAACAAGTTTTAGCAGGGATATATCGGTATATTGTAATTAAACATACCACATTTCCGATACTTTATTTCAGAATAGCTTCATACTTCATTTATAATGTTTACGTGCTTCATTTCATTGTAAAAAGTTGTGACGGAACACAGTTTCATGCGATTGCACTACAAACGGTATTCCGGCACAGTCTATGAAATATATGATACGCATACACCCTGCAACTCGTTTTCATATCAGATTACAGTTGACGTAACTTTCATTTTCTGATCTTTCGCTTCAATTTTAGTTTTGGTATTTTTATCTTTTGGCCCTCTTCAAGCTCTGACTTGTCCGTCAGGTCGTTATAAACCTCAATATAACACGACATCCCATCACCAAGGGTTCTGCGGGTTATGCTTCCAAGAGTCTCTCCCTTGCGTACCGTCCAAACTCGATCGGTTCCGACTATATTATATGCTCCTGTGCGTACACGTATGTCTTTGGCTGCATATTTCTTGTAATCAACTTCCTGTTCTCTGTCTGTCGCAGCCCTTTCCGCTTTTTCTTCGGTCGGCATCATGCTCTTGTCATTACTTGAACCTGCTGCCGCACTGTCCTCACGCAATGATATACTGTCCGCTTTATTATTCTGTCGAAAGTCGGACACACGTACAATAACCCTTTTTATAATTACTTTAGGCTTGACTTCTGTATGTGTAGAAGTATCCATACCAAGTCTATATCCGACATAGAATGACAACAATATTAGAACAACCGATACTATTGCAAATATGATATTGTTCATAATACGGCTGTTGTCTTTGCGTGTTCCTATGTCCGCACCTTCTGCAACAGGTTCTTCATCTTTGGTTTCTTCCGTGGCGGAGGCTGTTGTTTCCGTCGTTACGGGAATATCCGCTTGTGTTTCAGAAGAAGTCTCTTCTGTTGTTACCGTATTGTCTTCCGTAACTGTTGTTGCTGCTTCTTCGGATTGGACATCACCCGACTCATCCTCTGTCATAGTTTCACCGGATGTATCAAAAGCACTTTCCGAAGGATTGGGATAGTCCCGGTCGTTTTCCTGTACGTGTTGTTCTTTATCTTCACGGTAATATCCGTCTTGTCCGGATGATACTCCTGATACGACATATTGTTCTTTACGTGGTATATCAGCCTTTCCTTCTGCCCTAATATCCTCTTCCGTATCATTAATGACATCTGTTCCCAAAACCTCATCATTGACAGGAAACAGCAGCTTGTCATCCTGTATATCGTCAAATTCTATACCGTCATTCAGTATCACGGTCTCAAACTGCGAAAACGGTTTGTTCACCAGTTCCTTCATAACCGCATCCGGCGTAAACGTAACCTTGCCGTGACTCTCTATCACCACACGCTCACCGGTGTTCACATTCACGCTTTCACGTGCCTCAACCCCTATTATCTTGAACGTCCCGAGCCCTTTTACCTTGACAAGGTTGTCGTTGTCCAGACCTTCCTGAATGACATCGAAAATCGCAGCAACAAACTGCTCTGACTCACTTTTGGTAAGTCCGTTCTTCTCTACAAGGATTTTTGCTATGTCGTATATGGATATTTTGCTCATGTATGTCTTTACCGGTTACTTGTCTTCAATCTTTCCTTCCATGCTGCATGCGGCTTAAAGCAAAGCACGAGCTTGGGCGGCACGAGCATACGCTGCTGTGTTGACGGATTAACCATTATACGCTCCAGCTTCTTCTTGACTTCAAACTGTCCGAAATTCGGCACTTGTACCGCATCATCATCCTGAAAGCTGTCGCCCATGGCACTTATAACGTTGTTCACCAGACGCTGAGTATCAGACATACTGTATCCCACACGCCGTGACAACTCTGAAATAAAGTCTTTGTTGTTCATCGGATTTTCAGAATTATTATGACAAAGTCGTTCCGTACAAATCAAACTCCTCTGCCCCCGTAATCAGAACGTCATAGAAATGTCCTGTGCAAAGACTGCGCTCTGCTGCCGGTATGAGTACCTCCGGATCGACTTCTGGCGAACAGAATTCCGTGCGGCCAACATAGTAGTCTCCCTCCTTGCGGTCTATCACCACTTCCATTGTCCGTCCCACTTTCTCGGCTTCTATCTCCGCACTGATCTGTTGCTGCAATGCCATCAGGCGGCCCAGACGTCCATTCTTGACATTTTCCGGCACATCGTCTTCATAGTGGGTGGCCGAATATGTGTCGTCTTCCTCGGAATAGGCAAATGCCCCCATACGCTCAAAACGCGCCCAACGCACAAAATCCATCAGTTCCTCGAAGTCCTCGTCTGTCTCACCGGGGAAACCCACCATCAGCGTTGTACGTATGTGTATGCCCGGCACCTCACGGCGCATGCGTTCTATCAAGGCCATCGTCTCGGTCTTCGTGACGTTGCGTTTCATCCGCATAAGCACATTGTCCGATATATGCTGAAGCGCTATGTCCATATACTTGCATACATTGGGCTTCTCACGCATTACATCAAGCAGCTGCCATGGGAAATGAGCCGGATAGGCATAATGCAGTCGGATCCACTTCACACCGTGGATATCGGCCATTCGCGACACAAGCTCTGCAATATGCTGCCTGCCGTCCATGTCCACTCCGTAATACGTCAGTTCCTGTGCAATCACCTGAAACTCCGTTGTTCCTTCTGCCACCAGCTGACGTACCTCATCGAGAATCTCATCCATCGGCCGGCTCACATGCCCGCCCGTCATTATTGGTATGGCACAATATGCGCAATGCCTGTCGCAACCTTCGCTTATTTTGAGATAGGCATAATGACGCGGTGTTGTGATATGCCGCCTGCCTTCGCATGATATCATGTCCGCCTTTCCGAGATCTGCAATCAACTGATTGAAATCGAACTTACCGTAATACTTGTCTACCTGCGGTATCTCTGTCTCCAACTCTTCACGGTAACGTTGTGACAGACAGCCCATCACGTACAGTTTCTTCAGCCGCCCTTCCTCCTTGGCCTGTGCAAACTCAAGTATCGTGTCTATGCTCTCCTGCTTTGCATCCTGTATAAATCCGCAAGTGTTTATCACAGCTATTTCTCCCTGAGGATTCTTGCTGTCGTGTACGCAATGATATCCGCATGCCTCAAGCCGTCCCATAAGCCTCTCGCTGTCCACGAGATTCTTTGAGCATCCCATAGTTATGATGTCTATCGTATTCTTCTTCACTGCGTATAAGCTTATTTCTTGTCTGTATTGAAAAGAGAGTCAACAAACTGACGCTTGTTGAACAACTGCAGATCTTCCATGCCTTCGCCAAGACCGATGTACTTCACCGGCACCTGCAGTTGGTCGCTTATCCCTATCACTACGCCGCCTTTGGCCGTACCGTCGAGCTTCGTTATGGCCAGTGACGTTATCTGCGTCACGGCAGAGAACTGTTTGGCCTGTTCGAAAGCGTTCTGTCCCGTGCTTCCGTCGAGCACAAGCATCACCTCGTCGGGAGCATCCGGCAGGACCTTCTTCATCACGTCCTTCACTTTCTTCAATTCGTTCATCAGTCCCACCTTGTTGTGCAGACGTCCTGCCGTGTCTATTATCACTACATCAGCTCCGTTAGCCTTAGCACTGCTAAGCGTGTCGAAAGCCACCGATGCGGGGTCACTGCCCATCTGCTGCTTGACTACGGGCACCCCGACTCTCTCACCCCATATGCAAAGTTGCTCCACGGCTGCCGCACGGAATGTGTCTGCCGCGCCGAGATAAACTTTCTTTCCGGCTTTTTTGAACTGATATGCCAACTTGCCTATGGTCGTGGTCTTGCCAACTCCGTTCACACCCACTATGAGTATGACATACGGCTTGTGGCCCGACGGCAAATCCCAATTGTCGTTGTCGTCGCCATTGTTCTCTGCAAGCAACGATGCTATCTCGTCACACAGTATGCCGTTCAGTTCCGAAGTGCTCACATACTTGTCGCGAGCCACACGTTCCTCTATGCGCTGTATAATCTTCAGCGTAGTATCTACACCGACATCACTCGTTATAAGAACTTCCTCCAGATTGTCAAGCACATCATCATCCACCTTCGACTTACCGGCCACAGCACGGGCTAATTTGTCAAATACGCTCACTTTGGTCTTTTCCAACCCTTTGTCGAGCGTCTCTTTTTTCTTCTTATTAAAAAAGCCGAAAATTCCCATATTACAATAATTTATCTGCAAAGATACGCAAAAAACCGCATACACATCAGATTATCTAAATATTTTTAAACCGGTAAAAAGAAAAAAGGCTCATCACCTTTCGGTATGAACCTTTATTCCAATATTTGTCCGGTTGCTCCGTCAGTTGTTCACCGAACCTCCTACAATGTCGAGCAGTTCGTTTGTGATAGCCTGCTGGCGGCTCTTGTTGTACTGCAAGTTCAAGTCGCGCAACAGTTCGTCGGCATTGTCCGTTGCCGTCTGCATGGCCACCATGCGTGCAGCATGCTCACTGGCATTGCTGTCAAGCAGTGCCGTATATAGCATCAGATGTGCAAGTTTCGGTATCAGCAGTCCGAGAACGGTATTCATGTCCGGTTCCACTATGAAGTTGTCATTGAGCGGTTTTGCCTCGACCGACTTTTTTGCAGCCTCTTCCTTATGCTTTCTCTTCAGATATTCCTGAGCCTCACGGGTTACAATCATTGTGGAAAGGTCGCGCTCGTGATCACGCTCCAATTCGCTTGTCACATCTATCGGCAGAAACACCTTACGTGTAAGCACCTGCGAACCTGCACTCTTGAAATGATGATAAATCAGTTCTACACGATCAATCTCACCTTTCATGAACTTCCCGCCCAAGTCCCGGGCCATCTCTATACACTGCTTTACATTAGGCTTGTCTGCCAGTTCCGTGAAGTCACCCGCCGACTCCAACCCGAGCTTCGCCACCTTTTCGGCCACCTTCCGGCCTATCGGATAAATGACGATGTTGTCCTTGCCAAGATCGGAATACTCGTCGACAGCCTGCTGCATCAGTTTCAGGATGTTGGCATTGAACCCTCCGCACAGACTGCTGTTTGATGCAAAGACTACAAATGCGATCCTCTTCACCGGCCTGTCCACACTGAACACCGTCGTCGCATCGGCCTCTGACGCGAGAAAAGTCTTCAGTATATGCTCCAGCATGGTCTCATACGGAAGCATGTTCTCTATCATCACCTGTGCATGATGCAACTTCGACGACGCCACCATCTTCATCGCACTCGTTATCTTGCGTGTGCTGTTGACACTGGCTATACGGGTCTTTATTTCTTTCAGTGACGGCATAGGCTATCAGCTTTTATATGCACCGGCTGTATCAGCCATGACAGACTCTATGACCTTCGTCACTTCGTCATCAATCTTTCCTGATGCCAATGTCGCAATAATCTCGGCATGAGCCGAACGCATCTTCTCAAGGAAAGCGTCCTGACACTCACGGACCTTCTCTACCGGCACATCGTGCATAAGGCCATGCGTACCACAATAGATGATAGCAATCTGTTCGCCCACAGGCATGGGGCTGTATTGCGGCTGTATGAGCAGCTGGTTGTTCTTACGGCCGCGGTCAAGCGTCATTGCCGTCACTGCATCCATATCGCTTGAGAACTTCGAGAAGCTCTCCAACTCACGATACTGTGCCTGGTCGATTTTCAGCGTACCTGCCACTTTCTTCATACTCTTGATCTGTGCCGAACCTCCCACGCGGGATACCGATATACCCACGTTGATAGCCGGCCGGAAACCTTGATTGAATAGATCCGACTCCAGATATATCTGTCCGTCAGTGATTGAAATCACGTTTGTAGGGATATAAGCCGATACGTCGCCCGCCTGAGTCTCGATGATTGGCAGGGCCGTAAGCGAGCCGCCGCCCCTGACATGCCCTTTCATGCACTCCGGCAGGTCGTTCATCTTCTCTGCCACCTCCTGCTGGTCGTTAATCTTAGCGGCACGCTCCAGCAGACGGCTGTGCAGATAGAACACATCGCCCGGATATGCCTCGCGTCCTGACGGACGACGCAGTATCAGCGACACCTCACGGTAAGCCACAGCCTGCTTCGACAAATCGTCATATACCACAAGCGCCGAATGACCGCGGTCGCGGAAATACTCTCCTATGGCTGCACCGGCAAACGGAGCATAATACTGCATGGCAGCAGGGTCGGCTGCCGTTGCAGCCACAACGATGGTATATGGCAGGGCGCCACGCTCCTTTAACGTCGACACAAGTGCCGCCACCGTACTTGCCTTCTGGCCTATTGCCACATATATGCAGTATACGGGTTTGCCCGCTTCATAGAAACTCTTCTGATTGATGATAGTGTCCACGGCTATGGCCGTCTTTCCCGTCTGACGGTCACCGATGATAAGTTCGCGCTGTCCGCGTCCGATGGGAATCATCGAGTCAACGGCCTTGATTCCCGTCTGCAACGGCTCTTTCACCGGCTGGCGGTAAATCACACCGGGAGCCTTGCGGTCGAGAGGCATCTCGAACGAACTGCCCAAATCGATGTCTCCCTTGCCGTCCACGGGTTGTCCCAACGGGTTTATGACACGCCCGAGCATATTGTCATTGACACGTATCGAGGCAATACGCCTTGTGCGCTTCACCACCATGCCCTCCTTGATGCCCGATGTCGTTCCGAGAAGCACACAACCGACGTTGTCTTCCTCAAGGTTCATCACGATGGCCATCGTCCCGTTCTCGAACTCAAGAAGTTCGTTAGCCTCGGCGTTGCGCAGTCCGTAGATGCGGGCCACACCGTCGCTCACCTGCAACACAGTGCCCACTTCGTCAAACTTCTCGCCGCATCCGATGCCCTTGAGCTGTTCGAGCAGCACCTGTGACACTTCGCTTGGTTTTATTTTATCTGACATAGTTATTTTATTTGTTGTGAATTGCGAATCACGAATTTATCGTGCGTTGCAGCAACCGTCTTATTCATGATTCTCCATTTTCAGTTATCTCAGCGCTGTGAGAATGGTGTTGAGCCTGTTCCTTACGCTCGCGTCCATCCTGTAAGTGTCATACTCGAGGATGAATCCGCCTATGATGTCAGGATTCACCTCGGTCTCAAACTCCACAGTACCGTTGGTCTTGCTCTCCACCATGCTGCGCATCTTCCGCTCGGTGGCAGGATGCACGGCAGCTGCTGTGGTGAGCCTGCCACGAATGATGTTCTTCTGCTTTCTGTAAAGAGTGATATACGAGTTGGCCATGAACTGTACAATATCCTCACGGCCATTATCGAGCACTATGCCGAGAAACGACACCGTGAGTTTTGCCGGAGTCTCTCCCGATGCCGTCGTGAGAAGAGCCAGCTTGCTGTCCTTCGACAGCATGGGGGCTACCAGCGTCTGCATGAGCTGCGGCACTGCGGCAAAACTTGCCGCCAGTGTCTGCATGTCACGGTACACGGCATCCTCGATGTGGGCGTCGGTCGCGCCTTTAAGCAGCGCACGTGCATATCTAACAGATATTACTCCTATCTCCATAGCCTTTTACCTTTTATCAGAAGAAGAAACGTCATCCAGCATTCGGTCTATCAAATCCATCTGGGCCTTGTCTGTGGAGAGTTTTTCCCGCAGCACTTTCTCTGCAATCTCCACACTGAGCGTAGCCACTTGCCTGCGGATATCGCTGATGGCAGCCTGCTTCTCGCTCTCAATCTCGGCTTTCGCCTCGCTGAGCAGCCGGGCGCCCTCTTCACGGGCTTTCTCCTGAGCTTTCTCCACGATGGCATCGCGTGTAGCCGTAGCCTCTTTCAGTATCTGGGCCTGCCTCTCGCGTGCCTCCTGCAAGATGGATTCACCTTCCTTCTGTATATTGGCCAGTTTCTCGTTGGCCTCATGAGCCTTGCGCAGGCTGTCGTCGATGTACTGCTTGCGCTCGTCCACCATCTTGATGATGGCGGGAAAGCCAAACTTGGCAAGCACACCGAAGACCACCAGAAACGCAATGGCCATCCAGAAGAGGAGACCGAGATCGGGCGTCAGAATTGCCGGTAAATTCAGTTCCATTTGCTATTTGCTTTATCTTGCTGTTGCTTATAAGAGAAATCTCTTTATTATTTGATAAGGAATGCACAGGCTGCGATGGCAAACAATGCACAACCCTCCACAAAGGCTGATGTAAGAATCATGTTGGTCTGAATCTTTCCCGTTGCCTCCGGCTGGCGTGCGATGGCGTCCATGGCGCTGCCGCCGATCTTACCTATTCCCAAACCTGCTCCGATAGTTGCGATACCTGCTCCGAGACCGCAACCCAGCTGAGCCAGACCTTCAGCGGCCAATAATGTTGAAATAATCATAATCGTTAATGTTTTTTATTTGTTATTACTTCTTTTATGTTAAATATTAAATGTCCAATAAGATACAGAATGTCCAACATCCCGATTTCCTAATCTTCAATTCTTAATTTCCATGATGCCCCTCCTGATGTGCCAATCCGATAAACACCGAACTTAGCATCGTGAAGACATAAGCCTGCACGAAAGCCACAAGCACCTCAAGACAATTCATGAACAGCATCATCAGCACACTGAACACGTTGAGCCCCATTCCGAAACCTGCACCCATAGACCATCCAAGGAAGATGACACATGTGAAACTCAGTATCACGGCATGTCCCGCCATCATGTTGGCAAAGAGACGAATCATCAGCGCAAACGGTTTGGTAAATACTCCGAAAAGCTCTATCACCGGCATTATAGGCACAGGATAAGCCTTAAGGAACAGCGGCACATCCGGCCAGAAAATCTCTTTCCAATATTCCTTGTTGCCGAACAGGTTGATGGCCAGCATCGTGCATACGGCAAGGAAGAGCGTTATGTTGATGTTTCCCGTCACATTCGCACCGCCGGGGAATATCGGAATGAGTCCTATCAGATTACATGTGAAGATAAAGAAGAACACCGTAAGCAGATAAGGGGCATACCGACGGTAATGCTTTTCGCCGATAGAAGCCTTTATGACATCGTCGTTTATCGACATCACCAGCATCTCCATCATTCCCACAAAACCACGCGGGGCTGCGCTTTTTGCGTCGCGCTTCCTGTACCACCGTGCACACGACAGGAACACCGTGATGAGCACAGCCACCACTATCCATATCTGCACCACATTCTTGGTCATGCTGAGATCTATCGGCCTCACCGCCGTGCCGTCGGCCATCTTCTCGTATATCTTGCCATGATGTCCGGCATCGAAGAAGAACCCCTCCGGCAGTGTGTGTGCCGTGCAGAAGTGCCACTCGCCGGTATTTGCGCTGCGCACTATTATGGGCAACGGGATGCTGATATGTCTGTCATCGTACGTGGCGATGTGCCACTCATAAGCATCAGCCAAGTGCTCGAGTACTATCTCCGGGATGTTGAGCTGCCCGCCGTCACCGTGTCCGCCCGATGCAGACATCCGGAGCGGAAGCAAGGCTACCACAGCCAGAAGCAATATATACTTTATCCGTTTCATTTATATGCAATATGTTTGTTTATCTGTCATGAGCGGTTTGATACCTTTCCGAAAAACACAGCATGATGGACCAACAACATCACATAGAACGACATGAACACCAGAAAGAACACTGTCATTGCGTCACGGCCCACAACCAGATAGCAGACCATCATAACCCCCAGTGCCAGCAACATCCTGAATCCTGATACGGCTGTGTAGAACGTTGTGAGTCCCTCGGGGTTGCGCTCCGCCACCCTTCGCCATATCATGGCGTCGGCCGTGTCCGTCACCATCGAGAACACTGCGCTCACCACAAGCGGTGTCAGCATGGCATCGAGCCTCAAGACATTCATCACCAGCAGTCCGGCTATGAACATCCCTGCCGTCAGCCATACGCTCTGCCTGAGGTAGCGCCTGCTCAGCATGGCTACGTTGTTGTCCTTGTCGTCATGTGCAAGTCCGCCCATACATCATATACTATAGTTCCACACACAAGCTCACCTCGTTCTTCTTCACCTCGACGAAGCCTCCGGATATATGGATTTCTTGTTTGCCACCTGCCGTAGTGTATTCCACCGTTCCCGGGTCGAGCGCAGATATGATGGGGGCATGGTTTTCGAGTATCTCGAACGAGCCGGACGATCCCGGCACACTCACACTCACGATGTCTCCGTCGTAGGCCACCCTCTCCGGTGTGACGATTTTCAGTCTTAGACTCATGCTTGTATATTAAAACAGTTGTTATCAATCAGTTAGCTTTGGCTGCCTCAAGCAGTTTCTTGGCTTTTGTCTTGGCATCCTCAATAGTACCCACGTTGAGGAAAGCCTGCTCAGGCAGGTCGTCCACCTCACCGTCGAGAATGGCATTGAAGCCCTTGATAGTGTCCTCGATAGACACCATCACACCCGGCAGACCCGTAAACTGCTCCGCCACGGCAAACGGCTGCGAGAGGAATCTCTGTACGCGGCGCGCACGGTTCACCGTGAGTTTGTCCTCGTCCGAAAGTTCGTCCATACCGAGAATGGCTATGATGTCCTGAAGCTCCTTGTAGCGCTGCAGTATCTCCTTCACCCTCTGCGCGCACTCGTAGTGTTCCTTGCCCACGATAAGCGGATCGAGTATGCGCGACGTACTTCCCAGCGGATCTACAGCCGGGTATATACCGAGCTCGGCAATCTTTCGGCTCAGCTCCGTAGTTGCATCAAGATGAGTGAACGTAGTCGCAGGCGCCGGGTCTGTCAAGTCGTCGGCAGGCACATACACAGCCTGTACCGACGTGATCGAGCCTTTCTTCGTAGATGTTATTCGCTCCTGCATCGTTCCCATCTCGCTGGCCAGTGTAGGCTGATAACCTACCGCCGAAGGCATACGTCCGAGCAGGGCCGATACCTCCGAACCTGCCTGTGTGAACCGGAAAATGTTGTCGATGAAGAACAGTATGTCGGCGGCAGCGCCGTCCTTGCCTCCGTTGTCGCGGAATTCTTCGGCCACCGTCAGTCCGGACAACGCTACCGAAGCACGTGCTCCCGGCGGTTCGTTCATCTGACCGTAGACGAGCGTGGCCTGACTCTTCTTCAACTCCTCGGGGTCGACGAGCGAGAGGTCCCATTTGCCTTCGTCCATGGCCTTGCGGAACTTGTCGCCATAGCGGATGACGCCCGACTCTATCATCTCGCGTATCAGGTCGTTGCCCTCACGCGTACGCTCTCCCACTCCGGCAAACACCGAATATCCGTTGTGTCCCTTGGCGATGTTGTTGATAAGCTCCATGATGAGTACCGTCTTGCCCACACCGGCACCGCCGAAAAGACCGATCTTTCCGCCTTTCATATAAGGTTCGAGCAGGTCGATCACCTTGATACCCGTGGCAAGCATCTCCTTGCGCGTAGAGAGTTCGTCGAAAGCAGGAGCCTCGCGGTGTATGGGATACGCTCCGCCCATATCAAAATCCTTCATGCCGTCGATAGGCTGTCCGATGACATTGAGCATGCGGCCTTTGATCTGGTCACCCGCAGGCATAAGGATGGGCGAGCCTATCGACACAGCCTCCAGGCCGCGCTGCAGTCCGTCGGTATTGTCCATGGCCACACAGCGCACTGTCGTCTCACCGATGTGCTGCTGCACCTCGGCAATGAGTGTACGTCCATCGGGGCGTGTTATTCTCAATGCCTCATGAATCTTTGGCAACACTTTCTCAGCATCCTGGCCGTCTGTCTCGAAGAAGACATCGATTACCGGTCCGATAATCTGGGATATGTGTCCGATAATTTGTGACATAATCTGTTGTTGTTATTTTATTTTGTTTTTTTTATTGCTTTATCTTTATTCTCCGCAAAGTTACCAAATTTTATTTCAAACGAAACAATATTTTACCGATTTTATTCTTAAAGAATTAAAAAATACAATTCCGTCCAACGCATCATACACCATAGCCAATACGTAAAGAAACGACCGGTACGTCTCATGTATGCTGTCATAATATAGTTAAATGCTCAGTTCATCGAGCACCTTTATCAGCTTCATATCCAACGGTTTATCAGTACGTATGGCATCACTGAACGGAACGTATACCACTTCGTTGTTGCGCACACCGACCATCACGTTACGCTGACCTTGAAGGATGGCTTCGATGGCACCCACGCCCGTACGGCTGGCAAGTATGCGGTCGCGTGCCGTGGGGCGACCTCCACGCTGCAGATGGCCGAGGATAGACACACGGACATCGTAATCCGGAAACTCGTTGCGCACACGGTCGGCATAATACAGGGCACCGCACTTGGGACTTTCCGACACGATGACGATACAACTCTTCTTCGACTTGCGTATGCCACGCTCCATAAAGCGTGCCAACTGGTCAAACTCAAGCGATTCCTCAGGGATGATGGCCGCCTCCGCACCGCTGGCGATGGCACTGTTTTGGGCGAGGAATCCGGCGTCACGTCCCATAACCTCTATGAAGAATATGCGCTCATGGCTCTGAGCCGTGTCGCGTATGCGGTCGACACACTCCACGATGGTGTTCATCGTGGTGTCGTATCCTATTGTCGAGTCGGTACCGTACAGGTCGTTGTCGATGGTTCCCGGCAGACCGATACAGCAGACGTCGTATTCCGCTGCGAATATCTTCGCTCCGGTGAGCGAGCCGTTGCCGCCTATGACCACAAGCGCGTCTATCTCTTCCTTCTGCATCGTCTCGTAGGCTTTGAGCATGCCTTCGGGAGTGGTGAACTCCTTGCTGCGGGCCGTCTTCAGTATTGTTCCGCCCTGCATGATTATACCGCTGACATTTTCTGTAGTAAACGGCTTTATCTCGCCGTTGATAAGTCCTTCGTACCCACGGTAGATACCCTTGATATTAAATCCGTTGCAGATTCCGGCACGTGTCACGGCACGTATTGCAGCGTTCATTCCCGGAGCATCACCGCCGGAAGTAAGTACACCTATTGTCTTGATTTTAGCCATAATAAGTTTTGTTATATTTTAATGTAAGAGATAAGAAAGCCAAGTTTCCGGCCTCTCTTTCTCCGTTCCCTGTTACTGCTTGTATGGTGGGCCCAAAATGTTATCCCATCATATATATCTCGGCCCAGAGCACCGCCACGCCGGCCAGCCATCCGGCCAGCACTTTCAGCGTGCAATGGCGCATATACCATCCCACACGCATGCGCTCCATCTTCATCAGAGCCAGTCCGCACGAATTGGCAAAGCACAGAAGACAGCCGCCCACGGCAGTACTGTAGGCCGTTATCTTCCAGAAAGCTCCGTTCTGTACGAAGCACGCCATATACCCCGTGTCGCCCCAACGCTGCATACCGTCGCCATACAGCATGGGATACATCGAACCGTCGAGTACGGGATACATCGATATGTTGGCCATGGCTACCGAGAATGTGTCCGTGATACCGCTCAGCAGCCCACTGGACAGCCCGACAATCCACACATTGTGGACATGGGTGTCAAGCCAAAGGGCCATACGGCCGAACACGCCGGTTTCCTGCACCACCCCCGTGGCAAGCATGATGCCCATCACAAAAAGAATAAGCTGCATGCTGCCATATTGCAACGACAGCGGTATACGGCGCTGAATCATGCGGTCGGCATTCATCAGACGGCGGTTGAAAACCTCGTTCACAATCCACAGCACCGACAGCACGCACAACGCCCCGAGGAACGGGCTCAGTTTGGTGATACTGTGAAACGTCGGTATGAACCACAGCCCGCCTATGCCCACGACAAACATCACCATGCGCTGCCAGCGGTTCAGATTGGTATCGTCACCACGGTAGGGAGTGGCCGGCCACTCCACATCGAGCCGGTCGGGCAGCTCCATCCTTATCAGCAGTGTGGGAACGACCCATGCCGTCAGCGCCGGAAGCAACAAGTAGGCCGAAAAGTTGGTCGCCGTAACAGCTCCGCCACCCCACAGCACCACGCCCGCCGGGTCGCCTATCACGGTGAAACAGCCGCCCGCAGTGGCTGCCAGCACGATGGCACTGCCTATCAGCATACGTTGCCGCCGGCTCTTTACGATACCGTGCATTATCATAAGCATCATCGTGGTGGTGGTCAGGTTGTCGAGATTGGCCGAGATGATGAATGTGGCGATGGTGATTGTCCACAGCAGCCGCCGGCTGTTGCGGGTCCGTATCCATTCGCTGATGAAGTCGAAACAGCCGTTGCTGTTGAGAATCTCTATTATGGCCATTGTAGCAAAGAGGAACAGCACCACCCCTGCGGCCTTGCCTACATATTTCAGAAAGATATTGTCGTAAATGTAGTATTTCACGGCCTCGCTTGTCGGAGCGTCACCGGCAAGAAAAAGGCTGTAGCCGTGCGGATGTTCGCTCATGACGAAATCCGTACCGAAACATACATACAGCACCCACCCTACAGTGCCTATAAACATCGCCACAGCGGCCTTGTTCACGTTGGTGATATGTCCCGTCGCTATCAGCAAAAAACCGACAAGCATTATCAATATGATAACAAGCGTCATAATACGTATTCATTTAAGACAGTACAAAGATAATATTTTTTATCGTAACACCCAAATATAGCGGACAGGTTTTTATGAATTTATAAGTTTTTATAAGGGAGTTCCCGCGGCCGCAAAGCCGATTTGCCCCAATGGCTGTCCGTCCCGAGCAGGAAGCGTCCAAGACACGAGTATGCCCAGGCCCCCGAAACACCCGAAAAGCCATATTTCTTAAACAAAGAAGAGAACGTCAACTCGAATCACACAAAAACACGCAAGCCATACTGTCAATATTGCATTGCGGAAGTGCCGCTTTGGGAATGCGAAAGTGCCGCTTTGAGGATGCGGAAGTGCCGCTTTGGGAATGCGAAAGTGCCGCTTTGAGGATGCGGAAGTGCCGCTTTGGGAATGCGGAAGTGCCGCTTTGAGTGCAATATCTCATTGTCGAATGACGTTTTTTGCACTTTTGGCAATGCTTTTTATATATTTCTGCGCGACACGACCATGCCTACACCTGATAAAAACTGGCAAAAAAAGACGGCGGAACGGATTCCCCAAAAGGTGTTTCTGGTACGAAAAGAGTGTTTGAATTCTCCGTTTTATCGGTTTAACATATGTTAATGCATACATCGGGACTGCCAATTCTCCGTTTGCTCCGTTTTGCATACTGCGTAATATGTTTACATAACAAAGCGGCAGACACCCTGCCATACCCTGTAAAATATTAAAAGATTGGGAATACAGGAAAGGGGATTTTCTTACAAAACACTCTTTTTTCGGAGAAATGAAAACGGAGAATCTCCGAAAACAGGATATACAACAGTTCTTATATATTGTAATTAAAATTTTTATATTATAATCTGTTATATATTATATTAATATAATATATAACAGATTATAATATACTATGCGGAAATCGTATATGATGTATACCTTGTTTTCCAATTCTCCGGATTCTCCGTCTTTGAAATCACACCAATTATATTGACATGAACGATACTCTATGCTGCAACATACGCATGAGGGGCACACATTGAATCATCCGTGAAGGCTGTGCTTAGACGGGATATGCCACGGCTGTACCATGCAGTTGCAGTGGAGATAAAACAACGTGGCACTGCAGCAGAAAACACAACACCATTCTTGAAAAAACGGAGAATTGGCAGGCCCGATGTACGCATTAACATATGTTAAACCGATAAAACGGAGAATTCAAACCGCCTTTTCCATACCGGATTTTCCGTTTTGGAGAACAGAACCCGCTTTTTGGAGAATCTGTCCGAAAGATGCAAAAGTGCATTTTCCGACAGCAAGTTACATATTGTAAGCGGCTGGGGCCGCATACAGTCTTCCCTCCATTTTTAACACATCATTTTCATTTAGTAATACCTGTTCTTACGTTTTATGAAATAAAATTAGTAATTTTGCAGTCAGATTTAAAACAATTTATAATAATACACAAATATGCCGGAGAACAACAGCATACTGGAAAAACTTGACGGACTGGAAAGCCGCTATGAGGAAGTGTCGACACTGATTACCGACCCGAGCGTGATAAGCGACCAGGAAAGATATGTCAAACTGACACGCGAATACAAAGACCTTGGCGACATCATGGACGCCCGGAAGCGCTACATAGACTGTCTCAACGCCATAAAAGAAGCCAAGGACATCCTGGCCAACGAGAGCGACCCGGAAATGAAAGACATGGCGCGTGAGGAACTTGTGCTCAACGAAGACCTGCAGCCAAGACTCGAAGAAGAGATCAAGATAGCCCTTGTGCCTAAAGACCCGGAAGACGCCAAGAACGTACAGATGGAGATACGTGCCGGAACCGGCGGCGACGAGGCATGCCTGTTTGCCGGCGACCTGTTCCAGATGTACAAGCGCTTCTGCGACTCGAAGGGATGGACGTTGTCTATAACAAGCGTCAGCGAGGGTGCCGTGGGAGGATTCAAGGAGATAGACTTCGCCGTCAGCGGCGACAACGTATACGGCACGATGAAATACGAATCAGGCGTACACCGCGTGCAGCGCGTGCCGGTGACGGAATCGAACGGCCGCATGCAGACATCGGCGGCCACAGTGGCCGTACTGCCCGAAGCCGACAAGTTTGAAGTGAGCATAAACGAAGGCGAGATTAAATGGGACACATTCCGCAGTTCGGGCGCCGGCGGACAGAACGTGAACAAGGTCGAGTCGGGCGTACGTCTGCGCTACATGTGGAAGAATCCCAACACGGGCGAGACCGAGGAAATACTCATAGAATGTACCGAGACACGCGACCAGCCCAAGAACAAGGAGCGTGCCCTGTCGCGCCTGCGAACATTCATTTACGACAAGGAGCACCAGAAATATGTGGACGACATAGCCAACCGCCGCAAGACGCTCGTATCCACCGGCGACAGAAGTGCAAAAATCAGGACGTACAACTTCCCCCAAGGCCGCGTCACAGACCACCGTATAGGATTCACCACCCACGACCTGCAGGGCTTTCTCGGCGGGGACATACAGGACATGATAGACGCACTGACAGTGGCCGAGAACGCAGAGAGAATGAAAGAGAGCGAACTGTAGTTTTTAAGTGAAGAGGTAAGAGTGATGAGTCAAGGGGGGGGGTAACCACGGAGATTGATAGGTTGAATATAGCCCCCGTTTCTCTCATATTCCCCATCTCTCCCATTCAAGTAAAAAAATAACAAATAAATATTATGAACAGACAACAGCTTATAGAACAGATAAAGACAAAGAAGAGCTTCCTATGCGTGGGACTCGACACCGATCTGAAAAAAATACCGCAGCATCTGCTGGACGACGAAGATCCGATATTCACTTTCAACAAGGCCGTCATCGACGCCACGGCACCCTATTGCGTGGCATACAAACCCAACCTGGCCTTCTACGAGGCTTTCGGAATAAAGGGGATGGTCGCTTTCGAGAAAACCGTAGACTACCTCAAGGCCCACTGCCCTGACCACTTCGTCATCGCCGACGCCAAACGCGGCGACATCGGCAACACCTCTGCCATGTATGCACGTACGTTCTTCGGAGAATACGACATCGACGCTCTTACCGTAGCACCCTACATGGGCGAGGACAGCGTGAGCCCGTTTCTCACTTACGACGGCAAATGGGTGGTGCTGCTTGCACTCACAAGCAACAAAGGCAGCCACGACTTCCAGCTCACGGCCGACGCCGGCGGCGAGCGTCTGTTTGAGAAGGTGCTGCGCGTGAGCCGGCAATGGGGCGACGCCGACAACATGATGTACGTCGTGGGAGCCACCCAGGGCAAGATGTTCAGCGACATCAGGCGTATAGTACCCGACCACTTCCTGCTCGTGCCGGGAGTGGGGGCGCAAGGAGGGAGCCTGCACGAAGTGTGCAGATACGGCATGACGGACGACTGCGGACTGCTCGTCAACAGCAGCCGCGGCATCATCTACGCCTCGCAAGGCGACGATTTTGCCGAAGCCGCAGCGAAGGCCGCACACGAATTGCAGCAGGAAATGGCCGCCGAACTGGCCGCACGGTGACAGCCCCCGATTCTATTCCATAGACAGATCACTGCATGTCAGACATGCCCGAATATATGAAAATATAAAAAAATATCCCCATCAACCGCTCAAATGAATAAATTTTGCTATATTTGCAAAATTAATATGAACAAACAATACAAGAAATGGAATTTACGGCGAAACAGATAGCTGAGTTTATAGGCGGCAGAGTGGAAGGCAACCCTGACGCAACAGTCCACACCTTTGCAAAGATAGAAGAAGGCAAAAGCGGGGCGATATCGTTTCTTTCAAACCCGAAATACACACAATACGTTTACAATACGGAGTCGAGCATAGTGCTCGTCAACGACGATGTGAAACTGGACGCCCCGGTCAAGACTACACTCATCAGGGTGAAAAACGCCTATGAATGCGTGGCAAAACTGTTGCAGATGTACGAAGCGGCCAGACCAAAGAAGAAAGGAACCGACCCGCTCGCCAGCATATCGGCATCGGCGACACTCGGCACCGACGTATATATCGGTCCGTTTGCCTGCATCGGTGACGGTGCACACATCGGTGACGGCACGCAGATATATCCGGGAGCCGTTGTCGGCGACGGAGTGAGCATAGGCTGCAACTGCAAGATATATCCCAATGTGACCGTCTACGAGGGGTGCCGTCTGGGCAACAACGTGACAGTGCACTCGGGCACGGTTATCGGTGCCGACGGATTCGGGTTCGCCCCCAATGCCGGAGGATATGACAAAATACCTCAAATAGGCATTGTAACCATAGAGGACAATGTAGAGATAGGTGCCAACACATGCATAGACCGTTCGACGATGGGCAGCACTACGATAAGGAAAGGCGTGAAGCTGGACAATCTGGTGCAAGTGGCCCACAACGTTGAGATTGGCGAGAACACTGTCATGTCGGCTCAGGTGGGCATAGCCGGAAGTACAAAGGTGGGCTCGTGGTGCATGTTCGGCGGACAGGTGGGGCTGGCCGGACACATACATATAGGCGACAAGACATTCCTCGGAGCCCAATCGGGAGTGCCCGGAAACATAAAGGGCGACACCACCCTCATCGGCACACCGCCGATGGAGCCTAAAGCATACTTCAAGTCACAAGCCATATTCCGCAAGTTACCCGAACTTTACAAGCAAATCAACGAATTGCAAAAGAAAGTAGACGAGCTGACCGCCAAAAACAATGGAACGGCGGAATAGACAAAACGAACAAGAAGAAAAACAACATAATTTACCATTCAATGAAACAAAAGACACTGAAAGGCAGCTTCTCCCTCTGCGGAAAAGGTCTGCATACAGGACTGAGCCTCACGGTGACGTTTAACCCGGCCGGCGAAAATACAGGCTACAAGATACAGAGAATCGACCTGGACGGGATGCCGGTAATAGACGCCATAGCGGAAAACGTGGTGGACACACAGCGCGGCACCGTGCTTGGCAAGGGCGACATAAGAGTCTCGACAGTCGAACACGGACTGGCAGCCCTCTACGCTCTCGGCATAGACAACTGTCTGATTCAGGTGAACGGCCCCGAATTTCCGATATTGGACGGCAGCGCGATACAATACGTGGAAAGAATCAAGGAAGTGGGCATAGAAGAACAGAACGCACCCAAAGACTGGTATATAATAAGGAAGAAGATAGAGGTAAGAGACGAAACTACAGGGTCGTGCATCACAATACTTCCAGATGAAGAGTTCAGTCTGACAGCCATGTGCTCCTTCAACTCGAAGTTCATCAACAGCCAGTTCGCATCACTTGACAAAGCCGAACATTTCACCACCGAGATTGCACCGGCACGCACGTTCGTGTTCGTAAGGGACATCGAACCCCTGCTCAAAGCCAACCTGATAAAAGGCGGCGACCTGGACAACGCCATCGTCATCTACGAAAAGCAGATTTCGCAGGAACAGCTTGACAAGCTGGCCGACATGATTCAGGCTCCGCACCATGATGCGTCGGAACTGGGATACATCCAGAACAAGGCGCTCGTATGGGAAAACGAGTGCACGCGCCACAAACTGCTTGACATCGTCGGCGACCTCGCCCTCATAGGCAAGCCCATCAAGGGACGCATCATCGCCACACGACCCGGCCACACCATCAACAACAAGTTTGCAAGACAAATGCGCAAAGAGATACGCAAGCACGACGTGCAGGCACCTATCTACGATCCCAACGAAGCACCTATAATGGACGTCAACCGCATCCGCGAACTCCTGCCCCACCGCTACCCCATGCAGCTGGTAGACAAAGTGATAGCTTTGGGAGCGACAAGCATTGTCGGCGTGAAGAACATCACGAGCAACGAGCCGTTCTTCCAAGGACATTTCCCGCAGGAACCGGTAATGCCCGGCGTATTGCAGATAGAGGCCATGGCACAGTGCGGCGGACTGCTCGTATTGAACACAGTGGAGGAACCCGAACGATGGTCTACATATTTCATGAGGATAGACGATGTAAAATTCCGGCAGAAAGTGGTTCCCGGCGACACGCTCATATTCAAAGTCGACCTGCTCGCACCGGTACGCCACGGCATATCGTCTATGCGCGGATACGTATTCGTAGGCGACCACGTTGTATCGGAGGCTACATTTACAGCCCAAATCGTAAAGAACAAGTAATAAAAAAACAATAGACATGAATCAAATAAGCCCCATGGCATTTGTCGATCCGGAGGCAAAGCTCGGTGACAACAACATCATCGGCCCTTTCTGCTATATCGACAAAAACACCGTCATCGGAGACAACAACAAATTCTATAACAGTGTCACCGTACATGCAGGAGCCCGTATAGGCAACAACAACGAGTTTTTTCCGGGAGCAAGCATAAGCACCAAGCCGCAAGACCTGAAATATCGCGGCGAGGACACACTATGCGAGATTGGCGACAACAACAGTGTGCGGGAGAACGTGACCATCAGCCGGGGCACGGCAAGCAAGGGGACGACCATTGTCGGATCGAACAACCTGCTGATGGAAAACATGCACGTGGCACACGACTGTGTATTGGGCAACGGATTGATAATAGGCAACTCCACCAAGTTCGCCGGTGAGGTGACCGTGGACGACAACGCCATAATAAGCGCTGTGGTGCTGTCACACCAGTTCTGCCGCATCGGCGGATATGTAATGATACAGGGCGGAAGCCGCTTCAGTCAGGACATACCACCGTACATCATCGCAGGTAAGGAGCCTACAAGGTATTGCGGAATAAACATCGTAGGACTGCGCCGCAGAGGATTCAGCAACGAGACGATTGATATAATTCACGACACGTACCGTACCATCTATGCCAATGGCATAATAAAGGATGGCATACAGGAGGCAAGAGCCAAATATCCGGGCGTGAAGGAAGTGGAATACATCTGTTCGTTCATTGAAAACTCAAAGCGCGGAATAATACGCTGATGAAAAGAACGCTCGTAGTGGTCACAGGGCCTACGGCCGTCGGGAAGACCGAACTGTGCATGGACATTGCACGACAGTACGGAATACCGATAATAAATGCCGACTCGAGACAGATTTACCGGGGATTGAGAATCGGTACGGCGGCTCCAACGACGGAACAGCAAACAGAGGTGAAACACTATTTTGTAGGTTCACTGGACCTGTCCGAATACTACAACGCGTCGATGTTTGAACAGGACGTGACGTGTCTGCTGCCGCAATTGTTTGCAGAAAGCAGACACGGCATGGCTCTGATGAGCGGCGGCTCGATGATGTACATAGACAGTGTGTGCAACGGCATAGACGACATTCCGACCATAAATGACGAAACTCGCCAAATGCTGAAAGAACGACTGGAAAGCGACGGTTTTGAAAGACTGTGCGAAGAACTGCGGCTCATGGACCCCGAATACTACGCGATAGTGGACAAGAAGAATCCGCGCCGCGTGATACACGGACTGGAAATTTGTTATCAGACAGGTCTGACATACACGCATTTCCGCAAAAGGGAGAAAAAAGCACGGCCGTTTGACAACATCATGAAAATAGCTCTCAACAGACCTCGTGAAGAACTCTACGAACGTATAAACAACAGAGTGGACCGCATGATCGAAGAAGGACTCGTTGAAGAGGCACTGGCACTATACCCGCAGAAAGAACTAAACTCGCTGAACACAGTGGGATATAAAGAGATATTCGAATATATCGAAGGCAAATACATGCTCGACGAGGCGATAGAACGCATCAAGTCTGACACAAGACGCTATGCCCGCAAACAGTTGACATGGTTCAAACGTGACAAGGATATCGCATGGTTCTGTCCCGATGACAGAACAGAAATAATGGATTATATTTCCCAAAACTTATGAACAACAATTCAGACAATAAAGACAGGAAAGGGAAAGCCGGAGACCTGGCGGCCCTTTTGTTGAAGAAAATACGTAATATAGGTACATGGTACAAGAATCTTTTCCGTGGACGCCCGTGGTATATAAAGATTGTTTCCGGTGTCTGCTCGATATTCATATTGTTCATCCTGTATCTTATTGCCGTGGACAACAACTTCCTGTGGCTCTTCGGCAAGTCGCCGACAATAGAAGACATCAAGACCGCCGAGACAAGCGAAGCATCTGAACTGTACAGCGCCGACGGGGTGCTGATAGGAAAATACTTCAGCGAGAACAGGACCCCCGTGGCATATGAAGACGTGAATCCTGTATTCTGGCAGGCTCTCATATCCACCGAAGACGAACGGTTCTACAGCCACTTCGGAGTGGATCTGAAAGGAATTGTCGCCGCAGGAAAGGATTACATAGTGCACCGTGACGCACGCGGAGCATCGACCATTACACAGCAACTCGTGAAGAACATGCTCAAGGCACGTACCGACTATCCGGTGGGACCACTCGGCAAGGTGCCTGGACTCAAACTGCTGATAATGAAGACGAAAGAATGGATTACTGCAGTAAAGATTGAACTATATTTCGACAAGAAAGAGATACTGACGATGTATGCCAACACCGTGGATTTCGGCTCAAATGCTTTCGGTATCAAAACGGCCTGCAAGACATACTTTGGCAACACCCCCAAAGAAATGACAACCGAACAGGCTGCCGTACTTGTGGGTATGCTCAAGGCTACGACATTCTACAACCCCAAGATAAACCCCAAAAACAGCCTCAGGCGACGCAACACCGTGCTCAACAACATGATGACCCACGGATTTATCACGAAAGCGCAGTACGACACAATGAAGTCTGTACCGATAAAGCTGGACTATAGCGTTGAGAACAACTATGACGGGCAGGCACTCTACTTCCGCGAGGCTGTGGCCGGAGAACTTAGAGAATGGCTGAAGGAAAACGGAAAAGATCTATACAGGGACGGACTGAAGATATACACAACCATCGACACACGAATGCAAAAGTATGCCGAAGAAGCAGCCCGCAAGCAGATGAAAGTGGTACAACGCAACTTCGACAACCATTGGGGAAAGACCAATCCATGGCAGGATGAGCACCACGTTGAGATACCTGATTTCATAGAAAACCTTGCAAAGAAATTGCCTGTATACAAGTATCTGACGCAGAAATATCCCGACAGTCCGGACTCCGTAGACTTCTATCTGAACAAAACGCACACAGTGAAACTGTTCGACTACGAAAACGGAACGGTAGAGAAAGAGATGAGCACGATGGACTCCATACGGTACATGGAGCGTTTCATGCACTGTGGATTCGTGGCAATGGAGTCCGAAACAGGACACGTGAAAGCATGGGTTGGCGACATTGACTTTGAGACGTGGAAATATGACAAAGTGACAGCCATGAGACAGCCTGGATCTACATTCAAACTATTTGTCTATGCCGAAGCCATGAATCAGGGACTGACACCATGCGACAGGAGAGTTGACTCATATTTCAGCATGAAAGTGTATGACAGCAGAAAAAAGAAAGAGGTGATATGGGCACCGACCAATGCCAACGGATACTTTACCGGTGACTCCATGCCATTGAAAGCTGCTTTCGCACAGAGCATAAATTCCGTTGCCGTGAAACTCGGACAGGAAGTCGGCATAGAAAACATCATCACCACCGCCAAGGCCATGGGCATAAAGAGCAAGCTCGACGCCACACCGTCGCTGACGCTCGGAGCAAGCGATGTCAACCTGCTCGAGCTCGTAAACGCATATGCCACGGCTGCAAACGACGGAAAGATGCATGAGCCGGTACTCGTGACAAGGATAGTGGACCGCAACGGAAACGAGATATACAAGGCTCCCACGGAACAACGTCAGGCACTGTCGGCCAAAAGCGCATTCCTTGTACAGAAACTCCTCATGGGAGGCATGCGCGAGCCGGGAGGCACGAGCATGAACCTGTGGCGATATGTCGGCAAGTACAACGACACGGAGTTCGGCGGAAAGACGGGAACGTCGAACAACCACTCCGACGCATGGTTCGTAGGAGTAAGTCCCAAACTCGTGGCCGGTGCCTGGGTGGGCGGCGAATACCGCTCGATACATTTCCGCACAGGACAACTCGGACAGGGAAGCCGCACAGCTCTGCCTATATGCGGATATTTCTTCGAGTCGGTACTGGGAGACCCTGATTTCAAGAAATATCACGGCAAGTTCAGTGGACCGGGAGCTGACGTCGACTACGGTATGTATACATGCGCAAGCTATTATCAAAGGAGAGACAGCGACAGCATTGCCTCAGACAGTATTGCCACACCTGATATGGAAACGATAAAGAACGATGGCGGGGAACCGTATGCCACCGACAACAATAATGCAACTCCCCCACCCGCCCATTCCGACCGGCATCAAGGTGAAGCGACGGAAAACAAGAAGACGGCTGTTGACGACGTGTATTTTTAAAGAACGGAACATATGATCTTTTATTTCTCAGGGACAGGAAACACCCGATGGGCTGCCGAGACCATCAGCAGGAAAACCGGTGAAGAGCTGATGTTCATACCAGAAGAGCTGAAAGGCGAATGTCGCTATACTCTGGCCGAGGGCGAACGTATTGGATTCTGTTTTCCCGTACATGGATGGCAGCCGCCGCAGATTGTGCGCAAATTCATCAGAAAGATGTCCGTAAGCAATGCCGCGGGACACTACTGTTTCGCCCTCTGCACATGCGGAGACACCGTTGGCGACACGATGACCATACTCAACAGGGAACTCGGACGGCGTGGAATGAAAGCAACAGGGCTGTTCTCTATCGTGATGCCGGAGTCGTACGTATGCCTGCCGTTCATGTACACAGACACAGAAGAGCGGGAAAAGGAGAAGATTGCGGCTGCGGAAAGGATTATCGAGAAGATTGCCAAGGATGTAGAAGGGCACAGGAATGTAGCGGACACTCTCGTAAAGGGAGCGACACCAAGGCTATACTCATATGTAATAGGACAATACTTCAACCGCCGGATGATAACCGACAAGCCGTTCCGAGTAGACGACGCCTGCATCGAATGCGGAATATGCGCGGAGGTATGCCCCACGGGAGACATCGTCGGAGGAAAAGGGAAAAAACCGGAATGGCAGCACGACGAAAGCTGCACGTGTTGTCTGGCATGCTACCACCATTGTCCGGTACACGCCATCAACTATGGCAAGCGGACGGAAAAGAGAGGACAATACTATTTCAAGAATAAATAAATAAGTTAGTAAGCAATATCAAAGGCTTTTAGAAGTATCGTCCATAATAGCAGGAGAAAAAGTGAGGCTTTAGTAGTATACTCTATATTTGGAGCATATTATCAAAGCCTCACCTTTTCTCTTCCTATTTTGAACACTCTGCCTTTTATGGCACATAAAGAAATGAATATTAACCACTGGATTTTCAAAATCATACTCTATTGAAAACATATAAAAAAGAAACAGTCTCGGTAAATATTACCGAGACCGTTTCTGTAGTCGATAGGGGAATCGAACCCCTATGCCAAGATTGAGAATCTTGTATCCTAACCATTAGATGAATCGACCATCTCATTCTAGAAGAAAACCTGCGGAAGCTGGGGGATTCGAACCCCCGGTACGTTTACACGCACGGCAGTTTAGCAAACTGCTGGTTTCAGCCACTCACCCAAACTTCCTTTCCGGTTTCTTACCGCAGCACTTTCTCTCAAATGCGGTGCAAAGGTAGTTCCTTTTTTTTATTCCTGCAAATTTTCAATGAAGTTTTTTCATATAAACAGCAAAAAACATTGTTTAGTTGGTCTTAAAAGCCACTACCCGTTTCAAATCGGCATCCAAATAATATGTATCGCACCAATCTACATCATCCACACGATACCTTGCACGAAGTATAAACAACTTCTTTCCTTTGCCTGATTTTCCATTCCCATAGCTTATTTCTGTCTTATAAATACCTGATTCGCCGGCATGGGCACGTATACTTGTGATTATCGAATCGTTTATCAATCTTGTCGAATCCATTCTGTCAAAATCCAAAGATGACATTGCAGCTGCATCCTTCATATTTTCCTTCATGAACTCTTTCACGATATGTTCAGCGTCATGCTGTTGTCCGCACGATACGGACAACAGCATAACCATACACATCGTTATATTTATAAATAGTTTTCTTTTCATTATTTTGCCGGAATATTCTTGAGTATTTCCAATAAATGATTCCATACCATTTCTACGGTAGGTATAAGAAGTCTTTCCTCCGGTGTATGAACATAACGCAATGTTGGCCCGAACGACACCATGTCAAGGTTGGGATAACGCTCCGAGAACAGTCCGCACTCCAATCCCGCATGTATGCCTTTGACAACAGGTTCCTTCCCAAACAGCTTGCGATATGTGTCCGCCACTATTTTGGTAAGCATACTGTCGGGATTCATCTTCCATGCCGGATAACCGTCATTCTGCATAACCTTGGCACCGGCGAGTTCAAAAACAGCTTTCACCGTGTTGCACTGATTGTCCAGATTACTCATCACATTGCTGCGCTGTGACGACACTACAATTATCCTTTTATCCTCAGTCACAATGCTTGCAATATTGCTTGAGGTCTCTACCATATCGGCAATCGCCTCGTCCTGACACATTGCAAACACACCGTTGTCCACTCCCTGCAAGGCTCGAACAAAACTAACCGCTACCTCAGACGGCAACACCGGCTCCCTATCGGCACTCTCCAAGGCAAACACCATATTGGTGTCTGTGACATGAAACTCGTCTTCTACCTCACTCACAAACACATTCCAGTCTACCTTTATGTCTTCTTTCTTGTCGTTTGGTACGGCAATGGTGAACCTGCCGTCACGTGGAATGGCATTATGCATCTTTCCAGAATCAAACCTGACCAGACGCACGTCACACTTCTCCATTTCCTTATAAAGGAAACGTGCAAGAATCTTTATCGCATTGGCACGCTTCTTCTCAATATCATCACCAGAGTGGCCACCTGTAAGCCCCTTTATAGAACCCTGCATGAAAAAATAGTCCGAAGGAGCCTCATCACGCTCGAATATGAATTCGGCAGTAGTGCTGCGTCCTCCGGCACACGATACAAAGAATTGTCCTTCGTCCTCACTGTCCAGATTTATAAGCATGTCTCCTGTCATGAAACCGGCTTCCATACCACTCGCACCCGTCAGTTGTGTCTCCTCGTCGCGTGTGAACACACACTCTATCGGACCGTGTTCAACTCCATCGGCCTCCAACAGAGCCAGTTCTATGGCGCAGCCTATGCCGTCATCGGCTCCCAGCGTCGTACCTTTAGCCTTAAGCCATTCACCGTCAACATAGGTCTGTATGGGATCATTATCGAAATCGAATTCCACGTCCACCAACTTGTCGCAGACCATATCCATATGACTTTGGATAATCACTGTCTTAAGATTCTCGTATCCCGGAGTGGCCGGTTTCTTTATCAAGACGTTACCTGTCTTGTCCACCTTGGTCTCCAAACCATGGCTCTCTCCCCAGTTTTTCAGATAGTCTATCATTTTCTCCTCACGCTTGGAAGGACGCGGTATTTCATTTATTTTTGCAAACTGTTCAAAAACACATGCCGGTTTTAAATCACTTTTAGCCATTATTTTCTCTTTTTTATATAGTAATTGTTTATAAATTGATTAATTTACATTATCTTTGTACCCGCAAAGTTACAGAATATGGTTGAGATATTGTTAATAAGCGCGTTAATTATTGCTATATGTATGGCATTTTTATGTGTCAAGGTTATATTCCTTAAAGACGGAAGATTTTCCTCCATACACATTCATGACAGTGAGGATATGAAAAAACGCAAGATACACTGCGTTATGGATCAAGACAGAGAGATGCGTACAAAAAACATTCTTGCCACAGAAGAAAGAATCGGATAATTTAAACATTACATAAAAAATGAATAGCAACAAAATCATCCGCATGATGTCATTGAGCGCCGTATCGGCACTATTCCTGACGGCATGCAACAACTCAAGTCCCAAAATGGACGAACAACCGGCTGCCACTCCAGAAACAGCAACCACGGGAATGAAGATAGCATATGTAGAAGTGGACTCGCTCATGTCGCAGTATAACTTCTGCAAGGATTATTCCCTCATATTACAAAAAAAGAGCAACAATGCCCGCAATACCCTCAATCAAAAAGGACAACAACTGCAGGCTGCCATGCAGAACTTCCAACAGAAAATAAACAACAATGGATTTACCAGTCGCGAGCAAGCCATGAGCGTACAGGCTGCCCTACAACGCCAAGAGCAAGACTTGCAGGAACTGCAGGGCCGTTTGGGGGCTGAGTTGGACTCTGAAACGGCAAAATACAACACGGCCCTACACGATTCGCTCCAAAACTTCCTGAAAGACTACAATAAGAGCAAGAAATATGATCTCATCATATCTAAGGCCGGGGACAACATCCTACTTGCCGACAAGCGTCACGACATTACAAAAGACGTGATAAACGGACTGAACAAACGCTACAAGCCGGCGACAAAGAAAGAAGAGACAAAGAAATAACAGTTTTTTGCCTAAAATAAACTGCACCCCAAAAGTTGGACTAAAAAAACTTTTGGGGTTTTCCATAAGTTAGTCAACAAAATTAAACTACATTATCGTACGGACAGAACGCGCCCTGGAAGAACGCGCCCCGCAGGGGCAACAAGCACATAGCCCGGGGCAGAGCGTAGCGGCACCCCGGGATTCAAACATCGTCAATACCCGCGCCCTGCAAGGGCAAAAGCATAAAACATATGGACATAGAAATTGTAATTATCTGATTACTAATGCTTTTGCCCTTTCAGGGCGAATATATGCAATTGAATATGAATCCCGGGGTGCCGCTACGCTCTGCCCCGGGCTATGTGCTTGTTGCCCCTGCGGGGCGCGTTCTTCCAGGGCGCGTTCATCCAGAGTGAGTTCTTCCAATGTTCGGACGATTATGTAGTTTAATTCTGTTGACTAACTTATATTCCAATAACGGCTGTCTTGTATTGCAAAACAGCCGTTATTGCAAGCTGAAAGTGCCGTTATTGCAAGCCCGAACGGCCCTCTCTGCTTTTTTGACAAAGTGATATGTCCACAACATGCCGGCTGCCTGTATACACTATCCGAACTGAAAATCGCGATTGTCGGAGCCTTGTCCGAAAACCGCGATTCTGATGTATCTTAACTATATGTTGATGCAATGCTTTCCAATCCAATCAGGAAGACGGGCCTGTCAACACTATCTTCCAGCATACAATGAGCAATCAGAACAATCCATAGACACACAACGAAACCAGTATGAATTATCCATGGCAAGACGATGCCATCCATTCTCAAAAACAGTTTCTATAGCAAACACTAAATATGCAGGCTTACATCAACCCCAAAACGCAGCGGATTGCCCCGTTGTGCAAACGAGCGCGAAACTCCATCTATGGCACTGTTTACGAGAAATGTATTATACTTCGTATCCGTAAGGTTGCGCCCCCACAAATTCACGTTCACCGAACCGAAATCAAGCATGACGTGGGCACCGAGCGTAGCATACGCTTTTTGGCTGTATTGATTGTCAACATCCCAATATGTCTTTCCGTTTCCACACAAGTCTACCCCTAATACCATAGACCGAAGCAAACCATTCTGACTTATATCCATACGCCAGTCAGCCATGATGCTGAAATTATGCTGCGGCACAAACGGAACATGATTACCCCTATAGTCACGCTTCTCCGTGGCCAGACCTTTATCTGTCGCCACTGTAACGCTATCGGTATACCGACGGAATGTTGACTGAACCCAACTGTATGTGGCAGCCCACGTCATCCGTCCGCCGAAAGCATTGCCCCGAAATGCCACTTCAGCCCCCAGGCTGCGGCTCCGTCCTGCATTGACCATCATACGGCCATAACCGTATCTATCGGCCATCACCGACAACTGTTGATCGTTTATCCGCATGCAAAAAGCTGAAAAATCGGCATTGACCCGTCCACCGAACAGATTAAGATGCGCCCCCACCTCATAGTTGATACTGGTCTCAGGTTCATATGATATTGTATTGTCGATACGACTGTAATCTTCGGCATCATGCTCTACCGACATATCCCCATTCATCAGCACCATCATCTCTTTTCCTTTCGAACGCAGCTCGCTCTGAAATATATCCGAAAACATCTGCAAGTTATATCCTCCGGCACGAAATCCCTTGCTTACAGTGGCATAAACGTTGCTGCCGGCATCATTCATTCTATATGTAAGAGCGACCTTGGGCAAAAGCTGATTGTACGACTTTGTCGTCTTGTTCTGCATCAACGACGTATAGCTATGTGCCGAAGCTCCGATGTGCATCTGCGGCATACCTGCGTTTTCGAGGGTAAAATGTGAGTATGTGTCATAATCTATTCCAACACGCTGATAATCGTATCTCAGTCCCAATGTTGCCATAAGTCTGGGAGTGATATCAATGTTCGACTCGTGGAATATGCCGATGTTTGTTACCGGAGTTTCAAATTTACCTGGTACACGGTTGTCTGTTATAGTCAAGGCTGAGGACACAACTGGAGGAATTCCCATAGACCCGAGAATCTTCTTGTTCATCGCTTCACCGAAAAATACCGGTGCCTCCGTATGCAACCACTGATGGCTGAAAAACACCCCGGACACATGTCGCCATTTATTGCCGACATTTCCATCAAGCGTAAGCTCTTGGACAATGGCATTCATATGTTCACGCTGCTCCAGACGTAAATAATCCTCGGGGAGATAATCCTGATCCATCTGCATCAAGTCATGCAGATACTGCCAACTTGTGACTGACACAAGCCGCAATGTCCCCATATCATAGCTGACATTCAGTCCGGTGTTGAGCAGATTCCTTCGATATCCGTTCATTATATTGGTAGAAGGTTCATCAAATTTGCCCGTAGAAATATCGTATTGTCCGTAAGCAAAGCCATTTTGATTGACATATTGATAATCTGCCGTCAAATCTATTTTCAAACGTTGTGACGGCAGCCATATCAAACGAGCCTTACCGCCTGCCTCATTCGTCAAATCAGCCCGCCCGTCAAGCAAAGTGTTGCGGAAGAAACCACGCTGACCGCTATAGAAGACGGCCGTGGAAAATGCCAATCTGTCATTAGGACGATGATAGTGGGCAACCTCGGCATTGCTGTAAAGTCCGGTACCCAAGCCTGCCCGTATATCCGTGCCTTGATAGTTGAGAGGGTTCTTGGAATAAACACGTACCAACCCACCCTCGGCATTGATACCATATAATGTGCCCTGAGGTCCGCGAAGCACGTCAACACGGTCTGTCTGATAAAAATGACTGTTGACGGCACTTTTACTGATTAAAGGTATTCCATCGTAATATACTCCCACTGCCGGACTACCCGAACGCGACCCTATTCCTCTTATATACATAGAGGAGGTGAGACGTGAGCCATACGCCGGCATACTAAACGACGGGATATAGGCAGACAAACTGCTGAGATCGGATATGCCAAGTCCGGTCATTTCCTTTTCGGTAAACATACTGCCGGCCACAGGCTGGCAACGCAGACGTCTGTTCTCCTTCGGCTGTGACACAACGACCAATTCGTCAAGGTCTACCATACGCTTGACTATTGTGTCAGCCCCTGTAACCATGACATCATTTTCTATTGCTGCCGTCGCTTTTGCCGGCATACATACCAGCACCAACATATATGCTATAATGCTTCTATTCTTCATTCGAAAATCAATCTTGTTTTTACGAATGCAAAGTTAAGAAAAGTTCATAATACTGACAATCCCCATTTATATGGATTTTAACAATAAACAATTCTAAGTGTTTACTGTGCCACAGTACGGACACTCTCCCCGCTTGAGAAGTTCACGACCGCAACGACCACAAACATAACGGTTGCACGAATAGCGAAAATAGCGCCAAAGAGCAAAACAAACATATAAGACAAATAACGGATAGCCTATATAATATAAGGTAGAGATGCTGAAAACCACATAGTCTACAGCACATACGGTTGCCAATCCACACAGATATATCACACAATCTACAGGTTCCAAACGCCTCATAACATCGTCTACCGTTGCTATAGACATTATTATAATGCTCCATACTATGCTCACAAATATTCCCAAATGTGGCGGTAGAGCAAATGGATTGAGTGACGGATGATAATAAAAATGACGCCACGACTCTGCTCCGAAAAGCTGTATAGAGGCATAAAACACTGCTGCCATAGCTACGAATAATGCCAACATTGTAGGATAAAATGAGCCGATATCGTGGAAATGCACTATCGGGGCATTACGCCGGAACAGGCTACGCAACCCGTAAGTAGCAATTACAATTACGGCAAAAGCAAGAAAAATAAGTTTATGGACATCGGAAAACATGTCTATAAATTGCGATATAGGATCATCGGGCTTAACCGACGGCAGCATCCTGTTCTCACGTATCCATCCTTGTGTGACTTGGTCACGGGCTATCTTCACCCAAACGGAATCTATCGTATCGGAAGGCATAGTCATAATATCGGCCACCACCACCCTGTCACCACGTACTACCACGACCGTATCAAACGGCAATTCATCCGGAGCATGACAAGACAGACTCAACGTATCAGCCTTGACAATAAAATTATAATTCTGCGAATAATGGTGTGTAGTGGAAAACGATATAGAATCCATCTCCCTTTCTGTGAGGTTCCAAGCATCAGGAGTGCGATCATACGGATTGTAACACGATGACAGCAACATAACAAATATTACAGCGGTACTGAGCAATGCTACGCGCCATAAGTTCTTTCCATGACATGAAAAATTTTCCATATAGACAATGTTTGATGATGATATCATTATCTTTGGTACGATATGCTATTATTAATATATTGAAGTTCTGTATTACCTCTCTGTACTATACTGCATCAATATCACAAGAATAAATCGGTTTGGCCATGTCAGGATTCAGACATAACATTCATCTGACACCTATGGCAGTCGAACTCAAGACGGAAACGTCGGCCATCCGGCAACGACAACCACAGCGGTTCACGCCACGATGGCTTACGTCCACCATGCTTCATGCAATAACCCAATGTGTAGCGTAAACAATGGCGGCACTGCATTAGCGGCACACTGCCATCAGAATGTAACTCGAATGCCGGCACTGTTCCATTCATACCACAATCGGCATAGAACTGACGAGCCTCGGTATTGGCAATGTTATACATCACCGGATGAGAATATTCAGGGGGAATTACACCATGCCGGATACCGGCATTCGATACTCTGACAATATCTGATGTATATGCCTTTTCCAACATTTCAACGGTAATACGACGCAATTGGGCAAGTTTGCTTCCGGGAATGAAATATGAGAAACCTACCGGCAGTGTAACATCTGCGCATTCATATATGGTATTACCTAACTTCGTGAGCTGCCTCACTATATTGTCATGTTGCGGAGATGCAGCTTCTACATGTTCTGTCTCTATCTCTGTGGTTACAGAACGACCTCCATACACACCGGCACAGAGCGAGAAACCCAGTTCGGTTACATTCAAAGACAGTTCTATCGGAATCTTCCTCACCGCACTCGGACGACTAAGCAATTTCTCAAACTCACGATCATTATTGCGGTAAAGATGCAGGCCCGGCTTAAGACTAAGTGGCATCTTCAGCGGGAAAAGTCGATTGCCCTCCACCCTGTTCACCCTGAAACCTTCCAGTTCCCGGTTAGAATTGATAAAGCAGATACCGTCACCATTTGCAAAAGAAGCGACTCCGGCAACAGTGAACGAAATGCCACGCAACTCCTTCACCGTACCGACAAACTCTCCAATAGCTTTCGGTGTATCAGGAGAAGATATGTCCGGACACCGTCCATCAGCAAAATAGGTTGTAAAACCACGATTGAATGTCTTGTAAAGATTTGGTGTAAATGTATAACGGCAACGACCCAATGAAGTACGACAATATTTATCCGGATGCCTCCTGACAATATCATCAAGGATAAGGCTATAGGCAGCTGTCACGTTTTTCACATAAGTAATGTCTTTCAGCCGTCCCTCGATTTTGAAAGAAACGGCCCCCGCCTCAACCAAACGTTCTATATTGGCGCTTTGATTCATATCCTTAAGCGACAGCAAATGCTTTCCCCTCTCTACGACCCGGCCTTCACTATCGGTCAAGTCAAAACGCAAACGACAGAACTGTGCACACTCTCCCCTATTTGCAGAACGGCCAAAGCATTGTTGTGAAGCATAACACAAACCACTGTAAGACACGCAAAGAGCTCCGTGGACAAAGACTTCAAGCTCCATATCCGGCACAGCGTTATGTATTTCTGCAATTTCTCCAACCGACAGTTCGCGTGCAAGGACAACACGGTCAAAGCCTATGTTGCGCAGCCAACGTATCTTTTCTATAGTACGGTTATCCGTCTGTGTACTGGCATGAAGAGCCATCCGACCTGTACGGCCGACAAGGGCCATGTCTTGAACCAATACGGCATCTGCTCCGGCATGCTCAAGTTCACTTAACAAACGTTCGGTAACGTCCAATTCTTCATCATATATTATAGTATTGACAGTAACATACACCTTCGCACCAAAGCCATGAGCATAACGGCAGAGTTCAGCAATATCGTCAATGGAATTGCCTGCTGCCGCACGCGCTCCGAAGCGTTTGGCACCAATATATACGGCATCTGCTCCATGGTCAATGGCAGCCTTGCCACACTCAAGGTCACGGGCTGGAGCCAAAAGTTCCAAATGTCTCATTTTATCTGATTTATATCGTATGGTGTTTCCTGATATACATAGTAGTTTATCCAATTGCTATAGAATAAATTGGCATGGGCACGCCATGTCACAAGTGGTGGATTCAAAGGATTGTCGTCACGATAATAGTTGACAGGCATATCCACATCATCTCGCGTGTCTCTGTCACGTCTGTATTCGTTGTCGAGAGTATCGGGTGCATACTCAAGATGACCGGTAATGAAAAATTCACGTCCGCCACGCCCCATGACTATGCTCACGCCGCTCTCCGGTGACTCTGCAATAAGTGAAAGTCCCGGACTTCGTATTATATCCTCGCGTCTGATCTCAGTATGCCGACTGTGAGGCATGTAAAAAACATCATCGAAACCACGGAAAATCGGCAAATGAGAGCCGTCGGTATACTGACGGAATATGCCGAACATCTTTTTCTTCAGTGGATACTTGGGAATGCCATAATGAAAATAAAGACCTGCCTGCGCAGCCCAACATATATACAATGTAGAAGTGACATGACTACGTGCCCACGCAAATATGGCTTTCATCTCATTCCAATATGTAACATCTTCGTATTCGTATGTCTCAACCGGGGCACCGGTAACTATCATTCCATCAAATTTCTCGTCAATAATCTCCTCAAAATCGCGATAGAACATCATCATATGCTCTATAGGCGTGTTCTTGGGAGTATGGCTACGTAACTTCATAAAACTGATATCCAACTGCAATGGAGTATTGGAAAGCAGACGGACAAGATCTGTTTCTGTGGTTATTTTCAAAGGCATAAGATTGAGAATAACAATTTTTAGCGGACGGATATCTTGAGAAATGGCTCGAGAGTTATCCATAACAAAAATATTCTCACGCTTCAACAGCTCTATGGCCGGAAGTTTGTCGGGTAGTCTTAATGGCATAATTCAATATCTTTTTATACAATCTTTATTCTTGTCATATACAATATATATCATACATTACGTAAATTGTCTTACTCATCAGCACTCTGACGGTCTATATTCAACAAACCTATCAAGCTAATGACCGGAGATAAAACTTCATCGTATATCTGCTGTCAGATCAACATTTGCAATCGACAAAATGTCACCGGAATGCAAAGGAGAGAACGTTTCCGGCGATAACCGGACATTATTTATTTTAGTTCCATTGGACGAATGCTTGTCAATAACACACCAACCCATATCAGATTTGTAAACCAACTGGGCATGCACACCCGAAACATATCTATTCTGACAGAACAGATGACTGTAAGGACCTTGCTTTCGGCCTATCAAGGCACCACTGACTCCTGTAAAACGAATATCCTGATTGTTGCTTAATGTAAGTACGGGAATCATGGCAACCGCTTCCGTCTCTGCCGGAGCTTCTCCCATCCCCCCACCGCAACGAGTACAGCGCTTCCCCAGACCAACTTCGCCACAACTTACACAGAACTGCAATTTCTGCCCACATTGGTCACAGTAAAAGGAATCGGAATCTATCTCTTCATTGCAATTTGGACATTTTATCATAATTCTTCATATTTTATCCTACATGTTTCATTATAGCTTATATTGTAATGTCTTCCGGCATTATCAATCGGTAAGTATCGGCTGTAATCTGTGACGGCGGTATATGTGAAACCCTGACAGACAACTGCTGTATCGTGGTGTCGAGAAGTGTCCGCATTTCACGGGCATTGCCAAACATAGCAGTTTTATTGACCACTTTTCTGAATATAATATCCATCAGTTTGAACTCTGCTGCCGGAGACACAATATATTGTTCATCAGAAGCCATCTTCTTATATATGGCCAACAATTCATCCTCGTTGTAATCGTCAATATTCATACGATGAGTAAAACGACCTGCAAGTCCGGGATTCAAAGTAAGGAAAGAGTCCATCTGTTCCTTATAACCTGCAGCAACCACAACAAACTTGCCGCGATCGTCCTCCATACGTTTCATCAATGTCTCCACTGCCTCATTGCCGTATGTATCGTTCTCACCACCTAATGTATACGCCTCGTCTATGAAAAGAATCCCACCCATAGCCTTATCGCACATATTGTTCACTATCTTTGGGGTTTCTCCCATATATTTTCCTACCAATGTGGCACGACTAACCTCCACGACATTGCCCGTAGGCAATATTTCCATACTTTGCAATATTTCACCCATTTTGCGCGCAATCGTGGTCTTACCTGTTCCTGGATTGCCGGTAAGTATAAAATTGAGCGATATCTGCTGTATACGGCCAACCCCCTGTACAGATCGCTGCTTCATAAACATACTTTGCACAGCCAAACGACGCATCATATCTTTAACAGAACGCATACCTATAAACTCATCAAGTTCATTAAGCACTTCATCCAACGGGCGTATAGTATCTTCGGATTGTTGCGGAATATCAGCCATCTCAATAATGTACATATCGGACTCCTTAAAATACGGTTTACCCATTTCACCGACAAGACGACGACTTTGTCTTTCTATAGTCTCATCAAAAACACGGCGTACTTCCCGCGCATTGCCAAAATTTCTGTCACGTCGCAAGTATAATCTTTCAAACATACGCTTCACTGCAAGTGCAACATCAGAACCGACAATGAACTTTCCTGATTCCGCCATATTCATGAAAATATCTGTAAGTTCATCAGCCGTATAGTCATCGAAATGTATTGTCTGAGTGAAACGACTCTTCAAACCTGGATTGGATTCTATAAAGTCGTGCATACGGTCGGTGTATCCCGCCACAATACAAACAAATTTACCGCGATCGTCTTCCATACGTTTAAGCAAAGTATCTATCGCTTCATGACCAAACACGTCACTGCTATCCGACGATAAAGTATACGCTTCGTCTATAAACAAGACTCCCCCTATGGCTGAATCTATAAGTTGATTGGTTTTAATGGCTGTCTGACCGCTATATCCAGCCACAAGTTTACTACGGTCAGCCTCAACAAGTTGACCTCGACTAAGAACTCCAAGTTTACCAAAGACATCTGCCATAATGCGTGCCACGGTTGTCTTTCCTGTTCCCGGACTACCGGTAAAGACATAATGCTTACCCTGAAACATACTTGTCTCACCACGACGAACCTGCAAATTGAGGAACGCTGCCAATCCTTCTATTTCCTTCTTCACGCCATCCATTCCCACAAGACCATCAAAGGCCTTTAGACATTCTTTATAATCGACAGGTTTGGGTACTTCGTATGGAATATCAGATGGTTCTATCAACATAAACTCCTCATCAGTCAGTGTCTGCACTTCACGACATTCCAAACGACCGGCCTGCCTCTTGCAGATGTTATCGAAGAGTTGTCGCATTGTCCTGCCATTGGCAAAATCACGGTCACGACATTCGTATATATCTTCTATCATCTTACGTGCTATGGTTTCCGCATCGCTTGAGAATACGTATTTCTTTTCGTTGGCAAATGTAAGAAGTATTTGGTACAATTCATCTGGAGAATAGTCGTCTATGTTGAGGAAATAATTGAACCGACTGCGAAATCCGGGATTTATACGGAACAGATTGTCCATCTCGGTCCTATAGCCGGCCGAAATAACAACGAACCGGCCTCGGTCATCCTCCATACGTTTCATTAATTTCTCAAGCGCCTGCGTACCCTGAACATCACGCTCCCCCGACGGACTCAACGGAGCCAATGTATAAGCTTCATCTATAAAGAGTATCCCTCCCATGGCCCTGTCACAAAGACGATCTACAAGTTTAGGAGTTTCACCCTGATAAGGACTCACCATTCCTGCACGGTCAGTCTCAACCACATGCCCACTGTCAAGATAGCCAATGGCAGCCAGTATCTCACCAAGTTTACGTGCTATAGTAGTTTTACCGGTACCAGGGTTACCTGTAAGCACGATATGCATACCAGCCTTGGCAGTGTTACCCAATCCACGCTCTGCTCTCTCGGCTTCATTTTTCACAGTATAAGCAATTTCCGTGACAGCACGTTTCACATCCGACATGCCTATATAGCGATTCATGTCTGACAAAATATCTTCAAGTGTACGCTCCTCCGGCACATAACCACGTATATCACAGGCCTCTACAACACATACACCAACACCACGACTAATGAAAGAAGTGAAAATATCTTCGGCCACCATTGTTGCTAAATGGGCGTATCCGAATGTTTCATCCTTTGTCTTAACCTGATATTTGAAATAATTCTCCAACTTCTTTTCTGCCTCGTGCGTATAGCTCACTATACCATATTTGCTACTTAATATATTGAGGCATATATGGTATAAATCCTTGTATCCTGGCACTGGCAAGTCAAAACGATACTTAAAACGATGGGTTACGGACGGGTTATTTAAAAGGAATTCATCCAACCCTTTTGTCAGTCCTGATATTATCACAATAGGATCATCATCCCAATGATCCATTTCAACAAAGAGTTTGTCTAACGGATTAACATGATTGGAGTATCTGTCCGGAAGTAACTTTTGAACATTATCAAAGAATAATATCCCTCCACGGGCTTTCTTTATATTGTCATCCCAACGATCTACAAAACGTTGGTAGTCTACGGCATCAACAATTGTCAAACGTGGCTTGTCTATTATCTTATGCTGATGGAAGTAGTCACGTATAATTCCGGCAAGCATGGTCTTGCCTGTACCAGTCTCACCGATAATTATCGTATTCATACTGATACGCACTTTATTAATGTCCCCTCTCGACCGCAGATACGTGTAGGTATCTGTGATATTCTTGAGCTGGTACTTTACATTGTCAAGTCCGACAATCCCTTCTAACACATCATGTACCACAAACTGCTTTCCACACCATTTGCAGTATTTGGCTACAGCACGGTTTTCTTTATTGCAATGTAGGCATTTCATAATATAAGATTGGTATTTAATAATATCATCTCAATCAAAAGTGTTGCCACCATAGCTGTCCATAGCGCATAATGAAGAACCCTTTCACCTGTATAAGACAATATACGGTTGTATATATCATCAAGAATACCAAACTTTGACCCCTTGAAACGATATGCCTTTGTCTTGAACGTATAGTATAGAGGCTCTATCAATGTTGACTTTACATCACTTTCCAGCATATCACATATCAGTTTGTCATCTTCCTTTGAGTCATAGCTTAAACTCGTGTAATGGCATATTGCCATATAAACCAATGTCAAAAGGATTATAACAGGTATAAACATTACAGGCCAATGACTGTCTGTATATTTCAATACCCATGACGGTATCAACGAAGAGAAGAAACCGAGCATTCCCCAAAGACAAGACAAGATAAAACCATAACCTCGGAAAAATGCTTTAGTTCCTATAATAATTGCAGAAAAGCCACCCACAGGTAATCCTATAGTAAGAATGGTATTTTCAAACAAGTATTCCCGATTATCCACACCGAATATCATCAACATAAGTATCCATATAGCATTGAAGACATTGAATATCATGCGCAATAATTTTTCTTTATTCTTTATACGCATATATTCAATACGCACCTCTTTGTACTTACGGGCTGTCTCCTCCTTGGCTGTAGTAAATCTTTTATAATAAAGATTCTGTGCATCATACTCACCAAGTTTGTTTATCCACATCTCCAACATGCGTTCATAACAGTAAGGCTCACTGAAATCCTTATTAGGATTCTCATGATAAAATACGGAAAGCCACTGAACGAAACATCCGGAATGCATTTCGGTTCTTATCTTCGACCTGTATCTGTTGTCTATATCAAGTCCGTCTTTCAGTACCGTTCCGTCATCAAATTCATAAGCCGGAGTAACCCCAAGTATTCTGCAGAACCGATAAGCGGCAGTACGCAAATCATAAAAACCAAGACGTTCTTTATTTTCTTCACAATCAAGGTCAAAACATCTTTGTACTTCATCCAATAACTCCACCCATCCGTGCAACTTTGCATAATAACAAAAACGCCCATCAGGACTACAGAATTCAGATATGCTATCAGCAAATTCTTCATCGCTGAGATGTTGCCACCGACACAGATTGTCACACAATAACTCACCAACTTTGCTTGGTGTATCGGCCTGACGTATATCAAACGCTGTATTTCTGTCCAAGTTGTATAACACTTTATATGCCAAACGATGTGAATACGGCTGTCCATCAATCATTATACGGAGCGACTCACATGCTATCCCCCCCTCGTGTCTGTACATCCATGACAGCAATCTTCCATCCGTAACAGCTTCCCAGTCGTCCTCTGACACATCAGAGCCACCAAAAACTCTTACTATATCTTTTAACGTTGAAGAAGGACGCCCCTCAAACATTGGCATATCCACATCAATCTCATATACAGCACACATCAACGCCTTTTTGCCATTACGTATGTCTCCAGAAGAGAAATATCCTCTTATTCTATTAACATCACATACAGAATGTGTTTCAAGATAAACATATAAATTGTCGTTACGATTTGCCAATAACGCTATATATTCATCCGCATGACTCAACATCGAAATTGCAATCTCATGGACATTCCTACATTCATTGCCACTAATATCTATGTAAGGATACGCCGGGTCCATTGTATATACGGCTGCCATAAGACCGGCTTTTTGATCTGCCGGATAAAGGTTTTTCACTATGTCATCAAGAGCTATACTGAGTTTTGTGTTGCCACACTGTGCCATCCACTCTGATATCTTACCACTATACAAGTACCCGCATGCCGTACGTTCATTATCAAGCAATAATGGTATGAGTTCGTTTATATTATCTGCCACGAGATTACGCTCTGGATCAACAACAAAACTACAGTATTTCAGATGAGGTGAAGTAATGTCAACCTTTGGAGACTCCCCCATGAACCATCTCTCAATTTGTTCATATGTCCATCTCGTTTCCGGATTTACCGAAGTAAGCCCCTGGACAATAAGTCTGACTCTGTCGGGTAACTCACAGACACCAGGCAAACGGCCTTCACTTTTCCGCTTAATGATCATACGCTCATTAGTATCCAACGGATTTCTGCCAAGCCACAGAATCATAAGCATAATGCCAAGAGAATAATAGTCGACTGCCGGAGATATCTCCACTTTTCCGTCTATAACATCATCATACATCTCTGGGGCTGCATATACAGGAGTTCTCGACTGAGTAGTACAATGCATATAGCTGCCGTCAGTAATTATGGATGATATGCCGAAATCTCCAAGAACTACCTCTGTTTGGGCTTCATCCCTGAAAAAGAAATTGCTTGGTTTTATATCCTTGTGTATCACATTATTCTTATGGCAACATTCAAGAGCTGCAGCAGCCTGTAAAGCTATTCGTCTGAACTTATTTATATCAGCCTTTATCTCATAAGAATTCAATGTACCTCCACGCAGATATTCCATGAGTTCACAATAGCGTTTCTTACCATCCAAATATATCTTGCCAAAATCAAACAACTTGACAACCATGTCAAAATTGAGATTGACCAAGAATTTCAATGTATCTTTATTTATGTCAATATCAGGATAATACACCTTCAACACATACTCCTTATCTTCATTCGTCACAAGAAACACTTCTGCCTCACCAGAACCTTCACTCAGACTTCTCAAATAAACATACGTCCGGCCATGCAACATGAATACATCGGTATGGTTTGTTTTGGATTTATATACGGGAAGGCTACCACCATCTGCACGCAATGTTGTATCATTATCATCCATGCTCACGGCTTTATTAACCATCGGAGAATATATGGTATTATCTGTTCTCAATGTGATATCATCTGTAATCATTACCTATCGTCCTTTATCTGATCAACATTAACATTATCCAATATAACCCACTTTCCACCCAAATGCGGCTTGGCACATCCGCATGGACTACTATGCATTGCATGTTTGTAATTGCATACCCACGCCAATTTAACACCGGCCGGCTTGCTCGCCATGATATAATTTCGGGCTTTTACCGGCGACACGGTTGGTTTAGTTTCCAATCGTTCCAACATCGTTGTCAGTCTGCCTACCACATCCGCCCTACGTTTTTCCAGTTCATCGACGGTCATGCGTTTTGACTCAATCTTCTCTACCTTCGGTTCACTTCCTTGGTCATGTGCCAGAATCGTAAGTACTCTTATACGCAAATCCTCTATTTGTTGTTCTTTCTCCTTATCACTTCCTAATATATAAGGAAGAATATTGTCAACTTCTGCAAATTCATGAACCACGTTCTGTATATGCATATAATCTTTATTATTCCGAAATTCTGTCACCAATACCTTTGCTTCATCCGTCAAGGCGGTCCCACACTGTTTACAAAAAGAAAATTCATTAACCGTATGACAAACCGGACAGGCTATCCCCATACGCGGATTTCCACACTCCGGACAATAGACAGCATCAGAACTTGTATGTGAACCGCAAAACGGACATATATCATTTTTAATATAACTATTACACGACTCACAATAATCCATGTCTACATCAATTTCTGCCCCACAATTAGGACAAATACCTTTGGGGATATTCTCAGATTGAGAATACCCGACTGTATGTTGCACAAGATTTTGTTCTGTAATGACACTATCCTCTGCCTTTTCCGGATATAAAGTCCTGTCTATATGATTTATTTTATCTTGGCTCGTAGTTTTATTTTCTGTCATATTATATCAACTTGGAGAAATAGACTTCCATTTACAATAATGCCATGCTACCATAAAGCGCTATCACATTAAGACATTCTGATATTTTGCTTATTGCAGTATATTTTTTGCAAAGATAATGAAAATAAGAGACAATGGAGTATGTATTGGAGCTTTTTTTAAAACTTAATGTAAGTAAAACAAAATTTGAAACATACAATCTGATAAATAAAATAAGACATGTATTCTGAAAAGGCAATACTGCGAACAACTTCCCTTAATTATGAAGGTGTGTCAAAATTCGACTCTTTAAACTTGTAGGGAAATATTCTTATATCTGTACATTTGTGACATGTTGATTTTTTACATTTATCTGACGGACAAATATAAGAATAATCCCTACTTTGCAATATCTATATTTTGAAACAGCCTCGTATGTTGGCTGTGTCAAACATTCAAATCACTATTTAAAGCGGCATTACCATAAAGACAAACGTTTAGATTTTGGAACAAACATCTTGTCACCTTCTTTCACGCCAAAAGCATCGTACCACATATCGATATGAGGAAGTGCACCATTAACGCGCCATTTGCCCAATGAGTGCGGATCACTCTTCGTACGGCTACGTATCTCGGCATCTGTTATATTGCCAGCCCATACCCCAGAATAAGCAAGGAAGAAACGCTGTTCTGGAGTAAATCCGTCTATGACAGGCAGATGAGAATCTTTTGTAGCATTCTTAAAAGCATAATAAGCAACTTGCAAACCTCCATGGTCGGCAAGATTTTCACCAAGAGTAAAACGTCCGTTGGCATTCAAATCGGGCAAAACTTTTATATTTGAAAAAAAGTCAGCATATTCATCCGCACGCTCGGTAAAGTTCTTTCCGTCAGATTCTGTCCACCAGTCACTCATATTTCCATCCTTATCATAATGACGTCCCTGATCATCAAAGCCATGAGTCATTTCATGTCCAATCACCACGCCTATGGCTCCATAGTTGAAAGCATCGTCTGCGGTAGGATCGAAAAAAGGCACCTGTAATATACCGGCAGGAAAACAGATTTCGTTTGTTGTCGGGTTATAGTAAGCATTTACAGTCTGTGGAAACATGTGCCACTCATCTTTATTTACCGGTTTACCGGCCTTTTCATCAATAGTCCACTTGTTCCAAAACCTATTACACTCAAGAATATTCTCCAAATACGATTTCTTGGAATCGATTTTCAATGCAGACATATCTATCCACTTGTCCGGATAACCTATTTTCACATAAAAAGAATTCAATTTGTCCAACGCATTTTTTTTGGTAGAAACGTCCATCCAATTCTGTTGCTTTATGCGCTCTCCCAATGATGTCTGTAAATTTCTTACTAATTTCTGCATTCTTTCTTTTGAAGAAACCGGAAAATATTTCTCCACGTAAATCTTCCCCAAAGCCTGTCCCATCATATTTTCCACCTGACCTGTGGCACGTTTCCAAAGAGGATGATTAGCTTTACGTCCGGACATTGTCTTTCCGAAGAAATCAAAATTGGCCGATACCACTTCATCACTAAGATAGTTGGCATAGCTTGTTATCTGCCCCCACTCCATATAATCTCGGTATTCGGCCGGAGTAAGACCAGCAATCAACTTATTTACTCCATCTAAAAATTCTACCTGACCTACAACAAGTTCTTGTATATGCTCAACCTTAAGCCCCGTAGCATTCATCACTCTGACCAACTTCAAATTAGGATAACGTGCTTCGAAGTCACTAAGTTTCATTTTATTATAATTAGCTTCAGGATCACGCAGCTCAGTCATAGACTTGGATACCTTTGCCAATTCGGTCTCAAGTTTCATAACATTCTGCATTTTTGCCGTTGCAACCTTTTCTTTAAAACCAAACAGTTTGAACATTCTCACTATATGCTTTTTATAAGCTTCACGTATTGTGACGGTTGACGAGTCTGTATCCAGATAATACTCTTTCTGGCGCAATGTGATGCCACTCTGAACGACATTGAGAATATTGCAAGTTGCATTCTTCTCATCAGCACCAATATACGTTCCATAAAATTCACTGTCTCCATAAGCCGCCATTTCCAACTGAACATCAAACAACGCATCAAGCGTTTTGGCTTTTTCCAACTTCATGATAATCGGCATAAGCGGAGCAACGCCCTCTCTATTGCGACGCACGGAATCAGTCGCCAGTTTATAAAGATCGCTAAGTTTTCTTTCCGTCGTACCGGACTCATACGTATTGTTTTTCAAATCTGTAAGAATAGAATTGATTCTCTTGTCGTTATCCTCGGCAAGCTTGTCAAAACTACCATAACGTGAATTTGCTGCCGGCAACGGATTGTTCTTCATCCATCCACCACAAGCAAATTCATAGAAATCCTCTGCCGGGTTTACACTCCGATCAAGATTTGCCAACTCTATACCGGATTTTAGTTCTCCCTGTGCCATGCTCGTCACCGACATTGACGCTATGGCAACAATAGGAATGATTCTGTTAATTTTCATTGCTTTAATATTAATTAGTTGTTCAACAATTCCAGTTCTTCCGAAAATTTCTCCCACTTCTCCACCTCTTCATCAAGGTTTTTCTTTGTAACTGTGTATTCTGATATATAGTCCATGTTTGATGCATTTTCTGGAATACACAATATATCATCAAGCTCTTTCAGTCTTTTCTCCATACGTTCAATCCGTGCTTCCGACTCTGATACAGCTTTTTCCGCCTTGCGTAATTTTTTCTGTTGTTCCTTATGCTCGGCATAATTTGATTTCTGCTTTGAATATATACTATCATTATATGCATTCAGCGGTGAGATTACAGATTCTTTAGCCTTATTTGTCTTTGCCAAATCCGGGAAATTGGTATTTTCCAACTGAATGAGAGAGCTAATTTTACGCTCGCGAAGGAAATCATATATACCTCCGATATGTTCTTTCACGCAACCTCCCCCAAACTCATATACCTTTGTCACCAAGCCGTCAAGAAACTCACGGTCATGACTGACCACAATTGCCGTACCGTCGAAAGCCCGTACAGCTTCTTTTAGAACATCTTTAGATTGCATGTCAAGATGGTTTGTCGGTTCATCGAGTATCAACAAGTTCACCGGCTCCAACAACAGTTTTATCATCGCCAAACGACTGCGTTCCCCTCCGCTGAGCACTTTAACTTTCTTGTCCGAAGCTTCTCCTCCGAACATGAAAGCCCCAAGAATATCGTTTATACGCATACGGATATCACCTTTGGCTACATTATCAATCGTTTCAAACACAGTAATATTCTCATCAAGCATCTGTGCCTGATTCTGTGCAAAATATCCTATCTGAACATTATGACCTATCTTAAGCGTACCTGTATGTGCTATCTCTCCCATGATACATTTAACAAGTGTAGACTTGCCTTCACCGTTCTTTCCTACAAAAGCCACCTTTTCACCACGTTTTATGGTCAACGTCACATGATCAAAAACCGTATGAACGCCATAATCTTTTCGAACATCATCGCATATCACCGGGTAATCACCACTTCGCAAACACGGAGCAAACTTCAATCTTAGAGCCGACGTGTCAACCTCATCAATCTCTATTGGTACTATTTTGGCCAATTGTTTAATACGGCTCTGCACCTGCACAGCCTTAGTTGGTTTATATCTGAACTTCTCTATGAAGTCTTTCATATCAGCTATTTCCTTCTGCTGATTCTCATATGCTCTCAACTGCTGTTCGCGGCGTTCATTCCGCAACACAACATATTCATCATACTTCACACGATAATCCACAACCTTGCCACACGAAATCTCAAGTGTGCGGTTGGTAACATTATTTATAAAAGCACGGTCATGACTCACTAGGACGACTGCACCAGGCGCCTGCGCCAAAAACTGCTCCAACCACTGAATACTCTCTATATCAAGATGATTGGTAGGCTCGTCAAGAAGCAGAACATCAGGACGCTGCAACAGAATCTTTGCCAACTCTATACGCATACGCCACCCGCCACTGAACTCACAAGTAGGACGGTCAAAATCCGAACGCAGAAAACCAAGTCCACAGAGTGTACGCTCTATCTCTGCTTCATAATTTTCAGCCCCCATCATCATATATCGCTCGTGCTCCTGGGTGAATTTCTGCACCAACTCCATATATTCATCACTATCATAGTCGGTACGTTCCGCCAACAGACGATTCATATCATCCAATTGTTCCTTCATCTGCATGTTACCCGCAAATGCCTTCTTTGTCTCTTCACGCACGGTTGTATCATCCTGCAAACGCATCACCTGCGGCAAATAGCCTATCGTTGTATCATTGGGAACTGCTACCACACCAGCTGTAGGTTTCTGCATGCCACACAATATCTTCAACATTGTAGACTTTCCCGCACCGTTCTTACCAACCAAAGCTATCCTGTCACGACTGTTGATGACAAAATTTGCATCACAAAACAAAGGCTTTATTCCAAATTCTACTTTTAGTCCTTCTACTGAAATCATCTGTAACTTAATGAAATAAGAATATGCAAAGTTACTTTAAAAAAATGAGTAAAGCGAATAATACCATAATAAAAATAATCCATCTCTGACCGTTGATGATTATTATCCTATTTTATTTGGCTGTTTAAAAAATAAGTAGTACCTTTGCAGAGATTTTCTAAACAGCGTTTCCATTCGTGAAACATTTTTATCACAAATTCAGAAATCCAAAACACAATATACTTAGAAAAGAAGTATGTATACAAAAGAAGAACTTGAATCCATGAATATCCCAGAACTTATGGGAATCGCGGAACAGTTGGGAGTGAAAGTTTCTCCCGAAGATCAATTGGAAAGTGTGGTATATGCAATATTAGATAAGGCAGCTGAGGACAGTGCTGCCAATGCTGCAATATCGCCTAAAAGAAAAAGAACAAGAATTGTAAAGAAAGACACCAATAAGGTATACACTGTTAATGGTAAAGAAGGCGAAAACTTTGATTTAAAAAACAAACAGGGGAAAATAGCCGAAACAAAACCGGCATCGCTTTTTGGTGAATTGCCACAAATGCAGGAAAACGACTTACCACAAATACCTGAAAGCGAACAGCCGGCAGAAGACCCTGTAACAGTAGTTAAAGAACCGGCCAAACGTGGACGCAAACCAAAAACGAAGCCCGTTTATGAAACGGAACTACCCCTATCTAACACAGATAATGCAACAGAACAGCCTGAGGAATCAGAAGTTCTACCAACCGAAAATACAGAAGATATCTCAGACATAGTTCCCGAAGCCGAATTCGCTCCAGTAGAAAAACAAGACGCTTTTCCTGACGGAAAAGAACTTATAGAACAACTGCAAGAGAAAATATCGCAACACAATTACAACAACAACGACAACAATAGGAAAATGAGTGATACTAGAATTTGGGAAGGAGACCCCGGCGATGGAACCGACTTTATCACTATTGTCGATTTGCCTATAGAAGATCAGGGAGCCATACCGACACTCGACATTTTCGACCGTCCCACCATACACCATCATGAGATGGAGTTTTCGCATGTACCACAACCAATACCCATAAGCCCCAAACAGATCTTTGACTTCAATGACATAATCTCTGGCAATGGAGTTCTCGAAGTCCTTTCTGACGGCTACGGTTTCCTGCGTTCCAGCGATTACAATTATCTCTCTTCACCTGACGACATTTACGTATCACCAGTACAAATAAAGAAATACGGACTCAAGACCGGTGACGTGGTGGACTGTACAGTACGTCCGCCCCACGAAAACGAGAAATATTTTGCGTTAAGCAACATTAACACCATTAACGGAAGAAAACCATCGGAAGTGCGCGACCGAGTAGCTTTCGAACATCTCACACCATTGTTCCCCGAAGAGAAGTTTCAACTCTGCGGTGATCGTACCACAACCAATCCCAGCGTGCGCATCGTAGACTTGTTCTCCCCTATAGGAAAAGGACAACGTGCATTAATAGTGGCACAGCCTAAAACGGGTAAAACCATCCTCATGAAGGATATTGCAAACGCCATCGCTGCCAACCATCCCGAAGCCTACCTCATGATGCTGCTCATAGACGAACGTCCGGAAGAAGTTACCGACATGAGCCGCACGGTCAATGCCGAAGTTATAGCATCTACGTTTGACGAACCCGCTGACCGTCATGTAAAAATAGCTGGTATAGTTCTTGAAAAGGCAAAGCGCATGGTAGAATGCGGACATGATGTGGTGATATTCCTCGATTCGATAACACGTCTGGCACGTGCATACAACACAGTGAGTCCTGCCAGTGGCAAAGTACTCACAGGTGGTGTCGACGCCAACGCGCTACAAAAACCAAAACGCTTCTTCGGAGCAGCACGCAACATAGAAAACGGCGGTTCCCTGACCATCATTGCCACTGCACTCATCGACACAGGATCAAAGATGGACGAAGTGATATTCGAGGAATTCAAAGGTACGGGAAACATGGAGCTTCAGCTCGACCGTTCGCTAAGCAACAAGCGCATATTCCCCGCAGTAAACCTCGTACAATCAAGTACCCGTCGCGACGATCTGTTACAAGACCCTACAACACTCAACCGCATGTGGATCATACGCAAGTTCATAAGCGAGATGAACCCTATGGAGGCTATGAACACTGTGCGTGACAGACTGCTACAGACACGCAACAATGAAGAGTTTCTGCTCTCAATGAACGGATAATATACGATTCTTTCATCTGCAATACAATAATATTTGCAACATAAAAACTGTAACATTAAACATTGGGAAATACACTCACAAAGTTTAAAGTTACAGTGTTTTTTGTTTAATGTGGTAAGTTTAAATATAGCGACTAAATATTTCAAGTTTCTCTGATGTGAAAGACTTTATAATGATAAAGAAGAAAACAGCCCGAAAAGGCTGTGCGTCCATACTCCTTATTGCAGCCGTCGGAATCGGAATATACACAATTGTGACGTCAAAGCCACCCAGTCCCTACTACATTCCGTCTAATGAAAACAGTTCATACAACACACTGACTGCTGATGGACGGCCACTGCTTTATTTCAGCGGTATCAGCAATGACTCTTGCTTCACCAATCTGTCCACCACCCCCGACTCCATCCGCCAAGGTCATGTGATCAACATGTCTGAGAAAAATCTTCACCGCATTATAATGAAATGCAGAGAAAGAATAAGGCAGAAAACAGCGGAACTCGACTCCATAACAGACGAGATACATTACTACCTTGGTGTGCACAACGTACACGATGAAGGATATGACATGATAGTCGCCCATGCAGAAAACATTACCGGAAATTACAAGATGTTGAAACATACCGACTCTGTGTTGAGCCGAATTACCGGCCATACTTCACTCGCCATCATCCGCACTGTAAGAAATGACAGTGCAATCACACCAAAGCCATCGGTATTCATTGAATACAGAGGAGGTGTATGGAAAGACGGCAGATGGCTTAAAACGACAAGAAGCGGAAACGGTATATCAATAGATTGTAGCGGAAGAACAATATGCGGTATATGGCATGCCGACACCATGACCATAGGACGACGGACTGACAGTATAGGCACATACTACGGACAGTTTGACAGACTTCTCATTCCATCAGGACACGGCAAATATACATCATCCGACGGAACCTTTTATGAAGGCCATTGGTATAGAGACACCCGTCATGGCTTCGGATTCGAAGTAAGTACCGACAGGCTGAGAGCCGGAGAATGGGACACCGGAAAGTACCGTGGCGAACGCATGCATTACACGTCCGAGCGCATCTACGGCATAGACATTTCACGCTATCAGCACGGCAAAGGAAAAAAGTATTATCCCATCCATTGGAATAAACTGCGCATAACTCATCTTGGCAACATAAGCAAAAAACGTGTCAGCGGCAACGTTGACTATCCCGTATCGTTCGTTTACATAAAGTCAACAGAGGGAATATCCATACGCAACAAATACTATGCCGACGACTACCGCCAGGCACGTCGTCACGGTCTGCACTGTGGAGCATACCATTTCTATTCGGTAAAGTCGGACGCTGCCTCCCAGGCACGCTATTTCATACGCAACACTTTTTTCCGTAAAGGAGACTTTCCGCCTGTGCTCGATGTGGAACCAAGCAACAGACAGATAATGAAGATGGGCGGTCCTGCCGTACTTGCAGATGCCATCAGAACATGGATGCGCATCGTAAAACAACATACCGGTGTAAAGCCTATACTCTATGTCAACCAGACATTTGTCAACAAGTATCTGGCCGACGCCCCAGATATCAAGCGAGACTACAACATCTGGATAGCACGCTACGGCGAATACCGCCCCGACGTGCGTCTCGTCTATTGGCAGTTGTGTCCCGATGGAAAGACAAATGGTATACATGGGGATGTAGACATCAATGTATTCAATGGATACCAAGACAAGTTTGACGCATTTTTAGAAACAGAACTTATTAAATAAAGCCTGAACACAGCATCCTCCACTAAACCAAAGACTATAATGGCAACAATAAGCAGACAATCACCACAAAAAGTCATAATGGCACTTGGCACAAACACCGGCCAAAATGCCAATATCTCGCTTGCTCTCAACAGGCTCGGAAATATCATCACCGACATGAAATGCAGCCGCAAGATGTGGACGGAACCAATAGGCATGAAATCCGGAACAAATTCCACTGACGAGAAATTCCTCAACATTCTTGTATCCGGTCATTGCTCTGCCACACGCGAATGTCTCCGTGAAATTCTGAAAAACATCGAAATAGAATGCGGAAGAACCGATGCCAGCAAGTCCGAAGGTATAATTCCCATGGACATAGACGTTCTGAAATACGGAGATAACACAGAACATGTTGAAGACTGGCAACGGGATTACATTAAAATACTAATAAAGGAAATATGAGAACAACAATTCAAAAACTTGCAATCATTACATTGACATTATTCTCCACCACCGTCCAAGCCCAGGAGTTTGACAAGTACTTCGAGGACAGAACTTTACGGCTTGACTACATCTTCGCAGGCGACTCTGCCCATCAGGCGATATACCTTGATAGTCCAATATCAATGCCACGATGGTACGGGCGCAGACACCGGCTGTCCGAACTTCCATTAAAAGGCAACGGCCGAATAACGGTCCGCGACCTGAACGACGGAACAGTGATCTACCGTAACTCATTCTCCACCCTGTTCCAGGAATGGCTGGCCACATCCGAGGCTAAGCACACGAGCCGCAGTTTTGAAAACGTATTCCTCGTGCCTTATCCGAAAAAAACTGTCAGCATCACCGTTGAACTACAGGACAGCCACGACCGTAACATTGCTGTCCTGACACATACCATCGACCCGAAAGACATCCTGATAAGGCATGCCGGAGAGAAAAATATCACGCCACACACCACATTCCGACAGGCTACTGACACCACACGGTGCATACACATAACTTATATAGCCGAAGGATATACCGATGAGGAAATGAACGCCTTTCTTGAAGATGTCCGTACGGCCGACGAGGCAATGTTTGCCCACGAACCTTTCAAGACAATGAAAGACCGTTTCCACATCACAGCTGTAATGTCACCGTCACACGACAGCGGGACGAGCGAACCTGCCGGCGGACTGTGGAAGAACACCGCACTCGGTTCACATTTCGATACATTCTATTCCGACCGCTACCTTACCACACTCCGCCTCAAACGCTTGCACGATTTACTGGCAGGCACACCATATGAACATATCATTGTTCTCGTCAACACGAAAAAATATGGCGGCGGAGGTATATACAACTCTTACAACCTGTCTTATACCGGCGGCGACAACTTCAAACCTGTAGTGGTACACGAATTCGGCCACAGTTTCGGCGGATTGGGTGACGAATACGAATATGGCGACGACGATCCTATGTATTTTGCCGACACAGAGCCATGGGAACCCAACCTTACAACCATGCACAACTTCAAGGATAAATGGGAAAATCTGATTTCCGTAAAAAAAGCCGGACTCTTCGAAGGCGGCGGATATCAGTCGAAAGGCGTTTTCCGTGGTTCGGAAAACTGCCGCATGAGAACAAACGATGTACAGGAATTCTGTCCCGTTTGCCGTCAGGCACTGACACGGTTAATTGAGTTCTATACAGAAAAGGGAACTGACTAATACAGCTCCCTCTGCTTCGTTGATATGAAAATCAGTAAATATTCTCCTTTTTCCATCCCTTTACATACTTCATTTCACGGAGAATTCTTTTCTGGCGCTTCCTCATATAGGCACTCGGATCAGCCGAACTGTATCTGCGCGGATTAGGAAGGGTAGCGGCTATCAGCGCACACTGGCTCCGTGTAAGTTCACCGGCATGGCATCCGAAATGATGCTCTGCCACAGCCTCGGCACCATAGATGCCTTCACCCATCTCTATCGAGTTGAGATAAACCTCCATTATTCGTTCCTTGCTCCACATAAGTTCTATCAGTACGGTGAAGTAAGCCTCCAGTCCTTTCCTCAACCATGTACGGCCAGGCCAAAGAAACACGTTCTTGGCCGTCTGCTGCGATATGGTGCTGGCTCCGAGCCTGCGTCTGCCTTCATTCTTAATGTTCTGCCGGGCTGCATGTTCTATAGCCTGAAAATCAAAACCGTGATGTTCGAGAAATCGCCCGTCCTCACTTGCCATTACTGCCACCGGCAAATCCGGTGAAATCTTATCTATTGGCATCCACCGGTGATACAATCTAACCTGGCGCCCGTCGGCAACCTGTTGTACCACACGTATGAACATAAGCGGGGTGAACCATACGGGCAAAAAACGAAGGGCCACAACAGAAAGAATGGTGGAGCCGAAAAAGGCTACCACCATCCATCTTATCGTCCTGCGTATTCTTTTCAGAATATACGTCATTCCCACTCTTTACTTGAGAGTTCCGTTGTTGGCAGCGTTTATCATTGCCTGGCTTGCATAGAGATAAATCTCAACGCGGCGGTTCTGGGCCTTACCGGCAGCCGTAGAGTTGTCAGCCACGGGATTCTGCTCTCCGAATCCCTGCACCGACTTGATCTGTGTGCCGGACACACCCTGACCGATGAGGAATGTAGATACCGACTGTGCACGCTGCTGTGACAGATTCAGATTCTTCTGCACACTCTGTTCGGCTGTAGAACCCTTCCAGGGATCGTTGTCGGTATAACCCTGAATGGCCACGTCTGCGTCAGTGTTCTGCTTGAGCACATTAGCAAACTGTATAAGCGAACTCTGTGCCGAAGCCTGCAGCGTCGAACTGCTTGTGGGGAAGAGGATACCAGAGTCGAAAGTCACCTTTACGGCCTGCAGACCGTTAGCGTCGGTCACCTGCTGCACCTGAGCGTTCTGTACGGCCTCGGCCTGCTTCTTCACCTTGTCCATACGATTGCCGATGATGGCACCCGTTCCGGCACCCACAGCACCGCCGATAGCAGCACCCACTCCGGCATTACCGGCTATCTTACCGATTATCGCGCCCAAAACCGCACCGCCAGCCGTTCCTATTGTAGCGCCCTTTTGTGTGTTATTACATCCTACCATGATAATGCCGAGGCAGAGAGCCAAGGCCAATGCTTTGATTTTCTTCATGTCACTTATTTTTTAGTTAAACATTTTTTTTCGTGATGCAAAGATAATCTATTTATTCAAATATCATATCGGTTACAAGTTTTTTTTGTATTTTTGCAGGCAAATTTTGGAAAAATAAGCAATACAATATGGCAAAGGAACTAAAAGAGTTAACAAAAAGAGCCGACAACTACAGTCAGTGGTACAATGACTTGGTTGTCAAGGCCGACTTGGCAGAACAGTCTGCCGTCAGAGGATGTATGGTAATAAAACCTTATGGTTACGCCATTTGGGAAAAGATGCAACGCCAGCTTGACGACATGTTCAAGCAGACAGGAGTACAGAATGCATATTTTCCCCTGCTCATACCCAAGTCGTTCCTCTCGAAAGAGGCTGAACATGTAGAGGGATTTGCGAAGGAATGTGCCGTGGTTACACATTACCGACTGCGCGCCAAGGATGACAAAAGCGGTGTAGAAGTGGATCCGGCAGCACGTCTTGAAGAGGAACTCATTATCCGCCCTACATCTGAAACGATAATATGGAACACGTACAAGAACTGGATACAATCGTGGCGCGACCTGCCATTGATGTGCAACCAGTGGTGCAACGTGATGCGCTGGGAGATGCGTACACGTCCGTTCCTGCGCACAAGCGAGTTTCTGTGGCAGGAGGGACACACCGCGCACGCCACACGCGAAGAGGCCGAAGCCGAGGCACAGAAGATGCTTCACGTATATGCCGAGTTTGCCGAGAAATGGATGGCAGTGCCAGTGCTACAGGGAGTAAAGAGCGAGACCGAACGTTTCGCCGGAGCACTTGACACCTATACCATCGAGGCCATGATGCAGGACGGAAAGGCGCTGCAAAGCGGAACGAGCCACTTCCTCGGACAAAACTTCGCCAAGGCTTTCGATGTCACATATCTTAATAAAGACAACCGTCCTGAATACGTATGGGCCACATCATGGGGAGTGTCAACACGACTCATCGGTGCGCTCATCATGACCCATTCCGATGACAACGGACTTGTGCTCCCTCCGAAACTCGCCCCCATACAAGTGGTAATCATACCAATCACCAAAGGTGCCGATCAGCTCAAGGCCATCACCGAGCGTCTCACTCCCATCGTCGAAGGGCTGCGTGCCGCAGGCATCAGCGTTAAATATGACGATGCGGACAACAAACGACCGGGATTCAAATTTGCCGACTACGAACTCAAGGGCGTACCAGTGCGCCTTGTCATGGGAGGCCGCGACCTCGAGAACAACACACTCGAAGTGATGCGACGCGATACACTCGAGAAAGAAACTGTATCGCTCGACGGAATTGTAGAATATGTGGAGAAACTGCTCGGTGACATCCAGGAAAACATCTTCGAGAAAGCACGCAAGTTCCGCGACGACCACGTGTACGAGTGTAACAACTACGAAGAGTTCAAGGAAAAGGTCAAGAACGGTGGCTTCTTCCTCTGCCACTGGGACGGAACTGCCGAGACTGAGGCAAAGATAAAAGAAGATACACAGGCCACGATACGCTGCGTACCATTCGCCTATGAACAGACACCGGGCGTAGACATGGTGAGCGGCAAGCCTGCCAAGTGCCGAGTGATCATTGCCAGAAGCTATTAGACAAGGGGAACTCAGGGCAGAAAAAGCCGAGACCATTTTTTTTGAAAGACAACAAGCGCACAAACTCGTTACAGAGCGCTTGTTGTCTTTTTTATACATACTCATAAATATACAATACCTCCTTTTCCATCCAAACAATTAGAGCAAACTATTTTTTTACATGAGAAACTTCAGTTTTATAGGTTGACGACAATCTCAACCGATATTGCAAAAGTGGCACTTTTAGGATACGAAAGTGCCGCTTTTACACTGCAAAAGCGGCACTTTGGGAACGCAAAAGCGGCACTTTGTGAAAGCTCTATGGCATTGGTTTGATTTTAACCGGTTTGACTATTCCTATTCACACGGATGCAATAGTCCTTAGAAGACGAAACAATTAATATCGGAGTGACGCTTGTTTAAAATTACTTAATATATTTTTTGATGTTGAAAAAATGTAGTATCTTTGAAAGCTAAAAAGAGACAAATGCCGTCAAAACGGCCAAAAACATGCTTAAATGCCATTTTGCATATAAATGTCAGTGTCGCTGTTGATTCTGGCATGATAGCGTAAATTCGGCAGAAATGCAAGGAATAATAATCAAAACAGAGATATATTCAATAACATTCAATGGATCAGACATTAGATCAAGACAGAATCATTAAAATCAACATCGAGGAAGAGATGAAATCCTCGTACATCGACTATTCGATGTCAGTCATCGTGGCCCGTGCCCTTCCCGATGTGCGCGACGGCTTCAAGCCTGTGCACCGCCGTATCCTATACGGAATGATGGGTATCGGCAACAGCAGTGACAAACCATACAAGAAATGTGCACGCGTGGTGGGCGAAGTTCTTGGAAAGTATCATCCCCATGGTGACAGTTCTGTATATGGAGCCCTCGTACGCATGGCTCAGGAGTGGAACATGCGCTATACGCTGGTTGACGGACAGGGCAACTTCGGCTCTGTCGATGGAGATTCGGCTGCTGCCATGCGTTACACCGAGTGCCGTCTGTCGAAGATGGGCGAGCATGTGATGGACGATCTGGAGAAGGACACCGTAGACATGGCCAACAACTTCGACGATTCGTTGCAGGAACCTACAGTGATGCCCACAAAAATCCCTAATCTACTGGTCAACGGCGGCAACGGTATTGCAGTGGGTATGGCAACAAATATCCCCACACACAACCTTGGCGAGGTCATAGACGGATGCTGCGCGTATATAGACAATCCGGATATAGACACCGACGGACTGATGCAGTACATCAAGGCACCCGACTTTCCCACGGGAGCGTATATATATGGTATACAAGGTGTGAAAGACGCCTATGAGACAGGTAGAGGACGCATAGTGATGCGTGCCAAGGCCGAAATTGAGAGCGGCGACACCCACGACAAGATTGTAATAACGGAGATTCCTTACGGTGTAAACAAAGCCGATTTGGTGAAATACATCGCTGATTTGGCTGTTGAAAAGAAAGTCGAGGGAATCAGTTATGTCAACGATGAGTCTGGCCGTCAGGGCATGCGCATCGTGGTAGACGTGAAACGTGAGGCCAACGCCAATGTTGTGCTCAACAAACTCTTCAAGATGACGGCTCTTCAAAGCTCATTCTCAGTGAATTGCATTGCATTGGTCAAGGGTCGTCCACGCCTGTTGTCACTTAAAGACTGCGTGCGCTACTTCATAGACCACCGCCACGACGTGACAATACGCCGCACACGATTCGACCTGAAAAAGGCACAGGACCGCGCCCACATATTGCAAGCACTCATTGTGGCATGCGACAACATTGACGAGGTGGTGCACTTGATACGTGCCTCAAAGACACCGCAGGAAGCCGTGGAGAAACTGAAAGAGCGTTTCGATTTTGACGACGTACAGGCCAAGGCCATTGTCGATATGCGTCTGGCACAGCTCACCGGCCTCAACATGGACAAGCTACACAAGGAATATGAGGACCTGCAGGCACTCATAGCATACCTTCAGTCAATACTGGACGACCCGGAGCTATGTAAGAAAGTGATGAAGGAAGAACTGCTCGAAGTCAAAGAGAAATATGGAGACGAACGCCGTACCGAAATAAAATACTCCAGCGATGAGTTCAATGCCGAGGATTTCTATCCCGACGATCCTGTGGTGATAACCATCAGCCATATGGGATACATAAAACGCACAGCGCTTACAGAGTTCCGCGAGCAGAGCCGCGGTGGCGTGGGCAGCAAGGGAGCGCAGACACGCGATTCCGACTTTACAGAATATATATATCCTGCCACGATGCACAACACGCTGCTTTTCTTCACCCAAAAAGGCCGTTGCTATTGGTTGAAGTGCTACGAAATACCAGAAGGCACAAAGAACGCAAAGGGCCGCGCAATACAGAACCTGCTCAACATAGAATCGGACGACGCTATCAATGCCGTGCTGCGAATCAAAAAATTTGACGATGAGGAATTTGTAAAGAACCACTATGTAGTGTTCGCTACAAAGAACGGCATTATAAAAAAGACGTGCCTTGATGCCTACAGCCGGCCGAGAGCCAACGGCGTGATTGCAATAAACATAGCCGATGGAGATCAGGTGGTTGGAGTAAGACTGACCAACGGCAACAACGAACTGATAATAGCCAACCGCAACGGACGCGCCATCCGCTTCAACGAGAATGACGTAAGAGTGATGGGCCGCGTATCGACCGGAGTCAGGGGCATGCGCCTTGATGAGGGCGACGACGAAGTGGTAGGCATGGTGTGCGTGAACGATCCTCAGACAGAAACCATCATGGTGGTGAGCGAAAAGGGATATGGGAAGCGCACTGGTATTGAAGACTACCGCAAGACGGCACGTGGAGCCAAGGGCGTGAAGACACTCAGCATCACAGAAAAGACAGGCCGTCTGGTAGCCATAAAGGTAGTAACCGACGAGAACGACCTCATGATAATCAATAAGAGCGGCATACTGATACGTCTGAAAGTGGCCGACGTGAGAGTGATGGGACGAGCGACACAGGGTGTGCGTCTGATCAACCTGACGAAAAAGAACGACACTATCGCCAGCGTATGCAAAGTGATGAGTGCAACAGACGAGGACGAGGCAGAACAAGGTGAACCGGATGAGAATGCCGGACAGGAACAGCCCTTGGAATAAAACTTCCGAAAGCGCCCTCACCGTATAGAGACAACGATGATTAACTTTTAAACAAATTACCACAATGAAAAAAATTATGATGATGGCAGTTATGGCAGCCATGTCCGCCACTACTGCGTTTGCGCAAGACGACCTGGTAAAACAGGCACAGAAACTCTGTGACAAAGGAGAATATGGGGAAGCAGTGAAAGTGATTACGCCTGCGCTGACATCGGATGCGACAAAAGATAAAGCTGCCGCATGGAATACACTCAACAACATCTGCTACAAAGAATATGAACATCAGGGTCAGCTGGCCGGCGAACATGCTGTGATGAAGGACAAACCCGAAGCCGACTCGGCATTGATGTACTCCAGTATCGTGAAGGCGCTGGAGGCAGCAATGAAGTGTGACGAGTATGACGTGCAACCCAATGAGAAAGGCAAGGTGAAGATACGTTTCCGCAAGGCCAATCAAGACAGATACACCAACGGACGTCTCGGACTGATCGCAGCAGGACAATATGCCCACACTCACAAAAAATCTGAGGATGCCCAAAAGGCATGGGGATTGTATGTTGACTGTACGGCAAGCCCGATGTTTGAGGGCGTGGATCTGTCTAAAGACGAATATCGTTCGCAGATAGCTTATTTTGCCGGTCTTCTGGCTTACCAAAACAAGGATTATGCCGCTGCCACAAAATATGCCAAGATAGCGGCCGAGGACCCGGAGAGAAAGGCCGATGCCAACGAAATTCTGCTCTTCGCCAAGAAGGACGGTGCAAAAACAAAAGAGGACACACTGTCATATGTGAACACCGTAAAGGAGTTGCATACACAGCATCCTGAAGAGGACAGATACTTCAATCTGCTCATGGACTACTATATCAAGTCGGGCGATAAGAACGCCATGAAGAAGTGGGCCGAAGAGGAAGTTGCCGCTTATCCGCAGAACAAGATGGCATGGGCACTCAAAGGTGAGGCCGAAATGAATTCACAGCAGTGGGATGCAGCCGTGGCTTCGTATAAGAAAGCAGCCGAGATCGACCCGACATTCGTGCAGGTGATCTTCAACACCGGTGTTTGTCTGAACTCGAAAGCCATCGAACTCAAAGACAAGGTGGCAGACAAGAAGACAGGCAATCTTACTACCGAGAATTTTAATAAGGTGAAAAACATACTCCTTCAGTCTAAAGAATATCTTGAGAAAGCGCGCGAACTCGATCCTAACCGCGAGAAGGTTAATTGGGCATATCCGTTATATCAGATATACTATTCACTCGGTGAGAAAGAAAAATCGGCTGAAATGGAGGCTTTGCTTGGCAACAACTAAAAAATAAAACGTAAAAGTGACAAAGAGGCTCGTTTACATACTGCTTCTCTTACTATTGACAACACCGTGCCTGAGAGCTCAACGAAAAGAGATGGCTCAGGCACGGTCTTATCTGAAGAGCGGCAACAATCTGGATAAGGCGGAGAAAATCATTACTGATTTGCTTGCGGATGACTCTGTGGGGCGCAGCAAGGCAAAGATTCACTTACTCTTGTATCAGATTGTGAAAAAACAATATGACAAGGGCAATGAAAAACTGTATCTGAAAGAGCAGTATGATACAGCCGCACTATTCGATCATACGAAACGTATGTTTACGATTCTTGAGCGGCTCGACTCGGTGGATATGATGCCTGATAAACATGGAAAGGTGAAACCGGCATACAGACGCAAAAATGCAGCCGAATTGAATGGCTATCGGGCCAACCTGTACAATGGCGGAGCCTATCATGTCAGGAAGAAGAACTATGACAAAGCTTTCTCTTTTTATGATATGTATATAGATTGTGGAGCCCAGCCGTTGTTCGACGGATATGACTATATTGATTCCGACAGAAAGATGACAGAGGCCGCCTATTGGGCCTCATATTGCGGGTACAAACTTGACAGTGCGGAAATGATAATGAAATACTATGATATGGCACTCAAGGACACATCGCGTCTGCGACACCTGTTACGTTTCAAGGCTGCCGCATGCAAGAAAACGGGCGACGGGAAAGGATATGTAGCAGCACTGAACGAAGGATTCAGGCGCTATCCACAATATGAATATTTCTTCCCAAGGCTGATAGATTACTATACAGGACATAATATGTTTGACAGCGCATTGGCAGTTGCAGACAAGGCTTTGGATACTGACGACAAAAACAAGTTGTTCCTATTGGCCAAATCTATGTTGCTGTTCAATATGGGCAGGGATGAGGACTGTATAAAGACGAGCGACTTGCTCATAAGCATCAATGACTCTCTGCCGGAACCCTATTTCTATGCAGGTATGGCATATATCAATATGGCGTTGGACATGGAGAAAAAAGGCAGTACAACAAAGAGTGTGAAAAACAAACTAAAAGAATTATACGACAAGGCCTGTCCATACATGGAAAAGTATCGTACAATAGCTCCTGACGACAAGGACAAATGGGCTCCTGCACTTTACAGAATATATTTGAACTTGAACATGGGCCGCAAGTTCGAGGAAATAGACAAGATGCTTAACGAGAAGTAAGACACAGCTCTTACATATGCGCTTTGCATCTTTTCAATGAATGTTTTTAGCTAAAAAAAACAAAAATAGTACATACATATAACTGATTATCTATTTTTTTATTATCTTTGTGAAAAATAAATTGATTTATAAAACTTATACAATTATGGAAAATAACACCCAGCTTATTGCCCAATGTGAGGCAAAAGCACAGCAATGGCTTGCACCGGCTTTTGATGAAGAGACCAAACAAGCCGTACAGAAAATGTTGTCAGATGAGGATAAGACCAATCTTATCGAGTGTTTCTATAAAGACCTTGAATTTGGAACAGGAGGTTTGCGCGGTATAATGGGAGCCGGAAGCAACCGAATGAACGTATATACTGTTGGTATGGCGACACAAGGATTCGCCAATTATCTGAAGAAGAATTTTGAAGACCGCAACGAGATATCAGTCGTTGTTTGCCACGACTGCCGCAACAACAGCCGTCTGTTTGCAGAGACGGTGGCAAACATTTTCTCGGCAAACGGAATAAAGGTTTATCTGTTTGACGATATGCGCCCTACACCGGAATGCTCTTTTGCCATAAGATATCTGAAGTGTCAAGCGGGTGTCAACGTTACGGCCAGTCACAATCCTCGCGAATACAACGGATACAAGGCTTACTGGGAGGACGGTGCACAGGTACTTTCACCACACGACACCGGAATTATCGATGAAGTGAACAAAGTGACTGTAGACGACGTAAAGTTTGCAGGCAATAAAGAGCTGATACAGATTATCGGTGAAGAAATAGACAAGGTTTATTTGGAACGCATAAAGGAAATTTGCATTGACCCGAAAGTAATTGAACGTCAGAAGGATTTGAAGATTGTTTATACTCCACTACACGGCACGGGTATGACAATGATACCGCGTTCGTTGAAGTTCTGGGGATTCGAGAACGTACATTGCGTGGAAGAACAGATGATAAAGAGCGGTGATTTCCCGACTGTGGTATCACCCAACCCGGAAAACGGCGAGGCTCTCACTTTGGCATTGCGCGACGCCAAAGCTATGGATGCCGATATCGTGATGGCCAGTGACCCCGACGCTGACCGTGTGGGCATGGCATGTAAGAATGACAAAGGCGAGTGGATTCTGATAAACGGCAATCAGACATGTCTGTTGTTCCTATATTACATCATCACGAACCGTAAAGCTACGGGTAAGATGAAAGAAGGAGATTTTATCGTCAAGACTATCGTTACGACAGAGGTTATACGAAAGATTGCAGAGAAACAGAACATCGAGATGCGCGACTGCTATACGGGATTCAAATGGATAGCACGAGAAATTGCATTGTCGGAAGGAAAGCAACAATATATTGGTGGAGGCGAAGAGAGCTACGGATTCTTGGCACAAGACTTCGTTCGTGACAAAGATGCCGTATCGGCATGCTCTTTGCTGGCTGAGATTTGTGCATATGCCAAAGACCAAGGCAAGACGCTTTATGATCTGCTGATGGATATCTATGTGGAGTATGGATTCTCACAGGAATTCACTATCAACGTTGTAAAACCAGGAAAGAGCGGAGCCGACGAAATAAAGCAGATGATGACGGACTTCCGCAACAACCCGCCAAAAGAATTGGGAGGAAGCAAGGTTGTTGTATGGAAAGACTATCAGACATTGGAACAGAAATGTGCCGACGGAACAGTAACTAAGATGGATATGCCGACAACAAGCAACGTGCTGCAATGGTTCTGTGACGACGAGACAAAGATAAGCGTACGTCCGTCAGGTACTGAACCGAAGATAAAGTTCTATATTGAAATAAAGGATAGTACAATGAAGTGTGCCGGATGCTACGAGCGTTGCACAAAGGCTGCTGCGGAGAAAATTGAAGCCATTAAAAAGTCGCTCAATCTGTAATAAAGGATAATTGTGTTTTTCATAGCTTAGAAGGAAAGGATACTGGAACACCAACCGGACAATGGTACCGGAATTGTGTTTCGGTATCCTTCTGATTTTATACAGAATCTTTTCTTATAGCAGTTTCGGCAACGCATTATTTTTATATTTTGTCAGTTTTTTCGGCTTTTATTCGTATCTTTGCACAATAACAATTCTACTAAAATATGAAACGTATATCTTTATTTTTTTTAGCCGTGATGGCAATCTTGCCAATGATGGCCGACAACAATCCGCGCATTGTTGAAAGTCTGAATTTTGACTGGCGTTTCCATGCCGGTGATGTGGATGGTGCGCAAACTCCTGATTTTGATGACAGTGGATGGCAAACGATAAACGTGCCTCACGATTTTCAGATACATCAGCCGTGGATAGCTCCGGAAAAAGGAGAAAAAGCCGACAACAGTGATGCCGCAAGCAATGTGAAAAGCCGTCTCAGCTCGCGTGGGTTCAAGGAAATGGGCATAGGATGGTATCGTAAGAACATCACCCCCGACGCCTCATGGAAAGGCAAGCGCGTTATACTTGATTTCGAAGGCATAATGCTTGTTGGAGACGTTTATCTGAACGGACAGCGTGTTGGAGGAACTGACTACGGATATGTAGGATTTGATATTGATGTTACAAAACTGCTCAAATATGGTCAGTCGAATGTGATTGCAGTCAAGTCCAACACACAAAGACCTGAAAATTCACGTTGGTATACAGGTGGTGGATTGTTTCGTGACGTCAATCTGATAGTGACAGACGGTCAACAGTACTTCACACGTCACCCGCTATATATCACAACTCCGGTTGTCAGCGAGCAAAAAGCCACAGTGAAGATACAGGCAGAAATGGCGTGCTATCTGAAGATAAAAGACCTGAAAGTAAACACAAGGATTCTGGATGCCGAAGGCAATGCCGTATACGATGCCACAAAGGATATACCTTTCAACCGTGGTCAGAAGATAAACGAACATATCGTGGACAGCATTACCATGGATGCACCGAAGTTGTGGAGTTGCGAATCTCCTTATCTCTATACAGCTGTTGTGACACTGATGCGTCCGGACGGGACCGTGGCAGACAGAGTGGAGGAACACTTCGGTATACGTTCGATAGAATATTCACCCGAATTCGGATTCAAGCTCAATGGCAAGAAAGTGATATTCAAAGGCATAGCCAATCACCACACTCTCGGTGCTCTCGGTGCTGCCGCATATCCACGTGCAATGGAGAAGCGGATACAGTTGCTCAAAGAGTATGGATTCAATCATATACGTACTTCTCACAATCCTTACAGCAAATCTTTTCTTGACTTATGCGACAAATATGGAATGCTCGTGGTAGACGAACTTTACGACAAATGGCTCACACAGTTTGCAGGAGGCCGAACGGAGTGGCTAAATCTGTGGCAGCAGGATATCCCGGAATTCATACGTCGTGACCGTAACCATCCGTCGGTAGTGATGTGGAGTCTCGGCAATGAATTACAGACATACTGGAATCTGCCATATGCCGATTGGGGAGTTACCCCATATCGTTTGCAACGCGAATTGCTCCACCGTTACGATACGACCAGGCCTGTAACGGTAGCCATGCATCCCCGCGGACGTAATCAGAAGACGGATTCGCTGCCGGCACCGCTTGTGCACGAGACTGACATAGCATCGTACAACTATCGCTATATGTATTTTCCTGGTGACAGACGCCGTTTCCCCAATATGATATTCTATCAGAGTGAGGCTAATACGGCAATGATGGGACCTAACTATTATGAAATGGATCTCGACAAAGTGGTCGGTTTGGCATATTGGGGCATGATAGACTATCTGGGAGAATCTAACGGCTGGCCTGCAAAGGGATGGGCACAAGGAGTGTTTGACATATCACTCGAACCGAAACCGATAGCTTATTTCCTCAGAAGCATATTCAAACCGGAGGAACCAGTAGTGCACATCGGCATCATCGACAGCGATGACAATACAGTGTGGAATGACGTGAAAGTAGGTACGCAGCGCATGTCTGACCACTGGAACCGCAAGCAAGGAAGCTCCATGTCGCTCTATACATATACCAATGCAGACGAGGTGGAACTATTTATCAATGGAAAGAGTATTGGAGTCAAAAAGAATTCGAAAGAACCTAAGACACGCAATAAGATCAAATGGGATGGTGTGAAATATGAAGCAGGATATATAGAGGCTGTGGCAAAAACAGACGGAAAGATAGTGGCGCGTCACAGAATAGAGACAACAACAGATGCTATGGCACTGAAAGCAGAGATGGATAATGCAGACTGGAAAGCCGACGGAACGGATCTGCAACACGTACGCATAACTGCCGTCGACAAAAAGGGACGCCGGGTGCGGGGAGCACACAACAATCTGACATTTGCTATAGACGGCCCTGCGGAGATTGTCGGTGTAATCAATGGTGACATCACGAGCGAAGAACTAACCGTTGGCAACAAGCGTCGTCTCTATAATGGAACAGCTACGGTCATACTGCGCTCTAAACGTGAAGCAGGAAAAGTCACGCTGACAGCAACAACCGACGGCTTAAAGAATACGAAACTGGTTGTAAGAAAAAACTAATTTTTGAACAAAGACTAAAAGAGCAATAATAACAAAGAGTGCCGGGCCATGAAATTTATGGCCCGGCACTCTTTGTCTTAACCGAAACGAACCATTATTACTGACTTGTCCTGACAGTAATACCTATGGGTTTAGTAGGTCTTCAAAATTAATAATATATAACCGTAATCTCATTTTGGAGCTATACTTTCCCACCATCTTGCCTGCTCTGTATGCCCGTATTAATAAGTCGTGTAATGAAGCTATTTAGACAAGTATTTTATCTTCTTTGCAATTAAAACACTTTTTTGGCATGCCTTTTGCAAATACATAACAGAAATAATAAATCATTGAAGAAATAAAAGGAGGAACCAAAAAATATGACCAGCCAATTTTCACCTAAAGTATCGGAAATACTCGCCTACAGTAGGGAGGAAGCCACACGACTGGCCAGTCGATCGGTTGGCCCGGAACACCTGTTACTCGGTATGCTCAAAATGAAAAACGGTCCGGTAGCAGAGGTGTTTAGAAGACTTAACATCGACTTACAATCCGTAAAAGCAGATTTGGAAGACCGAGTTAGAGAAGACGAACTCAGACTACCGATAAAAACAACTGAACTTGTATTAAATGAAAAAGCTAGCAATATATTGAAGCTCGCTGTTCTTGAAGCCCGTATACAACATACACAACGTGTAGACGAACAACACCTACTGCTCGCAATACTGCACGATCAAGTTGACAACGGAGCCAAATATATACTGGAGATTAACAATATAAATTATGAAGACGTTTTCGCCATGTTGCAACTAAACAACAACACTTACGACGGTATAGGATTGCCTGATGAGGATGAGGATGATATGGAGCAAATTAATGATTCTAAAAATCATACCAGCAACTCATCCAAAATAGCACATACGCAGAAACAGCAAAGTAAAACACCGGTTCTCGACAACTTCGGTACCGACATGACACAAGTTGCCACCGAGGGAAAATTAGACCCTATCGTCGGACGCGAACGTGAAATAATGAGAGTTGTAGAGATTTTATGCCGACGCAAAAAAAACAATCCTATACTTATAGGTGAACCTGGAGTAGGAAAGAGTGCTATTGTCGAAGGACTGGCACAAATGATAGCCTCACGCCATGTATCACCGGTGCTTTTCGGGAAAAGGGTGATAAGTCTCGACATGACGTCTTTAGTGGCGGGAACAAAATACCGCGGTCAGTTTGAAGAGCGAATAAGAGCTCTGATAAAGGAAATCGAACAGAACCCCGATGTTATAATATTCATTGACGAAATACATACACTCGTGGGAGCCGGCTCTACACCTGGAAGCATGGATGCAGCCAACATTCTAAAACCGGCATTAGCAAGAGGCACGATACAGTGCATAGGTGCTACCACACTTGACGAATACCGCAACAGCATAGAAAAAGATGGAGCTTTGGAACGACGATTCCAAAAAGTGATTGTTGAGCCGACAACGGCCGACGAGACACTTACAATACTGAGCAATATAAAAGACCGGTATGAGCGCCATCACCATGTAATATATACGGATGAGGCTATTGAGGCATGTGTCAAACTGACAGCCCGATACATCACCGACCGACAGTTTCCCGACAAAGCCATTGACGCACTTGACGAAGTCGGCTCTCGGGTACATTTGGGTAGCGTACAGATTCCGCCTGAGATAACCGAAAAGGAGAAAGAAATAAAGTATATCAAAGAGAAGAAACAAAGTGCTGTGATAAATCAGAACTTTGAACTGGCTGCGGGATACCGCGACAGACAGACGGAACTGGAAGCAGAACTGAAAGAACTAAATGAGAAATGGACAAACGGAGAAAGCGGTGAACGTCAGACCGTGACCGAACATGATGTGGCTGACGTGGTTTCGATGATGACCGGAATTCCCGTACAACGCATGGCACAGGCCGAGGGAATACGCCTGAAAGGCATGGCTGCCGAATTGAAAGGTGCCGTAATAGCACAGGATGCAGCCATAGACAAAATGGTGAAAGCCATACAACGCAACCGTGTGGGACTGAAAGACCCCAACCGCCCTATTGGCGCATTCATGTTTCTCGGCCCGACCGGTGTAGGAAAGACCTATCTGACAAAAAAACTGGCCGAGTTCATGTTTGGTTCGACAGATGCACTGATACGCATTGACATGAGCGAATATACCGAAAGTTTCAACGTGTCAAGACTTATCGGAGCGCCTCCGGGATATGTGGGTTACGAAGAAGGCGGACAACTGACGGAGCGTGTGCGCCGTCATCCCTACTCCATCGTATTGCTGGACGAGATAGAGAAGGCTCACGGCAATGTGTATAACCTGCTTTTGCAAGTACTTGACGAAGGACGACTGACAGACGGCAACGGCCGCTTTGTCGATTTCCGCAACACGGTAATCATAATGACAAGCAATGCCGGAACAAAGCAGTTAAAAGATTTTTCGCGTGGTGTAGGATTCAATGCCACAACCATAGGTCCGGCACTCAACGAGAAAGACAAGGAATATGCACGCGGTATAATACAGAAGTCACTCAGCAAACAGTTCTCACCCGAATTTCTCAACCGTCTTGACGAAATTGTAACGTTCGACCAGCTGGATCTTGAGGCTATAAAAAAGATAACGGATATTGAAATCATCGGGATGCTCAAGCGCGTGGAAACATTGGGATACAAAGTCGAGATAAGCGATAAGGCCAAAGAGTTTGTTGCCTCAAAAGGATATGACGTACAGTTCGGGGCGCGCCCGCTGAAACGTTCCATACAAACTTATATAGAGGACGGACTGAGCGAACTGATAATAAACAACGAACCGGCACCAGGCACGACAATACGCATTGACAAAAAAGAAAATGCGGAAGAACTGACGCTGGAAGTCAAGAATTAAAAATAAAGAGTAAAAAGTCAAGAGTTATGATTACTATACCAATCAGGTAAAGCACATCATAACTCTTGACTTTTAATTCTTAGCTTTTTCTATTTTCAGCCTGACTACTCTCCGGCTATGCGTAGTTATGCGAAAGCGATTGTCCGGACGCTCACCCACCAGCCAGACTATATCTCCATTACAATCGGCAAGCACTATACTGCGGCGCTTATCGAAAAGAGTACGCTTACGATCAGTGAGATAGTCGCTCACAAGTTTTGAACCACGCATACCCAAAGGCACGAAACGATCACCGGCAGCAGCAGGCCGCAAAACGAGCGGAAACGACACTTTATCAGCATCAAGACACACCGTATCAGCAGTACGTGGCAATACGAAATCGCTATCGATATCATGCTGTGAAACAGTAATACGACGCCCGTCAGAAAGGACATATACCCCAGGGTCTATTATTTTCATAAGTCTTATCGCTACGTGCCGCGGTTCGATAATAATGCGCCCACGGTCTATAAGTAGATCAAATCCGGAAGAGGAGTAAACACGCCCCGATGATGATACATCAATATTGGCATACACCTGTTCAACCTGAGCCGAAGTAAAACCATAGTCACTGAGTATACTGTACAGCAGGCTTTCGGGTGACGGTTCGGCCATCAGACGGGCCGTCACCAAAATGACCCCACTGCAAGACGGTACAATAACATCCTGACCGACAGATTCCGTCACGCGACGGCGACCGGCGGACATAGCATCATCAAACACACGGACGGCCTCACCGACATATTCCGCAGTACGACGGATATTGTCTGTTGCCGAAGGATTTATCTCTTTCAGCAGGGGAATTACGTTCAGCCTGAACTTGTTGCGCGTAACATCGTCTACAAGGTTTGTACTGTCAGTGACATAATCCTGACCCTCAGAAGCTAAATAACTTTCAATGTCAGAACGGCTGATGCAAAGGAGCGGACGACGCACATATCCGTTTATCGGACGTATGCCAGTCAACCCGTGTATACCTGTGCCACGCACAAGGTTCATCAGCAGCGTCTCAACACTGTCGTCGCTATGATGAGCCACACAGATATCGGCAGCACCTATATCATGGCGCAACTGCTCAAAATATCGGTAGCGCAATTCACGAGCGGCCATCTCAATGCTTATCTTGTGAAGCGAAGCATATTCGGCAGTTGCAAAATGAGCGACATGGAAAGGCACGCCGCGTTCGTCACACAATGACTTCACGAAACGCTCGTCGCGGCACGATTCCTCACCACGCAGATGGAAATTGCAATGGGCCACCTCCACATCATAGCCCAAAGACATCAAGAGCAGAAGCAAGGCCACGCTGTCAGCTCCTCCACTGAGAGCTACGATATGCTTGGCTTTGCTGTCCAGCATCCCATAGCGGTCAATATACGCCGATACAATATCTTTTGTTGTCAAGGCTCACTCTACGTATAATACAAGTCCTTTGAGGTATTCGCCCTCAGGATGATAAATATTGATGGGATGATCGGCAGGCTGGTGCAACTGATGAAGTATGCGTACTTTACGTCCTGACATGGCGGCAGCCGTGAAGACAGCATTGCGGAAATTGTCTTTCGTTATCACCTGACTGCACGAAAACGTGAACAATATGCCGCCGCTTTTTATCTTCTCAAAGGCTTTGGCATTTAGACGGCAGTAACCTTTGAGCGCATTACGTATGGCCCCCCTATGCTTGGCAAAAGCCGGCGGATCGAGAATCACGATATCATAGTGACTCCCGGCCTCATCAAGATACTTGAAAGCATCTTCACAGAATGCTTCATGACGGGTATCGCCAGGGAAATTCAGTTCAACATTGCGACGTGTCAGTTCAATGGCCTTGGCACTACTGTCCACGGAATGCACAAGGGAAGCCCCGCCACGCATGGCATAAAAGGAGAATCCACCGGTATAACAGAACATATTGAGCACCTTGCGACCATAAGAGTAACGCTCAAGCAGACTACGGTTTTCACGTTGGTCGACAAAGAAACCGGTCTTTTGCCCCTTCAGCCAGTCTACATGGAAACGCAGACCGTTTTCCATTGCCGTATTGTCATCACTACTGCCATAGATGAATCCGTTCTCTTGTCCGAGGTCAGCCTTGAACGGCAAGGTTGTCTCGCTCTTATAGTATATATTCTCTATCCGTCCGTCAGAAACCTTGACGATAGCCTGAGCCACATCCATACGACATATATGCATGCCCACGCTGTGAGCCTGCATGACAGCTGTCTTTCCATAAACATCGACCACAAGTCCGGGCAGATTGTCTCCCTCGCCATGCACCAAACGATAAGTATTGTTTGTGGAATTGTCGGCTATACCCATGGCAACGCGCAGACGTAGTGCCGAGCGTATGCGCGACTCCCAAAAAGACGAATCCACAGTAACGTCACGAAAAGACAAGACACGAACTGCAATAGACCCTATCTGATAATGTCCCACAGCGATGAAATCACCAGATGAGGTGATTACTCTCACTGTATCACCTTCTTCTATACCGTCATCGGCATGATGGATGGCACCCGAAAATACCCATGGATGAAAGCGCTTGAGACTATCTTCCTTGCCTCGCTTTAGATATATCTGCTTATACATTGTTTATAGTGTAATTATATAATTTCGAAAGAACATACAATGAATCATTGACATATAATCATACCTACGCTTTAATGTCTGAATCCTTTATTATCAGCTCATAATCGCCAGTCGCCTTAAGACGCTGAAGCTCTTCGTAGAGATTGATACATGTCCAGGCATCCGTAGCTGCATAAAGTTTCTGCTTGTCTGAAAGGACATCGGCTTCCCAATTGGTCAGCCGCTGGTGCTTGCTTATCTTCTGTCCGAAAAAATTAGCATACAGCTTTTGCAGACTAAGATCCTCTACACCGATCTCTCTGACATGATCCTGCAAGTCAATAAAATTGCCGGGGGTAAAGTCTGCAACCCTTCGCAACATTGTAAGGTCATCGTTAAGAGACAGACCTATCTTAGGCACGGTTGTGTCTTCGAGCAGTCGTTTTATTACAGGGGATATTCCTATATGATTCAGACGAAAAAGAAAACAGGTGTCATATGACGAAACCTGAAGCAAGGCAACTCTATGTACGACACCCCGCTTGAACGAAGGACGTGTCTCCGTATCAACACCGAGTATAGGCATTGAGAGCAAATAATCTACGGCTCGCTCAGCCTCGAAATCGGAAAGGACCACAACAATGCGTCCCTCAAAAAGCACACGTGGCAACGACGCTATACGCGACTTGTCGTACTTGTTATATAATAGTTTTTTCATTATCGGCTGTTTTCAAACTGCAAAAATACAAAAAAGCAATGAGTTTATTATAAAATATAAGTTTTTTCTGCTACTTTTGCAGAATAATTGAGAAAGTTTGGAGATGGCAAAACGTAAAAAAGCAAATAATACAACATCGTTCAGCGAAAGCATCGGCTTCAGCAAAGTATTCCATAACGAGAAACTGAACTTTATGACCGGCCTCGCTTCACTAATCATAGCCATATATATGACGATGGCATTCATATCATTTTTCACCACAGGGAATGCAGACCAGAGTCTTATTGAAGTCCCGAGAGCAGGAGAAATCATGAACGAGAAAAGAGAATTCATGAACAACTGCGGTTCGATAGGCGCATATACAGCATATTATTTCGTAAAACGCTGTTTCGGCATTGCGGCATTCCTGATACCCACATTCCTGATAATGATATCATTAAAGATGATGAGGGTATACATAATAAACCTGTCGAAATGGTTTATCTGCATGACAATCATTATGGTATGGGCCTCGGTGACACTTGCCAAATTCATTACGCCATTGTTTCCAAACAGCAGTTTCAACACCGGCGGCGACCATGGCCAATACATTGCAAGATGGATAGAAAACCTTGTAGGATCGCCCGGACTGACTGCACTGCTGTGTCTTGTGGCTGTCGGTTTCCTCACATATATCAGTACCGAAACGATATATGTTATAAGAAAAATGCTCAATCCTGTAAAATTTTTCACTGACAGGGTGAAGTTTGAAATAAGCAACAACAAGGAAATGAGACTGGAGACGGAAAGCGACGAGATGGAGACGGAACCGGAACACATCGTGGAAGACCCGGATACATTTGACAACCCCGAAGCACAGACTATAAATTTCGATGAAGATACCGCTATGCAGGATACACCGGAAAGAGCGGAAAACGACAATCCGAAAGACCGTGCCGATATGACAGACACACAAGCCGAAAGCACAAAAAGAACTGACCCTGAAATGGATATCAAAGTGGGCAAGAGCGAAGAGAAAGCGCATGGAAAAAAATTAGTAAATCCCGATGATGAAGAGATGGCACCATACGATCCGAAACTCGACTTGGAAAACTATCACTATCCCACTCTCGACCTGCTGAAAAAGTATGAAAACGACGGCAAACCATATATCGATATGGCTGAACAGACGGCAAACAAGAACCGTATTGTCGAGGTACTGCGCAACTTCGGTGTGGAAATAAGCAGCATCAAGGCCACTGTCGGCCCGACCATAACACTATATGAGATAACCCCTGCACAAGGAGTCCGCATTTCTAAAATACGCAATCTGGAAGACGACATCGCACTAAGTCTTTCTGCATTGGGCATACGTATCATTGCCCCTATACCCGGCAAAGGGACCATAGGTATCGAAGTGCCGAACGCCAAGCCTAACATCGTGTCGATGGAGAGCATACTCAACTCGAAGAAGTTTCAGGAAAGCGTTATGGAACTGCCATGTGCCATTGGCAAGACCATCACAAACGAGGTGTTCATGTTTGACTTGGCAAAGATACCCCATCTGCTCGTGGCCGGCGCTACCGGACAAGGCAAGTCCGTTGGACTGAACACCATCATCACATCAATGCTGTATAAAAAACATCCGGCAGAACTGAAGATTGTGCTGATCGACCCGAAAAAGGTTGAGTTCAGCATATACGGCCCAATAGCCAACCACTTCCTGGCAAAAGTTCCTGACGAAGACTCAGAACCTATAATAACAGACGTAACAAAGGTTGTGCGCACACTCAACAGCCTCTGCAAAGAGATGGACACACGCTATGACCTTCTGAAAATAGCTGGAGCAAGAAATATAAAGGAATATAACAAAAAATTCAAGGACAGACAGCTAAACCCGCAAAAAGGCCACAAGTTCATGCCATACATCGTGGTCATCATCGACGAGTTCGGAGACCTGATAATGACTGCAGGAAAAGAAATAGAACTGCCCATAGCACGCATTGCCCAATTGGCACGCGCTGTAGGCATTCACATGGTAATTGCCACACAGCGACCCACAACAACCATCATCACAGGTAACATCAAAGCCAATTTCCCTGGAAGAATAGCTTTCAAAGTGAGTGCGATGATAGACTCAAAAACCATCCTCGACCGCCCCGGTGCCAACCAACTGATAGGACGTGGCGATTTGCTTTTCCTCAACGGCAATGAACCGGTGCGTGTCCAATGCGCATTTGTAGACACTCCGGAGGTAGAGAACATCAACAACTTCATCGCCAGACAACAAGGTTATCTCACACCGTTCGAACTTCCGGAGCCAGACACCGACACCGGCAGCGGAGCAGACGGCGCACCCGACGTAGACATGCAGCATCTTGATCCGCTGTTCGAAGAAGCGGCACGCCTGATAGTACTCAATCAATCGGGAAGTACAAGCCTCATACAGCGCAAATTCTCGATAGGCTACAACCGTGCGGGACGACTGATGGACCAATTGGAGAAAGCCGGCGTTGTAGGGGCCGCCATGGGAAGCAAGCCACGAGAAGTAATGATTCAAGACGAGGTCAGCCTCGACAATCTGCTGAATTCATGGACAAAGAGATAGACAGAAACGGATATTTGTGTAAATACAGTAATTAAAGAGATTGACCTATTTATTTAATGTAACAGACAAGACAATGAAAAAAATCAGCCTTATATTAATATCGATGTTAATGTGCAACATCATGATTGCCCAAACGGCAAAGAGCGTACTCGACAAGATAGCAGCAACAATAAGCAGCCGGACGGGGGTTACAGCCAACTTCAAGATATCAAACGTACAGAACGGAGGCATCAGCGGAACAATATCGGTGAAGGGAAAGAAATTCTATGCCACAACATCACAAGCCAACGTTTGGTTCGACGGAAAGACCCAATGGACCTATATGAAGAACAACAACGAAGTAAACGTCAACACACCTGGAGAAAACGAACTGCAGGCCATCAATCCGTACAACTTCATAAACATATATAAAAGCGGATTCACATACAGTATGAAGACTACCGGAAGCAACTACGAAGTACATCTCAAGGCAACAAACAGCAAACGTAGCATTCAGGAAATGTATATCTATGCCAACAAGACCACCTATGTACCGTCGCAAATAAAGATGAGACAAGGCAACAAATGGAGTACAATAAGCATCAGCGGTCTGAAAAGGTCGGCACTGAACGACAACATGTTCCGCTTCAATCCCAAATCATATCCCAACGTCGAGATAATAGACCTGAGATAACTGAAATAACCGACATCACTCTATAACCACAACCAAAACATACCCATATGCAGTTGTATTTCACAGGAATAATCATAGCAGTCAGCACATTTCTTATTATAGGCGTATTCCATCCAATAGTAATAAAGACGGAATATCACACTGGCACACGTTTCTGGTGGATCTTCCTACTGACAGGAGTGGCAGCCATTGCCTCCGCCCTGTTCGTAGAAAACGTTATCGTTTCGTCAGTACTCGGTGTAACAGGAGCATCGCTGCTATGGTCCATCGGAGAGTTGTTCGACCAAAAGAAACGTGTAAAGAAAGGATGGTTTCCGATGAATCCGAAACGTAAGCACGAATACGAGGACAAATGAAGACACTGCTGATACTCGTTGGGAAAACCGCTGACAAGAACTTTACAGCAGGCATAAATGACTATGTGCAGCGCATAAACCATTACATGCCGTTTGATATCATTACCATCCCCGAACTGAAAAACACGAAGAAGCTGACAGAGAATCAGCAAAAGCAACTTGAAGGCGAACTGATTGTAAAATACATACAGACATCGGACTATGTAGTACTTATGGACGAACACGGCAAAGAATATAGAAGCACGGACTTTGCAAAGTGGCTCGTACAGAAACAGAATACCGCCCGCAGACTTGTCTTCGTAATAGGCGGACCATACGGATTCTCACAACAGATATACGACAAGGCCAACGAAATGATATCGTTGTCCAAGATGACGTTCTCACATCAGATGGTACGCCTCATATTCACCGAACAACTATATAGAGCATGCACCATCATCAAGGGTGAACCGTATCATCATGAGTAATCCCGCAACACAGAGCCTTCTGCATGATATACAAAAAAAGACAGACCATACATCAATCGTACGGCCTGTCTTTTTATATTAATAAGTTATAAGATAAAATCTTTACTTAAAGAAGTCCTTAACGTCTTCGTTAGGAACCATACGCTCATCAAAGATGTAAGCACCGGTCTTGGGGCTCTTCACCATCTTGATGACCTTTGTATAAGCACGCCCATCCTTTGAACCTTCATGGAGGGTGGCGACGGTTTTCTTTGCCATATCTTAAGCGCTATATTATATAGTTATTTAATCTCTTTGTGAAGCGTCATCTTCTTCATAATAGGATTGTACTTCATCAATTCCATTCTCTCGGGAGTGTTCTTACGATTCTTTGTCGTAACGTAACGGCTTGTGCCGGGCAGTCCACTGTTCTTGATTTCAGTACACTCCAGAATGACCTGTACTCTGTTGCCTTTTGCTTTCTTTGCCATAGTGCTTAGTCTCCTATTACTTTAATGTCTTTCCACTCGCAAAATCCCTTTGCTACAGCCTGCTTAAGAGCGGCGTCGAGACCCACCTTGTTAATCATACGCAATCCGGCGGCACTGATCTTCAAACTAATCCAACATTCCTCTTCTACATAATAGAATTTCTTGCTGAACAGATTTACATCAAAGCTACGCTTGGTGCGATGTTTTGAGTGGGACACATGATTACCTATCTGTGCTTTCTTTCCCGTAATCTGACAAATCTTCGACATTTCTATCTAAGTTTTTGATTCCTTTTTTATAACTTATTCCAAACAGAGTGCAAAGTTAATATATTTTTTATAATATCCAAAACATTAACCCAAAAGAATCAATATTTTAAGAAATATTTTATATTATTCTGCTATACCCTCCTTTTTAGACACTTCAGTAGCATCTGCATTTTCTGCATCGGCGCTCTCTCCTTTCAGAAAATCCAGAAACATCTGCAAAGCCTTGTTGGTAGCTATGGCAAGATTGATATCTCTGCCATGGTCCTCTTCCACCTTGTATGTCACCACCTTATCGCGTGAACCGCATGCCAGCCATATCGTTCCTACCGGTATTCCGGGCGAGCCGCCCGACGGTCCGGCTATTCCGGTGGCGGCAATGGCATAGTCAGTGCAAAGAGTCTTACAGGCTCCTTTCACCATGCTCACGGCCACATCCTCGCATACTGCCGTCTTTTCCATCAGAATGTCATGGCTTACACCTAACAGACTTTCCTTCACCTCGTTTACATAAGATATAATGCCTCCCTTGAAATATTTTGAAGCTCCCGGCATGGATATAATCGCCTCTGCTATACGTCCGCCGGTACAGCTCTCGGCTGTTCCCAGCGTCTTCTCCATTTCCCAAAGTTGCAGACTTATCTCCCTGCTGATTATCTTACTTTCAAAATCCATATGTTTTTTATTTAAATGTTACCTTTGAGAATGCAGGCTTGTCTATGCTGCAAAAGTCACCGTCCAGATATTTATAATATCCCGTAATGCCGATCATTGCCGCATTGTCCGTTGTATAGCTGAATTTCGGGATGTATATTGTCCATCCGTAGCGTTCGGCGTGGTCGCGGAAAGCATTGCGCAGCCCGTTGTTGGCACTCACGCCCCCGGCCACTGCCACATGGTTGATGCCGGTCTGCTTCACTGCCTTGCGCAACTTCTTCATCAGAATGTCCACGACGGTATATTCCAGACTGGCAGCAATGTCTTCCTTATGCTTCTCGATGAAGTCCGGCTCTGCAGCCACCCAGTCGCGCATCGAATACAGGAATGATGTCTTCAATCCGCTGAAGCTGTAGTCAAGCCCCGGTATCTGAGGCTCGGCAAACTTGTAGGCATGCGGATTGCCCTGCCGGGCCAGACGGTCTATTATCGGCCCTCCCGGATATCCCAGCCCCATCACCTTGGAGCACTTGTCGATGGCCTCTCCTGCCGCGTCGTCTATCGTCTGCCCGAGCACCTGCATGTCGTTATAGGCATTCACACGCACTATCTGCGAGTTCCCGCCGCTTACGAGCAGACACAGGAACGGCAGCGGCGGCAGCGGCGCATCGGAACCATCCTCACGGATAAAGTGTGCAAGCACATGTCCCTGCAGATGGTTGACATCTATCAGCGGTATGCCGAGCGAGCGAGCGAATCCTTTGGCAAAACTCACCCCGACGAGCAACGAGCCCATCAGTCCCGGACCACGCGTGAAGGCGACAGCTGACAGCTGCTCCTTGGATATCCCGGCACGCTTAACGGCCTGATCCACCACCGGCACCACATTCTGCTGATGGGCGCGCGAGGCCAGTTCCGGCACAACCCCACCATAGCTCCTGTGTATCTCCTGACTCGCCGTGACATTGCTCAGCAGCACCCCGTCGCGAAGCACGGCTGCCGACGTATCGTCGCAGCTGCTCTCTATACCTAATATATATATATGCTTATCGTCAGCCATGTACCATCTTCTATCTTGTCAATATCTCAACGCCGTGTTCTGTCATGAGAAACGTGTGCTCCCATTGTGCGCTGGGTTTCTCGTCGCCCGTGATGACCTCCCAGCCATACTCGTCGTCGGCATCGATGAACACCTTCCACGTTCCCATATTAATCATGGGCTCGATGGTAAACACCATGCCCGGCACGAGCAGCATACCGGTGCCGCGATAACCGTAGTGTGCCACTTCCGGCTCCTCGTGAAACTTCAGCCCCACTCCATGTCCGCAAAGATCGCGCACCACTCCGTAGTGATATTTGTCGGCATGTTTCTGTATGGCGTGGCCGATGTCACCGACAAAACAATATGGCTTTGCCGTCTCGGCCCCTATCTCCAGGCACTCCTTTGCCACCCTCACGAGCTGTTCCTTTTCGGGGGTTGTCTTGCCTATTATGAACATTCGGGAGGCATCGGCATAATAGCCGTCAAGAATAGTCGTAAAATCCACATTGATAATGTCGCCCTCCTGCAGCACATCCTCTTCTTTCGGAATGCCGTGGCACACTACCTCGTTGATGCTTGTACACACGCTTTTGGGAAAACCTTCATAGTTGAGGCATGCCGGTACGGCTCCGTGCCCCACACAATAGTCATAACAAATCTTGTCTATTTCCAGTGTATTCATACCTGCATGTATATGTTTTGCCACCTCGTCGAGTACACCGGTGTTCACTTCGCCGCTCTTCCTGATGCCCTCTATCTGCTCGGGAGTCAGTATCAAGTCGCGGGTAGGTACGAGTTTGCCTTTGTTCTCCCAATACATCACCTGCTTATCCAGCTCGGTGACTCCCTGCGATGGGTCAACGTGCCATCTTCTCTTCTTCTTAAACATAATTGCGTATGCTTTTAAAAAACACTGCAAAAGTACAATAATTCTTTCAAATAACTGCAACTATAACAGTTTTCTTGTATTTAAAAACATCGATAATAAAAGCGTTATAAAATACTTTTTATGTACTTTCGCTACATTGCCGCCTCGTCATGTTGTGGCAAAACAAAGGAAAAGCCTTATAACTATTTTATTGACGCCCCTCAGGACGAATTCTCCAAAAAACGGAAACAATTCTCCGAAACGCAAATTTCGGTATGAAAAATGCGGTCCGAATTCTCCGTTTTATCGATTTAACATATGTTAATGGGTACATCGGGACTGCCAATTCTCCGCTTTTTCAAGAAACATGTTGGTTTTTCTGACAACTGCGTCATGCCTCCTTCGTTCACGCAACACAGCACAGATGCACAGCCATACACCCTGTCCCCGTAAACTTCACTGACAAAGCGACGTATGCCCGTCATGTGTCTACCACAACCTGACGCGCAGACAATGTCAAAATTATTGGTGCAATATCAAAAACGGAGAATTCGGAGAATTGAAAAACAAGGTATACACTATATACGATTCACGTATGGTATATTTCAATCTGTTATATATAATATATATTATATATAACAGATTGAAATATAAAATATTTGATTACAATATATAAGAAGCAGTTGTACACCCTGTTTTCGGAGATTCTCCGTTTTCAATTCTCCGAAAACAGGCACTTTTGTAATAAAAAAAACCGAACCACATCCGCCGTATTCCATATTTAAAACGCATTATGGAACAAACACCGCTTTATTCTGTAAACATATTACGCAGTGTATCCGACGGAGAAAACGGAGAATTGGCTGTCCCAAAACACCCATTAACATATCTTAAATCGGTAAAACGGAGAATTCAAGCAGCACTTTTCGTCCCCAAAACACCCTTCCGAGAACCCGCTGCGCCGTTTTTCTTGCCCGTTTTCACCTCCGTTGCCGGAAGGCCATGCCGTGCAAAAGTACCAAAAACATCATCCGCCAACGCAATATAACATCACAAACAGCCGCTTTCATATACCCAAAGCGGCACTTTCGCATCCTCAAAGTGCCACTTTCACACTGCAAAAGTGCCGCTTTCGCATCTCCAAAGTGCCGCTTTCACAATATCCGTCAGAGATGAAACAAGTTTCACTTTGCTCACCTTCTCATCCTCCCCATGGAAATATTGAAAAACGGCTACCCCTTGATGGCAGATATCCAATCGTAAAAATCTACACACAATTTAAAGTCATGCCAACATGCGCCTCATATACATCCTCATCATCTTACGCGCAATGCCCAGACGGTTTTCCACGCTCTTGTAGTTTTCATGGAGACACTCCGATATTTCCGACACTTGCATGCCCTCGACCACGTTCATACGATATATGCTGCGCTGTCCGGCCGACAGTCGGGCCATGCCACGCTCCAGAATCTCGCATATGTCGACAGCCGAATATACCGAGCTGCAACCGGCCTCGCCCAACTTGCCCGACACCTTGTGTATATAATGCTCATATTCCTCAACCACCGCACGATGCCGCAGGTAATCATATATCATATTGCGCGCCATTGTATATACAAGGCACGGCAACGTGACAGCAGAGACTATCTTGTCCGATTCAAGCAATTTCAGAAATATATCATGCACGATATCCTCGCTTTCAGCCGAATAGTCCATGCGTTTTAAGACAAAGGCCTTCACCTCTCCGACATGCAGACGATAGTAGTCTGTTATCAGTCTTTTGGAAACTTCAGGTTCTGTCATTTGTTTTATAGCTTTTAGTTTGTCAAAGGCAAAGTTAACATTTTCCCGACTAAAAACATACACAATGCCGTTTAAAAATCATCAGACAACCAAATATTCACCCTCTAAACGACAAATCATACACCGCTGAAAACTCCGCAAGGCATGTCCGGACGAAACATGAAATACAAGTATTCAGATGACTTTTTCTCAAAAGGAATCATACGGTAAGGATACTCTTCCGCACTTTGTACAAACGTGGATGTACTCCGTATCATTCTGATACAAGCCGCACACTGTGCCTGTATTGGCGACTGTGAAAATAGGAATCGAAATAGTCACTGCCGAAACACAGTCCGTAAGCAGAATCGTCAACGTTCCCGTCGGAACTCCAATAAAAACGGCGTACCCCCACAGCGCTGGATGTCCCGCTCTCAACGGAACGGGGTGAAGAGCTCCAATAATAACCGAGTACACCCACATAGAGAGACGACGAACCGCCGTACCAACCGGCGGCAGGAAGAAAAATCGACTTGCCATTATTACCGATGACAATATAGCCCTCGTTGCCGTCTTGTACAGTCCATTCTTTCTTACATTTATTTACCAACTCGTCTATCTCCGCTTTTGTCGGCAGGCGCCAGCTGCCGCCCCAGTTCGCAAGGTCAGATGTTTCACCCCAAGCAAAGTAAGAGCCGTAGCCGGAGGGAGAAGAGGCGCCGACATTGCACGTAGCCCACTTCACGCTAAGACCGAGGTCTACATAGTCGTGACCGGAAATGCTACCGGTGAGGGGCTTCGCGGATTCCGCCACAGCCTGTGACTTGGGCTTTACTGGGTTTCGGCTTTGGGACAGAAGGACACCATTGCTCCGAGACGACTTTGGAAATTTACGAAGCATCTTGTTTGGGGCATCGGCTGACAGACAGGAGATGTCGCATAAAAAGAAAACAAACAATATTATTCTGTACATATCTCTTAACTTAATATATTGACAATATTCATAATTCATACTTCTGATATACAAAAGTATAAAAAAAAACGGAAACAAAAAGAAAATGCAGAAAAATACACAAGAAATCGCAAAAAACAGTGTCGATTGGATCAGATATGCAGCTAAACTTATCACAGTCTTGGCACATGTCTTTCATGTCATACTCTTACAAAAGCAGAATCATAAAGCAGGAAAAGCAGGCATATCGCCAGTTTGTTGTATGTGGAATCAACTCCCTCGTCCTGCTATAGATATTCGGCTAAACCGTTATCTGCCCAATGCAACGGTTAAAGAGGGATATCCCCGCCCTCATACATTTTGGCACACTATTTGCTTTCATAGAAACTAAAAAAATACAACAACCATATAACAAAAATAAAAAATATCATGCAGAAAGGTAATATCGGGGTTACAACCGAGAACATATTCCCCGTCATCAAAAAGTTCTTGTATTCGGATCATGAGATTTTCCTGCGCGAGATGGTATCCAACGCCGTCGACGCCACGCAGAAACTGAAGACACTTGCCGACAAGGGCGAATTCAAAGGCGAACTCGGCGACCTGACCGTGCGCATAGCCATAGACGAGGCTGCCGGCACCATCACCATCAGCGACCGGGGCATAGGCATGACCGAAGAAGAGATTGACAAATACATCAACCAGATAGCATTCTCGGGAGTGAACGACTTTCTCGAAAAATATAAGGACAACGCCAACAACATAATCGGACATTTCGGACTCGGATTCTACTCGTCGTTCATGGTGAGCAAGAAAGTGGAGATTGTCACACGCAGTCACAAAGACGGAGCAAAAGCCGTGAAATGGAGCTGCGACGGCAGTCCGGCATACGAAATCGACGACGCAGAGAAAGAAGACCGCGGTTCGGACATCATTCTCTACATCGATGACGACTGCAAGGAGTTTCTCGAAAAGAGCAAGATTGAGGAACTGCTCAACAAGTACTGCAAGTTCCTGCCAGTGCCCGTGGCTTTCGGAAAGAAGACTGAATGGAAAGACGGCAAGCAAGTGGATACCGACGAAGACAACATCATAAACAATGTGGAACCGCTGTGGACAAAGGCACCGAGCACGCTCAAGGACGAAGACTACAAGTCGTTCTACCGCACGCTCTACCCCATGCAGGACGAGCCCATGTTCTGGATTCACCTTAACGTGGACTACCCGTTCAACCTCACCGGCATACTCTACTTCCCGCGCATCAAGTCAAACATCGACCTGCAGCGCAACAAGATACAGCTATACTGCAACCAAGTCTTCGTCACAGACCAGGTCGAGGGCATCGTACCCGAGTTCCTCACGCTGCTGCACGGCGTGATTGACTCTCCGGACATCCCCCTCAACGTGAGCCGCTCATACCTGCAAAGTGACCGCGACGTAAAGAAGATTTCGACATACATCACAAAGAAAGTGAGCGACCGTCTGCAAAGCATCTTCAAGGAAGACCGCAAGGGATATGAAGAGAAGTGGGACGATCTGAAACTCTTCATCAACTACGGCATGCTCAGCGAGGAGAGCTTCTACGATCGTGCAAAGGATTTCGCGCTGATGAAGGACAGCGAAGGAAAATACTTCACTTTCGACGAATACCGCACCCTGATCAAGGACAACCAGACCGACAAGGACGGACAGCTTGTCTACCTCTACTCCACCGACAAGGAAGAGCAGTACAGCTACATCGAATCGGCCAAGGCCAAAGGATACAGCGTGATGATGCTCGACGGACAGCTTGACGTTCCCGTCGTGTCAATGCTCGAGCAGAAGCTGGAGAAGAGTCGCTTTACCCGCGTGGACAGCGACATCATAGACCGTATCATCGCCAAGGAAGACATCAAGAAAAGCGAACTTAATGACGACGAACGTGACAATCTGTCAGACGTATTCCGCTCACAGATGCCACAACTTCCGAAATCGGAGTTCTACGTGGAGGTACAGAGCCTCGGCGAGACCGGCTCGCCTGTAGTCATAACGCAGAACGAGTACATGCGACGCATGAAAGACATGAGCCGCTTCCAGGCCGGAATGAACTTCTACGCACAGATGCCCGACAGCTACAACCTTATCCTCAACAGCGACCATCCGCTGATAAAGAAGGTTGTCGACGACTGCGCCGCCAACACGGCAGAAGCACTGAAACCTATCGTCAGCGAACTGAAAGGCCAGGAAGCACGCCGCGCTGCCCTCAACCAAAGTCAGGGCAAGAAGAAGCCGGAGGAAATCACACAGGAAGAAAAAGACGATCTGCAGAACACCGAGAAAGCCATTACAGAGCAGAAAGACAAGAAAAAGGCCGTACTCACCGACTATGCCAAAGGCAACAGCATCGTACACCAGCTCATCGACCTCGCTCTCCTGCAAAACGGCATGCTCAAGGGCGCATCACTCGATGCGTTCCTCAAGCGCTCGATAGAACTGATAAAATAAGATCCAAATTGTCTCGAAGCAATCAGGGAGGATGCCATAATGCTTATGGTATCCTCCCTGTTTTATATAAAACTATCAAATATCTCCCAAAAGCGAATATTTGCATCATTTGAACGGGAAGACAATCATCCCCCCTTTCCCATGTCAGGGCTCCAGCAGTTCGATTCAAGAGTGAACATCCATGAATTGTCGGAAACTTGTCTTATATCGAACTCAATTTAAGTAAGCCAGTAAACAAAATTAAACCACATAATCGGACGGACATAGGATGAACGCGCCAGGGAAGGGCAAAAGCATAAAAACATATGGGATATTGAAATTGTAAATGTCTGATAATTAATGCTTTTGCCCTTTTAGGGCGAATGGATACAATCGTGTTGTTCCCAGGGTGCCGCTACGCTCTGCCCCGGGCTGTATGCTTGTTGCCTCTGCGGGGCGTATCCATCCTACGTACGGACGATAATACAGTTTAATTTTGTTGACTAATTTATCTAATCCCAACTATTGAAAGCACCACTATGACAAAACGGGGATACGCATACAAGATGCGCATCCCCGCTTTATTATATATCAATATATCCGATATACTTTCTTAGAAGAACAGATAACGGTTGTCCACTACATCTGATTTCAAGTAAAGCTCACCAATCAGACGGTTGGGATTTGCTGCCATCATAGCCTGCTCGTGAAGTCTCTTCTCAAACGCCTTGGAATCGAACTTCTCACCCGCACGCTGAGCCTTTGTCTTGACCTTTACCATGAAGGCGCCACCGTTACCCTTTATCACACGAGGACAGAACTGACCCTGCTTTGTGGCAGCAACAGCACCGCTCAAAGCCGGCTCGCTTGTACGTGTGGCAGGGACGAAAGCCGGCGCATTAAATGTCACCTGGGCAATCTCTGTAACATCGGCACCTTTGCTTTTGGCTTCGGATATACTCTTTGCACCGGCAAGTTTGCCGCTAAGTTGCTCGAATTTCTTATCACGGATAACCTCTGACTTCACAATATCCTTGACATCCTCAAGGGCACGATAGCCGACAGGATGTATCTTTGTCATGGCAATAACCATCATCCGATCGTTGTCACCACACTCATAGAGCGGAGAAACTTCACCGGCCTTAGCCTCGAAAATCCACTTCAGAGCATCGCGGGTGCTACGTATGCCGTTCACACCATGCTCGGCATTTGTAAGGTCCTTGCGCTCCTGAACGGTAAATCCGTATTTTGAAGCATTCTTCTCCATCGCATCCAAGGTCTGATTCTCGCTTACAAACTGGCTGAACTTATTGTATGCCGCAGAATATGTATCTTTAGAAAAATCTATTGTATGCTTTACAACGGCCGCAACATACTTGTCAACCATGGCTTTGCGATTTGTAACCTGAAGAATGATGTTACCCTGTGCAAACTCAAGATTCTTGATTTCGTTGGTACCGAGATTGTTCAAAGTCTCGATATATTGCTTGGTATCAGCATCGAACGACTGGGAATTCTCGTACATAGCAGTTGTAAACCATGCCTTGGAACCAGTCTGGTTATACTTCTTGGCAATTTCGTCAAAGTCGGCACCGGCCTGCAAAGCAGCGTAAACGCTGTCGGCTGTCTTGCGGGCAGCCTCAACAGTCTCACCGCCTATCTGTATCTGACGATACTCGACAGAGTCTGGCAACTGCACCTTTGAGATGAGTTTGACAACATTCATTGTGTTGTCATATTTGGTTTCAAAGGGCGATGTGGTCTCGCCAACCGACATAGAATCTATACGTGTTGCGATATCATTCGAATATGCCTTACGTGTGACAGGCACACCTGTATAGGTATATACAGACTTTGCTTTACGTGTAACCTCTGAAGGATTGTTTCCCTCCTTGAGATTTTCCGCAGCCTCTTTCATTGTCTGCAGAAGAGCCCCACGATCTTTATCTGAAGGTTTTACCTGAAAATCTACATATTTTATATCACGGCTTTCAATATACTGCTTGAACTTCTCTTTATCCTCGTCATACTTTGCCTTAAGGTCTGCATCGCTCACCTGTATCTTGTCGTCGCTGATTGTGGTATAGGCAATAGAAGCCAGTTCGACACTGTTGTCTACATACTGACCCTCGAAAGCCATCTTTGCTGAAATAGGATTTGAAATCAGGCTATTGGCCAACAGATTCTGATATTTGATATTGAGAGTCTGCTGACGCAGTGTCTTCTCTATAAACTTCCAATAGCTGTATATTGTTCTATACTGCTCTGCAATCTGAGGATTCTGAGAACCGATATTTTTATAATCGGAAAGGAACTTTGTCAACATTGACACATCAAAAAGCCCAGTCTGCTGATTCACAAAAGGTGTCTGCTTGAGAATTTGACTCTTTCCCTCACGAAGTATGTTCTGAAGCTCCTCATCAGTCACCGTCAGTCCCACTTTCTTTGCCTCGTTTGCCAATATGGCATTGTTGACGTATGTATTCCACACCTGATCCTTGAGTCCATTCAGTTCATCTTCAGTGAGATTCTCTCGTCCTTGAGTCATCTTGACTACTTCCTGATACTCATCTACAAGGGCCTGAAACTCCTGAACGGAAATTTTCTCTCCCAAGACTTCACCAACTTGCTGACGTGCCGCGTTGCCTGTAGCTTCGCAAGAACGGACAAATTCTTCAGCGATAAACGCAAAAAGGCCGAGACCTATGATTGCGACCAAAATTGCGCCTCTTTTTCTAATTGTTCCTAATGCTGCCATTACTTTTATTGATTATTTTTTATTATTCTTTCTTCTTGATTAAAAGATTATTGTCACTTTAGCGGACAAAATTACTAAAATTATAGCAAATAACGGTATAAATAGCTCAAAAAAATAGCTCATTCCATGACTTTTAGCTTAACTATTTCTATTTTTGTCATAGTGTTTTTGATTATCTTAAATTCAAATTTCCCTATCTTCACGATTTCATTCAGCTTCGGAAAACTCTGATATTCGTGAAGGATGAGTCCTCCGACAGTCATATAATCGTCATTTTCGGGAAGTTCCAGCCCGAACCTTTCGTTGACTTTCTCTATTTCAAGGCGTGCTGAGAGTATATATTCGTCAACATCTGTCTGCGTGGCAATATAGTTGTTGTTGTCATGCTCGTCCTCTATGTCTCCGAATATCTCTTCAACAATATCCTCAAGGGCAATAAGCCCGCTCGTTCCTCCAAACTCGTCGACCACGACACCCAGACTTTTCTTTTGCTGAAGGAAAATATGCATGAGTTTGCTAACTGCCATTATCTCCGGAACGTACGGCATTGTACATATGCACTCTTTCCATCTGTCCGAATTGCGGAACATCTCTGACGAATGGATATAACCCACTATGTGGTCAATATCTCCCTTATAGACAATAATCTTTGAGAATCCGCTTTCTATGAAACGGTTTTTAAGTTCTTCCAACGTACAATTGTCTATATCCACGGCTTCTATCTCCGTGCGCGGCACCATACAGTCGCGCACCTTAGTGTCCGAAAAATCAAGGGCGTTGTGAAATATCTTCACCTCATCCTCTATATCGTCCGCATCCTTGGCATTGTCTATGCTACTCTGCACAAGATAGTCAAGGTCTATCTTGGTAAATTCCTTATCTTCTCTCTCCTTATGCATCTTGACACCAACAATACGGAGAATGATACGGGATAGAGATGTTGAAAAGCGTGATATGGGATAAAGCACCACATAGCATATAAAAGCCGGTATGGCAAATATGGACAGCATTGCATTAGGATTGCTCTTGAATATTGTCTTAGGCATAAACTCACCGGTAAACAGTACTACGATTGTAGACAATATCGTATCGGCTGTTACGCGCTGTCCGTCGTTGAGGCCACTGAAAATGGTGCTGTCAAATATTTGTGCGAACAATATTCCATAAACGACCAATGCTATATTGTTGCCAACAAGCATTGTGCTGACGAAATTATTAGGATGACGGTAGAAGAAACCTATTGCCTTGTGCGCTATACCGCTTTTTCCACGTTCCATTTCTGCCAACAGTCTGTTGCCTGACACGAAAGCTATCTCCATTCCTGAGAAGAATGCGGAGAATACCATTGTTATTATAAGTCCTATTATCTGCTCTGTCATTGTCTTGTAAATGTGTTTTTTGATGCCGCACGCGGTGTTGCCGCCGGACGAATCTGCACTGCAGCTGTATCGGTTGTATCGGTCTTGTTCTCGTTCATGTCCAACGTATCGTTGCTCCCGTCGACAGCCGATTTCACGAACGAACCGGCAGAATTGGACACTGTGTAACGCGTCATGCTCTCATCACTACGGAAATAAGAGCCTTGCAACGTCCGCTCCGGAGTTATCACACGCGAATATTTGTTTGAATACAGCTCATGGGCCCTGCCGTCCCAAAACAGCTCTTCACTCATGAATCGAAGCCCGTTGACATTACGAACTCGCACCCTGCCACGAAGTTCCCACAATTTCAGTTGGTCATAATACCATGCGGTATCAGCCTGGACATACGCTTGCAAACGGAACTTATCGTCAAATTGTTCAAAAAAAACTCCTTTGATGAATGTCCAACGCGAAGGCTGTTTTATCTGGTTGACATCCCAACACTCCGACACAATCCTATACTTAATGACACCTGAATCGGAAACAAGTGTATTGACACCATAACTTGTCATAACAGATACAGAATCGCGGTCGTAGATTGGCGGTGCGGTATGCTCAGTCTCTTCTGTACACGACACAAACAAGAATAAGAGTACAAGGATGTTCAATACATTCCTCATACCCCTTTCATGAGTTGTCAGACAACTAATGTATGCTGAAAAATACTTTATTCTACTTTCCATTTCATAAACCAACGTTCATTAAACGTCAGGCCTATATTGATACGAAATGTATTTTCCTTTATAAGACCGGAGGCTTCAGAACGTACCCACTGACCACTGATATTCAGCACAGACCGGTTTAGCGGCAATCCGAATCCTACACTTGCACTATATTCTTTAGGACCGTCATGTCCGTTTACCATTATATAAGGTGTCGCAAAAGAGGCTCCTGCCCTATAATGAACACGATTGAAAAAATTGGAACTCATCGCATTGGGCACCCACTCCCCTCCTATTGTGAGTTTATTTCTATCTTTCAGCAATCCGCTCTTCATTACGTACTTGCCCGTTGAGGCATCATATTCCGGAAAATCCAGATTCCCCCATTTCTGGAATGTATAATCCACACCGGCTGACCATTTGTTTGAATGTCTCCATGACATGCCGACGCCGAATGTCGTAGGCAGACTCAATCCGTTCTTTACAATTTCTGTCGTCTTGTCCGATACGTTTGTCTGGGTATTCGTGTTTGAGATGACAGCCTCCACATCAGCTCCCAACTTATGTCCTATGCCATAAGTCGCTCCCACCGTAAGATAATTGTCGGCCGACATCCGTTGCTGCCACTGCAATCCCAAATCAATCTTATAATTGCTCACACTTGTACTGTACGTCTTTACAATACTGTTGACATAGCTGTCGCTGTTGACAACAGAAATGGACTTGTCATACGTCCCCCAAAAATAAGAGAAATTGGCACCTACGGAAAGTCCTTTGAACGCATTCCAGCCAAATCCGACGTATGCCTGATGAAATCCTCCGGAACCGGAATGCATCTCAGTAGATGTGGTAAGGACAGACTCTTCTGATGAACCGATATTATATTTGCTTGAATAATTATAGCCAATATTTGTAAAAGGAACAACACCAATGCTGAGTCCAACTTTCGGCATCAGACGAAATAGGGCTACGGCATATTCAAAATCGGCATTATTGGCATTGATTTTCTTTCCGTTTTCCTCAAAATTGGTTATCTGTCCGGAAAGACCCACATCCATTATCATTGTCAGCGAATCAACTGCAGAATAGGATGCAGGATTGAGCATGTTCACTTGGTCACTATAACGCAATCCCAAAGCCAAACCGTTCATACCACGGTTAAATCCCTGTGACTGATCGGACAAGACGCCCAATCCATACTGACTATAAGGAGAGTTTGTACCACTTTGAGCATTTGCAGACACATATATGCCACCAAGCATTATGCTACTTATTATTATCAGCTTTTTCATTCAATATTAATTCTTCATTATAGAGAAGTATACGGTTTAATCCCTTTGGGACTATAAATTTGTCTGCAAAGATGCACTTTTTTTCCGAAATGTGCAAATTTAGAGAGACGCCACCCGTTAAATAAACAAAAAGACTTGGATATTTTAATAAAAAATCATGTATATATCCTTCTATCTCACGCTCAACTCCATACATAACACCGCTTCTAATTGCCGTCTCTGTATCAAATCCCAGTTCGGGAGTCTCACCTTTACGGCTTATAAGAGGCAACGAATCCGTAAAACGGTTAAGAGCTTTCAGTCTGACCGTCGGACCTGGAGAGATATTCCCCCCTATATATTCGCCGGACGAAGTAACAAAATCATATGTAATACAAGTTCCGACATCCACTATAAGCAAATCGTGTCCCTTATGTTGTGAATAAGCACCGACCGCTGCAGCCAACCTGTCGGAACCTAAAGTCAGAGGAGTAGCATATTTATTAATTATAGGCACCGGAGTAACTCCCGATATGAGTTGCATCATGGGAAACGAAAGTTCACTTATACCCAAGCGGAGCTCTTCCGACATTTTTACTACTGTAGAGAAAATCCCTTTCTTAAAACAATACTTTTTACAGAATTTTTTCAATTCAAACAATTCTCCGGCATCCATCCTTATTTCTTCCACAGGCGTCATACCATCGAAAGCAACAAGTTTGGTACAAGTATTACCAATGTCTATTGTTAAATTCATCCTACTGTTTTCTCTTACAGGCTGCAAAATTATTGAAAAAAAATGAGATAATAGCACTGAAAGTAGAAAAAAGAAAGTATTTTTGCATCGTGAAACGATTAACAATCAATTTTAGAACTATCGTAAAAACCGTTATCATTACAGTAACGGTGTATTTTTTATGTGTTTCCGCTCACGGTAGCACACCGGGCCAACATGCTGACCTCAATGCAGACACTACTTCCGATTCTATTGAAGTAAGCCTGCTCACATGCTCTTCCGGAGAAGAAGTATACAGTCTGTATGGCCATACGGCACTTAGATACCACAATTTACACAACGGTGAAGACTGGACGTTCAATTATGGAATATTCAGTTTCAAAAAACCTTTTTTTGTTTTACGCTTCACTATGGGTATTACTGATTATGAACTTGGTGTGATACCTTTTAACATCTTCAAACGCGAATACGCCCGGACCGGCAGAGGAGTCGTGGAACAGGTACTCAACATGACCGCTGAGGAAAAGCAGACATTATACAATGCACTCATAGAAAATTATAGTCCGGAAAACAGAGTATACAGATACAATTTCTTCTATAACAACTGTACTACAAAAGTACGTGACATGATAGAACATTGTCTTAAAGGAAATATTGTATATCCTGAAGAGTCTTCTTATCCTACATATCGCGAAGCAATACATGAATACACTGTGGGACACCCATGGGCTACATTCGGCAATGACTTATGTATCGGAGCGAAAGCTGACATGGCAATGAGTTTAAGAGAACAACAGTTCTTACCTGACAATCTAAAGAACGATTTTGAGAAAGCCAGAATAAAGTCTGCCGACGGTGAATACAAACCTTTGGTAACAGATACAAGAACCATCATAGAACCACAAATACAGATTATAGAGAAAGAATTTCCATTTTCTCCCACTCAATGTGCATACATACTGCTGTCTATCTCCATTGTAATAGCAGTTATAGAATATAAAAGAAAAAGAACATTCATCGCATGGGACAGCCTCATAATGCTTACAGATGGGATTGCAGGTATAATCCTCACGGTATTGCTTTTCTCCAAACATCCAACCACAAGCACAAACTTGCAGGTGCTACTTATAAATCCACTACCTCTTATATATATATACAACGTAATAAAACGAAGAAAAACCATATATTGGAAATTCTCATTCACATTGATTGTTCTATTCTTTATCGGAGCGTTTTTTCAAAATTATGCAGATGGAATTAACATTGTGGCATTATCTTTGCTAATAAGATGTTGGATAAACATGAGGCTTTCAGCTTCCCCCACAAGCAACAAATGAAGAAATACAGATACATATCACTCACACTGGTTGCAGCATTCGCCATTACCGGATATGCCCAGGAACAGATTCTAAAATCTGCTCCACAATTGGTAGTGAACATATCAATCGACCAACTGAGATCCGATTATATGGAAGCATTTGCACCACTTTACGGCACTAACGGATTCAAACGGTTGCTGAAAAACGGGACTATATACACCAATGCTTCATATCCATTTTCACAAATAGACAGAGCCTCGGCCATAGCATCCATCGCCACTGGGACGACACCTTTTTACAACAGTATAGTCGGGGCCAGATGGCTCAACAAAGAGACACTCCGGCCTGTATATTGTGTCGATGACGAAAATCATCAGGGATACTACACCAAAGATTGCTCCTCGCCGAAAAATCTCAGCACGTCGACTATATGCGACGAATTAAAAGTAGCGACCAACGGAAAAGCCGTAGTTTATTCCATTGCACCTTTCCGTGATGCAGCCATATTGTCTGCCGGACATGCCGCAGACGGAGCTATCTGGATTGACGACAATGACGGCACATGGTGCTCGTCGACATACTACTTCGATGCTCCGCCGTCATGGTTACAGGCTTTCAACAGCCTACACTCGTTGCCACGGACAATAGATATAAGCGAGTGGCAACCAAAAAACGCATTGTCAGGCAACTTCAGCTATTTCATGACAGGAGGCATGCAAAAGCCGTTCAAGCGTAAGTTTACAGGAGCACGACGTTTCAGGGAATATAAGACGAGCGGACTGGTAAACGAAAGCATAACGGACATTGCCATCCAGTGCATCAACAGCAATGTGATGGGGTCTGACGCCATTACCGACTGCATTAACATAACATATTATGCCGGTAATTTCGACCATAGGCCACTTGCCGAATGTCAGATGGAATTACAGGACACCTATGTACGTCTTGATTCTGAAATCGGAAGACTTATAGACCATGTGGAAAAACGAGTGGGTGCCGACAATGTTCTTTTCGTAATAACAAGCACAGGATACTGTGACGAAGATAACACTGATTATACAAAATTCAACATTCCGTCCGGAACGTTCAACATCAACCGCACTGCCAATCTTCTGAACATGTATTTCGGGGCTATCTGGGGGCAAGGGAAGTATGTAGAGACATGCTTCGGGCCACAGATGTTCCTGAATCACAAACTTTTCGAGCAAAAACAGATAAGTTTCACAGACGCATCAAAGCGCGCCCAGGAATTTCTGTCACAAATATCCGGCATACGCAATGTGTACACTTCGTTGCAACTATTGTCCGACAACAACCCGCAGATTTACAAAATACGCAACGGATTCCATCCCGAACGTAATGGAGATATACAGATTGAAGTAACCCCCGGATGGCATTTGGTCAACGAGGATTACATGGAAAACCAGCTATACAGAGCATCATTTATACAATTCCCGATTATAATATATGGAACGGGAGTTAAAGCAGAGCGCATCAACACCCCCGTAACCATAGACCGCATTGCCCCGACTGTAACCAAGGCAATACGCATACGTGCTCCGAATGCCTGTTCTTCAGAACCACTGTTTTAATTACTTATACATGTAAGACATGTAAATCCACAATACGCATTATAAACGAAAATAAAAAAACATCAGATATGAACTTCAGTGAAATTCTAAAGAAAATATTCGGCAATAAATCTGAACGAGACAGAAAACTTATTGAGCCGTTAGTAGAAAAAGTAAAAGCCGTACATCCACAAATAGCACAACTCGACAACGACGCCTTGCGTGAAAGAACCCGACAACTCCGCAAACAAATCAAAGATTCAGCCAGCGGGCAGGAGGAGAAAATTGCAGAACTGAAAGCAAAGATAGAGGACACGCCTATTGACGAGCGCGAAGAGATATTCAACCAAATAGACAAGTTGGAAAAGGAAGTTCTTGAAATATATGAAGGCGTCCTCAACGAAATACTACCGGAAGTTTTTGCCATTGTAAAGGAAACGGCAAAACGCTTCTCTGAGAATGAAGAAACGATAGTCACCGCTACCGACTTCGACCGTGAGCTGGCAGCGGATCCGCGCAAGGACTTCATTACCATCGAAGGAGACAAGGCCATTTACCACAACCATTGGACAGCCGGAGGCAATGATCTGAAATGGGAAATGGTGCACTATGACGTGCAATTATTCGGAGGTATAGTGCTTCATCAGGGAAAGATTGCAGAGATGGCGACAGGAGAGGGAAAAACTCTCGTGGCCACACTGCCTGTATTCCTTAATGCCCTGACAGGAAACGGAGTGCATGTGGTTACAGTCAACGACTATCTGGCCAAACGTGACTCCGAATGGATGGGACCGATCTATGAGTTCCACGGACTGTCGGTAGACTGCATAGACAAGCATCAGCCCAACTCAGAAGCCCGTCGCCGTGCCTATCAAGCTGACATTACATTCGGTACTAACAACGAATTCGGTTTCGACTATTTGCGTGACAACATGGCCACATCGCCTGCCGATCTGGTACAACGATCTCACAACTACGCCATTGTTGACGAGGTGGACTCCGTTCTCGTCGACGACGCACGTACTCCGCTTATCATTTCCGGTCCGGTACCAAAAGGTGACGTGCAGATGTTTGAAGAGTATCAGCCACTCGTTGAAAGCCTTGTCGATGTCCAGCGCAAGCTCGCGACACAATACCTTGCCGAGGCAAAACAGAAGATAAGCGAGGGCAAGACAAAGAACGACCAGAAGCTGCTTGACGAAGGATTTCTCTCGCTCTACCGCTCGCACAAGGCTTTGCCGAAAAACAAACCGCTCATCAAATATCTTTCGGAAGAAGGCATCAAGGCTGGTATGCTCAAGACCGAGGAGATATACATGGAGAATAACAACAGACGTATGCCGGAGGCCATAGAGCCGCTTTACTTCGTTGTTGACGAGAAACTCAACTCGTGCGACCTTACCGACAAGGGAACAGAGTGGCTTGCAAAAAAGGTGAATGACAACGCCCTCTTCGTGCTCCCCGACATAGCATCACAGCTCTCGGAACTCGAAGTGGAAGCCGGACTTACCGATCAAGAGCGAGTTGACAAGAAGGACGAACTGCTGAGCCACTACGCCATACAGAGCGAGCGCGTACACACACTCCAGCAGCTGCTCAAGGCATACACCATGTTCAACAAAGACGATGAATATGTGGTAATTGACGGTGAGGTGAAGATTGTAGACGAGCAGACCGGCCGTATAATGGAAGGACGCCGCTGGAGCGACGGACTCCATCAGGCCGTAGAAGCCAAAGAGCACGTGAAAGTGGAGGCCGCTACACAGACCTTTGCTACAATCACATTACAGAATTACTTCCGCATGTATCACAAACTTTCCGGTATGACAGGAACGGCTTCTACCGAAGCCGGTGAATTCTGGGATATATACAAACTCGACGTTGTTGAAATACCCACCAACCGCCCTGTCTTGCGAAAGGATATGGATGACCGCGTGTACAAGACGGCACGTGCCAAGTACAATGCTGTGATAGAAGAGATTGTAAAGATGCGCGAAAGCGGGCGTCCCGTTCTTGTAGGAACGACATCTGTCGAGATTTCAGAACTCATCTCCAAGATGCTCAGCATGCGTAAGATACCTCATCAGGTGCTCAACGCCAAACTTCACCAGAAAGAGGCCGACATCGTAGCACTCGCAGGACAAAGTGTAAACGGTCTCGGAGCCGTTACTATAGCTACAAACATGGCCGGTCGTGGAACCGACATCAAACTGTCACCCGAAGTAAAGGCTGCCGGCGGTCTTGCCATCATTGGTACGGAACGTCACGAAAGCCGTCGCGTAGACCGTCAGCTCCGCGGACGTTCCGGACGTCAGGGCGACCCAGGTTCATCAGTGTTTTTCATTTCACTGGAAGACAAACTCATGCGTCTCTTTGCATCCGAACGCATTGCCCGCGTTATGGACAAGATGGGATTCAAGGAGGACGAGATGATTGAAAGTTCTATGATATCGAGCAGCATTGAACGTGCCCAAAAGAAAGTTGAGGAAAACAACTTCGGCATACGTAAGCGCCTGCTTGAATACGACGACGTGATGAACAAGCAACGCACCGTAGTGTACGAGAAACGCCGCCACGCACTAATGGGCGAACGCATCGGAATGGACATCACCAACATCATTTGGGACCGTGTGGTAAACATCATCGAAAATAACAATAATGACTATGAGGGATGCAAGGAGGAATTCATGCATATTTTGGCCATGGAGGTACCGTTCACTAATGAACAACTCAACAATATGGGCAAAGACGAACTATATGAGAAATCATTCCAACAAGCCATAGAGGTGTTCAAACGCAAAACCGAACGCATACAGTCAGTGGCATGGCCTATCATCAAACAGGTTTACGAAAACCAAGGTTCTATGTACGAGCGCATCATGGTGCCCATCACAGACGGCCGGCGTATGTACAACATACCGTGCGATTTGAAAGAAGCATACGATACAGAATGCAAAAGTGTTGTGAAACAGTTTGAAAAGATTATCCTGCTCCACATCATCGATGACTGCTGGAAAGAAAATCTTAGAGAACTCGACGAACTGAAACACAGTGTACAGAACGCATCATACGAGCAAAAAGACCCGCTACTCATATTCAAACTTGAGAGCGTAAAACTGTTCGACAAGATGGTCAACGACATGAACGATCGTATTACCGGCATACTCATGCGAAGTGCCATTCCCGAGATGCAACAGGCACCTGAGGCAGCACCCGAGCAAATACCGGAACAGCCACGCCAGCAATACACGGAAACAAAACGTGATATGGACGAAGAGCAGCTTACAGATCCCGAACAAGCAGCGGCGGCGGCTCAAGACACACGCGCCCGACAGCCACAAGCCCCTATAGTAAAAGAAAAGTTACCGGGCCGCAACGACCCTTGCCCTTGCGGTAGCGGTAAAAAGTTCAAGAACTGCCACGGTCAGGGATTGGTATAAGCAATCAATATAATACGCAAGCAAGTCAAAGACTGCAACTATACACCACAATATGGTGCACTTGTTGCAGTCTTTGACTTGCTTGCATATTTCTATTCATATCAACAACCATCAAACATTATATTTTCAAGTATAAGTCCTCATTACCATCATCATTTTTAGGTATTTTTATCCAATTCTCTTAAAATACAATACAGTTGCAGCCGAAATATTGTAATTTTGCAGAAAATATCTAAAAACAAACATGAAACTTTCCGAATTAAAAACCGGTGAAAAAGGAGTAATCGTAAAAGTATTGGGCCATGGAGGCTTCCGCAAACGTATTGTCGAGATGGGATTCATCAAAGGCAAAATAGTGGAAGTGTTGCTGAACGCCCCACTCCAAGACCCTGTAAAATATAAGATAATGGGCTACGAGGTGTCGCTACGTCATAACGAGGCCGACATGATAGAGATTATATCAGTCGAGGAAGCCATGCTGTTGGAAAGCAACAACACAAGAGTCCAATCTACAGAAAAAGTTACAGGAGACGATGCCTGCGACTTCTCCCTGACAGACAAACAGCTGAAAGCGGCAGCCATGAAAAAGCGCCGCACTATAAACGTAGCCCTCGTGGGCAACCCTAACTGCGGTAAGACCTCACTGTTCAACTTCGCGTCCGGAGCCCATGAGCGTGTAGGAAACTACTCCGGAGTGACAGTAGACGCCAAGGAAGGGCACGCCACATTCGAAGGTTATGAGTTTAACATAGTAGACCTGCCGGGAACATATTCACTCTCCGCCTACAGTCCTGAAGAGCTGTATGTACGCAAACAGATTATAGAAAAAACTCCTGATATCGTCATCAATGTCATTGACTCCAGCAATATAGAGCGCAACCTTTACCTCACTACACAACTCGTAGACATGCACCTGCGCATGATATGTGCACTTAACATGTACGATGAATTTGAAAACCGTGGCGACAAACTGGACTACAAGATTCTGAGCCAACTCTTCGGTGTGCCGATGATACCCACTGTATTCAAGACTGGCAAAGGTGTTGAGATGCTTTTCCACATCATCATAAATATGTATGAAGGAGTCGATTTCCTTGACAAAAACGGAAACATCAACCCGGAAGTGGCAGCCGATATACGCGACTGGCACAAAGCATACGGCAATGAGCACTCACAAGAAGAAGAACACGGAGAGGACTTCGCCCACGGTGACCGCCCCAACAATAGTGTATACCGTCACATACACCTGAACCACGGACCACAGATAGAAGAAAGTATAGAGGCCCTAAAGAGCGAACTTCAAGAGGACGAACACATAAGACATAAGTATTCCACACGATATTTGTCCATAAAACTCCTCGAAATGGATTCTGAGACGGAACGACTTGTAAATTCACTACCCAACGGAAAACGAATCATTGATATACGTGACAAACAGGCCGATCGAATAAAGAAAGAAAATGCAGAAGACTGCGAGACTGCCATCATGGACGCCAAATACGGATTCATACATGGTGCGCTGCAAGAAGCCGGATATGAAAAAGGAAACAAACAGGACACATATCAGATAACCCATGCCATCGACAGCGTCATAACAAACAAATATATCGGTTTCCCTTTATTTTTCCTGTTGATATATGTCATGTTCCAAGCCACATTCTCGCTCGGTCAGTATCCCATGGACTGGATAGAAAACGGCGTAACGGCACTTAGCGACCTGCTTAGTTCGACTCTTGCCGACGGGCCACTCAAAGACATGCTTGTCGACGGAATTATCGGAGGTGTGGGTGCCGTAATTGTATTCTTGCCGCAAATACTCATACTATACGGTTTCATATCGTTCATGGAAGACTCCGGCTACATGGCCCGTGCAGCCTTCATCATGGACAAACTCATGCACAAGATGGGGCTGCACGGCAAGTCGTTCATACCACTAATAATGGGATTCGGCTGTAATGTACCGGCCATCATGAGCACGCGCACCATCGAGAGTCGCCGTTCACGCCTCATAACAATGCTAATACTCCCGTTGATGAGTTGCTCTGCCCGTTTACCCATCTACATCATGATAACAGGAACCTTTTTCGCCGTAAGATATCAAAGTCTTATAATGATTTCACTATATGCCATAGGTATACTGCTATCCGTGATAATGAGCCGCATATTCAGTCGGTGGATAATCAGGGGAGAGGACCTGCCGTTCGTAATGGAACTTCCACCCTACCGCTTTCCCACAAGCAAGGCCATCATGCGCCACACATGGGAGAAAGGCAAACAATATCTTAAAAAGATGGGAGGCATAATTCTTGTTGCCAGCATCATCGTATGGGCCCTTGGCTACTTCCCTCACAACAACAGCCTGAACGCCCAACAGCAACAAGAACAAAGCTACATAGGACGAATAGGCAAAACCATCGAGCCGATATTCCATGCACAAGGCTTCGACTGGCGCCTCGACGTCGGGCTTATCGCCGGCGTAGGCGCCAAAGAGATAGTAGCCTCTACTTTAGGTGTGCTATACAGCGGAGACGACACCGTGACTGACAATGATCAAGAGAACAGAGAATCAAACGACAAATATTCAAATCTATATCTGAAAATGTCAGCCAACGGTATCACTCCACTCATAGCATTCTGCTATCTGCTCTTCGTACTTATATACTTCCCATGCCTGGCCACCATCGCAGCCATAAAACACGAGAGTGGCTCATGGCGTTGGGCCATCTTTGCCGCAATATACACCACAGTACTTGCATGGTTTGTCTCAGCGGCTGTATATCAGATAGGTATGCTCATGGCATAACAACCATCACAACCTTCTCAAACTACAGCGACAGCCTCGTTACTATGCCGTTAAGGTCCAACAAGTCAGTGATGCTAATAACATAACCAAGTAAAGTTATTAATTTTAGGGTGTAAAGTCAATAACTTTACTTGGTTATGTTATTAACATCACTTCCTCACGATGATCTTCTGACAAGGTCAAACAATTCTCCCGACCGAACGGGAAAGGCTCCTTCATGATCAAATTGTTACAGAGTCCCCGAAGCAGTAACGCTACATTAGGGATTATAAATTCACAATTATGCCATGCCCACTATTGGATGCGCAACAAATGTCCTATGATAAAAACATCGTAACTATACGAACGACAAAGCGACCGGCAATGATTCGCCGGTCGCTTTGTCGCTTTCCTTTATAGTAGGTTAACGATGCGCTTTTATAACTTAGAAAGGCAGATCGTCTGTGCTGCCCTCGCTCTGAGCCTGCGGCTGTGCAGCAAACGGATCGGACGGGGTTGCGGACTGAACCGGCGGGAATGGCATGGCACCGGACATTGGCTGTGCCTCAGGTTGAGTCTGGGTGGCACGGTTCACGGCCCATGCATTGATACTGTTAAACCAACGACCCTGATACTCACGTGCGTCAATATCAAAAGATACGGTCAATTCTTCTCCAGCCTGTATGTTGAACTGCTTGATCCGGTCTTCACCAAAAATTCTGAAACAGCACTTGCGCGGGAACTGATCGTGGGTCTCCAATACATACTCCTGCGACATCCACGGATTGCCCGTGCGTGCCGATACACCACTGTTAGCAGGAAGTACAGCGATGATTTTACCTGTTATTTCCATTTTGTTCTTATTTAAAATATGTTCATTTTTAATATTCGTTTTCTTTTCATGGCAGAAATCAGACAAGTCCGGCTTTGCTCATTTAAGTCGACGAAGACGTTGTTTTTCCTTTTTTCAGATTGCGAAATTACTAAAAATAGTTCTAATTTGAGCATTTTTCAAAAATATTTTTGCTCTTCACGCAGTTATTTAGTATTTTTGTAGTCATTAATATAACGGATAAAACAAAAAATAAATAATCATGAAATTTACATTATCAAGCACTGCACTCAGCAGCAAACTCGTGGCTTTATCGAAAGTTATAAACAGTAAGAATTCACTGCCGATATTGTCTGACTTTGTGTTCGAGGTGGAAAACAATACTCTGCATCTCACAGCATCAGACAGCGAGAACATGATGAAAACATCCGTCGAACTGACCGAAAGCGACAGCAACGGCAAGTTTGCCATCGGCAACCACGACTTGCTCGAGGCAGTGAGAGGATTTTCCGAACAACCAATTACCTTCGAAGTAAACCAACAGGAAAATATTGCAAAAATAAGCTATCAGAACGGACATTTCTCACTGCCGGTAGAAAACGCTGATGAATTTCCACAGGCTCAGGAAATAAGCGGCAATGCAACAACAATTATAATAGCGAGCAATGTGCTCTCTGACAACATCAACCACTCCATATTTGCCACAGCACAAGATGAGTTGCGCCCGGTCATGAACGGAATATATTTCGACCTGACACCCGAATGTCTGGCCATAGTGGCTACCGACGGACACAAACTTGTGCGCAACAAGATATTCAACATCAGCAGCGAAACTCCCGCCTCTTTCATTCTTCCCAAAAAGCCGGCCACTCTTCTCAAAAACCTTCTGTCGAAGGATGGTGGCGATGTGACCATCAAGTTTGACGAGCGCAATGCCGAAATAAACTACGGTGACGGAACTATTACATGCCGGTTGATAGAGGGCCGCTATCCTAACTACAATTCGGTAATTCCGCAGAACAATCCCAACCAAATATGCATAGACCGTGTGGCATTGTTAAGCGCTCTGCGCCGAGTGCAGCCATTTGCCAACGATTCGAGCAATCTGATAAGATTCCATATTGAAAACGGAGTGTTGCAGCTTGATGCCGAAGATTATGACTTCTCAAAGACCGCCACAGAGAAAATGTCGTGCGAATATACCGGACAGCCGATGAGCATAGGATTCAAAGGGTCGTCATTCATCGAGATACTTAGCAATTTCGACAGTCAGGAGATAATGATTCATCTTGCAGATCCAAGTCGCGCCGGACTTGTACTGCCATCGGAACAGCCCGAGAATCAAGATGTACTTATGCTGATGATGCCCATGCTCATAAACGATTAAAGAATATAAACAAATACAATGAAGCTGAATTTACAGAAACCACTCGTTGTCTTCGATTTGGAGACAACGGGCTTGGACTTGGTAAAAGACAGGATAATACAAATATCTTACATAAAAGTATATCCGGACGGACGGGAAGAACGTGGCAACGAACTGATAAATCCGGAAAGACCCATACCGGAACTCGTGACCTCACTGACAGGTATAAGCAATGCTGACGTACAGGGGAAACCGACATTCAAGGCCATTGCTTCACGACTGAACGAATCGTTCAAAGGATGTGATTTTGCCGGTTTCAACTCCAATCACTTCGACATTCCCATGCTTGCTGAGGAATTCCTCCGTGCAGGTATTGACTTTGACTTCGCAAAATGCAGACTCATAGACGCTCAAAACATTTTCCATAAAATGGAGCGCCGCAATCTGGCTGCTGCGTATAAGTTTTATTGCGGCCGGGAAATGGAAGAAGATTTCGAGGCACATCGCGCCGATCAGGATACAGAGGCTACATACCGCGTGCTGATGGGACAACTGGACAAGTACAATCCCGAGACCGAACCGGATAAGGAACGACATTTGCAGAACGATGTAGCTTTCCTGTCCGAGTTTTCACGCCAAAACAACAATGTGGACTTCGCCGGCCGCATCATTTGGAGTGAAGTAAAGGACAAGAACGGGAAACAGGTACTCGACAAGGACGGAAAGCCACAGATGACAGAAGTATTCAACTTCGGCAAGCATAAAGGAGAGTCAGTAGCTCAAGTGCTGAGATTCGATCCGGGATATTACAGTTGGATACTGTCCGGTGACTTCACCTACAACACCAAACAAGTACTCACACGTATCAGATTGCGCGAAAGCAAACTTAACAGTTAACAATATATAAGTAAGGCTTACAATGCTAACAGGCAAGAAGATAGTATTAGGCATCACCGGTTCGATAGCAGCATACAAAGCATGCTACATCATACGTGGACTGGTGAAGCGTGGGGCTGAAGTACAAGTGGTCATTACATCTGCAGGCAAAGAATTCATCACACCCATCACCCTGTCTGCACTGACACAGAAACCGGTAATCAGCGAGTTTTTCTCACAACGCGACGGTACTTGGAACAGTCACGTAACCCTTGGTCTATGGGCAGATGCCATGCTGATAGCTCCATGTACGGCTGCTACACTCGGAAAAATGGCAGGAGGAGTGGCCGACAACATGCTAATCACGACATACCTTTCAATGAAAGCCCCGATATTCATTGCTCCTGCAATGGACCTTGATATGTATGCCCACCCCTCAACCCAGCAGAATCTTGACCGCCTGCGTTCGTTTGGCAATCATATCATTGAACCGCAAAGTGGATTTTTGGCCAGCGGGCTTGAAGGCAAGGGACGCATGGAAGAGCCGGAAACCATCGTAAAAGCACTCGACGACTTTTTTTCAGAAGCGCAGCATGACCTTGCCGGAAAGCAAATAATGATAACTGCCGGACCGACATACGAGAAGATAGACCCGGTGAGATTCATCGGAAACTACTCAAGCGGAAAGATGGGATTTGCACTTGCCGAGGAATGTGCCGCACGCGGTGCCAAAGTCACACTCATATCCGGACCTGTAACATTAAATACACGAAACGCCAATATAACAAGAATTGACGTGGAAAACTGTGAACAGATGTACAACGCAGCCATCGAAGAATTTGACCGATGTGATGCAGCCATACTCTGTGCTGCCGTGGCGGACTTCCGTCCTGAAAACATTGCCGACAAAAAGATAAAACGCGAGAAAGACGATCTGATTATAAGACTCTGTCCCACACAAGACATAGCCGCGGAGTTGGGACGCAGAAAACGTGAAGGACAGAGACTTGTCGGCTTTGCGCTGGAAACCGACGATGAAAATGCCAATGCCGAAAGCAAACTTAAAAGAAAGAATCTCGACTTTATTGTACTCAACTCATTACGCAACAAAGGCACATGTTTCGGCACCGATGAGAACCAGATAACAATCATCTCGGCAGACGGGGCAAAGGCCTATCCAAAGAAAAGCAAGGATGAAGTGGCATGTGATATAGTATCCTGCCTGTCAGACATAATGTCATAGACATGACATACGAATACACAATCCATCATACTGTAAATGAGAGAGAGCATTGCATGATTAAGAGAATTTTGATGACAATGGCCGTACTGATGTCTGTCACTGGGGCATATGCTCAAGAATTACAGGCAAAGATCAACATCAACCACAGTCAGGTAGGTGTAACGGACGTGAGCGTGTTCGAAAACCTCAAGCAGACACTTGAGCAGTTTGTAAACGAACGTCAATGGACAGAATTGCAGTTTCAGAAGAACGAACGCATCGTATGCAACTTCAACATAACCATCAATAAATACGACAAGACCAACAACCTTTTTGAATGTACCGCAATGATACAGGCCAACCGACCTGTATACAACTCTCAGTACACAACAACGCTATACAACAACAAGGACGCTGACTTCAACTTTGAATTCGCCCAGTTTGACCAGCTTAACTATAATGATGAGAATGTCGACAACCAGCTGACGGCTCTCTTTGCCTATTACGCTTATCTGATAATAGGTCTCGACCTTGACAGTTTTTCACCGCTCGGGGGCACAGACGTGCTGCAACGCTGCCTATATCTGGTAAACAACACGCAGAATCTCAACTTCACCGGATGGAAAGCTTTTGAAAACAGCCGCAACCGCTTCGCCATTATCAACGACTACATGGAAGAAGGCATGAAACCGTTCCGCATGCTGCAATACGATTACTATCGGAAGGGGTTGGACGAAATGGCAAACAATGTGGAGCGTGGACGCACCGAAGTCACCACTGCATTACAACAGAATTTGAAACAAGCCCACGAGAACAAACCACTCAGCCTGTTGCCACAAATATGGACAGACTACAAAAAGGATGAGCTTGTCAATATATATAAAGGCAAAGGAACCCAAAAAGAGAAAGAGTCTGTATACGACATACTAATGGGCATCAACGCCTCGCAAAGCAGCTCGTGGAACAAAATAAAGCAATAATATCATGCTAAAGCAGCTATACATACGCAACTTCACACTGATAGACACGCTCAACATGCAGTTTAAGTCCGGATTCTCCGTCATAACAGGTGAAACCGGAGCCGGAAAAAGTATCATCCTCGGGGCCATAGGGCTATTACTCGGTCAGCGTGCCGACTCAAAGATGATAAGACACGGCGCGGCCAAATGCGTGATAGAGGCCCATTTTGACCTGTCACGATACGGCATGGAACCTTTTTTTGAAAAAAATGACATCGAATACGATGCCTACGACTGTATCATACGACGTGAACTGACCGCAACAGGCAAAAGCCGGGCCTTCATCAACGACAGTCCTGCCCCACTCTCCATGCTAAAGGAACTCGGCGAAATGCTCGTTGACGTACACAGCCAACATCAGAACCTGCTCATCAACAAGCAGGATTTCCAACTCAACGTGGTTGATATAATAGCCGACAACTCAGCACTGCTCGACAGATACCAAGAAACATATGCCTTATATACACAAAAAAGACGCCTACTTGACGAGCTGCGTGAGGAAATAGAAGGCAACCGCCGGAATGCAGACTTCCTGCAATTTCAATACGACGAACTGGTATCGGCCGGCCTGATTTCAGGCGAACAGGAGGAGCTGGAGCAAAAAGCTGATACCATGAGCCATTCGGAGGAAATAAAAAGCGCACTGTATGACGCTGACAGACAATTGTCCGCCGACGGTACCGGTGTGGTAAGCAACCTACATTCAGCTGTAAACGCAATCAACTCCATCATAAGAGTTATGCCGGCTGCCGAGACACTTGCCCAACGCATGGAAAGCTGTCATATCGAACTGAAAGACATTTCACTGGAAATAAGCAGCATGCTCGACGACATAGACTTCGATCCTGCCGAGCTTGACGCCATCAACAGCCGTCTTGACAAGATTTACGATCTTGAGAAGAAATACCGTTGCAACACTGTCGACGAACTGACAGAACTACGCAACAGTCTTGAAAAGAAACTCAACGAAATAGAAAACAGTGACGGTACGCTCAACGAACTGGAACGGGAAATTGCCGAAATCAAAGCCGAATGCGAAAGGCAGGCCGCAACAATCAGCACCACACGCCGGGCATCAGCAGCACAAATAGAACGCGAAATGCTCACCCGTCTATCGACATTAGGGATGCCCAACGTGCAATTCCGGGTGGCAATCGACAACGAGCCATTGGGAAAGAACGGTACCGACAAGGCATCGTTCCTGTTCTGTGCCAATCGCAGCGGCCAGCTCCAGCCCGTCGCCCAAGTAGCATCAGGCGGTGAGATAGCCCGTGTGATGCTCTCGCTTAAAGCCATGATAAGCGGTGCAGTGAAGCTGCCAACCATCATCTTCGATGAGATAGACACCGGCGTGAGCGGCAAGATTGCCGAACAGATGGCACAGATAATGCAGCAGATGGGCCGCTCCGACCGTCAGGTTATCAGCATAACCCACCTTCCGCAGATAGCAGCCCTCGGAACAACACATTATAAAGTATACAAGGAAGACACGACCGACGGCACCATCAGCCACATGCAAATGCTCACCCCCGACGAACGTATACGCGAGATAGCCCAGATGCTCAGCGGAAGCGACGTGTCGGAAGCTGCAATAAACAACGCCAAACAACTCTTGAAAATATAAAAAAAATATGAAACGACACTTCATCATAACAATAATCAGCATTGCCATTACCACAAGCACCGCCTTTGCCCAACAGCCCAAATGGACCAAACAGGCAGCCAAATCAGTGTTCACTCTGAAGGCATTTGCCGCTGACGGCACCATGACCGGCAGCACAAACGGATTCTATATAGGTGAGTCGGGCGAGGCTGTCAGCAGTTTCACCCCGTTCCGCGGAGCCTCGAAAGCAATCGTCATCGATGCCCAAGGCAAGGAATGGGATGTTGAATACCTCCTTGGAGCAAACGAAACATACGATGTGGCAAAATTCCGTACCACCGCACGCCGCACCACTCCACTGCCAATATCATCCGCGACCGCAGCCGAAGGGTCAGCAACATGGCTCATCCCCTACAGTGTAAAGAAGACTCCGCCTGCAACGAAAGGTGAAATCAGCAGGATAGAGACATTTCAAGACAACTACCGATACTACACCGTCAGCATGACCGGCATGCCTGAAAACGCCATGAGCTGTCCACTGCTCAATGATGCGGGCGAAGCCATAGGTATCATACAGGAGTCTGCCAAGACCGGCGGCAACACGTACCATGCTGTCAGCACAACCTTTGCTGCCGACTTGAAAATAAGCGGACTGAGCATCAACGACCCCGTACTGAGAAGCACGGCCATAAAAAAAGACTTGCCTGATGAGCTCAATCAGGCCATACTGACAATGTACGTGGCTGCATCGACGACAGACTCTGCGACATATGCAAGCATGGTGGAAGACTTTATACGCAAGTTTCCAGACTCATCAGACGGCTATATATACAGAGCCAAGATAAATACCGAAGCGAAAAACTTCAGTGCCGCCGACCGCGACATGGCCCAGGCCATCAAAGTTGCCGAAAAGAAAGACGAAGTACACTACAGCTACTCCGGAATGATATACCAGAAAGAACTGTACATGTCCGACAGTCCTTACGAAGCGTGGTCACTTGACCGCGCTGCCGAAGAAGCCGAAGAAGCATACAAGATAAATCCGCTTGCCATATACCGCCAGCGTAAGGCACAGATAAGATTTGCCCAAAAGCGATATGACGAAGCATACGATATATACAAAGACATACTTACCGAAGGCACCCGTACCGCAGAAATATACTACGAGGCTGCGCGCTGCAAAGAGATGACAGGCGATTCGACAGCCATGGTGGCTATGCTCGACAGTGCCATAAACACATTCAGCCGTCCATACCTCAAAGAGGCAGCACCATATCTGCTCATCCGCGCACAAAGGCTCAGTGCCATGAAAGAGTACCGGAAAGCCGTAGCCGACTACAACGAATACGAACATCTCATGTATTCGCAACTCACCGACCGTTTCTACTATATACGGGCACTTGTCGAAATGGACGGCCATATGTATCAACAAGCCATAAACGACATGAACAAAGCAATAGAAAAGAATCCGAAAAGCACACTGTATATCGCCGAGAAAGCATCGTTCGAGGTACGTCTCGGACTTCTTGACGATGCTATCGAAACAGCCAAAGCCTGCATAAAGCTTGACAGTTCGCTGAGCGACGGGTATCTGTTTCTCGGCCTTGCACAATGTCTTAAAGGCAACAAGACAGACGGGCTGGCCAACCTTCAGAAAGCAAAGGAACTGGGCGACACCCAGGCAGAAGGACTCATGGAGAAATACCAGTGAGAGCAGCTTCACTCTCACTTAAGTTTTAAAGGAGCCAATGGGTTTTCGTTACCATTGACTCCTTTAAAATTCTGAACCAAAGAAATACAGACTACTAAAAAGGCATCGGTCCGTCACCGCCAGGAGGCGGCATCATCCCCATTGAGAACGGATCGTAACCACCGGCCATGTCGGACATATCGCTGCCCGACATGGCACCGCCGTTCAGCTTGGATCCGAGAATCTCACCACTATCAGGAGTAGAACCGCGACGCAACTTGGTATCTTCGGGATTCTCAAAACGCGTAAATTCGCCACGGAAAGTCAGCAACACATCTCCCGTTGCACCCTTACGATGCTTGGCTATGATTATCTGAGCCATGCCATGCAAGTCGCGCCCGTTGTCATCCTGATAAATATGATAATACTCGGGACGATGAACGAAAAGCACCATATCGGCATCCTGCTCGATGGCTCCCGACTCTCGCAAGTCACTAAGCTGCGGACGCTTGCCCTCCAATCCCTCACGCGACTCCACACCACGGTTCAACTGGCTCAATGCAAGTATAGGAACATCCAGCTCCTTGGCCAGTCCCTTCAGTGAGCGTGATATGGTAGAGACCTCTTCCTGACGGCTGCTGAACCGCATACCGTTGGCATTCATCAGCTGAAGATAGTCTATCATGATAATCTTGACACCATGCTCACGCACCAGACGGCGCGCCTTGGTACGCAATTCGAAGACCGAAAGTCCCGGAGTGTCGTCCACATACAACGGCGCACCTATCAGTCCGTTCATACGTTTGTCCAGCCGGTCCCACTCGTCGGGCTGCAACTGTCCGTTAAGAATCTTGCTTCCCTGAATCTCACAACAGTTGGATATAAGTCTGTTGACCAACTGCACATTGCTCATTTCAAGCGAGAAGAAAGCCATAGGCACCTTATAGTCAGCCGCGATATTCTTGGCCATCGAAAGGGCGAACGATGTCTTGCCCATGGCCGGACGGCCGGCAATGATGACAAGGTCGCTCGGTTGCCATCCGCTCGTGATGTCGTCCAGCTTGTGATAGCCCGTCGGCACACCTGTCAGTCCGTCCTTGTTGGCCGCTGCTTTCTGTATCACTTCGACAGCATTCTTTATGACAGGGTCAATCTGCGTGTACTCCTTCTTCATGTTACGCTGTGAGAGTTCGAAGAGAGCACCCTCGGCCTCCTGCATCAAGTCGTCGATATCGGTAGTACCGTCAAACGCCTTTGTCTCTATCACGCTGGCATACGATATCAGCTGGCGGGCCACAAACTTCTGCGCTATGATACGCGCATGATACTCAATATTGGCCGATGAGGCCACACGCGAACTCAGTTCGGATATATAGACAGGGCCTCCAACCTCTTCCAACTTGCCATTCTTGGCAAGCTGGTCGGTAACGGTGAGCACATCGACCGGACGCTCGGCCATGCTCAGATCGCGTATGGCTGAATATATCATCTGATTGCGAGGCTCATAGAAACTCTCAGGATAGAGCATCTCGCAGACCACCGCATAAGCATCCTTGTCTATCATCAGTGCACCGAGCACGACTTTCTCCACATCCAAAGCCTGCGGCTGAAGATGTCCGTAGGTATTGTCCACGGGGGCCGGTTTGCGTGGCTGCCGGCGTCCTTTGCCATTATCTTGTTCTGCCATTGTCTTTTTTATAATTCATTCCATCAAAAATCACCCGATACGAAAGCGGACTGCATCGGATGCAATAATCACCACACTGATTGTTGGCGGATGCAAAATTACGATTTTTTTCGTAACTTCCGTCTAAAGAAAAATCATTTTCTTTCCCATGCCTGTATATAATATCATGTTTTTATTGTACATTTGCATCTGTGCAACTGTCTGCATCCACCTTTAAACTCAAAAAAACGATGATAACATTTCCCATAGCAAAGATAAATTTAGGCCTCAACGTCGTAAGCCGGCGTGCCGACGGATATCACAATCTCGAAACCGTTTTCTATCCTGTACCCATAAAAGACGCCCTCGAAATATATCCGATGGACGATGCTTTCCCGTCACCGACGGCCTGCGACCTTAAAGTGACCAACATCAGCATCGAGGGCGACGAGCAGCGCAACCTTGTAGTCAGGGCCTACAACATGCTGGCTGAGCGCTATCCCCTGCCACGCATACATGCCCATCTACACAAAAGCATACCCACACAGGCCGGTATGGGCGGTGGTTCGAGCGACTGTGCATACATGATACGTCTGCTCAACGAATCGTTCAAGCTCGGTATGTCACAGGAGGAAATGATAAGCCACGCCGCCTTGCTTGGTGCCGACTGCCCGTTTTTCATACTGGGCAGGCCGGCATATGCTGAAGGCATAGGCGAACAACTGCATCCCATAGACCTCGACCTCGGCGGATGGCACATCGTCGTAGTGCGCCCCGACATTCCTGTTCCCACCAAAGATGCTTTCTCGCTCGTCACACCGCAGCAGCCTGACGCAAACTGCCGCGATATAGTGATGCAGCCCGTGGAGACATGGCGCGACACGCTCGTCAACGACTTCGAGCACAGTGTGTTCACGTTGCACCCCGAAATAGGCCGGATAAAGGAGCGGCTATACGACCTCGGAGCCGTGTATGCCGCAATGTCAGGTTCGGGCAGCAGTGTGTTCGGGCTGTTCCGCAATCCGATAAAGCCTGCGGAGCATTTCAAGGACATGTTCACGTACGAGACACAACTGTAAGAACAGAGTGTATAACTTATATTTTAAAAATCGTAAATATGTACGTTTTATTCCGAGAAAAACGTATTTCGTTTTTTTCGAAATAGAAAGCGATAATACCCAATAGGCCGCATCAATACACGCTCTTTGCCTGACAATCCTGCAATATCGGCCGTTTTACACTCCCGTTTGGGCGCTTTTACCTTGCGAAACGGGCCGTTTTGCAATGCAATATAGGCCATATTGGGATGCGATATGGCCTATATCGGAAGGCTATTTGTGCCTCTCCGCTTTCTTTACATAGCCTCGTTATCATAACCCACTGATTATCAACACTCTCCATTTGGGCAAAAATACAGCGTTTTCGGAGCCTTGGTCGCAAATTTAAATCCGGATATCGATTAACAGTCGTTAAAGTAAAGAAAAATTATACGAGTGATTGTTGCCGACATCATAAGAATATACAAGAATCACAATAACACCCCAAAGCCCACAATACAAACAAACGTGATTCTGATGACAACCTGTCATCAGAATCACGCCAATAGGAAATGCACTTAAGCATTATTCTTTCGCGATAATCAAATCACTCTGCAAATATACAATATGCAGTCTGTCATCACAGGATAGACTTGTAGATGGCTATGATATCTTCCTTTGTCACCTCGCGCGGATTGCCCGGTGTGCAAACATCATTGATGGCCTGTTCGGCCAGTGCCGGTATGTCTTCCTCGTGAATGCCCAGCTCGCTGAGATGCTCGGGTATGCCGACGATACGCGACAGGTTGGCAATCTCGTTGCAAGCTGCCTCAACAGCCTCGTCAAGAGTCATGCCGTCTCTATATACTCCGCAGGCCTTGGCTATCTCGGCATACTTATCCTTGGCTGCCGGAGCATTGAAGCGCATCACCGTGGGCAACAGAATGGCGCAGGCCACTCCGTGGGGAACATCGTGAAGAGCACTCATCGGATGGGCCATACCGTGGTCGACACCGAGACCGACGTTGGAAAATGCCATTCCGGCAATATACTGTGCCACAGCCATACCGTTGCGTCCTTCTGGATTCTCGGGCTCGTTGACGGCTATGGGCAGGTATTTGTGTATCATCTCTATGGCCTTAATCTCAAACATGTCGCTCATCTCCCACGCTGCCTTGGTGATATATCCCTCGATGGCATGGGTCATGGCATCCATTCCGGTCGAAGCCGTAAGCCCCTTTGGGAGCGAATACATCAGTTCGGCGTCTACGATGGCAACGGCCGGTATGTCGTTGGGATCGACACAGACCATCTTCTTCTGGTTTTCCTCATCGACAATCACATAATTGATTGTGGTCTCGGCGGCCGTACCGGCTGTGGTAGGCAACGCGATGATGGGCAGACTCTTCTTCTTGGTATCGGCCACTCCCTCAAGCGAAACGATGTCGGAAAACTCAGGGTTGTTGCATACTATACCTATGCCCTTGGCCGTATCCATGGCCGAACCGCCGCCAATGGCAACGATAAAGTCCGCTCCGGCAGCCTTGCATGCCGCGATGCCGTCCTTCACGTTGGTCACCGTCGGATTGGGTTTTACATCATCAAATATATCATATACAATGCCGGCGGCATCGAGTTCGTCAATCACCATCTTTGCGACACCGAACTTCATCAGGCTCTTGTCTGTTACAACCAATGCTTTCTTGTAGCCAAAACGACGGACCACGCCCGGAAGCTCCTTGCGTGCACCAGGGCCGAAGTAAGACACTTCGTTCAAAATAAATCTGTTCACCATGAGTTTTTTGTTTTAAATTAGTAAATAGTCATACAAAGATAAGTATATTTTTCCATATTGTCATATCAATATAAAGAAATGTTCAGGAAAACATCAGAATAGCGGCACAAGATATCTTGCCATCAGATAGCCGGCCGTGACAAGCCAGACAAAAAGAATGAAAGCGAGAAGAAACGGCTTGAAACCGGCCTTTCGGAATTTCTCTATGCTGGTTTCGGCACCGAGCGCGGTCATGGCCATCGTGAGCAGGAATGTATCCAGGACATTGATAAAATCGACAATGTCGGGAGACAGGATTCCAAATGAATTGAAACCGATAACGACAAGAAAAAGCACGGCAAACCATGGTATGGAAATCTTTGACCGGCTGTCACCGGCTGCAACGTCAGCATCTGTGCCCCTCCCCCTCACTGCCTCACGCGAGACACAGTAACCGAGCACAAGCAGCACCGGCACAAGCATCATCACACGAATCATCTTGACGATAATGGCTGAATTGGAGACATCGGTCCCCATGGCGTTTCCTGCACCCACGGCATGGGCCACCTCGTGAATGGTCGAGCCGGTGAATATTCCCATGGCATCAGGCGACAGGTCCATTACTCCGCTACGGTAAAGCGCAGGATAAAGAAACATTGCCAACGTACCGAATATAACGACGGTAGCCACTGCAACAGCTGTCTGATAGGGTTTGGCCTTGATGGCGGACTCGGCTCCAAGTACGGCCGCTGCACCGCAGATTCCACTGCCCACGGAAGTCAGTAAAGCAATGTTACGCTCCATTCCGAGAATACGCCCGATAAAGACACCGCCGCAAATGGTCGTCATTACGATGACGGCATCCACACATACTGCCGAAAGTCCGACAGCCGTAACGTCCTGAAACGTCAGGCGAAAACCGTAAAGAATGATACCGATGCGCAGCACACGCTTGGAACAGAATACTATGCCGGGCACCCATGTAGGCGGCAAATTGTTGCGAAGACTGTTGGCATATAACATGCCAAGGACTATACCGACAATCATAGGACTGAAAGACAAGCTTTTGACAAAGCTGACATCACATATATAAAACGCGGCACACGAGAACAATACAATTAATAATACGCCATGGAGCATGCTGCTCCGCTGTTCTGTCAATTTCATATATAAACTGATTAAAACTACAATCAAAAAATCATTGACTCCGCTTATATCACATCAAGATGGGTCAAAAGTATCTTTAAACCTATGAACATCAGGATGATACCTCCCAAAAGTTCAGGACGCAGACGATGTTCGATAGTCCTGCCGAAACGCACTCCAAGTACATTACCGACAATACTCATGAAAAAAGAGACTATGCCTATAATGCCAAGTGGAAAAACGAGCTGTGAAATACATCCGTAACCGATACATGCAAACGAAATTCCGATGGCAAGCGCATCTATGCTCGTGGCAATGGACAGCACAAACTGGGTACTTGGCTTTTCGGGAGAAAAGTGCCTGTCCTTACCTGTATCAAACGATTCTTTTATCATCCTTCCACCAATAAAAAACAACAGGCAGAAGGCTATCCAATGGTCAAAGGATTCGATACCGGAACTGAAACGATTGGTTCCAAGCCATCCTAAAAACGGCATCAAGGCTTGAAAAAGACCGAATAGTATACTCATGCGCAATACAACTATCCAGACATACCTACGGAGAATAACGCCACTGACGATTGATACGGTGAAGCAATCCATTGCAAGAGCAAAAGACAGGAAGATAATATCTAAAGTACTCATAACAGAATGGAAAAGTAATAAATAAAAATCGAATTATCCCCGATTCACATCAGAGGATAAAAAAACAACACAGACACAAAACAAAACACGGTCTTATCATAAAAAGGCCGGTCCTAAAATATCTTCGGGAATCGGCCAATAAGTCAAAACGGCATCATCACTGACTTTGCATTATACCGAAAGGACTTATTGACCGATTGCTGTTTTATATTAAGTTTTCAAGACAAGGAAATCACTGTATTCCTTCGTTACGAAGTTTCTCCTGCCATTTCCAAGCTGACTTCAAGGTATCTTCCAGACTCGTCTCAGCCTTCCATCCCAACACATTGTTGGCCTTTTCGGGATTAGCCCATACCTTCTCGATATCACCTGCACGCCGAGGTGCGAATGTCCAATTCAACTTTACTCCTGTAGCAGCCTCAAAAGCATCGACAATTTCTTTCGTGCTCACTCCTCTGCCGGTACCGACATTGAACACTTCCAGCTTGTCGCTGTCCGTATCAAGAACACGCTCCATTGCTTTCACATGTGCCTTGGCAAGATCTACCACATATATGTAGTCACGGATACATGTTCCGTCGGGAGTGTCGTAGTCGTTACCGAACACTTTCAGCTGCTCGCGTATTCCCATGGCAGTCTGAGTTACGTAAGGAATAAGATTCATAGGCACGCCATTAGGCATTTCACCGATGATAGCGGTAGGGTGCGAGCCTATAGGATTGAAATAACGCAGAAGAATGGCTTTAATTGGAGCGCCGCTGTTGATGTCGTCACGGATAATCTCCTCGTTGACTTGCTTTGTATTGCCATAAGGGCTCTCAGCCGGTTTGATGGGAGCATCCTCTGTCACGGGCAGATTCTCAGGATCGGGCTGACCGTATACTGTGCAGCTCGATGAGAAAATTATACCTTTAACATTGTGTTTGGGCATAAGTTCAAGCAGATTCACCAGACTTACAATATTGTTACGGTAATATAGCAGAGGCTTCTCCACACTCTCACCGACTGCCTTGCTCGCGGCAAAATGGATGATGCCGGCTATATCCGGATACTTGGCAAACACCTTGTCCATTGCTTCAAAGTCGCAGCAGTCTACCTGCTCAAATGCCGGACGCACCCCGGTTATCTTCTCAATTCCATCCACTACATTTGCCTGTGAATTGGAAAGATTGTCAACGATTACGACCTTATAACCGGCATTTTGCAACTCTACGGTAGTATGAGAACCAATGAATCCGGTTCCTCCCGTCACTAATATTGTCTGTTTCATTGTTATATTGTTATATTTTGAATAATTGATAATGCAAAATTACATAAAAAAAGGAAAACAAGAAAATAAACAGATGGAATTATTTAAGTTTAAGTTAATCAACAAAATTAATTTAAATGATTTGCGGAATATTCCTTTGAGTAAGAAAAAATGTAGCGAGCTACTCATAAGTCAGATAATTAAAAGAGTTATCGCCCGCAATGCCTGATTATCAGTTAAAGCCGACATCATCATAAAGGATTAATGTTTATGTATTTGATAAATACAACATTCCTTTATATATTGCAATGTCTTTAGCTCATAAACAAGCACTGCAGGCGATAAGCCTGTACTCCTGATTAAACTTACTCCAATCCAAAAATCTGCTTCAGCCCTCCGTCCACACCGGAGAATCCCATAAAGGCAAGACTCAACAGACCGGCCGATACAAGAACAATGGCCATGCCACGCATTCCCTTAGGTATGTTCACCATCTCAAGTTGCTCACGCATTCCTGCAAATACTGTCATGGCAAGTCCGAAGCCAATGGCTGTAGACAAAGCATATACAATGCCCTCGAGCATATTATAGTCTTTCTGAATTACAAGGATAGCTACACCAAGTACGGCACAGTTAGTGGTAATCAGCGGCAGGAATATTCCCAATGCCTGATAGAGAGCGGGCGACACTTTCTTCAATACAATCTCCACCATCTGCACGAGGGAGGCTATAACGAGAATGAAAGTTATCGTCTGAAGATATTGAAGCCCAAAGACATCAAGCACAAGTTTTTGCACCAGAAATGTTACGATGGTGGCAAGTGTAAGCACAAAGGCCACAGCAGCACTCATTCCGAGAGCTGTATCCACTTTCTTTGACACTCCGAGGAACGGACATATTCCAAGGAACTGCGACAACACAATGTTGTTTACAAATATTGCCGATATAAAAATAAGTATGTATTCCATATGTGATTAAGCTTTCTTTAATTTATTGACGATGGCAATAAGGAATCCAAGCGTTATGAATGCTCCGGGAGGCAATATGAACAACAAGATGTTATATGTTTCCGGCAACAACACTACACCAAAAACGGAACCTGCACCTAAAACTTCACGCACGATACCGAGGAACGTCAGTGATACGGTAAATCCGAGACCGATGCCAAGTCCGTCAAAAAGACTTGCTACAGAATTGTTCTTACAAGCGAAAGCCTCGGCACGACCAAGAATAATACAGTTTACCACTATAAGCGGAATAAAAAGTCCGAGAGACTTGTTCACTTCAGGTAAATATGCCTTGAGGCACATCTGAAGGATTGTTACAAATGATGCTATAACAACAATGAATACCGGTATTCGCACTTTATCGGGAGTAATGCTCTTTATCAATGATATTGCTATATTGGAGCATATCAGAACAAACATCGTGGCAAGCCCCATCGACATGCCGTTTTGTGCGGATGTAGTGGTGGCCAGCGTAGGGCACATGCCAAGCAGAAGCACAAATGTAGGATTCTCCTTGATGATGCCGTTAAGTAATATTTTAATATAGTTCATATATTTCTCTCATTTTAATGATTAATCACTCTTCTGTTCCACACTTTGCAGCCCTATCCTGTAAGTCGTCACCGGTAATATCCTTAACCTGCTTTGACGCACCGCTTGCAGCATCAACATCCTGATCTGCATATGCAGCATAAGCCTGATTCACGGCCTTGAGGAATGCACGTGTCGTAATAGTGGAAGCCGTAATGGCATCTACATCACCGCCATCCTTGCTCACCACAAGCGGCTTTGAAGCATCCATACGACGACCTATGATATTGCCCTTGCCGTCTTTCTGGAACCATTTGTCAGCTTTGGCTCCAAGTCCCGGGGTCTCGGCATGCTGAAGAATAGTATAGCCAAGAAGATTGCCTTCTCCGTCGAATCCTACAAGCACCTTAAGGTCACCGCCGAATCCCATCGTCGTACTCTCTACCGCAGCACCGAGGAAATTGCCGTCAGAATCACTTGTCTTGTGCACGACGAAAGTATAATCCTTGCCTCCAATGTTTTTCTTCAGCTCGTCATTGGCCGTAACTGTAAGATTCTCAACCCCCATCACACTCTTGATACCATTGGCCAAAGCCAATTCATCCTGTTCTTTTATCGGGGTTTCTGTCGCATTGTTCACCCATGCCAGCAATCCGCCGGACACTACAGCCACGGTCACAAGCACAATGATCATATTGGTAAGTGATGATTCTAACTTTTTCATTTCTTTACTACCTCCCCGAAACGTTTTGGTTTGACATAAGTATTGATAAGCGGAGTAAAAGCATTCATGATGAGTATGGCAAATGACATGCCCTCCGGATATGCACCCCAGTTACGAATAACAATTGTCAGCAAACCTATGGCAACGCCATAAATAAGCTGACCACGACTGTTCATGGGGGATGTAACATAATCGGTTGCCATGAATATAGCACCCAACATCAGACCACCGCTGAAAATTACAGTAAACGGATCGGCATATACCGGATTAATAAAGTGAAGCAAACCACTGAGAACGAACACTGTACCGATGATACTCACAGGAATGTGCCAAGTGATAATCTTCTTCCAAAGCATGAAAACCAGACCGACAAGCAAAGCCAACGCGCAAACCTCTCCCAAACATCCTGCACCGCCGGACCCGGCATTGCCAATAAGCAAAGACAATGAATCTGGCAATTGTCCAAGCACTGAGGCATCACCACTCTTTATCGCATCTTTCATTACACTCAATGGAGTGGCACCTGTCATAGCATCAGTATAAGCCCCAAGCTGACCGGCAACGGGCCACGAAGTCATCTGTGCCGGAAAAGACACAAGCAGAAAGCAACGTCCCACCAGGGCCGGATTAAAAAGGTTACATCCAAGTCCTCCGAACGTCATCTTTCCGATGCCGATAGCAACAAGTGCACCTATGATTATAATCCATATAGGAAGGTTGGACGGAAGGTTGAAACCAAGAAGCAATCCTGTAAGAATGGCAGAACCATCCATAACAGTACCGTTCTCTCTTTTCAAAATAAATTTTGTTATAGCCCACTCGAACACCATGCAGGCAACAACACTTGTTGCACACACTATAGCCGAACCCAATCCGAAGAAATAGAACGAAACGAGAAGAGCAGGAACAAGAGCGATCACCACTCCATACATATTCTTCTCCACACTGTCGGTTCCATGTGCGTGCGGTGATAATGAAACTATTAATTTTCCCATGATTGTTTTACTTTTTAGCATTACGGGCTCTTATGATACCCATTACTGTACTCTTTCCCAATCGTATATTGTCAAGTATCGGCCGATGAGACGGACATGTAAACTGGCACGAGCCACACTCTATACACGAAGTGATGCCCTCGGCCTCAACCTTTTCCCAATTGTGCATTGACGAAGCCGTAGCCAGCAAGAACGGTTCAAGTCCCATAGGACATACACTGACACACTTGGCACACCGTATACAAGGTTGCGGCGACTTACGCATGGCCTCATCCTCACTGATAACAGTTACACTGTTAGTTCCCTTGCATACAGGCACGTCAACAGAAGTCAGTGCCTTTCCCATCATCGGACCACCGGCCAACAGTTTGTTATTTCCTTCCGGCATACCACCACAGGCATCGATAAGTTCCTTCATAGGTGTACCCATACGTACAAGGAAGTTGCCCGGATTGGACAAACGCTTACCCGTAACCGTAGTGTAACGTTCAAACAAAGGCTTACGCTTCATTACAGCCTGATATACGGCAAAAGCAGTTCCCACATTCTGAACAATTGCACCTACATTAACGGGGATGGCTGGTGGAGCCGGTACCTGACGGCGGATAACAGCATCCACAAGCTGTTTCTCGCCACCCTGAGGATAACGCTGTTTCAATGGCACCACCTCAATCTTTGGGTTACCGGACGTCTTCTGCGTAAGCAACTCTATGGCCTGCGGTTTGTTGGTCTCTATACCTATATAACCTTTATCCACCTTCGCTGCTTTCATCAGCAATTCAAGTCCCACAAGAATCTCATCGGCATGCTCCATCATAAGACGATAATCCGACGTTATATACGGCTCACATTCCACAGCATTTATTATCACACACTCGGCTTTAGCCGTAGGCGGAGGACACAACTTGATAAAAGTAGGAAAGCCCGCACCTCCCATACCTGTAACACCGGCAACCTTGATGCGCTCGACAATTTCCTCTGGTGTCAGTTCCGGATGGGCATCCAATGTCTCAAGGGAGTCCGAACGGTCAATATTCTCTTCCCACTCGTCACCTTCAACATTGATTATAATTGCAGGTACACGATACCCCGTAGCATCTATAGCCGTATCCACTTTGAATACAGTTCCTGAGACTGATGAATAAATCGGAGCCGAGACAAATCCTCCGGCTTCGGCAATCAGAGTTCCCACTTTAACCTTATCACCTTTCTTCACCACCGGTTTTGTAGGTGCCCCGATATGTTGTGACAGCGGGAAGATTGCTTGTTTGGGAAGTGCTGCCACCTGCGTAGGCATCTCTGCCGTTATTTTGTTCTCCTCTGGATGTATGCCACCTATTCTGAATGTTCGTATATTCATAATACTTATGCCTCCGTCTTTATTTGTTCCACATTTTCACCATCGTCCTTTGACTCTTCCGCTACCGGTCTTGGCTTGGACGCCGGAAAGTTGACAGCTACTATAGCGTGTGTCGGACACACCTTCTCGCACTTACGGCACAGACGGCATTTATCAGGATCTATGTACGACAGATTGTTGGTGACGGTGATTGCACCAAAAGGACATTCTTTCTCACACTTACCGCAACCTATACATGCCGTCTTGCAAGCCTTCATGGCTACAGGTCCCTTATCCTTGTTTACACAACTTACATAAACACGACGACCCTTCGGTCCCTTTTTACGCAGTTCGATAATCTTACGTGGACAGGCTTTAACACATGCTCCACACGAGGTACACTTGTCTTCATCCACTTCGGGCAATCCCGTCTCATTGTTTATTGTAATGGCCCCAAACTGACAAGCGGCAACACAATCACCGCATCCCAGACATCCGAAACCGCAAGCAGTCTCGCCGGCTCCACATGCATGCATGGCTGTGCATGTGCGCAATCCTGAATACTCTGCAATTTTCGGCCGATGTTCGCACGTACCATTACACCTCACTACAGCAACCATTGGCTCCGAATTTGCCATGGCCATACCAAGCAAATCCGCAACCTTGCCCATTACATCTTGCCCCCCTACAGGACAAAACAGTCCGTCTAACGTTCCGGCATCCGCCCCCTTTACGAGTGCATCAGCTAATCCGCCACAACCGGGGAAGCCACATCCTCCGCAATTAGCCTGCGGCAACAAAGCCGCAACATCTGCAATACGCGGATCTTCTTTCACAGCAAATTTCTTGGAACAGACATACAGCACGACAGCTGCCACAAGTCCGATAGCCCCAAGCACAAGTACTGCGACTAAAATGAAACTCATAATTTTTTATTTGTTTTAGTTATACTTATTTTATTCTATCTCAAAAGCCATGCGCACCCTTAATTTCTCACGAACCAACCATACCAATATATAATAAGGTACAAGCGTAGCAAGACCACATAGTGCCGCCATTATTTCGTCAGATGTCATGAAGCGAACAATTATTATAACAGCAATAAGCACTATGAGAGGCAACCCAAACCCTATAATAAGAGCCGAAACTGCCATTCGTGTCGAAGCAGTAACAATAATTTCATCACCCACTTTCAGCCGTGAAGTATCAGAAACATTGTATACATCAATCATTTTCTCCTTGCTCTCCGATGAATTACAATGTCCGGCTATCTTACATTGGGCGCACGCTGATGTTTGGAGAATACGTACTCTCACATATTCTCCATCTATCGCTTCGATTATTCCCGAATGTTTTATTCTGTTACTCATTTTTCATTCATATTGATTCAGGCATGTAAGTTTATGGTATATCCCGATTTAAAGCTGATAGTATTATATTCCATCATACTTTTCCGCCTGATATATTATAATCTTCAAGCCTGTCAAGTCTACGTTTTGCAAACTCGACTTTACAATGCAAAGATAATACTATCTTCTGAATAATCAGTAAAAAATACAAAATATTTTTCAAAAACATTCGTAATCGTTTGCGGCTATTCAATTAATTTTATACTTTTGTATCATAATGAAACCGCATAAAAAATGCGATATACACTAAATTTATAAGTTATGAAAGCAACCGAACAAACTTTGCACCAAATCGAGAGAGCCATAAAGAAAGTGGCAGACAAATTTCCTCCGACCGACGAAGCCATGCTGCTCACAGACATTCATCTGCGTGTCAATCAAGAGACGGGCGAGTTTGTGGCCTTCGATGATGACGACAATGAGATTACACGCTCTGTAATAGAACAGTGGATTGGAGACACAAGCAACATTTTCCACAATTCTATAATTTCAATTATAAGGAAATGTATTGAGAAAAACAAAGATATAATCGACAGTATGTCTATTCTCAAACCATATTCTTTTGTTCTTGAAAACGAGGAGAAAGATCCTATTGCCGAATTGTATGTCGTGGACGATGACACCGTTATAATATATCCAGAACTCATGGCCGGACTCGATGAGGAACTCGATGATTTTCTAAAAAATCTGATTAACGACTGAAATCTTAAAAGATAATCAAAATAATATATCCCTGAAAGCCATGGATAAACTTGCAGGGATATATTATGTACATTTTCTTAATAAAACCGATTCTAAAGTTTCAACTTCTTCTTAACAGCCTTGCTCTCATTATGAATACGATCAAGAGCTGTCACTACATAAGTATAGGGAGTCCTACCGTTATTATACGGTAACTTCAGGAAAGTATCACTGGTTATCGTAACTATTTTTGAAGCATCATTCGTATTTACCTTTTCATCAGATGCAAATCTATAAACTACATATTGCCGAGCCTCGTTCTGCCATCCACGACCTTTAGGAGCTGTCCAAAACAGAAGATATCCGTCTTCTGTCCATACCGGTTTGAGCTTGCGAACTTTTTTCGGAGCCTTATGGTCAATAAAAGGCATGAGCGGTTGCAATGCAGGATAACGCCAATATGTGTTGCGAAGCATGGTCCCGTAATTACCGATGTTATCCACTGCCGCCTTTGCATACCACAACACCATGCCATCCACATTGGAAGATTTAGCATGTAACGCCATCTTAGCCGGCATCTGATGACTGGCAGGACGCTGCAAATCGGTATATTTCACAGTACGTTCCACATCCTCACCTATATACAGCGGACGAGCTGATGCATAACGGTTCCACCACTCTATCAGCGTTTTATAATCGGCTGTGGGATGTCCAATCTGCCAATAAATCTGAGGCACACAGTAATCTATCCAACCATTGTTTACCCATAGCAACACATCAGCATAAAGATCATCATAGTTTTGCAATCCTCGTGTATCACTGCCATTCGGGTCGTTGACCTTATTACGGTAGATACCAAAAGGAGACACACCAAATTTCACCCATGGCTTTATGGCAGTAATCGTATCGTGAAGTTGTTTCACAAACATATTCACATTGTAACGGCGCCAATCACCAATATTACTGATACCGTTTGAATTGCTTCGAAACTGTTTTTCGTCAGGAATGATTTCTCCGGCTACAGGATAAGGATAAAAATAATCATCCATATGCAGTCCGTCGACATCATAACGGCGTACTATATCAGCCACTACACGGCATATATATTCACGGTTTTCATCAAGAGCCGGATTCATTATGTATTGTCCGTCATAACCAAACACTCGTTCGGGATGCTTTATGGCCACATGACTGACTGCCAACCCAGTAGTCCCCTTAGTCTTTGCACGATATGGATTAATCCATGCATGCAACTCCATCCCCCGCCGGTGACACTGGTCAACCATCCATTGCAACGGATCCCAATACGGCTGCGGCGCACGCCCTTGCACACCGGTTAGAAACCGACTCCATGGCTCATACGAGCTGGCATACAAGGCATCACATTCCGGACGAACCTGAAAAATAATTGCATTTGCACCATCTTTCTGCAACTCGTCGAGCTGATAAGACAACGTCTTCTGCATAACGTCCTTAGACATACCTTGAAATTGTCCGTTAACGCACTGTATCCATGCTCCGCGAAATTCTCGTTTCTTTTGGGCCACAACTGCTGTCATGGCCATAAACATCACTATAACAGATAAATATATTCGCTTCATTATTTCAAATATTTATATATTTCCTCCGTCCAATCAGCTCCATTATCCGGTCGGAAAGTATGTATACCCAATTGTGCCGCTGCCTCTACATTACGCAGTCCATCATCAATGAAAAGCGTTTCAGAAGGATCTATACACTCTTTGTCAAGTACATGACGAAAGAAACGCCCGTCAGGCTTCATCACACCGCAACGGTAACTCATGTATGTAGCATCAAAATAGTCCGACAACGAATTTCCCTCACCGTCAAATTCCGTGCTCATTGCCCAGCTCATCATATACGGATTGGTGTTTGACACAAGCACAAGACGATACCCCTCTGCCCTAAGCCTGCGCAAAGCAACGAGATTACGACGTGGCAGATCGCCCACATAACCTTTCCAGGCATACAAACACTGCTCACGGCTCACCTCATGACCTATTATAGCACTTAACTTTTCACGAAACTGCTCTGCATCAATAGTCCCCATTTCCACATCGCCGAATATCCCCGACTGAGTGTAAGGATCAAGACGCTGTTCCGCATCCTTCAGTCCGATTTCCTTAAAATGTCTCACTGCCTGAGACTGGTCAAGAGTGATTATCACACCACCCAAATCAAAAAGTATATTCTTTATCATAATTTACAATAAACAATTGCTCACCACAACTCCAGTTTGTTCTTTCTTGCCTCATCAAGCGAGACTATACTCACTCTCTCCTTGTCATAATCTTCGCGAAGACGACGATACCTGTCGTCAAGCTCATACTTCAGCATTGCCCTACCGTTACCGCTTAAAAGCCTTGCCGCCATAAGAGCATTCTGTGAAGCATCTTTCACCCATACCACAAGACCACCATACACAGGGGCTATCCTAAGAGCGACATGTACTTCACTGGTGGTCGCTCCACCTATCATTATCGGAATGTCAAGTCCTGCACGCGCCAGCTCCTTAGCCACATTTACCATTTCTTCAAGGCTTGGCGTTATCAGTCCGCTCAACCCGATTATATCAACATTCTCTTCCCGGGCCTTACGCACAATATGCTCTGCCGGAACCATCACTCCCATGTCTATCACCTCATAATTATTGCAGGCCATCACCACACTCACAATGTTTTTCCCGATATCGTGAACATCGCCCTTAACTGTCGCAAGCAGAATCTTTCCTGCTTTTGTACCACATCCAGTATCCTCAGCCTCTATATGCGGGCGGAGTATACCCACAGCCTGTTTCATTGTTCGGGCAGACTTAACGACCTGAGGCAGAAACATTTTACCGCAACCGAACAATTCTCCTACCCTGTTCATTCCGGACATCAACGGGCCTTCTATTATTCCGACAGCCCGAGGATATAGTCGTAGAGCCTCATTGATATCTTCCTCCAGAAAATCAACAATACCCTTTACAAGAGCATAAGTCAACCGTTCTTTCACCGAATCTCTACGCCACTCTTCCGCTTTGCCCACACTTTTTGCAACACTACAACATCCGTCAATACATGCCTTAGATGCATTCTGTTCTTCCTTTATTCGTTCCGCTAACCCTATAAGTCGCTCGGAAGCACCGGCACAACGGTTAAGTACAACATCCTCAATCACATCAAGTTCTGCTTGCGGAATATCATCGTAAATCACTGTAGTTGCAGGATTTACGATACCAAAGTCCATTCCTTCACGCATAGCGTGATAAAGAAAAACAGCATGCATGGCCTCACGTATATAGCTATTGCCACGAAAAGAAAACGAAAGATTGCTCACTCCACCACTCACGTGCGCTCCCGGCAAATTCTTACGAATCCACCCCGTTGCACGGATAAAATCTGCAGCGTAACTGTCATGTTCCTCCATACCTGTAGCTATGGCCAACACATTAGGATCAAACACTATGTCCAAGGGATTCATCCCCACCCTCTCCGTAAGAATCCTATATGCACGGGCGGCAATCGCTATACGCCGTTCATAACTCGTAGCCTGTCCCTGCTCGTCGAAACACATCACCACAACCGCCGCGCCATAACGCATCACATCACGAGCATGGCTGACAAACACCTCCTCACCCTCCTTGAGCGATATGGAATTGACTATGCATTTGCCCTGCACACATTTCAAACCCGATGTAATCACATCCCATTTTGAAGAATCAATCATCACCGGAACACGGGCGATATCCGGTTCTGCCGCAATCATGTTCAGAAATGTACACATCTCTGTCTTCGCGTCGAGCAGTGCGTCGTCCATGTTTATATCTATGACAAGAGCACCGTCGGCCACTTGCTTACGGGCAATACTGACAGCCTCTTCATATTTTTTTTCCTTTATAAGTCGCAGAAATTTACGCGAACCGGCCACATTACAACGTTCACCGACATTGACAAAACGCACTTCAGGAGTAACATTGAGCAAGTCAAGCCCACTAAGCCACATAGTCTGCGGGCGAGGTGCCGGATTATGAGGTGCCCTGCCACGCACCAATGCCACATAGCGCTCTATGAACTTCTCTGTAGTACCACAACAGCCACCTACGATGTTCACCAGTCCGGTATCGATAAACTCGGCTATCTGCGGTGCCATTGTATCAGGTGTCTCGTCATACAGACCGAGACTGTTTGGCAGTCCGGCATTAGGATATGCACTTATATAATAAGGTGCCTGGGCTGCAAGTTCTTTCAAGAAAGGCAGCATCTGGCGAGCTCCAAACGAACAATTTAGTCCGATGGAGAATATTGGATACGTACTCACACTTGCCAAATAAGCAGAGAGAGACTGTCCGCTCAAGGTCCGCCCTGCAAGATCGCTCACCGTTACAGACAACATTAACGGCAGTTCCACACCACGACTGTGCATAGCCGTCATGGCGGCATCTACAGCGGCCTTCGAATTGAGAGTATCAAAGATTGTCTCTATAAGCAGTGCATCCACACCACCCTCTATCAGAGCATCGATCTGTTCCAAATAAGCATCATAAAGACTATCATAAGTAATATCACGGGCAGCAGGATTGCTCACATCCGGACTCATGGAACATGTTTTGTTGGTCGGTCCTACGGAACCTGCTACGAATCGCGGCCACTCCGCTGTAGAATAGGCATCGGCTACACGACGCGCAATCCTCGCCCCCTCCAAAGCCATATCCCGACAATACGCCTCCATATGATAATCCGATTCGGATATGCGCTGGCTGTTGAATGTGTTGGTGGTAATTATATCAGCACCTACAGCAAGATATTTACGATGTATGTCTTCGATAACATCGGGACGCGTAATGTTTAGCACATCGTTATTGCCTTTCATCAATCCATCCACTTCACCGAAACAGTTACCCCGGAAGTCTTCTTCTGTCAAGCTATATTGTTGAATCATAGTTCCCATGCCTCCGTCAAGCACAAGGATGCGATTCTTTACGATATCATTAAGTCTGCTCATCTATTGTTCAATAATGCTTCATGGCACGGTCCATCTCACGCCTGTCTTCTTTCTCTTTCAGTGTTTGCCGCTTGTCAAAATCCTTTTTACCTTTACATAAGGCAATATCCATCTTGGCACGACCGTTTTGGTCGATGAACACGAGCAGTGGCACGATGGTATATCCCGTCTGCTTCGTTGCGCTCTGCAATTTCTGTATTTCCTTGCGGTTTAGAAGCAGCTTACGGTCGCGCTTCAGTTCATGATTATTGTATGAGCCGTAAAAATAAGGGCTGACATTCATTCCCTTAACCCATATTTCACCATTGTGTATAAAACAGAAAGTATCCACCAAACTTGCCTTACCAAGTCGGATAGACTTTATTTCAGTGCCTGTAAGCACGATGCCGGCAGTGTATGTCTCGATAAAGAAATACTCAAACGATGCTTTCTTGTTACGTATGTTTACAGGGCTTTTCTTGCGTATCAGTTCCTCTTCCTTATTCATTGTTCAATCTTTGCAAATCTGTCAATATGTTCGTCAACATAACATGCTATCTGAGACGTATATTCCTCTTCATTCTCCACAAACTTGTCGTCCATATCGTCAAACTCCGGAAAACGTTCAAACATTTCCATGAATTCCTCATCGGAACATTCTCGCTCTATCTCCTCACGATACTTTATATATAGTGTATGTGCATCGTATATCAATTTCGAAAGTTCCCTCATCCCCCATTGCCGCAACACCTTTGCAAACGGGTTGAGAAAGATAAATCCTCCATATCCGTTGTGTATCAACTGTATGAACCCTCCATCCATAACTTCTTCATGCAATATGCAGTAGGCAAGCAAAGTTATCTGTTCAGCATTAAGCTCTGACATTGTCTCAGCTGTAAGTTCACCATCTATAGCAGCGTATATACCGTCTTTGAACACTTTCAGAAAAGCGTCCATGTCTTCTGCCGCAAGACGCAAGTCTGCATCTCTTACTATTACTTCTTTCATATATCAAATTAGTCTGACGACATCTTTTATGTTATGCAAATATAAGTACTTATTTTGGTACATGCAAATATTTATATTAGAAATCTTTATCAGCAGACATTATATCAACTCCCAGCTGTTGGCGGACGACGTCTCCGGTCGCAGTGAATGCTCTAAATCATCATCATTTAAATTCACATAAAGAAAATTTGCCATTTCCGGTTATCAACTCTCATACATTTACCGGCTATTTATCAGTGCTGGTTACAAAATGTAGTTAAAGAGTTAAAAAGAATACCCGACAATGAGTATTATTCCAATAGTTTTATTAATTTTGCAGTTACAAAAATAAGATTAAATTATTCATTTTTATAAAACTGAAAAGAATATGACTTATTCTAACGAAGTCAACAACATGTGTGTTGTTGCCAAAGGCCCGAATCACGGACCCGCCCCCATTCCTGAAGAAGGCAAATGGATTCAGGCAAAGGAAATAAAGGACATCTCCGGTTATACCCACGGTGTGGGTTGGTGTGCACCCCAGCAGGGCGCTTGCAAACTCTCCCTGAACATCAAGGAAGGAATCATTCAGGAATGTCTCGTTGAGACCATCGGCTGTACCGGTATGACCCACTCAGCCGCAATGGCTTCTGAGATTCTGCCTGGCAAGACGATCCTCGAGGCTCTCAACACCGATCTGGTTTGCGACGCTATTAATACCGCCATGCGTGAGTTGTTCCTTCAGATTGTTTACGGACGCTCACAGAGCGCTTTCTCTGAGGACGGTCTCGTTATCGGAGCCGGTCTTGAGGACTTGGGCAAAGGTCTGCGCAGTCAGACAGGCACTCTCTACGGTACCGTTGCCAAAGGTACACGCTATCTGGAGCTTACCGAAGGCTACATCACCAAGATGTTCCTCGACAAGGACAATCAGGTATGCGGTTATGAGTACGTACATCTCGGCAAAATGATGGAAGCCATCAAGGCCGGTATGGATGCCAACGAAGCTGTGAAGAAGTTCACTGGTTCTTACGGCCGCACTACTGCCGAGCAGGGAATTGTTAAGACTATTGACCCACGTAAAGAATAAGAGGAGGACCGACTAATGATAAGAAAAGTAAGTTTTGAGAGCCAGGAGCGTCGTATCAAACAGGTTATCGCTACGCTCAATGAGAATGGTATCAAAGATATCGAAGAGGCTAACCAAATTTGCGAAGAGGCAGGCATCGATCCATATCAGATTTGCGAGGATACACAGCGCATCTGCTTCGAGAACGCAAAGTGGGCATACGTCTGCGGTGCGGCAATCGCTATCAAGAAAGGTGTAAAGAGCGCAGCTGACGCAGCAGAGGCTATCGGCCTCGGCCTGCAGAGTTTCTGCATTCCCGGTTCCGTAGCCGACGACCGCAAGGTTGGTATCGGTCACGGTAATTTGGCGGCCCGTCTGCTCCGCGAGGAGACACAGTGCTTCGCATTCCTCGCCGGTCACGAGAGTTTCGCCGCTGCTGAAGGAGCCATCAAGATTGCAGAGATGGCAAATAAGGTACGTAAAAATCCTCTCCGTTGTATCCTTAATGGTCTGGGTAAAGACGCTGCCATGATTATCAGCCGTATCAACGGTTTCACATATGTACAGACCAAGTTCGACTATTATACAGGTAAGGTTGATGTGGTTAATCGTATAGCCTATTCTGACGGCCCGCGCGCAAAGGTCAACTGCTATGGTGCTGATGATGTGCGTGAGGGTGTTGCCATCAACTGGCTGGAGGATGTAGATGTGTCCATCACCGGTAACTCTACCAACCCGACACGCTTCCAACACCCCGTTGCAGGAACATACAAGAAAGAGCGTGTACTCGCCGGCAAACCATACTTCTCTGTAGCTTCTGGTGGCGGTACCGGTCGTACGCTGCATCCGGACAACATGGCTGCCGGTCCCGCTTCGTACGGTATGACCGACACATTGGGCCGTATGCACAGTGACGCACAGTTTGCAGGTTCTTCTTCCGTACCGGCTCACGTTGAAATGATGGGCTTCCTCGGCATGGGCAACAACCCGATGGTAGGCGCTACCGTTGCAGTTGCAGTGACAATAGACATGGCTCTGAACAAGAAATAAAGACCAAAAACGTCGAGAGACGTAAGTGTTTTAGAATTTACCAAGAAGACTCCTGTATTCCCTCACGGGGATGCAGGAGTTATTTTTATTATATGCCATTCTGCACATATCAATAGATATCACCCCGGCTAGTACGCCATATATGTGCAAAACATATGCAATAAACACAAAGCCAATGCGTTGATATAATAAAAACGCAACAATGAAAAAAGCATTATATATATCAAGGTATATCTTCACGATGATATGCCTCATAACACAAACCGCACATCAGATTAATGCCATGCGCCAAACGGTATACAACCGACAGATAAAAACGCTGCAAGCAGTAGTCAACAACGACTGGTTGTCTCCGCCGGTAATGATATTAAACAGCGACGACGTGCTTGACATCGGCTTTGACGAACTGTCTCACGAGTACCATCGCTTCACTTACCGCATCGAGCATTGCGAAAATGACTGGACCGTATCGCAAGAGATTTTTGAAAGTGACTTTCTCAACGGATTCAACGACAATCCTATAGAAAACTATCAAAACTCACTGAACACAACCGTACTGTACACCCACTATACCCTACAGCTTCCCAATGACAAATGCAGTTTGAAAATGAGCGGCAACTACAGACTGACCATCTTTGACGAGAACAACGAGAGAGCGGCTTCAATAGAATTTATGATTGTAGAGCCGCTGATGGCAGTAGGTATGTCATGCACAGCAAATACAGACATCGACACCAACAAATCCCACCAACAGATTACCTTGACCGTGGGTTATGGGCCACTGAAGGTGACCAACCACAGGGAACAAATAAGCACAATCATTATGCAAAACAACAGAAGTGACAACACCCGCAAAGACGTCAGTCCTAACCTTATCAGCAGCAAAGGATTGGAATGGAGACACAACAAAGAACTTATCTTCAATGCCGGCAATGAATACAGAAAGTTTGAAGTGCTTGACGTGACCCACCCCACCATGGGCATAGATCGCATCACATGGGACGGACACAACTATAATGCATATCCATTCATAGATGAGCCACGCAAAAACTATCTGTACGATGAAGACGCCAACGGTGCCTTCTATATACGCAACAGCGACAACATTGAAAATGATTATATCAGCGAATATGTAAATGTGCATTACAGATTGAAGTCACCGAAAATATCACACGGCAGAATAATAATCAGAGGAAACTGGACCACTGACGATGACTTGGAAAACTACATAATGACGTACAATGATACAGACGGTATGTACCATGCCACAGTAATGCAGAAACAAGGATACTATTCATATCAATATGCACTTCTGGACGACAAAGGCACTATTTCCGTATCACCGACAGAAGGGAATTTCCATCAGACAGAAAACCGGTATCAGGCATACGTTTACTATAAAGAGACCGGTGGACGGACATGGAGACTCGTAGGATACAGACAATTGGAATTCAGATAACGTCGGATTGTCACAACAATCAGTTTGATACTTTATAGTCTCCACTCTTTCACATTCCCACGCAGAGACATTTCAAAAACCTTACAACCTATAGAAAAAGCAAATTGTAATCAACAACTCTCCATTATAAATTAAGAGAATTACTGAATTTAATTGCGATACATAAAATCGAGTCCAACAAAAAAAGAATCCCCACATGAGGATTCTTTTGTCGGGGCGACAGGATTCGAACCTGCGGCCGCCTGGTCCCAAACCAGGAGCGCTACCGGGCTGCGCTACACCCCGCTGCAAAAACTCAGAAAAGATTTCCCTGTTTTGCGGTTGCAAAGGTAGCTATTTTTTCCGAGTCTTGCAAATTTTCTCATCACTATTTTATTATTTCCAGCTCCTTGAATATCTTTGTAAGAGCCTGCACACCTCGTTCCACCTGCTCCTCCGTATGACTCGCCATAAGAGCAAAGCGCACGAGCGTATCCTGAGGTGCACATGCCGGAGGAATTACCGGGTTGATAAACACACCGGCATCAAAAGCCATCTTCGTGACAAGGAATGTCTTGTCAATATCGTGAACATACAGCGGGATGATGGGACTTTCAGTGTCTCCTATCTCAAAACCCTCTTCACGGAAACGGCGCAACGCATATTTGGTCACCTTCCACAATGCCTCCAAACGCTCAGGTTCGCTCTTCAGAATGTGCAGAGCCTCCATTGCGGCTGCCGTTGCGGCAGGAGTGTCAGACGCACTGAATATGTACGTGCGGCATGTGTGACGTATGAAATTGATTGTATCTGCATCACCTGCGATGAATCCGCCTATACTTGCGAGCGATTTGGAGAATGTTCCCATAATCAGATCAACCTCGTCGGTAAGTCCGAAATGGTCGCAGACACCCCTGCCCTCACGTCCGAACACACCCACACCGTGAGCCTCGTCCACCATGATGGAGCAGTTATACTTATGCTTCAGTTCCACAATCTCCGGCAACTTGCAGAGATCACCCTCCATCGAGAACACACCATCCACGACAATCAGCTTTACAGCCTCCTTGGGAAGTGTCTTGAGAATATTCTCAAGATCTTCCATATCATTATGTTTATAATGCAACTGCTTTGCAAACGAGAGACGACGTCCGTCTACAATACTTGCATGGTCACGATCATCACAAATAATATAGTCACCACGACCAACCACAACGGCAAGCACTCCCGCATTTACGGAGAATCCTGTCGAGAAACAAAGACAATCCTCCTTGCCCTCAAATTCCGCAAGCTCTTTCTCCAACTGAACATGCAAATCCAACGTACCATTGAGGAAACGGCTTCCCGCACAACCCGAACCATACTTGTCCAAGGCTTCTTTTGCAGCATTGATAATGCGCTCATCACCCGTCAATCCTGTGTATGCGTTGGAACCGAACATCAAAACTTTCTGTCCCGCCATCTCTACTTCTGTACCCTGTTTGCTCGTTATAGCACGAAAATAGGGATACACGCCAGCCTCCATAAACTTCTGAGGCTCACGATAGCTTTTGTATCTTTCTTGTAATTGTCCCACTTTTATAATAATTAGGTGTAGATATACTACTACGTTATACAGGCTGCAAAGGTACACATTTTTTATCAAATTATATACTTTTTTTTAAATAATCGTCACTTTTATACTTTTTTATGCGTGATGCAAACATTATTATGAGTTAAAATTGTATTTTTGCAAATAAGATGGACGCAAAAAACAACATAACATTCATACTGAATCCTAAATCAGGCAATCATGGGAAAAACGACATACCGGACATGATTGCCGAAACACTTGATAAAACAAAGTTCGAATATCAAGTGAAATTCACAGAATATGCCGGCCACGCCTCGGAAATAGCCAGACAATGCGTAGATGAGAATATCGACGTAGTAGTGGCCGTGGGAGGAGACGGAACAGTGAATGAAGTGGCACGCTCACTCGTACACTCCCGGACAGCACTCGGCATAATACCATGCGGATCGGGCAACGGTCTGGCTCGACACCTGTCCATCCCTATAGACATAAAGAAGTCCATTGACATCATAAACCGCTACAACATAGAGACATTCGATTACGGCGTCATCAACGAGCTGCCTTTCTTCTGTACATGCGGCATGGGGTTTGATGCTTTTATCAGCCAGAAGTTTGCAAGTTCAAAGAAACGCGGACCAATAACATATATAGAAAATGTTCTGAAAGAAGGTCTGGACTACCAGCCGGAAACATACGAGCTGGAAGACGAGACCGGAACAAAAAAACACAAGGCTTTTCTTATTGCCTGCGCCAATGCCTCGCAATATGGAAACAACGCCTATATAGCACCCAAAGCCACCATGACCGACGGGCTGATGGACGTAATAATAATGGAACCTTTCAACGCATTCGACGCCCCACAGATAAGCATTGACATATTCAGCAAGACACTTGACAAGAACTCCAAAATAAAGACATTCAAGGCTAAGCGCATCCATATACACCGCAACACACCCGGCCCTATACACTATGACGGTGAGCCGATAATGACCGGAACTGACATCGACGTACATATAGAGGAACGCGGAATAAGAATCATCACCAACCCTGAGGTGATAGAAACCGACAGCAGACCCAACTTTTTCCTCAACGCTTTTGCCGAACTGTACTACAACATAAACAATGTGCGTAAAGATATAGAAAAACAAGGAAGACGGATACAGACTATCAACAAGGCCCTGCTGAAGAAACTGAAAAACAATAAAACATAGAGTCATGGACAACAACAACGAATACTTACCGGCTGTAGACGAAGCCGGAAACATCATCGGAGCCGTCACCCGCGGAGAGGCCCACAGCGGCTCACACATACTCCACCCTGTGGTACATCTCCACCTGTTCAACAGCAAAGGCGAAATATTCCTCCAGAAAAGGCCGGCATGGAAAGACATACAACCAGACAAATGGGACACGTCTACCGGAGGTCATGTTGACTTAGGCGAAAGTATCGGACAAGCCCTTAAACGCGAAGTCGGCGAAGAACTGGGCATCACCGATTTCACACCCGAAGAGCTGGGCCACTATGTGTTCAATAGCGACAAGGAAAAAGAATTGGTATATGTTCACAAGACAATATACGACGGTCCAATAAGCCCTGACACCGACGAACTGGACGGCGGACGATTTTGGACCATGGAAGAGATTGCAGAAAATATCGGTAAAGGTATCTTCACACCTAATTTTGAATCAGAATACACAAAGTACTTCGCATGCAGGCAATAGCGGTATATATCATAATAGCATGTGCCATAATCTATGCCGGATGGCGTATATACAGAATGCTCAACAGCCCCGCTCCTCATTGTGAAGGGTGTGACGGTTGCTCCATACACAACGGAAAAAGAAGAAAATGTCCGGAGACAAAACATAACTGACCGCACACCTAGCATCCTCAAAGTGCCACTTTCACATCCCCAAAGTGCCACTTTCGCATCCCCAAAGTGCCACTTTCACATCCTCAAAGCGGCACTTTCACAATGCGATATGGGCCATATTGCAACGTCTTTTTCACACGCGAAATACCATAAAGACATGCAAACGACGATAAGAAGAACTCGGAATGCGGAGAGAAAATCAAAAAAGAGCATGAAAAATTTGGTGATATGAAAAATAATACCTAACTTTGCAACCGCAAATAGGAAATGGTGCCTTGGATGAGTGGCTTAGTCAACGGTCTGCAAAACCGTCTACAGCAGTTCGAATCTGCTAGGCACCTCTCAAAAGTAAAAGAGACTGATTGAAAATTCAATTAGTCTCTTTTTGTTTCAGACAATATCCACACGTAGTCAAAAGACATGAACAAAACAAACCAACATTCCCGAATCGAAGTTGTCGACGCTATCCGCGGCATTGCTGTGGCAATGATTCTGATGTTGCACGGCATAGAACATTTCAACCTGTATAACCAATCAGACCCTATATCACCGTTACTCCAGCTCACAGACCGTATGGTATGGGACTGCCTGTGGTTTGTTGTCGGAGGAAAAGCCTATGCCATCTTCGCGTTGCTCTTCGGTTTTAGCTTTTATATAATGGAGCAAAATGCACTGCGACGCGGCCAAGACTTCCGCCTGCGTTTTTGTTGGCGCATGTTGCTGCTTTTCGGTTTCGGATGTTTCAATGCCGCATTCTTCTGTGGTGAGGTATTGGTACTTTACAGCATTGTGGGATTTGTGCTGCCTTTGGTGTGCAGACTGAAAAACAAAACGTTGCTCATAATCGCGGCTGTTCTGATGTTACAACCGGTTGACTGGATCAAAATGGCCTATGCCGCTTTGACAGACAGCCAATCCACTATACTCGAATTCAACTTCGAGCCTTATTGGAACAACTCAATGAAGATGCTGTCTGAAGGCAACTTCGTCCAAACCGTATTGACCAACCTATGGGACGGACAGATATTCAGCCTGGCATGGGCCTGGGGTGCAGGACGCTTCTGTCAGACAGCCTCGCTTTTCATCCTCGGACTCGTTGCCGGACGTATACAATGGTTTGCCGACACTCCACACAACAGAAGCATGTGGGCAAAAACGTTTGCCGCTGCCCTTTTGGCGTTCATGCCACTATACGGACTCAGCACACTGCTACCCGACTTTGCATCGACACTGCCACTTGACACTACCGGCATTGCCGGAATGTTCACATCCAAAAGTTTCATGACACCAATGATGCTCATTGTCAATTCCTTGCACAAGTTTTGCTTCATGACAATGATAGTCACAGGACTTCTATTTGCATTCTATTCCACAAGACTGGCACGGCCGATGCGCTATATCATGCCCTACGGCAGAATGAGTCTGACCAACTATATCACACAGAGCATCATAGGTTCGTTCCTGTTCTATCACTGGGGATTGCATCTCAACCTTTGCGACACGTGGAGCCTTCTGCTATGTATAACGGTATTGTCTCTTCAGATCACATTCTGCCGTTGGTGGATGAGCAGCCATTCCCACGGCCCTTTAGAGGGGCTTTGGAAAAAGCTGACATGGATTGGAAGCGACAGATGACATATAATATATTGAAAGTCAGAAGAGATCGTCGATTTCTTTTATCTCGTCTTCGTCAAACCACTTTGCCAACTTCTCCTTTGCCTTCTCCTTGATTTCAGGTTCCACATCGACCCAAATCTTTTTCAAGACATACAGCAAGACAGCCATATCGTCAGTCAGACCGACGATAGGCACAGCATCGGGCACAACATCAAGCGGGCTTATCATATATCCCAAAGCACCTATTATAATCGCCTTATCCTTGGCCGAAACCTTATCACTCTGCAATGTATAAAAGAGTATAAGCGCGGCATATACCAACTTTGCGCCTGCCCTTTTGGCAATACGCGAAATCTTCTCTGTAAAATCACCGGCAGAAAATTTGCCGGCATAGCTCATAAAATCAGGTAATTCCATATTCGTTGTATTTTATATTGTTGTTAGTTACATTTGTTTATCCTCACAATCCTTATTCCCGTATGGCTCGGATGCTTCTGCAGGTATCTGTACAGTGTCATCGGCTCCTCCACCACCTTATGATGTATCATTGAGGCATTCAGCAGATGCAGTCCGTCATTCCGCCAGACAGCATAACCGAGATGGGCTATGTCAAGACCTTTCTTACGGCATGTTATTGCTATGATGTCACCGTCCTCCACGGCCTTTCTCATCAGCCCGTTGTTGCCGACACAATCTTTAGGTATATATCTGTACCGGCGTCCGGTCAATGCAGATTCCTGCTTTTTTATGACAGGGACAAACTCCGGATGAGCCGCCAACGACTTGTAAGACGCTGTATGACTGCCCATATAGTGTATGTCAAGACGCTGAACTGCACTGAACGGAGGAACAGGCTCACATATCTCCGTCACTATCCCCATAGCCCGTTTGTCGTCTATCCAATCACTGAAATAATGCAGACGTGAGGTATAATCGGACATTATTCCGCCACGATATCTCAGACTTTTCAGCACATCCAGATAATCTGCAAAAGTGTATTTGCGTCTATATGCGCACAAGGTCAATGCCGCCACCGTCTCCACCAGTGTTGTGCAATCGAGTTCAGACGTGTTTACGACAAGATGCTCCTTGTCGAATATTTCGAGAGTATGGGCAACATAGGGCCGTCCCAAAAACTTCCTTGCGAAAAAGAGCGGGATGTTTTCCGTATCGGGCACAGTCTCTGCCTCGGCCAACAATCTGCAAATCATGATACTGTCTGTCCGTGAATAGTGCACGTTGTCACTATCCGCCGTACCGGCCATGGCATCGGTAACCGCCATGGCAAGCGCCCCCATGATTATCAGTAAACCCAATATACGTCTGCTCATTTATTCTTATAACGTTTTTTTTTGCCGAAATTATATCCCAGATAAACATTTAGACTGCCAAAAGTGTTGTTGGCGGAAAATCTGGATTTCCTGTAATTATACGAACGTATTATAGCACTGGCTCCCGCATACCATCGTGTATTGTTGTAAACAAGCCCGAAACGTCCGATACCATCGATATTGACATTGTCGAAACTGAAGTTAAAATCCTTCTTCTCGTTCATATCGCCATCCGAATGCTTATAAGCAAAAGCCACGGCTCCGCTGGCACAGAACAGCCAGTTCTTGGCAAAAACCCAATTATAGGCGTAGCCACACGACACATTAACATCATAATAGTCAACACTGTTGAACATCAGTCCGCTGTCTATCTTCACCGTATTCGGTTCGCAATTGCGTTCCACGGCTTTCTGCAACTTGGTGTAATCCAATTCAAGGGAATTCTTCGTATACCCTACTCCTGCTATTACAGATCCGCAACTTCTCTTCTGACATGTACTCTGAGAGAATGCTGCCGGATACGAGAAACGCCTGTGATTGAATATATAATATATGTCAAAACCTGATATCCCAACACTCACACCGTCAAATGGAACCCCCTCAAGACGTGTGACATCCACATCATCGCCCATCCAGACATCACGTATCTTATAATCGCTGCCTGTACGGCGATAGAACAGATCGATACCAATCTTGGAACTGTATATACTGAAATCGAGTTCACGTTTCTGTTTCTTACCGCCGAAACTGATGTTGCGCAGATCAAAGGTATATCCAAGAAAAAACCAACGCCATCCGAAAAACGGACCGACCTTCATTATAACATCAGGTGCCAGTGTTACGGTCTGCCCGGTACTGCTCTTCAGAGTGTAAATCTCATATGTGGCCGTAGTCTGTCCCATCACTGTAAAATTGTAATGCTGCGGCTCTATATAGTTGGTGTCTATCGAGCTGAAATCCCTTACCGTCTTCCTAAGGGAACTCAATTCCTTGCGTTTGCCTTCGGTTTCGGCACCGGTCTCCACCGTTACTGCCACAATCAGAACAAACAACAGAAGGTACAGTCTCACCATCGGCATCTCGATATTTTGTCAGAACTTACCTAATATGCGGTCCATAGCCCAATTCACCGGCGTGGCCGACACTGCCGTACACGTGCATACTCCAAGGCCCTGCAAATGCTCCACCACATTTTTTATCAACGGATATTGCACATAAGACGGATTGGGTATGGGCAAACTCTGCGTGCCTCCGCCCGAATGAATCAAAATAGGATCGTAGTTGAACACAGAGAAACTCACCTGACCCTTGTCACCGATAACCTCTATACGGTCTTCACGCGCCGATTCATAGGCCACGAAACACCACGAACCGCTGCCGGGGAGCCCGCTTTCAAACCTGAAACAGGCACTGACAGTATCCTCGGCCTCGTAGAGACGTCCCCGGTTGGCACAGATGCCGTTGGCCTCTGTTATCACTCCGAACATGTATTGCAGCAGGTCGAGCTGATGGGGAGCCAAGTCGTAAAAATATCCTCCGCCGGCAATATCGGGCTGTACACGCCACGGCAAGTTTCCCGAATTATGGTAGTCGAGATCGCGCGGAGGCACGGCAAAACGGACCTGTACGTTGATTATCTCGCCGATTACACCGCTGTCGATAATCTCTTTCACCTTAAGGAAATATGGAAGATAGCGGCGATAGTATGCCACAAAACACGGCACACCGGTCTGCTCGCTTATCCTGTTCACACGCACACAGTCTTCATAACTTGCTGCGAGAGGCTTCTCTACATACACCGGCTTGCCGGCCCGCATGGCCATAATGGCAAACGTGGCATGGCTTGAAGGCGGAGTGGCTATATATATGGCATTCACCTCGGTGTCGTCTATCAACCGTTGGGCATCGGTATACCATCGCGGTATACTGTGACGCTCGGCATAGCTACGTGCCTTCTCGCTGCTACGGCTCATCACGGCCACCACCGACGAGCCTTCGACTTCGCTGAAAGCCGGCCCGCTCTTCTTTTCGGTCACTTCTCCGCAACCTATAAATCCCCATTTCAATATTTTCATAATAAGTATTAATATTGATGATGATTTCAGTTTTTTATGACGCAAAGATACGAAAAAAGCACTACCTTTGCAATAATGAACATGGAATAATAACAAAATTATGGGAAATAAAACATCCTTAGACACTTTGTTTAAAAGTCGCAGCACCGGCAACATCATCAAGTCGGGCTACAAACTTTACACCGAAAACTTCAGAAGTATCTTCAAAGCATCATGGCACACGGCAGTGTTATATTCAATTGCATGCGCCATATTGGGAACATTGTCTTTTACAAGCCTGCCGCTTCTCACCGGTCTTGTTCCTGCAACCAATGGGCCGTCGGAAAGCATCATGCCGGCAATAGAACTGATAATTACATTTGCTGCGATAATCATAATGCTGATTGCAGGAGGCTTGTTTGAAACAGCATTCTATTCACGAGGAATATCATTGCTCGTACACCATAGTGCCACCAATACAATTCCAGTACCCAAAGGATGGTTTACATTCGATATGAATACAGCATGGCGCACACTGAAAGCCGTCCTGTCGTGTCTTGCCATTGTCATCGTTCCCGCCACGGCGTTCGGGTGTTTTTGGAAGTTTCGTCTCAGTATGATGCTCATAGAACCGTCGGCACATGTACTGACGCTCGCCCTGGCATTTACATCCGTATGTATTGTTGCCATAATTCTTCTGCCATTAGCACCCATATCAATGAAATATGTGCTAAATGCCGGCACACGTTTCTGGCCTCTGCTTGCCCGTGAATATACGGTATATCTGCGACGGTATACAGGAAAGATTATTGGCGTGGGCTTTGTCTGCGCCATCATCATCACCGTGGTAGAACACGTCACGGCGTTGCCGGCATCTGTCATCACGATGGCAAACATACAAGCATATATCGGAATGGCCAACGGCGATCCGCTCGGCATGCCCGACTATATCACCGCACTTACGGCAGGCACGTTCTTCATTGCCGGATTTATGAAGGCATACGTACGTATGTCAATAGTATTCGTGACGTACTATCTGTATGGAGCCATAGAGACAGACGAGAACGGACGAAGACAGATGGCGGAAACCGTATATAAAACCGACAACAGAAACCAGACTTTATGAAAAAAAGAATACTGTTCATAGACCGTGACGGCACTTTGATAGAAGAGCCGGAAGACGAGCAGATAGACTCGTTCGGCAAACTGAAGTTCACACGCGGCGTATTCCGCAACCTGTCGTTCATACGCTCAAAGCTCGACTTCGAATTTGTCATGGTGTCAAATCAAGACGGACTCGGTACCGAATCTTTCCCCGAAGACACATTCTGGCCCGTACATAACTTCATTTTACAGACACTCGAAGGCGAAGGCATCACATTCGACGACATTCTCATAGACCATCATTTTCCCGAGGACAACGCTCCTACGCGCAAGCCCGGTACGGCTATGGTTGAAAAATACATGGTCAATCCTGACTGTGACATCGCCGGAAGCTATGTCATAGGCGACCGTGAAACAGACCGGAAGTTTGCCGAAAACATCGGTTGTAAGGCACTGATACTGGACAAGGACGGCATGACATGGGACAAGATTGCCGAGATTCTCTTTGCCGGAGAGCGCACGGCCGAAGTGACACGCACCACCGGTGAGACCGACATCTGCGTGAGCATCAATCTTGACGGCGCCGGCCGCTGCGACATCAGCACCGGACTGGGATTCTTCGACCACATGCTCGAACAAATAGGCCGCCACGGCATGATTGACCTCACGGTACGCACCCGCGGCGATCTGCACGTAGACGAGCACCACACCATCGAGGACACCGCAATTGCTTTGGGCGAGTGTCTGCTACGCGCATTGGGCGACAAGCGAGGCTTCGAGCGCTACGGCTACTCGCTGCCCATGGACGACTGTCTCTGCTCGGTGGCTCTCGACTTCGGCGGCCGCCCGTGGCTGGTATGGGACGCCGAGTTCCACCGCGAAAAGATCGGCGACATGCCCACCGAAATGTTCCTCCACTTCTTCAAGAGCCTGAGCGACAGCGCCCGCATGAACCTCAACATACGTGCCGAGGGCACCAACGAACACCATAAGATAGAGGGTATCTTCAAGGCCTTGGCCCGCAGCATAAAGATGGCTGTGCGCCGCGACATCCATCACTACGAGCTGCCCAGCACGAAGGGAATGCTGTAACGCGGTCTCTGAGTATGCAAACGTCAATATCTGGTTATTGAAAAGGAAAAGCTGCGATACGAATATACGGACGGAGTATGTAAAGGAAACGACAGGCAGAATGACAGAATGGTGTCAGTTTTCTTTTATTCATATTTCCGTTTTGCCGCTTCCCAGCCGATGATGGCCGTTTTGCGGATTTCACCCCAATGATAGTTGCCTATTTCTCCCGTCGCGCGAATCACGCGGTGGCACGGAATGAGGAACGCTACCGGATTCTCGCCCACAGCCGTACCTACCGCACGGCAGGCACGCGGATTGTCAATGCTCGCGGCAATGTCTCCGTAAGTGGTCATTCCGCCCATCGGAATCTTAAGCAATGCCTCCCACACCTTCATCTGAAACTCCGTACCTTTCAGATGCAGCTTTATCTCTCCCAGTCGGCTCCAGTCCTGTGTGAAAATGAATAAGGCATTCTGCTGTATGTTGTCGAGTGTCTGCCGGAACCGTGCGCGGGGGAACCATCTTTGCAGGGAGCCGAACGTCTCCATACGGTCGTCGGCGAACTCCATGCTGCAAATACCTTTCGGAGTAGAGGCGATAAGGATGTCGCCGAAAGGCGTCGCGGCGAAACTGTAATTGATAAAAAGATTCTCCCCGCCGTTTTTGTACTCACCGGGCGTCATACCCTCGACAGTGATAAACAGGTCGTGCAGTCGTCCCGTACCGGACAAACCCACCTCCTGCGCCGTGTCGAAAAGCGATGCGTGCGTCTCGTGCAAGATACGCTTGGCATACTCGACATTGAGATATTGCAGGAAATGCTTCGGCGTAATCCCTGCCCATTCTTTGAAAATCCGTTGAAAATGGAACGGACTCATATTCACCGCTTCGGCTACGGCCTCCAAACAGGGCTGCTCCTTGCGGTTATCCCGTATGAACCGGATGGCTTCGGCAATCCGGCTATAATTCAATTCGTTCTGTGTCTCTTTCATATTTATAATACGCCCTCCAGCTCCAACAGCATCCGTTTGGCATCCAGCCCGCCGCCGTAACCCGTCAGCGAACGGTCGCTACCGATGACGCGGTGGCACGGCGCGAAAATAGACATCGAATTGGCTCCGTTGGCGCTGGCAACCGCACGCACGGCTTTGGGCATGCCGATTCTTCGTGCCATCTCGCCGTAGGAAATCGTCTGCCCGAACGGGATTTTCAGCAATTCGTTCCACACCGTTTTCTGGAAATCCGTACCCACGAACAGCAGCGGCATGTCGAACTCCCTGCGCTGTCCGGCAAAGAATTCGTCGAGCTGCCGCTCCGCTTTCCCGATTACTTCCGATGTTCCCTCCTCGAACTCGGCACGCAATATTCTTTTCAAGCGTCTGTCCACATGGTCGCGGTGTTTCTCCACCTGCCAGTCGCACAGGCATAGTTTGTCGCCGAACGACCCGAGCATCAGCACGCCGCACGGCGATTCATAACGCTTTATCTTGATAGTATTTTTCTCTTTCATAACTTTCATGCAGATTTTACACGGTCTGTAACCGCTTTTTATAGCATCCTCGACCCAGTCGAACAGCTCGATATTCTTCAACAACGGGATTTTTGCACTGCATGAAGGCTTGCACACGATACCCGTCGATTTCACTCCGTACCAGAACACCCCGTCGTAACGGCTGTCACGGTCGAGAATCGCCTTTATTTTTTCTTTTTCGTCCATCGTTTTTCTCTTTCGGTGCATAATCTTTCAAACCCTCCACCGCACCTGCCGACACCGCCCATAGATAAATACAGGCAACACTGCCGTAAGGAGAATAGCGGCGGCGGTATTTCTCGAACAGGGGGCGGGTGATTTTGCGGTGATGATACAGCATCCGCAAACCGCGCTGCACCGCCAAATCGCCGAAACTCAACACGTCGGGGCGTTGCAGCGAATGGAGCATCAGCATCTCCGCCGTCCATACGCCGATACCGTCCAGTTCCGACAACTTGGCGCAGACCTCGGCATCGCTCATCGTCCTGAGCGCATAGATGTCGAACTCGCCTGATGCGATTTTCCGTGCCGCCGACCGGATGTAATCCACCTTCTTGAACGTGATTCCGAACGCCTGCAACTCTTCGGGCGAAAGGCCGAGCACCTTTTCGGGCGTGACCTCCCCAAACGCACCCGTCATCTTCCGCCAAATAGTTTCATGCGCTTTGGTCGAAATCTGCTGTCCCACAATCGAATGGACGAGCGCGGCGAAAAGGTTGGGTATCACCCGCCTTTTCACCATGCCCACCTTGCCGATAACCTCTCCGAGCCGTTTGTCCCTGCTTTTCAGATAGGCGATCTCCTGCTCTCCGTATGGGAAAAATTGCTCCATACGTCAATCGACACCAAGATATTCATTGGAATCGGCTGGAGCCGCTCCACGCTTGCGGTCGGTGTACTCGCGCACGATTTCACCTACGGAAATACGGTAGCTGTCGAACAACTTGTCGTGTCCCGCCTTTTGACTTTGACGATGATTCACCTGATTGCGCCAGCCTGCCGCCGCTTCTTCGCTCTCCCAGAACGACAGCGAAAGAAACTTGCCCTCGTTGTTCACACTGGCGAAACGCTCCACGCTGATGAAGCCCGGCATCCGCTGCAACTCCTCTTTCAAGGCTGCACCCATCTTGAAATAATCCGCTTTTCCTTCTGCGGTAGGCGTCACCTCGAAAATGACAGCCACTTTCAATTTCTTGCACCTTTTCTCGCCTCGGCATAGCCCGGACGAGCCCGGCTCTGCACTCGGCTTATCGAAAACGTTCTTTTTTCCGTGACCGGTCAGTGCGTTCAGCTCGTCGAGTGTCATGGAATCGTTATAAATGCCTGCACATACCGTGTAACGCATACCCGGAATCGGGTAGATATAGGACACCTTGCGCACGCCCTTTTCCGTTCCCGGTTTCGGCCATACGAACTCTATCCAGCCGCCGCCACGCATGGCGACCTCGCACAGTTCCACACCGTAGTGTTTTCCCGACCAGTCGAGATGTTCGCGGATATTGCCTCCGGTACGCTCTGGAAAGCGGGGGTTGGAAACTACGAGGCTTTTATCCACGTCGATAATGAAGAGATACGCATCCCTGTCATTGAATTCGGACTTCGGATCGGTAAGTACGGCAAGTGCCTCGCTACCTTTCTCTTTCAGCAACTGGGCAGCCTTATGCACATTGGCGATAACGGACTGCGGGGTTTCTTCTGTTCTTTTATTCATACTCTGCGAAAATAAATCGGTCGTTCCGGCTACAAACATAGCCAACAACATGATAATTAGTTTCTTATTCATAGCGCAATATATGTTTTTTGTTTCGACAGTGCAAAGTTACGACAACCCTTTTTCTTTAACGACCCGAAAATTGCTATTTTTTCTCACGGTTTGCCTTTTTTTCATTTCGGCAATAGATTGTTCTATCATTTGATCGTAAATAACCGGATGTTCGACAGTCAAAAAATGGAAATATCAGCGACCAATTTTTTCCATTTCTTCCCTCTAATTATCACGATGGCATTTTCCGACATCAGTCAAACCGCCCTTACAGTATAGCCGCGACAACCATCCGGAAAGATATGGCCGTCGCGAACGGAACATAATTTCAATAAGATTACTGTTTGATGTTAATAGCTTTACACCGCTATCTTAATAACATTACCGAGTAAAGTTATTAATACCACTCTGTCGAACGGATGGCATTCACATACCATTGCAACGCCTTCTTTGTGCCGGTAGTGTTGTGAGAAACGAAAACATACGAATGTCTGTGTTTTCAGTTTATGGGCGAATTGTATATCCGTTATAATTCACCTAATTTTTCAAGTCTGGATCGGATTGCCCCAGCATTTCTTTGAAATATATCAATAAGTTCAGATACTTTTTTTCCTTGTTTGTAAAGATAAAGCAATGCCCTTTCCTCTTCTTCTGTCCAAGGTGCGTATGCATTGGCATATAGATGCTTTTGCCTATCCATATAGGATAACTCTGACTTTATGGAAGATGTAACCTCTCCATTTTCATCAGCATTTTGGCTTTTTACAGGTAGTACAAGCGGTTCTGGCGAATAAGAAACTCCGAGATGATTACAAATCAAATTTACAAAACGCTCACCAAACTGCATCTTCTTGTATTCACCTATACCGTAAGCATTTCCAAATTGAAAAAGATTTGTTGGTTTTTCGGACACAAGAGAACGCAGAGACTTATCAGAAAGAACTATATATGCAGGCTTCTTTATTTCATCAGCTATAGTCTTGCGCAATATCCTCAGTTTTTCAAATAGCAGGTCATCGTCAGAAACGGTATTCATAGATGATTCAGAAATGGTGCTCGTACGCTTTCGCTTTGTAACACGCAAATCTTCGCGAACGATGACAGACAGTTGGGCTTGCTTTCGTCCATATAGGATATCTTCGCCCAATGATGTAACCTTCAGATGCTTATCTTCATTATATGCAATCTCTATATAGCCCATCTGAAGCATTTGTAACAGATAGGCATGCCAATCATTGGCAGGAATATCATGTCCCACCCCAAATGTTCTTAATTTATCGTAGCCTTTTGCAACGACTGCAGGAGAAAAACTTCCTTTCAATATATTCGTTACTACCGAAAAACCAATCTCCTCATTACATCGCTTTATGGCTGATAATGCTTTTTGGACAAGGATCGAACCATCAAAATGTTGTGGTGGATTCTTGCACACATCACAATTACCACAATGACATTCGCTGATTTCACCGAAGTAATTCAAAAGAATCCGCCTTCTGCACACCTGTGCCTCGGCATACTCCTGCATGCGGTTCAACTTTTCTATATTGATTTCACGCTGTCCGCTTTTTTCGGCAAAGCTACGAAGTGTTATCAAATCCTGCAAATTATAGAACAGTATGGTCTCTGTCGGCAATCCGTCCCTTCCGCCTCGGCCTATCTCCTGATAGAAACTCTCGATGCTCTTGGGCAGGTTGTTATGTATCACAAAACGTATGTTACTTTTATCTATACCCATACCAAAAGCAATCGTGGCACATATCACGTGGATACGGTCGTTAATGAAATCATCTTGCACACGAGTTCTCTCCTCTGATGAGAGGCCGGCATGATAAACTCCAACCGCAATGCCATTGTATTTCAAGTCTGCAGCCAAATCCTCCGTGCTTTTCCTCGACAAACAATATATAATTCCATTTTCGTCATGATGACGGCCTATAACATTCAATATAGTGCGCATGCGCTCACGCTTCCGGTAAGCCTTGCGCACATCAAGACTCAGATTAGGACGGTCAAAGCTGCTGATGAAAATTCGTGGTTCATGCAAACGTAGTTGTTCGACTATATCTGCTTTTGTAACCTTGTCTGCCGTTGCTGTCAAAGCAAGTATCGGGACTTCAGAGAAACATTCTTTCAGCACTCCCAGCTGAGTGTATTCCGGTCGGAAATCATGTCCCCATTGTGAGACACAATGCGCTTCGTCTATGGCAATCATGGATACCTTTACACACCGTTGCAGCCAAGGAATATCTGTCATCAGACGTTCGGGTGAAATATAGAGAATCTTAAGTTCCCCTTTCTGGCAACGCTCACGAATGTTTCTGTTAACACAATCCTCATTACTGCTGTTTATAGCATCTGCTGCAACTCCATTAGCTTGCAGTGCATCAACCTGATCTTTCATCAAAGATATGAGTGGTGATACAACGATTGCCACGCCTTCAAGCAAAAGTGCAGGTATCTGGTAACAGATTGATTTACCACCACCTGTGGGCATCAATACCAAAGCATCCCTACCGGAAACGACATGGTCAATAATATCCTTCTGAAGTGGACGGAATGAATCATAGCCATATACATATTTCAAAAGTTGATAAGCCTTATCCATAAGAGTCTCTTTAGTTTATGTTTATATCTCTTTAGATTTATTGCTATTGTTGATTAATGGTTTACCAATGAGCGGGTTGGCTACTTCACATTTTATAATCACAACAGACTTTTCTCTAAAGGAATTGTTAATTTCCCATGCAGCATATTAGACCGGTTGACTACCAAAATTTAATAAATAAAATGGTAGAAAAGTCCGTTTTGCACTTCTTTTTCTTCGCTGAACGAGTACAAATTTAGTGCTTTTTTTCGGATTAGGAAAGCAAGTTAAAAACTTTGTGCAAAATCATGTTTTGAGAGGCAGATTTTGATGTGTATTGGTAGAAAGTCTGTAATATATTGCATCGCATTTTTATTTGTCAATAGGTATATATAGCGACAACAAACAATATACCAGTATTTAGCTCTTGAGAGTTTCAGCTCAAAATGGGTTATGTGCATGGTTAATTATGCTATGATATGCGATTTTTAATCTATAATACATCATTAAATAAACAAAAAGCACTATCTTTGCATATTATATAATGAGTTGATTATGTCAAAAAATACAATGGGCACTAAACTGCCTCGAAAATTGGAGCGGAAAATGCAAATAGTAGGGGAGCAGATTAAGCTGGCTCGCCTACGAAGGAACCTGAGTGTAGCCCAGGTGGCAGAACGGGCGACCTGCTCTCCGTTGACCGTATCCCGAATAGAGAAAGGTGCGCCGACTGTGGCAATCGGAATCTATTTGCGTGTGCTGTATGCCTTGCAGCTTGACGATGATATTCTTTGGCTGGCGAAAGAAGATAAATTGGGAAAAGCTTTGCAGGATTTGAGTTTGAAGACAAGGGAACGTGCATCAAAAAAGGAATAGGTGATGAAGAAACTGTATGTATATGCCGATTTTGATTGGCTGAAGGATATAGAACTCATTGGCGAGTTGGGTTACGAATCACTTCGTGGCTCGGACAGCTATTGCTTTACATTCAGCGATGAATGGTTGAAAAAGCATGGCGATTTGTTTTTGAGTGATGATTTAAACAATTATCCGGGACAACAATATACGCAGCAGGGAAAAGATATATTCGGATGTTTTTCTGATGCTTTGCCGGATCGTTGGGGACGAACTCTGTTGTTGAGACGTGAACAGCTTACAGCAATGGAAGAAAATCGGTCAATGCGACGGTTGTCTTCATTCGACTTTCTGACAGGCATTGATGACTTCTCCCGAATGGGAGCTTTCCGCTTTAAGGAAGATCCGGATGGAGAATTTATAAATGTAAGTGAATTGTTGAAAATTCCACCTTTGACGGATATTAGGGAATTGATTGCAGCCAGTGCGGAGATTGAGAGAAGCGAAGAGGATAATGAGTTGCCAGACAGAAAGTGGATTGCACAACTTGTGCAACCGGGTTCTTCATTGGGTGGAGCAAGACCGAAAGCAAGTGTAATTGATATGGATAAAACGCTGTACATTGCAAAGTTTCCATCACGCAAAGATGATTACGATACCGGGCTTTGGGAACATTTCAGCCATCTACTTGCAGCAAAAGTCGGTATAAACGCAGCGAAAACAAAAGTTATTGCCACAGGCGAAAAATATCACACCTTACTTTCAGAGCGTTTTGACAGAACCAAAGACGGAAAACGGATTCATTTTGCTTCAGCAATGACTCTGTTGGGACTGAATGACGGAGATAATGCAACTACGGGACATGGTTATTTGGATATAGTTGATTTCATTATTCAGAACTGTACGGATGTCGAGCACAATTTGCAGGAACTTTATCGTCGTGTAGCTTTCAATATCTGCATTGGCAACAGCGATGACCATTTTCGGAATCATGGTTTTTTATTGACAGCAAAAGGCTGGACGCTCTCTCCTGCATACGATATGAATCCCACCCTAAACGAATATCAAAGTCTGCTTATTTCATCTACTTCCAACAAAGCAGACCTCAGCATCTTGCTTGATGCTTGCGCAGATTATATGCTTAACCACAAAACGGCTGAAAGGATTATTTCAGATGTAATTGAAGCGGTGAAAAGATGGCGAGAGTTGGCAGTACGATTGTGTATATTAAAACGAGAGATGGATATGTTCAGTGGGGTGCTGGATGTGCGAAGTAGTGTCAATTTGTTGTAATTTGATAATCAGATAATTTTTGAATGAAAAATTATAATTATGAGTGGAGGACTTTTTGATTATAGACAATACTCAATGCGTGATATATCTGATACAAGGCTTTACGTCTCAAACAAGAAATAACGGCATTATATCTGATATTTCTTCTTCTGCTGCTTGGCCTTGCGCGGTGTCATGACCGATACTCCCGCCGTTCCGCCCCGCACTCCGCTATACGACTGCCAGCGCTGACGTATGCGCTGCACATAGTCTACCGTCTCCGAACCGCGCATATATCCGTATTTCACAATCGGGTCCTGATAGTATCGTGGTGTGCTGAGCAATAGCACATATCGCGACACGTCGGCCCAACGGTGCTGATCTCGCCCGTCGCGACGGGCCAGAGCCATGGCATCGCGTATGTGATGATAGCCGCCATTGTACGAGGCGAGCACAAAATTGAGACGCTCGCCACGGTCGGAAATGTCGCTGAACTTGCGGTCCAACTGCCCGAGAAAACGGGCAGCGGCGGCAATATTGCTCTCCGGGTCGAACAGTTTGTCATGAGAAAGTCCCAGTCTGGTAGCCGTGGCAGGCATTATCTGCATCAGTCCGCAGGCACCGGCCCACGACTGCGCAGACGGGTCGAACGTAGACTCCTGATAACACTGCGCTGCCATAAGTCGCCAGTCCCACCGTATGGGTTGGCTGTAGGTCATGAACAGAGCGTCGTAACGCGATATTATACCTTCCTTGCGATTGAGCATGGGCGAATGGACACGTCGTTTCACAGAAGCCGAACTGAGCATAAAAGATTCCTCTTTACGCACCTCTGCAATCATTTCAGGCCGGTACCATCCGTTGAGAGCCTCTACCAGATTCGGCTTATCGGCCGACACCACCCAATGCACACCGACGCTATCGATTCCGACACCACAGGATTGAAGGCGACGTGTACCGGGAGACAACACCGCAACATCATTATCAGAAACAAAACAGGCGGCCACATCACCATCGTCAGCGGCAAGGCGGCGCAAGATATCGGTCGTGTCACGACACACCTCCACACGCAGCCCCACTCCTATATGGTCGGCAAAGCGTTGGCAAAGGATATACTGAAGACCGAGATGACGGCCCCGATAGTCGTAATATGAGTCAGGACCACCCAACGTAAGGACTATAATCTCGCCATTGGCCTGTATACGATCGAGATCGAAACTGTCGCCCACACCGGCAGAATCGTTCACCACTCCCCAAGGAGATTCAATCTTTCTACCATCACCGGCATTGCATGACACCATTGCCGATGCTATTGTCAACCATGCAAAAAGCCACATAAATGTCGCTTTATCAGTCATGTTCATTCATTTTATATTCAAAACACTTTCAATTTGAATGCAAAAGTAACTATTTTCTTGCACACTAACATTATTTTAAGTATTTTTGCACTCTATTTTTTAGAAAACAAGATTATATGTTACGTATTGCTGTTCAATCCAAAGGTCGCCTCTTCGAAGACACGATGAACCTTCTCGCTGAGGCTGACATAAAGATAAACGCCGGAAAACGCACTCTTCTGGTACAGTCGTCCAACTTTCCGCTCGAGGTGCTCTATCTGCGCGACGACGATATTCCGCAGAGTGTGGCCGGTGGTGTGGCCGACATCGGTGTGGTAGGCGAAAACGAATTTATGGAACGGGGCGAAGATGCCGAAATAATATCACGCCTCGGCTTCAGCCGTTGCCGTCTGTCGCTCGCCATTCCTAAAGACATAGACTATCACGGCATAGAATGGTTCAACGGCAAGAAAATAGCTACGTCATATCCCAACATACTACGCAACTACCTCGAAAAGAACCGGATAAATACCGATATACATGTCATTACAGGCAGCGTGGAAATATCTCCGGGTATAGGTCTGGCCGACGGCATATTCGACATCGTCAGCAGCGGGTCTACTCTCGTGAGCAACAATCTGCGCGAAGTAGAAGTTGTAATGAAGAGTGAGGCCCTGCTAATAGGCAACAAACAATTGAACGGGGAAAAGCGCGATATACTGCAAAACATGCTGTTCCGATTTGAGGCCGTGCGCAACGCCGAGGACAAAAAGTATGTCAGAATGAATGCTCCCAAAGCACGCCTGCAGGAAATCATTGATGTTCTGCCGGGACTGAAAAGTCCTACTGTGATACCCCTGGCTGATGAAGAGTGGTGCTCGGTGCACACCGTGCTCGACCAAAAACGTTTTTGGGAAATAATAGGCCGGCTGAAAGAGATTGGAGCACAGGGCATTCTGGTCACTCCGATAGAGAAGATGATACTTTGATTTTTTATAAGCAAAAATATGAACATCATAAGATACCCTAAAAAGGAAGAATGGACCGGCATCATCGAACGTCCGCATATGGATGTGTCAAGCCTGAACGCGACAGTGACGGCAATACTTGATGACGTGAAAACAAGAGGTGACAAGGCCATTATTGAATATGAGGAGAGATTTGACCACGCTCAGCTTGCATCATTGACCGTTACCGAAGAGGAGATGAACGAAGCGGAAAAACTGGTATCAGTCAATCTGAAAGATGCCATCACTCTGGCACACCATAATATAAAGGTATTCCACGAATCGCAACGTTTTGACTGCCGCAAGGTAGAAACACAACCGGGAGTGACGTGCTGGCAGAAGAGTGTGGCCATAGAGCGTGTCGGACTGTATATACCCGGAGGCACGGCGCCCCTTTTCAGCACAGTGCTGATGCTGGCGACTCCGGCCAAGATAGCCGGATGCAAGGATATTATACTATGCACCCCACCCGACCGCTCAGGTCGGGTTAATCCTGCAATACTAATGGCTGCCAAGGTGGCCGGCGTGAGCCACATATTCAAAGCCGGTGGCGTACAGGCCATAGGAGCAATGGCTTACGGTACGGAATCGATACCAAAAGTATACAAGATTTTCGGTCCCGGCAACCAATATGTAATGGCTGCCAAACAACAAGTAAGCCTGCACGATGTGGCTATCGACATGCCGGCCGGACCATCGGAAGTGTGTGTCATAGCCGACGAAACGGCCAATGCCTGCTTTGTTGCCGCAGACTTGCTGTCACAGGCCGAGCACGGCACCGACTCACAGGTCATGATGATAACGACAAGCGAGCAGATGACAAGCAAGGTGAAAGCTGAAATTGGACGCCAACTTGACATGTTACCGCGCAAGGATATCGCTGCCAAGACTCTGGAAAACAGCCGGCTGATACTCGTTGACAATATACAGGATGCAATAGACCTGAGCAACGCATATGCTCCTGAACACCTCATCATACAGACTGACAACTATGAGGATGTAGCAGAGAAGATAACGAATGCAGGTAGCGTATTTCTCGGAAAATATGCATGCGAGAGTGCGGGCGACTATGCCAGCGGCACCAATCACACACTGCCCACACACGGATATGCCGCAGCATACAGCGGTGTCAATCTGGACAGTTACTGCAGGAAAATAACATTCCAACATATCACGGCAGAAGGGGTACGGAGAATCGGACCGGCTGTAGAGACAATGGCGGCGGCAGAATCACTCGATGCCCACAAGAACGCGATGACCGTAAGAATGAAAAGTCTGGAAGGATAAAACGAATATGAAGAGAATAGAAGAACTTATAAGACCCAACATAAGAAGTCTGGCACCATACAGCAGTGCACGCAACGAATACAGCGGACATGTGGCAAAGGTTTTTCTCGATGCCAACGAGAACCCGTATAACGCACCGTTCAACCGCTATCCCGACCCGCTTCAGACAGAGTTGAAACAGATTGTAGCCAAAGCCAAATGCGTGCCGGAAGAAAGCATATTCCTCGGCAATGGCAGTGACGAAGCCATAGATCTGGCATACAGATGCTTCACACAGCCCGGAACGGACAATGTAGTGGCCATTGAGCCTACATACGGCATGTATAAGGTTTGCGCCGATATCAATGACGTGGAGTACAGACCGGTACTCCTTGACGAGAAATTCCAAATGAATGCAGACAGACTGTTGTCTGCCTGTGACGACAATACAAAGCTGATATGGATATGCAGCCCGAACAACCCTACCGGCAACAATCTGCAGAGAGAGGAAATAGAGAAAGTGCTGAACGCCTTTGACGGTATCGTAATTGTCGATGAGGCTTACAGCGATTTCTCAAAACAGAAACCGTTCAGACTTGAACTGGCAAAATATCCCAACCTCATCGTGCTCAACACCTTGAGCAAGGCATGGGGATGTGCGGCCATACGATTAGGTATGGCATTTGCCTCAAAAGAAATCATAGAGGTTTTCAACAAAGTGAAGTATCCATACAACATCAATCTACTCACACAACAGCAAGCCATCGAGATAATGAAAAACCCATATGAAGTGGAAAAATGGGTAAACTTGCTACTCGTTGAACGTGACCGAATGTGTAACGGCTTCCGTGAACTGTCTATATGCAGAGGTGTATATCCGACAGACTCCAACTTCTTCCTTGCAAAAATGGACAATGCCCAAATCATATACGACTATCTCGTTGGTGAGGGTATAATTGTAAGAAACCGCACTCGGGTGGCATTATGTCAGAACTGTCTGCGAATAACCATAGGTACAAAGACTGAGAACAACGAACTGATAGCTGCTCTCAGAAGATATAAGAAATAAGACAATATATCCCCCCAAAAAAACAAATCCCGCCATTCTTTACGAAAAGGATGAGCGGGATTTGTTATTCCATAAAATCAAAATGCTTAGTAAGCATGCTCGTCATGCACGATTATCTGCATGGCTGTCTTACCTATTATACGCAAATCCAACCAAATGCTCCAATTCTCGATATACCAGATGTCTCTTTGCACACGGCCTTCCATCTGCCAAAGTTCTTTGGTCTCACCACGGAATCCTGTCACTTGTGCCCAACCTGTTATGCCTGGTTTCACAAAATGACGCACCATATATTTATCTATCAATTCACGATATACCTCTGTATGGTAGAGCATGTGTGGACGCGGCCCCACTATACTCATATCACCCCGTAGCACATTGAGAAACTGAGGCAACTCGTCAATATTTGCCTTACGCATGAAGTTGCCGAAAGCAAATTTCCGCGGATCTTTTTCCGTAGCCTGAACACGGTCAGCATCAACATTGACATGCATTGAACGGAACTTATAGCATTTGAACTCCTTACCGTTAAGACCTGTACGCGACTGCTTGAAGAATATCGGTCCCGGACTCTGCAACTTGATGACAAGTGCTATAAACGGTATGAAAGGAAGCAGACATAGAAGTATGAACGATGACACAGCAAGGTCAAAAGCACGCTTAAGGAACCGGTTTGTAGGATTGGTAAGCGGCTCATCATAGTTAGTAAATACTATAGTATCTCCGACATGCTCAAACTTAGCCGTATGACCGAAAACCTGAGAGAACGACGGTATATAGTAGAAATGAATAACATGACTGTTACAATAGCGCATAATACGGCGCGTAAGTTTATGCTCCGTAACTGGGATACTACAATACAACTCATCAGCCGAATTTGTATCGGATGAGTTTTCCATCACGTTCTCAAAATCATTCAAAGATCCCTTGTATTCCAATCCTTCGGGACAATTCTCAATACGATTGTCTGCATAATATCCGAGTACATGATATCCCATGAACTGATTGCCCACAAGAAATTTATAAACCGGTATTATCAAGGGATCGGAACCGATGAATATTACCGTCCTTCTATTGCGTCCTATACTGCGATAACGCTTGATTATCCAACGCTCGCAATATCGTGAAAACAATATTCCTACATATAAGACCAATGTAAAATATACGGTAAACTTGAAATCAGGTGCTTTCAGATTATCATGCTGAAAGAAAACACTTGATATCAAGAACGTCATCGCACCATGCAACAAAACCAGCAAAGTAACCTGTCTGAGAATCTGTTCGGATGTGGTACGACGTTCATGAACAACTGTGGAGAAAAAAAACTGGGCAAAGACCATTCCGAAATTGGCTAAAACAGCCAATATCATTCCCCGAGTACCGTTGGTAAAATCATGCACAGCCCAATTCCAACGAACATAAGCATACAACAAAATATTAAGGACCAAAAAGTCACATATAATGACTATGGTCTTTATCAGATTACTGGTCTTTGTGTTCTGATTCATAATTGCTAATTCTTAAATATAATCTGGAGACTGCTGATATTACACATTTTCCTTGCAAAATTACAACATTATTTTGTGACAACAAAATTATTGTTATAAATTATATATCATTGTACAAAAAATTGATAACAATTAAAAACAATCTATAAAAACAGATTTTGCTTCAATTATTTATATCATTTTATATCACATTCACAGAAAACACAACTTGACATTTCGCAACAAATCCGTTTACTCGTAACATCAAGACTATGGCGGATCAAAACAAAACCGTAACGCTTATAAATAGATAGCGCTACGGTTTTTATTTTACAAATTATCAATTAATAAAGACTATTCCTCGACCGCTGCCTGCGCCGCCCCCAAGTGGTATTGATAATCAATAGGTTACACGCTTTCTCTGAACCAGTTCTGTACGTCGTTCGTTTATACTGCAGAGATTGTTCGCAGAATGAACGAGATGCAGAATATTGACTATCAACCAGTATTTTAGTACTCTTCGACGGCGGCTTGGGCAGCCCCTAAGTGGCATTGGATGCCAGGTTGTTAGACAATTTCTCTGAACAGAGTCTGTACGTCATTTGTTTATTCTGCTATTAGAGCATGCAAAACGTGCTGACGTATGCGACATAACATTAATCATGCATTCGTGAGTGCAAAATTAGTCATTTATTTCCATGTAAACAAACAATTTAACACATATTGCACAAAAATCGTGCAGAATATGAAAAATGTAGAGTCCAACAGCAATTGCAACATTACCTAAAAAAATCGAAGAAACAATGCTTCGGTGTGTTAAAATTGAGTTTTTTCCTTGGTCTCTTGTTGATTTTATGTTGTATAGCCATGATAAATTTGTCAGTGTAGTCGTTGAAGTTCGCTTTCTTTTTGATACACCTTCTTATAAGTTTGTTTGCGTTTTCGACAGCTCCTTTCTGCCATGAACAGTACGAGTCGGTGAAGAATACGATGTTTTGTGTCTTTCCCTTCATTGAGAGTGCCCTTGATATCGCTTCATGTTCGGCAAACTCGCATCCGTTGTCCGTTGTAATTGTCCTGACAGTGTTCCTGTATGGCAATAGCAGCCTGATGACGGCCTTTGCCACGGGTTTGGCTTTCCTTCCGTGCGGCAGCCTTTCCATAAGTATGAAGTTCGTTGAGCGTTCCGTAAGCGTGAGGATGGCATGTCCGTATGAATCGACGATGGTGTCCATCTCCCAGTCTCCGAATCTTCTCCCGTCGGCTTCCTCCGGCCTGTCGTGTATGCTTGTGCGGTTCCTTATGTTGCTTGCCTTGGTGGGGCGGCACCTCCTCATCCGCCTCGTGTATTTCAGCCCGTGTGGCGTGTGCATCGCCAGCCGGCCTGTAACGTCGGCGTGTATGTGGTTGTATATGGTCTGTTTGCATATAATCAGACCCTCGTTCCGCAGCACGCCAGAAATCTGTTCCGGGGACCAGTCCTCATCGACGAGCATCCGCTCGACACGCCACCACAGACTGTCAGGCTTGCGGCAGTTGCCGCTGAAGCCGTGCCTGCGCTCCATGCACCTGGTCTGGGCGTACTTCCATACATAACTGCCGTCCGGCTTGGAGTTCCGACGGACTTCACGGCATACCGTTGATCTTGACACACCAATCTCTTCCGCAATGCGGGATTGGCTCCATTTCCTTTTGAGGCCGAGATAAATTTCGTATCTTTGTGCCTCGGTTAATTGATTTGACATTGCAACACAAAGTTAGTTAATCGTTGGGAGACTACGGTCTCCCTTTTTCATTTTTTGTGTTGCTGTCGGTACTCTGACAATTATCTGCTTCCCTTTCCTTATCGGGGAGCGCGCTCCCCGATAAGGAAAGGGAAGGGACGCTTCTCTAAAGAGGGGAACGTTGCGTTCCTATTTGGATTCTTCACAGAATATGAAAAAGCGATTTCTGCTCATCAATTCGCGTGCCAATCGATTCATTCGCTGTTGTAGCGGGATGTAGCGAACAAGCAAAAAGTCTATATTGCCTGCCTGAGGAATTGTGTTTTTGCTCATCGAACAGAGCCTATATGAACGAAATTCAGTCATTATAAAATTATTTGATTTCATGATTACCCTAAAAATCAAGTATCTATAGTAACAAAAAGTAATTGAGTTATAAATGAGTTACTTACACATTATATATAATCTATAATATTGTAGCGAAGTTGTATCTATTCGTATAGCCAATTTCAAAAATCGGTGTATTGGGTCTGTTTAGTCATAGCCGTAGGCTTTTACACCTACGGCTTTTAGTCAGGAATGTTTCCAAAAGCATGTGGTACGGTTTGTGGCCTGCGGCTTGATGACCAAGCTCATGTCCGAGTACGAAAAGCATCTCGTTCTCATCAAACATATCTGCACTACCAGACATCATGACGATTCGGCGATGTGTCTCGCCATTGGAGAAATGATAGGGTGCATACATCCAATCGGTAGAGTAGGATGGTATCTGATTGATGTTGAGAATACGACAGGCTTCCATCAACTGATTATGCATCTTAGGAAGACTTTCAGCTGTGATGTTCACACCCTCACCCTGATTCTCTACCTCATTCCAGGCTTCACGGTATTTACTCGTGGTTGCACGAAGAAAGTCCTGGAAGGTATAGAACTCTGCACCTGCTTTGAAAATCTCATACCACTCCTTGATATTGTGTTCAAGGGGATGCATTGCTATTTCCTTAAGGAACTGCCAGTTGGTGCGATAAGGCACCTGAAGCCCATTCAGCCACCCGATGGTCTTTCTGTCATCGGGATGCATGACAGAAGCGAAGTCGATGTTATGTAATACCTTGCGTGTTGGCATAACGTTGTGGCTTTAGTAGCGTGTTACGAACTGATTGTATTCTCCGTCATCGATCCATTTGAGTAGTTCTGCAGAACGCATTACTGTCCATGGATGGCTCTCATCGGCAATGGAGAGGAACTTTATGGCTTTGTTCATGCCATCGTAATCGAGCATTTTGAAATCACGTGCCTGCTGAATGAACGTCTCAGGCTTGATGTTGTCAAACTCTGACTGAGGAAGACCTGCCATCTTAATGAACGAAGTAATCATTGCATCCTGATTCTGACAACAGAGAAGACCAGCACGATCGGCGGTAAACTCAGACATGCGATTCCAGTAGTAGAGGGCAAACTGAATGCCTCCAGCCAAAAGCGTACCTCCTGGAATAGAGTCGATTATGGTGTTGATAATACCTGCCATCATGTGGTACAACATGTGGTTGCTCTTGATATGACCACACTCATGTCCGATAATAAACATGATTTCATCGTCCTTGCAGAGGTCTATCAAACCAGAGTTGAGAATGATGATAGGATTCTCTGCTCCGATTGTACAGGCATTGATACTGTAATCCCAACTGATATACAGGTCAGGAACCTTCTTGAGGTCAAGAATACGACAAGCATCTTCAAGATACTGGTAAATCTTCGGATAGTTCTCCTTGGTAACCTTGAGGTGACTGCCTGTGTACTGCACGTTGTAGATGCGCTCTACAAAGTTGGAGGTAATCCACTCGCAAGCCGTTGTCAAAAACGGAATATGTTCAAGTCTCTCAAGGGCAGCCTTATCAAATGGATGCTCGTACTGATGGTGCTCAAGACCTGTGAGTATGCGTTTATTGTTTATCATCATGGGATTATATTCTTTTGTGAGTTTGCATATTGAGTTAATGCTGCGAGTCGGGTATTCAAACGAGGATGAGATGCATCTAATTCCCTGTACTCATGATAAGCGGTTTGGTTTGGCTGCATTCCGAGTTTCAGGAAGAGGTTGATGATAACCTCCAGATTTTCGCAGCAGATGAGTCCTGCTCTGTCGGCATTGAACTCTGACTGGCGACACCACCGTTTCATGGGAACCTCTATCGTGTCGGAAATCATCGGACCGAATATCTCTGACGAGTTGTTAAGCGTATCAAGCAAACCGTTTACAGTGTGGCAAGCCAAATTACCTTGCTGATGATGTCCAAGCTCGTGACCGATGATGAATCTGAGTTCCTGTTCACTTAGGCGAATGGTTGACATTCTGCTCAGAAGGATGAGTCTTCTGTCTTTTACCTCAATACTCAGGGCATTGATGCCTCGTATCTGTCCGGTGACGTAGAGTTTCGGTAGATTTACGAATCCAAGCCGTTTGCAACAACTCTTGTAAATCTTGAAGAGTGACGGATGTGTGAGCACACTCAACTCCGTAGATTTGCGAATCAGTTCCTCAAGTTGACCGGCATAATAGGTGTCAGCTATCTTTTGAAGTCCTGACTTTGTAATGCTGTTGTTCAGGAAATCTCCGATGTAGTTGTCTTCCCATGTGGCATACCATGCATCAGCATCCTTCGGCAATTCTTCTGGTTTGTCGAAAGTGGGAGTCGTTGAGTTTATGAATGAATCAACGAATGCCATTGCATCTTGGTATGTCTTCTTTAGTGGGTTCATACTCTATAGGAGTTTCACATTCATTGATTTCTACCAGCAAATATTGTCTAAATACCTAATTCATCCATAAAATCGTCCAATCGCTTGCTAAAACTCTCTTTTGTGGTACTTTCGCTACCTGTCATACGATTAACTATCGGATTGATTTTTGGTGCGAAAGCAGCTGCACTATAGCATAAGTCAGAAAAAGAGGATTTTTTGGCTACTTTGGCAGCCATCTTAGGGAAAGAGTCATTTGAAGCATCAACGTGCCCCATGTTACCGATGTTATCATCTACCGATAGTTCGTAATCTTCGTCCATCATCATCATCACGGATTCAAGTTCCTGAGGATTCTCCGCAAGATACTGACGCACTTGATTTCGTTCTTCCTTGGTAACCTTGCCTTCAGCGTATGCGGCAAGCAGTTCGTTTGAAATTTTCATGCTCATTACTTTTTTAATCTATTGTGACGATGAGTTTTCTAAGCTCTTCTTTTGCTCTCTGCATACGAACATCCACATAACCAGGGGTTGGGATGACACGTTTGCCTTTGTCCATGCGAACTATGCCATGCTTATCCCATGACTGTTGCATCAATTCGGCTATCCCCTTGCTGCTGTAACCTTGCAGACGTTTGAGAACCACAAATCGCTGGTCAGGATCCTCCAACTTGGCTATCGCCTCCATGAGCATTGCCTTTTGGCGGTTGCGCTCAATGTCGGGGTCAGAGAGTTGTATTGTGGGCTTCTCTGGATCATCGTCATCTATAGAGACGGTGATTTCTCCGTCTTCTATCAGCTGTTTGCGAACATCGAGGAAATGACGGAACGAAGTCCTCTTAAACCAATAGCCAAAAGAGCTTCGCCATTCAAAGGCACTTAACTTGTGCCATTCACCATCTTCTCCTCTAAGATAGATGAACAGACTTTCTACTGCATAGTCGTACCACTCCATATCCTTGATGATGTCGAGGAAGAGCTTATGGAGCAGTGGTGAATAGCGATCCCAAAGGAGATAGGTGGCAGCCTCTTCGTCATGCTTCTTCTCATCGGTGATAAGCACAACAATCTCCTTGTCGCTAAGTTTCTCGTATCTTTTCTTGAAAATGAGTTCCATGTTACTTGGATTTGTCTGAACTGGTATCTACAGGTTCCAGTTTATCCTTTGCAATGTAAGCGGTTGTAATGGTGAATAATCCATCTACTACTATACCGATACGCTGCTGACCTTTATATCGTTTTACGATTCCTTCTACGCCAGCAAAAGGTCCGTCTTTGACTCGTACCAACTGACCAACCTTAAATTTTTCTACCACAAAAGGCTCCAAATGTTTATCTTCTGCTTCTGCATCACAGATTTTCATCAAAGAAATCATTTGCCATTGTGGAACCACAAGAGGCTCTTTTGTGCCGTCATGATGCAGGTTGTAATAGAAACGAAGGTATTTCGTGTCCTCATGATTGTCGAACACATACTTTTTCAGTTGTTCGTAACTACCAAATGCGAAAAGAAGGTTGGGAAGGCGGCTTTCGACAATAGTCTCTGTTTTACCGTCTGTGGATTTTGTGTTGGTAATGGTCGGATAAAAGGCTTCAATGCCATTCTTTGAAAAAAACTCGTAAGCCTTTCTTTCCCTTCCATAAGTGCATCTTATAGCATACCAATGGGGGATTGTTTCAGGCTTAGGCTTACGTCTTATTGTTTTGGGAAGTGCATTTCTGGTGGACACCCCTGTTTGTGAGTTCTCCTTCTCTATGGGAGTCTGAACTTCGGGGAGGGCGTTGGGAGTAACCCCAGCGCAGGGAGGGGTTCCGCCACCTCCACGGACGAATTCATCTTTCGATGTCTTCATAGCCTCAATCATATTCTAAGCAGAAATCTGTATTAAGGGTGTTGCGTTTATGTACGCACTTATAAGTTTTTATAATTTGCAAAATTAGAAAAAAATATCTGAAATCAGATAATTCACCTTATTTAAAAAATTAAAGAATTAACATTTTTTAAGGTTATTGCGCGTGTATTGTCGCAATTCCTTCAAAACTTGATAGGTAAACACTTCAGAAAAGAGTGTTTCTTTTGTCGACCTCAATATAGATAACGCTAATCACCAATCTGCTTTTTGAGAGACTCTACGTAGTTCTTGAGTATATCGTTAGCATCATCCTTTGACGCTATAGTTTCTTTCAGGCTCTCTATCTCGCGTTCGAGGCTTGAAATCTGCTTTCTAAGGCTTTCGTTCTCAATCAGAAGATTGGTACCGGTAGAGACATTGCCAACATAGTTATTGTTTCCAGAAACGTTATTAGTTTTAAACGAACTATTTGTTCGGAAATAATCAAGTGGCATGTGGTAGAAATCTGCCAGAATTTCAAGTTTTGACAGACTGATGTCTTTTGATCGCTTGAAATAAGCCATCGTCTGACGACTCTTCTTGAAAAGCAATCCCAATAACTCTTCTTTTCTTTCAGGGGTCAACCCTTCGTAAAGGTTGTAAACCAAATCGATGTTCAGCATAATATCTTGTTTTGTATATTCTGTATCAGGATTATGATTTAATAAATGTTAAAATACGCATACATTTGATATAATCTTTTGTTTGTATCAAGATTTTAATCTAATTTTGCATGCAAATTTAATCAAATCTTTGCAAAGTACAAAGAAATCTTTGATATTTTGCATATAATTCATAAAAAATATGAATGAACAGCAGATTGGAACATATTATAACAACTTGAATTTCGGTGAAAAAGGACGGTTTACGGCATATTTAAGCCTTAATCTTGGTGGATCGCCTCACAGCTGGCAGCAGAAAATGCTTCTCTGGTCAAGCACGACCGTGCATCGTCCTGTCATACGTGTAATTTTGCGTGAGATAACTCAAATTATTGAGTCTAACAGTTGGCGAGATTGATACGCAATAACGCATCCTTTTAATCCTTATAATGTTAAGTGTCCATAACCAATGATCAAACAGAAATACATCGATATGGTCAAGTCAAGAGTAAGCATAGTCTCGCTGGCTTCTGACCTATATCCAAACCTTACTCTTCAAAGAGGAGGGCTAAACAGAAAGAAATGCTGTTGCCCATTCCATGAAGAGAAGACACCATCCATGTTTCTTGATTCCAACCTCGAACGTTACAGGTGTTTCGGCTGTAATAAAGGAGGCGATGTAATCTCTTTTGTTGAAGAAGCAGAGAAAATGGATTTCAACGAAGCCGTTAAATATCTTCTCGACAACTATTGCCCGGAAGTTGACACCAGAGACCTCTATGAAAAAATGACTCCCGAAGAAGAAGAAACATGGAATAAAGCAAAGATTCTATACGAATACAACGAGGTTGCTTACCAATTCTTTCGGAAAGAGTATGATTCTGACGACGAGAACTCTCAAAGATGCCGTGCATACGCAGAGGCAACAGAGAACGGCGGTGGCAGATGGCCAAAGGACTATTGTAAAATGATTGGTCTTGGCTATGCTCCACGTAACGGTCAGAAATTCATTGACTATATACGAGCTAAAGGATTGAATCTTAGTCTCTTTGAAGAACTCGGCTTAATCGGACAAGAAGAGGATCACCCTGGTGTTTACTATTCAAAGTTCCGTGACAGGGTTATGATCCCTCAGCGAGACAAACGCAACCATATTGTGACATTCACTGGGCGTGCGCTCAGTCCTCACGCTGACAGAAAGTATATCAATGGTTGTAACAGCCTGATATACCAAAAGAATAAAACCATATTCGGTATTGATGTTGCCTTAAAAACAGCAAAGGGAAATGGGAAGGTTTATCTGACAGAAGGAGCTCCCAATGTCATGCGCTTGCAGTCAATGGGAATAACCAATATCATCGCTCCTCTTGGAGGAGTATGGACAGAGAATCAACTGAACGAGTTCAAAGGTTTCAACTGCACACTATGTTTTGTTCCAGATGCTGATGTTCCGAAGCAAGGCAAACGCTTTGGAAATGGTATTGAGTTCGTGTTCAAAAATGCAAGATTAGCAACAGAGTTGGGATTTGTAGTTTCTGTGAAAGAGATACCAGGCAACAACGAACACAATGAAGACATAGACTCCTATGTCAAGACTGTGGAAGTTTGGAACGAACTTGCAGAAAAAGACTTTGTCTTGTGGTACACAGAAAAGCACTTCGATGACAAAGCAACCCAGGAAGAGCAACTGAAAGTCATCAATGATGTATGCGATCTCCTTGTCCATGTTCAGAGTGAAACCATGCAAGCCACTTTACTTGGCGAATTGAAGTCACAGTACAAGAAAGGTTCCATCTGGAAGAAAGCCTTGGAAGAAGCAGCCAAGCGATTGCAGGAACAGCAGAGGAGGATTGCAAGCAAGAAGAACAATGACCTTGCCGGTTATCACTTCTACAGAAAAGGGAACCACTACTACGATATAGATTCCCAAGGTCATGAAAGGGAATGGACAAACTTCATCATGACTCCGTTGTTCCTTATCCATGATGACAAGAAGCCGACACGTATCTTTGAACTTCTCAACGAGTCTGGTCAGAAGCGAACCATCGAACTGGAACAGAAAGATGTCACCAAGTTGGACAGGTTCAAGGAGCAGATTGAGGGTAAAGGCGATTTCCGTTTCTTTGAGAGGAACGAGAAGTACGAAACACTCAAAGCCTACCTGTATGCCAAGACCGAGGAAGCCGTCCGAGTCGTTCAGATGGGCTGGAACAATATCGGCAACAAAGGGTTCTATGCTTTCTGCAATGGAATCATCTACAATGGTGAATGGCAACCAGTTGACGAATACGGCATCATCAGGTTGGAGAATGAAAACTACTACCTTCCTGCTATGTCCAAGATTCACAAGGCAAACAAATACACGTATGTCAATGAAAGAAGGTACATGCACGCACCCAAGCGTGAAATAACCAGAAATGCGTTCTTCTACCAGATTGTTGACCTCTACGGTGACAATGGTATTGTCGCCTTGTGCTACTATATGGCGAGTCTTTTCCGAGACATCATCATTGACTCCACACGTTCTTTCCCTTTGCTGAATATCTACGGCAAGAAAGGAACTGGAAAGACAGAGTTTGCGCTAACAATCATGTCGCTCTTCCTCAGAAACAACGAGGTCTCAAATCTCGAAAGCACCACAGATTTTGCCATGGGCGACAAATGTTCCGAGATATGCAACGGTCTTGTTCATTTCGACGAATACAAGACAACCCTCAGCAGAAGGAAGATTGACTTCCTCAAAGGCATCTATGACTGCGCCGGACGTAACCGCCGAGGTAATGACAGTGAACGAAGAGAATCCACAGGTATTGACTGCGGAGTAATACTGACAGGTCAGGAAATGCCGACCAGTCCTGACTCAGCACTCTTCACCAGAGTCTTGTTTCTGGAATCACAGCGTAGTGAAAGAACCAGGGAAGAGACGGACAAGTACCATGTCCTCATAGACATGCGCAACCAGTACCCAACGAATATCACCGTTGAACTTGTCAAGTATCGTGAGAACTTCCAGACACGATGGTCTGCTGCATGGCTCAGAGCATTGAATGAGTTGAAGAACGAGATAGACTATACAAGAGTTCAGGAGCGTTTCATCAACAACTGGGCGATGATACTGGCTACTGCATACACCCTCCTCCCCTTTTTGGATGATATTCCGTTCACCGAGGAAGCCGTACACGAAATCTGTGTCAAGGCAATCCAGTATCAGCAGAGCCTTACGACAAGCACCGATGAGATAAGCATGTTCTGGTCATCTTTCTCAAAGGCACGTCAGATTGGTGAGATAAAGGAGAACCAGGACTACAAGATAAGTGCCGTTTCAAGTATGAAGGTCGGCAAACTCAGAGGACAGGCAGAGGTTGTCACCTTCGAGAAACCCACATTGGTTTTGTTCATCCGTGAGAAAATCTGTCTTGCCAAAGCGAACATCCAAGCCAAGCGTGAGGGCAAGAACCCAATGCCGGACGAGTCACTGCTGTCGTACCTCTCTACCACAAGCGAGTTCTACGGTAAGACCAAGAACCCTATGAAGTTCTACAACTATGATGAGAACGGCAATATTGTGATGCAGACGAATGAAGATGGCTGCAAGGGTAAGTCCTACACGCAGGAACGTGTCTTCGCCTTCGACTATGATGCCATCTGCGAGAATTACGATATTGACCTCCGTACCTTTACCGAGCATGTCAGGGCTGACAGACCCTCAGGCAGTAACCTCAGTAATGTAAGTAACATCAGTAACACCGATAATACAGATAACAAAGATGAGTAATGCACTATTCCCATTGCTGTTCACCCTCGAACGAGTTGAGAACGGCTACATCCTGACCGCCAAGGAAGAGACAGGCAGTCTGACCAAGGAAGCAGAGTTCCGCAAGGAGGTTGTGACGGATGACAAGATAAACCATCGCATCGGTCAACTCCTGCATCTTGATAAGATGAACAAAGAACAGGCTGTTGTCTTCTATGTAGAGCACGTTACGGAGAAGACCTACAAGACAGAAAACGAGAAGAGCGACCCAGACGAACTGATGGATGCCAAGCTCACTTTTGTCCATTACCATCTCCCGAAGAAGAAAGAAGGCGTGTTGGTTCTTAATGTCACTGACACCAAGACGCTTGAGATTATCGGCAAAGAGGCAGAGGATGTCGCCAAGGCGAACAACCTTGTCATCAGCAGAAGCGGAAAGGTTCCGTTCCTCAGATTCCCCGACACTCCAGACAGCCGACGCACCATTGCCGGTTACTGCAACAACAGAACCAACCTGATGGATATTACAACAGAGAAAATTATCAAGTGGTATAACGACCATAGAATCAAGGAATGAAGGGAGGTAAACCATTTCCCTTTAATCAAAACGTTAACGACATAATATAAGAAAAGTATGAGCAAAACACGAATTATCGCCTGTGCGAACCACAAAGGAGGCATAGGTAAGACGGCTACCGTAGCCAACCTCGGTAGCATCCTATCAACAAGAGGGTACAAAGTTCTCGTTGTTGACCTTGACGCGCAGAGCAACCTCACCACATGTATCACCGCAGAGGTCGAAGGTGACACCATCTATGAAACTCTCTGTGGCAAGAATGAGCATCTGCCCATTATCGAGGTCACAGAGACGCTTCACCTTGTCCCTGCATCATTAAGTCTCGCCATGGCAGACGTAGGTCTCGGCACGGCGATGGCAAGAGAAAGTCTCCTGAAGGAAGCACTCGAACCCGTAAAAGGTAACTACGACTACATCCTGTTGGACTGTCCACCCTCTTTGGGACTCATCACCCTCAATGCTTTCACTGCATGTACCGACATCATCATTCCTCTTGTCTGTGAGGTTCTGCCGTTCAAGGGACTCACTATGATCAATGACTTCATTAAGATGGTCAGCATGAGACTCAACAAACAAGCCCATGTGTCGGGAATCGTCATCACCAAGTGGGAAAGCAGCAACCTTACCCGTTCCATCGAGGAAAAGCTTCGCGCCGCTGTTGGCGATACCGTCTATAAGACCAAGATACGCAAGAACATCCGTGTAGCAGAAGCGCCTATGGAGAATATGAGTATCGTGGACTACGACCCAAAGAGCAATGGAGCCAAGGATTACAACGCTTTGGCAGATGAGTTTATCAGCAGATTTGAGAACGAATAAAGGGAATAAGACTATGAACAACAATAAACTTGATGCACTCTTTACTGGTCTCACCTCTATGCCTACTGACGTTCAGGAAGAGCAAAGGGAGGAAACACCGGCTACACTTAAGCCAGAGAAGACAAGGAATATAGGGAATAAGAAAAGGGCTAAGGCAGGTACAGAGGAATCTACAGAAGACAGATTCACCACCATTGTCGAAAAGGAGGTTCTGAAGAAGATCCGTCTTATCGCCACAAGGGAAGGTCTCAATGTCAAGGATGTGGTAGGTGCTGCTTTCGAGAAAGCCATTAGAAACTACGAGCGCAAGCACGGCACACTCCAGGAAACACGTCGGGACACCAAAGACCTGTTTTAGCGAGTAAAGGAAGGTGACACTCTTGTTATATAATATCAAAATGTTGAGTTAATGAATAAAGGGATATAAAACTATCCCCTTTAATCAAAGAAGAATAAGGATTACATAACATACAAGGATTTTACAGGAGCATAAGTAATTGGAGCTACACACACTCAATTATATTATGTCTGGGCGGTAATCTGTTGTGAAACAGGTTGCCGTTCTTTTTTTTGTGATTTTTTGAAAGAGTTGGTTCCCTTTGGTTTTGCAAACGGAACCAACCCCACTATTTGACCCCCTAAAATGCGGTTTTGGAATAAGAAAAATATCACTTTCTTGATTATAGAAGTACTTTTGCACTCGAAAATTTGATACGCAACTTAAAACCGCAATTTATGAGTGGATTTGTAATATTTCTCATTGTGCTGACGATAGGCTATGTCCTGTACTATGCAGCCATCATAACGATAGACCTCACTGCCAAGCCAAAGGATGATGGCAAAAAGGAGGAAAACCTTGCCATGGGTGATATGACCGACGATATGGGCTTCAAGCCTAAAACCGTCAAGGAAAGTTCCGATGGTGGATTCTCTGTCAGTGATGACATTCCTGAGAACACAGAAGGTGACGAACAGAATCCAGAACCTGCACCAGAGATTGCAGAAGCCGAGGAAGAGCCCGAGCCTCAGTCGCAGGAGTCCGAGTTAGAACCTGAGCCTACCCCTGAACCAGAGCCAACACCTTCCGAGGAGCCTGAACCAGAAGAAAGCACACAGGGAGGCGGTCAGTCAGAAGGTCAGACCATGGAAGAACCACAGGACGAACCAGAAGAGCAGCAGGAGGAAGAGGAAATCGAAGGCATCACCAGTGTTACTTTTGACGAAGATGCCGATGTTACCGTCCGGGAAGAAGTTGACAAGAGTGACATTCCAGCCTTTGACCCGAATATGAATCCCCCTACATACGATGTCTCAGAGTTCTACGGCGCACCGCAGCGCGATACCAGTGTCAGCAGAAAGGCAAACATTGTAAGAAGCAGTCTTTCGAGCATTGAGACAAAAGGAAACCAGCATATCTCTTTTGACCTGAGAGACATACTCCAGGATGAGACCCAAACCAAGCAAGAACGTATTGAAGCACGTCATGAAGCCAGTCGAGCCTAACCACAACATACTGAGGACGTTGTTATGTTCCCTCATCTGCCTTGTGTCAATCAGCGCATCTGCCAAATGCGGAGCCGTTGATTACTCTTGGGGCGTTGACGGACTACAGGAAGCTACCTCATACCTCGGCACGATGATGATATACACCATCGACGTGCTGTATGCAGGAGCCGCCATCATGGTTATTGTCGCCTCACTACAGATATACATCAAGATGAATCTGCATGAAGGTGACGTAACGAAGAGCATAATGATGCTCATCGGAGGCATCCTTTTCATGATTGGAGCCATGATAGTAATGCCAGCATTCTTCGGCTACCAAGACATGAGTTTCATATTTTAGACTACAGATATTCGCGAAATCTATAGGAGTTAGTTCACTTAATGTTTAACACTCTAAAGATCAAATTCCAATGAGTAAGATTTTCCAGAAAGCAAAGAGCTTGGGAAAGCGCACTAAAGCATTTATGCTTGCTGCTGCAGCTACCATCCTCACCCCTGTTGCTGCCGCTGCACAGTCACTGGCAGGTACTGGCTACGAGGCAGGTACTTCCGCAATGGAAGAGGTTGCAAACCAGATTGTAGCATACGTTCCTTATGTCGTAAACCTTTGCTATGCTCTTGCCGGCGTTGTCGCCGTTGTGGGCGCTATCAGCGTTTACATCGCAATGAACAACGAGGAGCAGGACGTCAAGAAGAAGATCATGATGATTGTCGGCGCTTGTATCTTCCTGATTGCAGCAGCCAACGCACTTCCTATGTTCTTCGGTATCAGCAACTAAACCACGACGACAATGGCACAGACAGAAGAAACATTCATCGAATACCCTATGTTCAAAGGTTTGCAAAAGCCCCTTGAATTTATGGGTCTGCAAGGTCGTTACATCACATGGGCGGCTATCACAGTCGGTACAGGCATATTGGGCTTTATGATCATATACTCCCTATTGGGCTTCCTGTCAGGACTCATCTTTGCCGTCATCTCGTTGAGCTCGGGCTTCGGGCTTATCATGATGAAACAGAGAAAAGGACTGCACACCAAGAAAGAGTACAAGGGCATCCTCATCTATGCCAATGTGTGTAAGCTGTAGGTGCTATTGCCTATGATAGAATTTGTGGGGCAGTCGCGTAACTGTCGGCTGCCCCGCATTTCAATCAACAAAGGGAAGGAAAAATCCACTCAGAAATGAAATAAAAGGGAAAAAGAAAGAAGAAACAAAAGTAACACTCAAATCAGAGAACAATGACGTTGTATGTAATCATAGCATTCTGCTGTATTCTCATTGGCATGGCCGTGTCTGTCTATGCTTTCGGCACAGGAAGCAAGCGTGCCAGGATATTCAAGGAGATTTACTATTCCATCGAGGATATTGATGGAATCGGAGTGCTCTACACCAAGACTGGCGAGTATTCTGCCATCCTTACCATCCAGAACCCCGTACAGAAGTTCTGCGCCAACATCGACAATTACTATGAGTATTCCAGTCTGATGGCAGCACTGATGGCAACTCTCGGCGAAGGCTATTCGCTTCACAAGCAGGATGTCTTCACCAAGAGAAAGTACAAGGCAGAGGACGAAGGCAACAAGGAGTTCCTGAGCAAGAGTTACTTCAAGTATTTCCGTGGTCGTGAATACACCGACTGCACAACGTACATCACTATCACACAGGAAAACAAGAAAAGCCGTCTCATGAGCTACGACAACCGCAAGTGGAACGACTTCCTTGTTAAGATCAATAAGGTTCGTGACCTCCTCAAAGACCGTCAGATACCACAGCGTTTTCTTACGGTCGAGGAAGTCAAGGACTTTGTAAACCGCTATCTCGTACAGGACTACACCAGTGAGAATATCTCTCTGAACAACTTCAATGTCAGAGAGGACAACATCGGTGTTGGCGAACGCAAGTTCAAGGTCTATAGCGTAGTCGATGTAGATAGCATTGTCGTTCCATCTATGGTACGACCATTCACAAACATTGAGGTGAACAACGCTACCATGCCTGTTGACCTCATGTCTTTGGTGGATAACATCCCTGAAGCCACCAGTGTCGTTTTCAATCAGATCATCTACCTCCCAAGCCAGAAGCAGGAGGTCAGCAAGCTTGGAAAGAAGAAGAACCGACACGCTTCATTGCCTAATCCAAGCAACCAGATTGCCGTTGAGGACATCAAGAAGGTTGAAGAACTTATCGCAAGAGAGAACAAACAGCTCGTCTATTGCCATTTCAACCTTATCGTCACCGTCAAGGCAGAAGCCGATATGCAGAAATGCACCAACCATCTGGAGAATGCCTTCAGCAAGATTGGTATTCATATCAGCCAGAGAGCCTACAACCAGTTGGAGCTCTTTGTCAACTCATTCCCAGGCAACAGCTACAGCATGAATCAGAACTATGACCGTTTCCTCACTCTCAGCGATGCAGCATCAAGTCTGATGTATAAGGAAAAGCTCCCTAAGAGTGAAGAAACCCCTCTGAAGGTCTATTACACAGACCGTCAGGGTGTTCCTGTTGCCATTGACATCTCAGGAAAAGAGGGAAAGGAAAAGTACACTGACAACTCCAATTTCTTCTGCCTCGGTCCTTCGGGATCAGGCAAATCGTTCCACATGGAGTTTCGGAGGGCAAAACGGCGACAAATGGCTGTAAAAATTAGCGTTGTAAATCGCTGACTATCAGCTAATATCTTTTAACAAACGAAAATTTCGCCTATTGGCGTTTAGCCATTTTTGGAGTAATTTTGTACCGCAGTTGTACCACGTGAGAGGGGTCACACGGCACGACAACCTTTCAACAACGTGCAACAACTTTCAAGAGCGTGCAACAAATTTCTTCGATAATGGATCGTCAAATTAAACACAAATTAACAGAGCAGGGCAACTTCGGTTGGAACATGCCAGACAAGCCTTTCCTCACCATAGGGGAAGTGGCAGAGATACTTCAAGTGAGCAGCCGCACCGTGTACAACCTTATATATAAGGGTACGCTTAGGGCTTGCAGGCTGTCATACCACATCACGATAATCACATGGGAGGATTTCTCCCTGATGATTAAGGAAACAACCTACTGCAAGCGGAGCGCATCAATCTTCGCAAAGCGGGGAAAAAAGAAAAAGAAGATGAACGTAAATAGACAGAACGCCGAGAAAGCGGAACTTTCCCAACAGGAGGGAAAGAAGAAAGCAAAGGGCAGCCCGAAGAAACGGCTGCTCATTCCGGCAACAAGCTACAAGCAGTCAGTAAGAGACACTTTCACTGACAAGGAAAGTGCCGGAAGCGACCTTTATACATTGGCTGAGATATGCCAAAAGTTCAGTTATACATACGGACGGTTTTACAATCTCCGTATGCGCTACTCGATACCCTGTATCAAAGCCGACGCCACCAAGTGTTTCCCGAAAGCCGAGGTGGATAAGGCTATGGCAGAGGAAGCGGAACGATTGGGAAGCAACCTTTCGGAGCACTGGTATTCCTGTTTCGACATCATGCGCCTGTTCGGACTGGGCAAGACCCAAGTCCGCAGGTTCGCGCTCACCCACGGGGTAAGGACGAAGCGCATCCACGGCAACCGCCTCTATTACCTCAAAGCCGACTGGGACGAGGCACGGAAGGTAGCGGAGCGAAAGAGCGCAAGCACCAAAGCCAAAAGAGAGCCGGACAATGAATCAGACAACAATTAAAAATCACAACCGATATGACAAACATCTGCACTAAAGTGACGGTCAGGAAACGACCCATCAAGAACGGTCAGGTATCTCTTTACCTTGACTATTACCCGGCTGTGCGGCATCCGAAGACAGGTAAGCCGACAAGACGGGAATATCTCGGCATATACATCTATGCCGACCCGAAAGACAAATTCGAGACAGAGTTCAACAAGACCATGCTCCGCAATGCTGAGCTTATCAAGTGCCGGAGAACCGAAGCCATCATCAACGAGGAATACGGCTTCCTTGACCGCAACCGTGGCAAGGAAAGTTTCCTTGAGTATTTCCGTTCCAAGATGGCGGATGATGACAATTACAGGAACTGGAATACTGCCTACAAACACTTTGAGAAGTATTGTGGCGGTAGCTGCACCTTTGACGATTTGACATTGGACTACTGTCAGGGATTTCTTACTTACTTGTTGTCCCTCACCACGCAGACCAAGGGCAAGATGATGGCTTCCACCGCCAACAACAACCTTAACAAGCTGAAATGTGTCCTTCGCATCGCCTACGAGGAAAAGCGGATAAAGGAGAACATCGCCCCACGGCTGAAACACGCTAAGGAGGCAAGTACAAGGCGTGAGTTCCTGACACTTGAAGAGGTGAAGATGCTTGCGGACACTCCTTGCGAGAAGCCTGTTATAAGGACAGCAGCCCTGTTCTCCTGCCTTACGGGATTGCGCATCAGCGACATAATACGTCTGCAATGGGAGAACATTGTCAAGGGTGCTGACGGTGGATGGTGCATGCACATCGTTACCAAGAAGACACGGACGGAAGCCGTGCTGCCGCTGTCGGATGAAGCACTTGCCCTGTGCGGTGAGCGCACGGAGGGGCAGGTATTCAAGGGACTTACGCAGACCATCCTTCCCCTATATCTCAAAGACTGGATTAAGTCTGCCGGAATAACCAAGCGCATCACATTCCACGGGTTAAGACATTCTCATTCTTCTTTCCTACTGAAAACGAACGACTTACAAAGGATTCTAGTTTGACTGCTAACGATTTGGAAACGAGCGAAATTCCGTATTCTTCTCATTTTGCCTTAAAT
>Ga0209064_1000095_pt1 | contig 194862 bp, 179 predicted proteins | sample Inofromicrocosms_FD_187498 | JGI IMG/M metagenome (GOLD analysis project Ga0209064, IMG submission 187498) | Mouse cecum microbial communities from Vienna, Austria - Inoculum for glucosamine and mucus D2O microcosms (SPAdes) (version 2) | ecosystem: Host-associated > Mammals > Digestive system...
GCCTAATCCTTTCTTCAGATTCCACCTCACGATGGACACCCTTGGCTTCGGCTGTATCCTTCCCACTGCCGGGCGGATTGGGGACTTTCACCCGTTAGAACGTGTGCCCACCGGGCACACCAAAAAACGCAGCACCCAAAAACGATGCTGCGCCTTTTATTTTTATCCTTCTTCTCTCTACTTCATCTCTTCCCGCACTTCTTTAAAGCACTTCACGATAAAGTCGATATCTTCTTTCGTGTGGCTTGCACATACCTGTGTACGGATTCTTGCTTTTCCCTTCGGCACTACCGGATAGGAGAACGCTACCACATAAACGCCCTTCTCCATCATACGTTTCGCGAACTCCGCCGCCGTCTTCTCATCATAGAGCATAACCGGAACGCACGGATGGGTTCCCGGGATAACGTCGAACTCATTGTCCACAAGTTCCTTGCGGTAATATGCAGTAATCTCCTCTAAGTGGTCTCTCAACTCTGTGCTCTCATCCAGCATGTCAAACAGCTCGATGCTTGCTCCCGCGATTGCCGGTGCAAGAGAGTTGGAGAACAGGTACGGACGGCTCCTCTGGCGGAGCAGGTCGATAATCTCTTTCCTTCCGGACGTATATCCGCCGGATGCTCCTCCGAGAGCTTTTCCAAGAGTACCGGTGATAATGTCCACACGACCCTGTACGCCGCAGTGCTCCGGTGTTCCGCGTCCGGTCTTTCCTACGAATCCAACCGCATGGCTGTCGTCAACCATAACAAGCGCATTGTACTTATCCGCCAGGTCGCATACGCCCTTCAGGTTGCAGATGATTCCGTCCATGGAGAACACGCCGTCTGTAGCAATCAGCTTAATCCTTGCGCCGGCCTCGTCAGCCTCTTTTAACTTCGCCTCAAGGTCTTCCATGTCATTATTTTTATAGCGGAAACGTTTTGCCTTGCAAAGGCGCACGCCGTCGATGATGGACGCATGATTAAGCTCATCGCTGATTACCGCGTCGTCCGCGGTAAGGATTGTCTCAAACAGTCCGCCGTTGGCGTCAAAACAGGAAGAATAAAGAATCGTGTCATCCGTTCCGAGGAAGTCGGAAATCTTCTTCTCCAGTTTCTTATGGATATCCTGAGTTCCGCAGATAAAGCGGACGGACGCAACTCCGTAGCCCTTTTCATCATAAGTCTTCTTTGCCGCCTCAATAAGCCTCGGATTGTCGCCAAGCCCAAGATAATTGTTGGCGCACATGCATAAAAGCTCTCTTCCGTCCTCCATCTTTACTCTGGAACCCTGAGGTGAGATGAACGGTGCCTCACCTTTAAAAAGCCCTGCCTCTTTGATTCCTTCTACCTCTTTTGTGTAAATGTTTAAAATGTCATCTTTGCGTGCCATTGGTCTCTTCCTTCTTTCTTTAAATTATTGTTTCAAAACATAATAAATGAAACTCTTAGTCATTAATATGCGCCCAGTCAAGAATAACCTTTCCTGACTCACCGGAAATCATAGCCTCGAATCCCTTTTCGTAATCCTTAATGTCGAAATGATGTGTGATAATCTCGGAAATATCAAGTCCTGCCTGTAACATTGTAGACATCTTGTACCATGTATCCCACACTTTTCTTCCATAGATGCCGCGAAGGTTCAACCCGTTAAAGATCACCGTCTCAAGATCCACTTTAGCATCTGTCCTCTGAAGTCCGAGGAGGGCAATCTTACCGCCGTGTTTCATGTTATGGATCATGTCATGAAGTCCTGCCTGCGAACCGGACATCTCAAGGCCCACGTCGAAACCTTCTGTCATGCCGATCTCTTTCATAACGTCCGGAAGTTTTTCTTCCGCGAGGTTTACGGCTCTTGTTGCGCCAAGTTTCATTGCAAGATCCAGACGATACTGGTTAAAGTCTGTGATCACGACATGTCTTGCTCCTGAGAATTTCGCGATTGCGGCTGCCATAATACCGATCGGGCCTGCACCCGCCACAAGTACGTCTTCCCCTAACATATCGTAGGAAAGCGCTGTATGTGTTGCGTTTCCAAACGGATCAAAAATCGCATACATCTCTTCCGGAATGTTCGGATTGCATGGCCATACATTTGAAGACGGGATTACAAGATATTCTGCAAAAGCTCCGTTTCTGTTAACGCCGACGCCTTTCGCGTCTTTGCAGTTCTCTTTGTGGCCCTCCAGACAGTTTCTGCACTTTCCGCAAGTGATATGTCCTTCACCGGATACGAGATCTCCGATCTTAAATCCTTCCACACCTGCTCCGGTTTCTACAATCTCGCCTACATATTCATGGCCTGCCGTAAGCCCTACCGGAATCGTATGCTGCGCCCAGTCATTCCACTGATAGATGTGAACGTCCGTACCGCAGATGGCCGTCTTATGTATCTTAATCTTTACGTCATTGGGACCAACCTCCGGAATCGGCACCCGTTTCATCCACAGGCCTTCCTCCGGTTTCTCTTTGACCAGCGCCCACATCATACCATCATTTTTTTCACTCATTGTTTGTGTTACCTCCCATTTCCACCGTCTCCCCAGACGATATTATTGTTGATGCTGTCATTATATCACTCCTCAACTACATGTACAATGGATTTTATACATTTTTTGTCTGATTTGTCAAAATATTCACACACTAAAATCCTTTTTATGTCAACATTTACAATTTTCATATTTACAAATCCAAAGAAATTGTTTATAATTACTTGTATATTATCGATATGTCATATGAGTCAAATCATATAATATCGATAAATCGGGGAAACGAAATCTATAGAGAAAGAGAGGGAGCAGGTACACGCATATGTATCTGCGAAACAAAACATGAAAAATGTAATTGCAAAATGGAATAGCATCAGTCTTGTTCTGAGAATCCTGTGTGGTCTTATCATCGGTATTCTTCTCGGGCTGGCAATTCCAAAGGTAACCGTAATCGCGATTCTGGGAGACTTATTCGTTGGCGCTCTGAAAGCTATCGCTCCGCTCCTTGTATTCTTCCTTGTAATAAGCGCTCTCGCACATACAGGTGAAGGTCAGAAGACAAACATGGGATTTATTGTTGCACTGTACATGATCGGCAATCTGTTCTCCGCACTCGTATCAGTGTTTGCATGCAAAGCATTCCCGGTAACTTTGACACTTGCGGAGGCTGCAGGCGAGGACATGGCTCCTCCAAGCGGCGTAGGTGAAGTATTAAAGAACTTATTGCTCAATGCGGTATCTAACCCTGTAGCTTCCATCGTAAACGCGAACTATATTGGAATCCTTGTATGGGCTTGTATCTTTGGCATCGCTTTCAAGATGGCAAAACCTGCAACAAAAGATATGCTTGATGATATTTCCAATGTTATTTCCCAGGCTGTTAAATGGGTGATCAGTTTCGCGCCATTTGGTATTATGGGTCTTATCTTCAACGTTATTTCTTCATCCGGACTTGGCGCACTGTTATCTTACGGAAGACTGATCCTTGTGTTAGTGGGATCTATGGCATTTGTAGCACTTATTATGAATCCGATCATCGTATTCCTGTGCATCAGGAAGAACCCATACCCGCTTGTATTCAAGTGTCTGTCACGCAGTTTCATCACCGCATTCTTTACACGTAGTTCCGCAGCAAATATCCCTGTAAATATGGAACTTTGTAAAGAACTGGAATTAGACGAGAATACATATTCCGTATCCATTCCTTTAGGTGCTACGATCAACATGGCCGGAGCTGCTATCACAATCTCTGTAATGGCATTATCCGCTGCTTATACGGTAGGTATTGATGTAGACTTCGGAACAGCTCTTATCCTCTGCGTACTCGCTGCACTTAGTGCTGCAGGTGCATCAGGTGTTGCCGGCGGTTCTCTGTTGCTTATTCCTATGGCATGCAGCTTATTCGGAGTTCCGTCTGAGATTGCTATGCAGGTTGTAGGTGTTGGTTTCATTATCGGTGTCATCCAGGATTCCTGTGAGACAGGACTTAACTCCTCCACAGACGTTCTCTTTACAGCAGCCGCTGATATAAGAGACAGACGGTTACATCCGGAGAGATATAACGGAAAACAGGTAAACATCTAAGAAAAATATAAGATAAAGAAACAAAAATAAAGTTCCGGACAACAAAATCCGGAACTTTATTTTGTCTTTTAAAAATCAGAAAGCAAGTTTTCTACCACTCGAATTTCTTTGCAAAATATGCATCTAATTCGTCAATCTTCACTCTCTCCTGCTCCATCGTGTCACGGTCGCGTACAGTAACCGCACCGTCTTCCTCGGAATCAAAGTCATAGGTCACGCAGAACGGAGTGCCGATTTCATCCTGCCGGCGGTAACGCTTGCCGATATTCCCGCGCTCGTCAAACTCACAGTTGTATTTCTTAGAAAGCTGTGCATATACCTTCTCCGCACCTTCATTTAACTTCTTCGACAGCGGCAGCACCCCGATCTTAACCGGAGCAAGCGCCGGATGGAAATGAAGGACAGTCCTCTTGTCTCCGCCTTCTAACTCTTCCTCATCGTAGGCGCTGCAAAGGAATGCCAGCACCATACGGTCTGCACCGAGAGACGGCTCGATAACATACGGAACATATTTTTCCTTCTTCTCGTCGTCAAAGTAACTCAAATCCTGTTTTGATACATTGATATGCTGTGTCAGGTCGAAGTCCGTCCTGTCAGCAATGCCCCAAAGCTCGCCCCATCCAAACGGGAATAAGAACTCTACGTCCGTGGTCGCCTTGCTGTAGTGGCTCAGCTCTTCCGGGGAATGGTCGCGGTAGCGGACCTCTTCCTCTTTGAGCCCAAGTGTCTTTAACCAGTCAAGACAGAACTTTTTCCAATACTTGAACCATTCAAGATCCGTATCCGGCTCGCAGAAGAACTCAAGCTCCATCTGCTCAAACTCTCTTGTACGGAACGTAAAGTTGCCCGGCGTAATCTCGTTGCGGAAAGATTTACCGATCTGGCAGATGCCGAACGGAATCTTCTTTCTTGAAGTGCGCTGTACATTCTTAAAGTTTACAAAAATGCCCTGCGCTGTCTCCGGCCTCAAATATACCGTATTCTTCGCATCCTCCGTAACGCCCTGGAACGTCTTGAACATCAGGTTGAACTCCCGAATCTCCGTAAAATCATGCTTTCCGCATGTCGGGCACGGAATCTCATGCTCTTTAATATAATTCTCCATCTGCTCATGGCTCCAGCCGTCAATCGTATCTCCGATATCCAGGCCGTGCTCCTTCGCATAATCCTCAATCATCTTGTCCGCGCGGAAACGCTCATGGCATTCCTTGCAGTCCATCAGCGGGTCACTGAATCCGCCGAGATGCCCGCTTGCCACCCAGGTCTGTGGATTCATCAGAATCGCACAGTCAACGCCCACGTTATACGGAGACTCCTGGACAAACTTCTGCCACCATGCCCGCTTTACATTGTTCTTAAGCTCTACTCCAAGATTGCCGTAATCCCATGTATTGGCAAGACCTCCGTATATCTCCGAACCCGGATATACAAATCCTCTTGACTTTGCCAGCGCAACAATCTTTTCCATCGTCTTTTCTACCATAGCTTACCCTCACCTTCTTAAGTTTCCTTCTTTTTCAGATATTATTATCCTGCCAGCTTAATACCGGCAACAAATGGTTTGTTTACTAGTATAACGTCAACTTTCCCGCATTGCAAGCACTTTATGATTCTATCTGCGGTTGTTTCATAAAGCAACCAAATAACCCTGGTAGTTTTACCTGAACTTATAGGAAAATATTTGATTCTATGTTATAATACTTCTGTCAGATCACGTTCAGAATCTACGAAAAGATTCACTATAAAAAAAGACAGACTGCACCTATGTACAGGGAGGATTGGATTACCCCTTCCGCTTATCAGACATGAGGAGGGATCGAATGGATACCACAATATTTGATCAATTTGACTTGGAATGCTCCAGACATTTACCTGACGAGATTGACAAGATTCTGAAAACCGCACAGGGAAATAACGCCTGTTCCATCGGATTTATCACGACAGACGATTTCTACGGTTTTTATCTTGCCTGGGACTTAAGCTATAACATCACAGAATATTTTGACTGGGAGAACGGAACCGAGCCGGATTTTTTGTACTACCCGCTGGTGGATGTGATCGACACTCGTGTAGATATCGACCTGTGCACTCCCTCTGAGGAAAAATGGGCGTTTGCACTGGCGGTGCTCGCCGTTTTGAAAAAAAACATCCGCAGACTCCCCGATGAAATCTTCGCAAGGAACGGATTTTGCAGAGAAAATATTCTTTTCTTTGCCACAATGGGAGACGGCGATTACATCACGGAAATGATGGATGCATCAACAGCCATGTTCAACTCCCGGGAAACTCTTGAAGCCGCGGCCTTTCATGAGCGCCGCTGAACGCATCTTAACAGCAAGGAGGAAATACATATGTATATTACAGACAAATACTGGAATAATTACATCGGCGATACAGACGACAGTCTGACCCTGCTCGAGTATCTCGCAGACAAACAGACGGATATCATCCCTCTGGAAGAAATATTTTCCGATACCGGACTGGATAAGCTAAACGGCGATTTCCGTCAGCATGAGGAACCGCTGACCATCGCTTTTTCCCATAAAGAGACGGAAGTAGATGATCCGTATGCGGAAATATATTACGCCATCAACCTGATCACCGACCTTGCCGCCCTGCTTTTAGAGTGCAAGATAAACGGTCATGTCAATCTGCGCGAACTGGCCGGTTACTACCTTGAGACTGATGCGCCGTATGTCTGTATCACAGCCGAGCCAAAGGAACTTAAGGTGATGAACCAGGCGCTCAAAGATTTTACCGCCGAACCTCTCTCCTTTAATCTGAGCGAGATGTGCCCGAAGGAAGATATGTACGAGATGGCAGGACTCTGCGAGGCACTGAGAAATGAACTGTACGGGTAAAAATATGACGGAAAGGCAGAAACGAATCGCACAGAAATTAGCCGTACAATCCGCCAAAAACAAGCTAAAGCAGCTATCCGGTATCGCTGTATCAGAGCTTTACGGGGAAAACCAAAATCCAGCTCTGGACAGACTGGCCGCAGCTTACCTTTCCTCATTTTTAGATAACCCGAAACCTCACAGCAGGCTGCCTTACAAATCCCCGGAGGAAACAATCTGCTCCTGGATTATTGACACGATGGAGCTAAAAGCGCAGGGAGAGTATTACTATCACTGCGGTTTATGGAGCAAGATCAAACTACTGAACCTAAAATGCGCAGTATCCTCTTTGTGGCGGAGCGAAAAAAACGTGGCAGGCTTTTTGCTCGCGGAAACCGATTTCAGCCGCATCATGGAATGCGGTCTTGATTCCCGGGATGAAGATCATTTTTTAATCGATATCTGGACGCCCGGGCACAATGTCTGTCTTTAATTAGGAGGGGTATCATGGCAAAACGACCGGCATTTTTTATCCGTCAGGGAAAAGTTGTACAAGATACATTTTCATTTATGATAGCTTGACCTGGAAAGGAGCGATTATCATGGATCTACAAGAACGCGCATACACACTTGCCAGACACCTGCACGATGAACATATTCTAAACATCGATGATCTGGAACAATTAAAAAACAATACCTACGAGGAAATTGTCTTATTGCTCAGGCAGAAGCTTCAAGAGACCTATCCGCAGACAGAATTAAAACGCATGATGAAAAGCGTTCATTTTGCAAATGGTTTCCCGGATGAGCGTCTGAAACGGGTTGCGTTTATCCTCACGGATGAAATCGAGCAATACCTGACCTTCAATAAGTTCCTTGACCACGATACATCTGTTGAATTTTTTAATAATAAGATCACCTCTCCCGGTTTTGTCATAAATCCTACATCTCTGGTCGAGGTTGAGTTCGAAAGCTTATGTATCAGCAAAGGACAGAAAAAGTAAAAGGAGACTATCCGTATGTTAGAAAATAAATATCATTTTGAATTTCCTCAATTATATGAGACTTTACTTAAAGACAGAATGTTTGACTATACCGCACCCCAATATTTACTTGACTATAAATTTTACGGCGCAGACCTGGAGCCTTTTTCCTTTGAAGAATCTTTACAAAACTATGAAGACTTCCCCTTTTGGGACAAGGACCCGGCAAAGCAAATCTTCCCATTTGCACAGTCAGGCGGAGGGGACTGGTACGGATTCTGTTTCAGCATGAAGGACGGCGCATCATTACCCATCGTATTGATGTCCCATGACAGCGATGATGCGCTAGTTTTAGCAGATAATCTCGAAGACTTTATTTTTTACAAAATGCTTATGGCTTCCTTAAAAGTTGATGATGAATGTGATGACGAAACATTCAAAGCAGAACTGCAGAGGGTCTTGTCCACACATAAGAAATACCTGATAAACGAATATATAAAAGTTTTAGAACAGCTCTATGCCGGACCAATTGCCAAATTTTCCGACTGCGGTTTAGAAAAAGTCTATGCATTAGAGGAAATCTATGTAAAAGAAACAGCTTTTACGAGATTTAATGAAGAAATATATTGCGGGATTTAGTGGTATGAATAAGCAACGTCCTGCTCAGTCAAGATGTAACAGAAGGAGCCGAGAACTTATTGCGTCCCGGCTCCTTTTGCTTTCATATTTTTCTATCGGATCCTACTCTCCGCCGTCATCTTCGATAAGCGGCTGCTTCACATGCTTCGCGGGAACACCCTCTTTCGTCGTGTCAAAGTTCACCACATCCACCACCTGACCCAGTGTCTTATCATACACGACGATGTTGATGCCCGGCTTATTCACTTCATATTCATTCCCACTTACCGTAACCCGGGTTTTCTCCCTGTGCGCAAGATCCCCGCTGACAATCTGAAAAGTATCTTCTCCCCATGGATAAGGTTTGGCTTTAGCGACGCCTGTTTTCTCCTTTTCACGAACCACTTTCCTGCCGTCAAGGAGCGCAAAGTAAGCCGTTCCTTTTTCGGTATCCGCCGCCGGAACTTTAAGACCAAGCTCCGAAAATGCCTTTTGCTGCTCCACCGTAAAATAGCTTCCTGTCGTGCCGCACACCGTAACCGCTGTGATAAAGTCTTCATTTCCAAGGGCACGCACATAATCTCCACAGTCTTTCACTACCGGCAGCGTGTAGGACTCCACAAGAGAATTAAACTTCACCGCCGACGCATCCCAGAACTTCCGGTTCTCGTCACTCATGGCCGTCTCGAACTCATAATTCTCTTTCAGATATTTCCCCAGGAAAGAAGATGCCTTCTCGCATCCCAAGATATTAAGATGCATCCCCTTGTCATGGGTATCCGTCCGCCAGTTCACCCCGATCTCCTCCCGGTGAAGGTTCATATCCAGAAAAGGAATCTCATGTTCATCCGCAAACCGCTGTACAATCTCGTATGCCTCCGGCGACCACTGCATACTGGGCATACGCACAAGCTGGAACTTGATGCCTTTCTCCTCGCAAAGCTCCTTCATCTTAAGCACCGCATCCGTGCATTTCGGTCCGATCTCATTTGACGGCACTTCCATGGTGCCCGGCTGCCATGCATCATACTTCGCAATCTTCTTCTTAGACGCCGGTCTTGTGGTAAGCTTTAACGCCGTTCCCATAAGGTAATAAGAGGAATCCCGCGCCAGATGGAAGTCTGACTGGTCAAGGTCGCTCCATCTCGAGTGGAACCGAAGGAGCGGAAAGAGATACTCCTTTTTCGACTCCCCGGTATTTTTACAGACAGTCATGATCGCCTTAAGCTTCGTGGGCGACCAGCGGAGATAATCGATATTCTTCCGGTTATGCCCTTCGTCTGTCTCCTCCTCGTCTAAGATCGCACCCGCCTCGTAGATGACCACTTCCGGTGTCTGATACTTTAACGCCTCCTCCAGGTAATAAGCACTGATCCACGCCTTCTGCGCCGGATTAGAGAACACATACCCGGAGATGCCCTGCTCCTCCCAGATCTTAAGGGGTGAGATGCCGCAGTAGGAGAAGCTTGAGCCAAGATAGATCACATCATGACTGTTCTTCTCCTGCCGGTAGAAAGCCTGGACCCTCGTCTGTGTCTGGTTGCCGTAATAATTCCACTTCGGCTCCATAACGGCAGTCAGTATCCCGAAGATTATGATAAAAATCAGCGATGCTGATATCAGCTTGATCACATTTTTCCGCGTCATATTATTACTCCTAAATCCTAACTAATACTGCATATAGATAAATCCGGCCGCGTCATACCCGTGTCCGTACACCCCAAAGATAAGCACGGTAAAGATAAGCCCGAAAGCCAGTCCCCACCGGAAATATAAGTTCTGCCCATACAGCCACTCTCTGATCTTCATCCGCTCCTGGAAGATCTCCACCACAAGAAGTACCAGACAGGCAAAGACAAGCACATAGAAATCGGGCCGGTCAAGCCCCAGTTTGTACAAGCCCTCGTTAAAGAAGATTCCCACATTCTTCGCAGTGAACATGGATTTTAATATCGTAAGGGACGCTCCAAAATTCGGCGTGATGTAGATGACACGCCCTACTGCCACCAAAAAGAAGGTTCTCGCCATCTGGAAAAAGCTCCATGACGCACATTTCTGGTTAATGTGCAGCTTGTCTCCAAGCTGCACCAGCTTCCCATGATACTCCTCTGAGAGCACCGTCAAAATCCCGTGATACAGACCGAACACAATGTACTGGGTGCCCGCCCCGTGCCATGCGCCGTTGGCAAGCCAGAGGACGATACAGGATACATGTGCCGGCAGCATCTTTGCCAGATGGAGATGTCCTTTCTTTCGCAGTGACTTTGACACCTTCTGGGCAGTGGAGGATAAGGACATGGGATAGAATAAGTAGTCCCTGAACCACGTCCCCAGCGTCATATGCCACCGCCTCCAGAACTCCGGGATATCCTTGGAAAAATAAGGGCGCTCAAAGTTATCCACCATCTCAATGCCGAACATCTTCGCCGCTCCCCGCACGATGTCAATCCCGCCGGAGAAATCCCCATACATCTGGAACGCATAGGCAAAAGCCGCCACCCAGAACTGCCAGCCGGAGAAATTCTGGTAATCATAGAACACATAATCCACCATGATCCCCGCCCGGTCAGCGATGACCATCTTCTTAAACATCCCCCACAGCATCAGATAAAACCCATCCGTAAGATTTTTAAAATCGAATTTATGACCGCTGTAAAGCTCCGGTGCGAGCTGTGAGAACCTGGAGATCGGTCCCTGGACAATCTGCGGGAAAAATGTGATAAACAGCGCTGCCTTGAAAAAGTTACGCTCTGCCGCCGCCTGCTTTCGGTAGATGTCCACAAGATAACCCACTGCCTGGAAGGTGTAAAAAGAGATTCCAAGGGGCAGGCCGATATGAAGAAGCGGCACAAAGTTCTCAGCTCCGCCGAAAAATCTGGTATTGATATCCGTAAAGATCAGATCCCAGAATTTCAGCACCACAAGCATCCCCACATTGATCAGCGCCGCAGCCCAGATACACAAGCGCTTTCGGTGGATATTCTGTGCTTTCGCCGCCTTCTTATCAAGAGCAAGCTCTCCCGCCTTGATCTGCTTTAACTCATCCTTATACCGAACTTCCGAATTTTCGATCAAAATACTTAAAACATAAGTGGCAACGCAAGTGACAGCAATAAATATCGACAGCGTCCTGCTGCAGTACACATAAAAAAAGCAGCTCACAGCGAAAAGCCAGCGCCACTGGTACTTTTCCGACAACAGAAAATATACCACCAGGCTGGCTGCTAAAAAAAGAAAAAAATTCAGTGATGTAAGACCCATAATACTCTTTGCTTACTCCTCTTCCTGAAGGTTCTCGATCAGTTCAACCATCGCGTCCACACAGTTGAAATTCTCCGGAAGGAGATCTTGCACATTGATGGACACATCAAAAGCATCATTCAGTTCTCCAACCAAAGAAACGATGTCAAAAGAGTCAAGGATCCCGTCGTCAATCAGCTTCTTCTCATTCTCAAATTCCACATCCGGCCTAAGCTCCGTTAAAATCTCCATAATCTCTTCTCTCATTTTTCTTCTTCCTTTCTGTATTCTATTTATTAATGGTCACAGTGAACTGTGACATAATTCTCCCGCAGATATGTACGGTCAATCTTATTATTCTTATTCATGGGCAGCTTTTCAAAATAGTAAAGCTTGTTGGGGAACATGTATTTGGGCAGCTTCTTCCCCAGAGCCTTTAGCACTTCCCGGTCACATGGCGCCTCCGCCTGGTAGAACATGAGGATCTTCCCCTCCGCTTTATCATAGATGCACACTGCTGCCTTAAGAATATCCAGAGAATTCGCTGCTGCTTCCACCTCTCCCAGCTCTATCCGGTGGCCCATATGCTTGATCTGGTCATCTTTCCTGGAAAGAAAGATAAGCTCTCCCTCGTCATTGTACTTTCCGATGTCCCCGGTGCGGTAGATACGCTCCGGATAAGCCAGATTCAGCGGATTCTGGCAAAAACTTTCCGCTGTCTTTTCTGCATTGTTATAATACCCCAAAGCAAGGCTTGTACCCTTCACGCAGATCTCTCCCGCTGTCTGCTTTTCTCTCACCGGCTTATCACCGTCCAGCAAAAACACGCCGGAATTCTTAAAGGGAATCCCGATGGGAAGCACTTCATCGTCCGTAAACGGCCGATTTACTTTATAATATGTACAGTTACACGTAATCTCCGTAGGCCCGTACAAATTCACATACTGTACGCCCGGCAGATACCTTCTCCAGTAATTGAGCACCTTATTGTGCATCACTTCCCCGGAGAACATCGCTGTCTTAAGATACCGCGGAAGCTCTCCGGTAAATGCATTCAGGTTCTCGATGATCCGAAGCGCCGACACCGCCCAGATAATGGTGTTGATCCGTTTCTCATTCATAAAGGTAATGAGCTTCGCCGGAAAAGAGAACATCACCTTCGGAATCACATACATGGAGGCCCCATTTTTGATGGTCGAATAGATATCCTTCACTGACACATCAAAATCAAATGGCGCCTGGTTCCCGAATACGCAGTCCTCCGAAAAACCAAACTCTTCCTTAAAATTATCAATTAGGTCAATTACCGAACGGTGACTGACCAGTACACCTTTCGGAACCCCTGTAGAACCCGAAGTGAAGATCGCATACAATGGATCCGTATCTAATGCGCGCATACGCACGTTTAAAAGCGCTTTCTCCTGCTCTTCGCTTAATGTATGGCTATCGTCCTGCGAAAGAACCTCGCCAAGTACCATAAGCCGCTCCTCCATCCCCATCTGTGCAAGAATCTGCCTGTCTTTCTCCACGCCCAGGATCACCACCGGGTCCAGCGTATCAAGAATCAGCCTGGTCCTCGCCGCCGGCATCTGCCGGTCGATGGGCACATAAAAATTCCCGCTGTAGACCGCCCCGAAAAAACCGGTCAGACTCTCGATGGAACGATCGATAAAAACAGCTACCGGCGCGCACAATGCCGGCTCTCTGCCGTTTCCTTTATGCTCCAGCAGACATGCGCCGAGAAACTGCGCCTGTCTGATCAGCTCTCCATAGGTAACCGCTGATTTATCATCTGCGAAAACAATCTTATCCGGGAACCTTCTTCCGGATTCTTCCAGATATTCTAATATATTTCTCTGCATCACGCACCCCTTTTATTTTGCTCATATCTTAAAACATTTTAATCAACCACGAGTGAAATGTCAATTGCTTTCCGCAAATCAATGATCATTCTCCCTGAGACTTAAGACCCCTTCCGCCAGTATCCTCACATCATCCAGAATATAATCAAAGGCACCTGCCTTATAGAGGTTGATCACGATCAATCCCACAGGAACCGCGAAAATCATCCCGAACAGGCCGCCCGCCCGGTAACCGACAAAAAGGAATACCAGTGTAAGCAGCGGATTCATCCCAAGACTGTCTCCTACAAGTTTAGGCTGGATGAGCTGGCGGACAAGCTGAGTAACTCCGTAAAGCACCAAAAGCCCCACCGTCATCTTATAATTCCCTACAAGAAACTTATAGACCGCCCACGGCAGAAGCGCTGTTCCTGTCCCAAAAAAGGGAAGAAAATCCAGAAATGCAATCAATATTGCCAAAAGAAACGTAAAATGGACATTAAGAAGCATAAATCCGATGACCAGCAATAAAAAGACCACCGCCATAATCTTGAACTGCGCCTTAAAATAACCGCCCACCGCATATTTCAGATTATCACATACCATCGTCATCCTTCTCACAATAGGCTCCGGCGTAATCCGCTTCGCCTGCTTAAGCACCTCATCTCTGTCAGCGATAAAAAAATAGGCCGAAATAAACGTCACAATGGTTGACACAAGCACAGACGGTATCTTCTTGGCAAACTTTCCGGCGGCAGTCACTGTCGGCCTGCTGACATTCTCCACGATGTTGTCCATCTGGTCATCCAGTTTTAAGAACACCGTCCCTAAAGCCTCCCTGACACCTTTCGGAAGTCTCTTCTGAAGGCCCTGCATCCCTTCCCCAATCTCCCGAAAGCCCGCCTCAAGATCTTTGTACATATCCGGAATATCCCAGAGAAGTGTCTGGATCTCTCTGCTCAGAGTGACAGTCAACAGATAGACAAGCAGCACGATTCCTCCCAGAACCCCGATAATGATCAGAGCCGAACCAAGCTTTCTCATGATCTTCACCTTTTTCTCAAGCAGGTTCACCAGAGGTGCTGCGATGGACGCGATCAGCCATCCGATCACAAACGGCATAAAATACAGCAAAAGCCGGTATCCTGCAACAAGAAACAGCACGGTCCCCGCCAGGCTGAATGCCAGGCTTACGATCACCTTCCAATATGGTCTTGTGTCTCCAATCTTCTCTTTGAAATTCATCTCCATATCTGTCTCTCCCCCAGTCGGCTGCATACGTTCCCACAGTCCGCCGCTGTCACAATCTGTCCGTCTCTCTTTGCAGAAACTTTGTCTCCACCAGTTCCCAGATCTCATCCCTGCCCTGCTTGCTCATCGACGAAAACGGGATGATAAACGTCCCTGGAAGAACGCCAAGCCCTTCCCTTAACAGCTTAAGCTGCTTGTCTTTCTGACTTCTCTTGATCTTATCAAGCTTCGTGGCAATGATCACCGGCCGGTAGCCGTTGGCTGTGATCCACTCGTACATGGTCCGGTCATTGGCAGACGGCGCATGACGGATATCGATCAGCAGGAATACTGCCTTAAGCTGCTTCGACCCGTGAAGGTACCGCTCGATAAGCTTCCCCCACTGGGCCTTCTCCTTCTCGGATACCTTCGCGTAGCCATAGCCCGGAAGATCCACCAGATAAAGTTCTTCGTTAATATTATAAAAATTAATGGTCTGGGTCTTTCCCGGCGTGGCGGATATCCTGGCATAGGATTTCCGGTTCATTAACGCATTGATCAGTGAGGATTTCCCCACATTTGATTTCCCTGCAAAGGCAATCTCCGGACAGGGATTATCCGGCAGGGTGCTGGTGATGCCGCACACTGTCTCAAGATTCAGGCTTCTTATTACCATACACTACTCCTCAATATATATTATTCTCTGCTGTCCGCTATTTTTTGGGTTTTACAAGAGCAGCCTTTAACACTTCATTCATATGCGACACCGGTACAATATCCAACCCTTTTGTTATTTCAGAGGAAATTTCCTCAATATCCGGCATATTTTCTGCAGGTACGATCACAGTACGAATCCCGGCGCTCTTTGCAGCCAAAAGTTTCTCTTTCAGGCCGCCTATTGGAAGTACTCGGCCGCGAAGGGTAATCTCGCCAGTCATTGCCACATCCGCACGCACCTTTTTTCCTGTAACTGCCGACAACATAGCCGTTGCCATCGTTATTCCCGCAGAAGGACCATCCTTCGGAACCGCTCCCTCTGGAATGTGGATATGAACATCATGCTCCTTAAAGAAATCTTCGGAAATCTTATATGATTTTCCCACAGAGCGTATATAACTGATTCCCGTTCTCGCAGATTCTTTCATTACATCGCCTAATTGCCCGGTAAGCAGAATCTCTCCTTCTCCCGGCATAATATTCACCTCAATCTGAAGTGTATCACCGCCCACGCTGGTCCACGCCAATCCACGTACGATTCCCACTTCATCCGAATCATTGGCCATTTGATAAATATACAGTTCTTTTCCCAAATACTGATGAATATTGCGCTCTGTAACATGCACAGAAGATTTCTTCTCCTCGAAGATCTCTTTGGCCGCTTTCCTGCAGATATCAGCCAGTTTTCTTTCAAGCTGGCGCACACCTGCTTCCTTCGTATAACTTCTTGCAATCTTCCAGATTGCCTTCTTACTCACACTAAGCTGCTTTTTCTTTAACCCATGTCTCTCCATCTGCTTCGGGATCAGATGCTCCTGAGCAATGTGAAGCTTTTCATTTTCTGTATAACTGGATACCTCTATAACCTCCATACGATCAAGCAGAGGCCGCGGAATCGTCTGTAGCGTATTCGCTGTCGTAACAAAAAGTACTTCTGACAGATCAAGAGGCACTTCCAGATAATGATCGCGAAACTTCTTATTCTGCTCACTGTCCAACACTTCTAAAAGAGCTGAAAATGTATCTCCTTTATAATCATTGCTCACTTTATCTATCTCATCCAAAAGCATCAAAGGATTCTTGACTTTCGCACTTCTCACTGCATCGGCAATCCGTCCAGGCATTGCTCCTACATAAGTTTTCCTATGTCCGCGAATCTCGGCCTCATCCCTCACGCCTCCCAGGGAGATACGCACATAAGGACGTTTCAGTGCTCTGGCAAGAGACTTTGCAATTGATGTCTTTCCGGTTCCCGGCGGCCCGGCCAGACAGAGAATCGGACTGTCTCCCTTCTTCGTCAGCGCTCGCACTGCCATATATTCCAATATCCGTTCTTTGACCTTCTCAAGGCCGTAATGATCCTCATCTAACACTTTCTTTGCATATGAAATATCACTATGTTCCTTACATGCTTTATCCCATGGCATCTCCAGCATTGTCTCAATATAAGTTCGGATCACCCCTGTCTCACTGGGACTGTTCATAATGTTTCGGAATCGTTTGATCTCTTTACTGATCTTCTGTTTTACTTCTTCCGGCAACTGAAGCTTCTCCACGGCCTGCTCAAATTCGTCTGCGTCAGATATCGTGCTGTCATCACCCAATTCTTCTCGGATCAGACGAATCTCTTCCCTTAATATATATTCTCTCTGATTTTTATCTACACGCTGCTTAACCTTAGACTGTAGTTCCTCTTTAATACTCTGCACCTGAACTTCGTGAACAATCTTCGACACCAGCATATCATAACGCCGCATAAGATTAACCTCTTCAAGAAGTTCCTGCCTCTGCGTATAAGGCAGCGGAAAATTGGCGGCAATGACATCCACCAGTTTTTTAAGCTCCCTGATATCCCCGATCTGAGACGCAAGCTCTTTATAAACTTTTGGATTTTTATCTGTATATTCTTTGAAAAGCTCTTTAAGTCCTAAAACCATTGCCTCAACATTCATTGGGAACTTATCGGCGCCGATTTCCTCTGCCAAAGTATCAATATCTTCAACGACTGTTACGTTGGCAATAAGGCATTGTCCAGTATCCTCAATATAATTTAACCGCGCACGTGCATCCACAGCGATAAGAACCCGGTTCAGCCTTTTAGGCAGCTTTATAATCTGCTTGATCGTCGCGATACATCCCATCTCATATACATCATCTATCCCGGGTTCCTCTGTCTCAGCTCTCTGCTGAGCAGTCAAAAACAATCTCTGCTGATCCTCCATCGCACGCTCGATTGCTGCCAGTGATTTTTCTCTGCTCACGTCAAAATGTATTACCATCTCCGGCAATACTGTCATCTCCCGCAAAGGTATCATAGGCAGGCTTTTTGTATTGTTATCCATATTCTCTTCTCCTGATATACATCTTCACTATAAAGCTAAACAAGAATAAAAGGCAGGCGCAACTATCCTTTGCACCCGCCCTCACATACGAATCTGTATTCGTCAATCTACCTGTCTATCATCTCTATGCACTTTCAGAGCGGATAGCTGCATGTGTACATTCAGCCAGTCCATACCCCTTCACTACGTCTTCTGTAATGCGGCATGTCTGTAATGTCTCATCTGACGGCGCATGATACATAATATCCGTCATAACATTTTCCATAATAGCACGAAGTCCCCTGGCTCCTGTCTTCCTCTTTAAGGAAATATCTGCAATCTCCTCTAATGCCTCTCTGTCAAATGTAAGCTCCACGCCATCAAGCTCCAGCATCTTCTGGTACTGTTTGACCAGCGCATTTCTCGGCTCTGTTAAAATCCGCATAAGCGCATCCTTATCAAGGAGTTCCAGAGAAACATTAACCGGCACTCTTCCTACCAGCTCCGGAATAAGGCCGAACTTGATCAAATCCTGAGGAAGCACCTGAGAAAGTAACACATCCAGATTATTCTCATGCTTACTTGCAATCTCCGCATTGAAACCAATCGACTTCTGATCGATCCGTTTCTCAATGATTTTGTCGATCCCTTCAAACGCACCGCCGCATATAAACAGGATATTCGTCGTGTCTATCTGTATCAACTCCTGGTGAGGATGCTTTCTCCCTCCCTGGGGCGGCACATTCGCAACTGTGCCTTCGATAATTTTGAGGAGTGCCTGCTGAACTCCCTCTCCTGATACATCTCGCGTAATGGAAGGGTTTTCTGACTTTCTTGTTATTTTATCAATCTCATCAATGTAAATAATTCCATACTCGGCGCGCTCGATATCTCCGTCCGCTGCCTGGATAATCTTAAGAAGGATATTCTCCACATCCTCTCCTACATATCCCGCCTCCGTCAACGCAGTTGCATCCGCAATAGCAAAAGGTACATTCAGGATTCTTGCAAGCGACTGTGCAAGAAGTGTCTTGCCGCATCCGGTAGGCCCAAGCATAAGAATATTACTCTTCCCAAGCTCTACTCCCAGATCCCGTCCCGCCATAATCCTTTTATAATGGTTGTATACAGCAACAGCAAGTATCTTCTTCGCCTCATCTTGCCCAATTACATATTCATCCAGAAATGCCTTGATTTCTTCCGGTTTTATAAGATTGATATCTGAGAACGGACTCCAGTGTCCCCCATTCTCATCGTATCCAAGTTCTTCTTCTATGATCTCAGAACAAACATCAACACATTCGTCACAAATATAAGTATCATTCGGTCCTGCAATCAGCTTTCTGACCTGTGCCTGTGTTTTATTGCAAAACGAACATCTAATCTGATCGTCACCTCTACCTATCATGCTTTCACCTCATATATTATACCGGACATAAGATTAACGGTGCGAAAGAACTTCGTCAATCAATCCGTATTCTTTTGCCTCCTCGGCTGACATGAAATTATCGCGTTCCGTATCAACGCTAATCACATCTAATGGCTGTCCGGTATTCTCCGCCAAAATTTGATTTAATTTCTGACGGGTCTTCAAAATATGTTCTGCGGCAATCTTAATCTCCGTCGCCTGACCCTGCGCACCGCCGGACGGCTGATGAATCATGATCTCCGCATTCGGGAGCGCAAGACGCTTCCCTTTCTTCCCTCCTGAAAGCAGGAAGGAACCCATGCTCGCTGCCATACCAATGCAGATTGTCTCTACATCGCACTTAATGTACTGCATCGTATCATAAATAGCCAAACCTGCCGTCACAGAACCTCCCGGGCTATTGATATAAAGATGGATATCTTTCTCCGGGTCTTCTGCCTCAAGGAATAAAAGCTGCGCAACAATAACGCTTGCCGACACATCTGTCACTTCCTCGCCAAGAAAGATGATCCTGTCTTTCAGCAGTCTTGAATAGATATCATAAGATCTCTCACCGCGGCTTGTCTGCTCAATGACATAAGGTACTAAACTCATAGGTCATATGCCTCCTGTTCATAATAAACTTACTGTTCAGCTTTATTTTTCTACAGCATTGTCCACAAGGAATGTGATTGCTTCCTGAACAGCCATATCCTCTTTCATCTGTTTCTTCTCCGCATCGCTCATAAATTCCTTGAGCTTATCTGCTTCCATCTTATAGCTTTCTGCCATCTTGTTAATCTCTTCATCAAGCTTCTCATCGCTGATCTCAATATTCTCAGCCTTGGCAATGGCTTCAAGGACAAGACGGGTCTCAATACGCTTAACAGCCTGCGGACGCATCTCTTCTGCCATCTTCTCCTTAGTCATTCCCGTAAATTGATAATACTGTTCCATCGTCAATCCCTGTGACTGCATTCTTCTGGCAAAATCATCTTCCATCTGGCTGATATTCGTAGTGATCATAGCCTCCGGAATCTCATAAGAAGCATTCTCCACTGCTTTGTCAACAGCCTGGTCTTCCTGTTTTCTCTTGCCTTCTGTCTCTTTCTGCTCTTTAATCTTTGCCTTAAGATCAGCTTTATATTCATCTAATGTATCAAACTCAGAAACTTCCGCTGCAAATTCATCGTCAATCTCCGGCAGCTCTTTCATCTTGATCTCATGTACAGTACATTTGAATACCGCATCTTTTCCCTTAAGTTCTTCCGCATGGTAATCTTCCGGGAAAGTAACCTTTACTTCTACTTCTTTCTCCGCCTCTGCACCGATAAGCTGTTCCTCAAAGCCCGGAATAAAAGAACCGGAACCAATAGTCAGCGGATAGTTCTCACCCTTTCCACCTTCAAATGCTTCGCCGTCCACAAAGCCCTCGAAATCCATAATCACTTCATCGCCATCCTGTACTGCCCTGTCCTCTACCGTAACAGTCCTGGCATTCTTTTCAGCTTCTTCTTTAAGCTTTTCTTCTACTTCTTTCTGGGTCACACGTGTAGATATCTTGTCAACCTCAAGCCCCTTGTACTCACCAAGCGTCACTTCCGGCTTGACCGCAACCTCTGCCGTAAAGATAAACGGCTTACCCTTCTCAATCTGGACTACATCAACTTCCGGTCTGGATACAATATCAAGCTCACACTCTTCATACGCCTCCGCATATGCTTTGGGCATCAGTTCATTAACCGCATCATCATAAAAGATTTCCGCACCATACATCTTCTCAATCATCTGACGCGGAACTTTTCCTTTTCTAAAACCCGGAAGGGAAATTTTATTTTTCTGTTTCTTATATGCATTCTGGAGCGCTTTCTCTAAATCACCAGCCGGAACCTCAATGGTAAGCTTTGCCATGTTTTTCTCTAACTTTTCTACCTGTAAACTCATTTACTATTTCCTCCTATTTCTATCCCATCCTTTGGTAGTTGTAAAATGGGCATACTGCTTTACACTCATTAATGAAGTATAACACAAACAATTTCAAATATCTAGCCCCCGATTTCATCTAATCGAAGTATTTTTACTATTAAATTGTCCATATCTTCCTCATTAATGGAATATATATCACTCGTATCTGCTTTCACTTTCAAAATCACTGTCTGTTTATCCCCGAACTCACTGTCCTCATAAGCCTTTTCTAACAAATCATAAGCATGATTTGTAATCTCAGTCATTACTTGAGACTGTATCTCTTCATCCGTCCCCTGGTACTTTCCGCCTTTTATTTTCCCTGATATCCGTATGGCATCCTCCGCCAAAAGATCCTTATATCTCAGAAATGTATCCACAGGCCGTATGACAACCGGAACTTCATACTCTTTCCTCCCGGTTTTCTTTGCTTCTCCCACCTCGTACTGCATCGTAGAAAAGACTGTTGCCGCCAACTCTGTGAATTCTTTGGTCTCTTCCTCTGAGATATCCATACCGTCCGTAATATATCCGGCCACAAAATTATTTATAAAGTCCTGATACATGTCCCGCAAATTCTCCTGGGTCGCTCCCGCAACCATCGCCCTAGCACTTCCCGTATCGCCTTGAAACTGCAAGTCAAGAATTGCTCCTGTATATCCCGATGCATCAAAACCGCCTTTACAGCTCACCATAATAAAAGGAACCACACAAATAATAAAAACAGGGATAAATCTTTTCACTCGTCCCATAATATCCCTCTATTCATATACGATAGACTCCGCTATACTGACAGCTTTCTCTTTACCTGCTAACACAGTGATCAGTTCCAATGCAAAATCGATCGCAGTTCCAACTCCACGACTGGTAACAATATTTCCGTCTACTACTACCGGAACTTTCACGATAACCGCTCCCTGGATCTCACTCTCAACTGACGGGTAACAGGCAATGCGTTTTCCCTTGACAAGTCCCAGATCACTGAGAACGGTAGGTGCCGCGCAGATTGCACCGACCACCTTTCCCGACTCTGCAAAATGAGTCACTATTTTTCTCACGTCTTCATGCTCTTTCAGATTGGTTGTACCCGGCATCCCTCCCGGAAGAACGATCGCATCTGCCTCTTCAAAGTCTACCTCTTCGAATAAATCCTCCGTCGTCACATTGATCCCGTGCGAACCATGAACTTGATATTCTTCTCCGATGGATACCGTCCCTACATATATCTGAGCTCTCCGCAGCAAATCAACAACCGTCAATGCCTCAATCTCTTCAAATCCGTCTGCCAGCAATACATTTACTTTAATCATGGAAAATCTCCTTTCTTTCTATTTATAAATATTATCATTATTTACTTTTTGTAGAAACTATTATATCATACTATTATCCAAGGAGGCTGAATATGGAAATCGAACGAAAATATCTCATAAAGAATATACCTGACAATCTAAACAGCTTTCCCTGCCGAATGATGGAACAGGGATACTTAAGCACTGCTCCTGTCATACGTATCCGAAAAGACAATGACAATTATGAACTAACGTATAAATCAAAAGGACTTATGGTGCGTGAAGAGTATAATCTGCCTTTAACAAAAGAAGCTTATGAACATCTGCTTCCCAAAATCGATGGACGCCTCATCAAAAAAAAGCGTTACATGATCCCTCTCGGCAAAGGTTTGACAGCGGAACTCGACATCTTTGAAGAAGAACTGGCTCCGTTAATACTCGCAGAAGTAGAGTTCCCTGATGAGAACAGCGCACTTACTTTCACACCGCCTGACTGGTTCGGTGAGGATGTCACTTTCTCCGGCAGACACCACAACAGCTTTTTGAGTCAGTGCTGAGCTATTCTCCCATTGCAAATCCGTCATGAACCGCATTCATTGCTTTGTCTATATCTTTTTCATCAACCAGAACTGTAATTCTGATTTCCGATGTTGATATCATGTTGATATTAACTCTGGAATTATACAATGCTTCGAACATTTTTGCAGCAACGCCCGGATTGCTCATCATTCCGGCACCTACTACTGACAATTTTGCCACATTCGGATTACAACTTACTTCTTTAATCGTAAGTCTTTTCTTATTCTTCTCCAGGATCTCAATGGCGTGCTCCATATCGTCTCCCGCTACGGTAAAGGATATATCTTTTGTTCCTTCCCGGCCGACAGATTGCAAGATGATATCTACATTGATATTATTCTTCGCCAAAGTATCAAATATATTAAACGCAATTCCCGGTTTATCCAAAACTCCGATCGCCGAGATACGCGCTGTATTTTTGTCTGCCGCAACCCCGGTAACTAACAGTTTCTCCATGTCTGCTCCTTCCTTGACTACAGTCCCTTCCGTATAATTCAAGCTGGACCTTACCACCAATTCTACATTATATTTTTTCGCCATCTCCACAGAACGGTTATGGAGCACTTTAGCTCCAAGACTTGCAAGCTCCAGCATCTCATCATATGTGACTTCGTCAAGCTTCCTCGCATTCTTCACAACCCTTGGATCCGCAGTATACACACCATCCACATCTGTATATATCTCACACCTGTCAGCATGGAGTGCTGCCGCCAGCGCCACAGCCGTAGTGTCCGAACCGCCCCGTCCTAATGTAGTGATATCGTCATATTTATTCACGCCCTGAAAGCCTGTGACAATTACAATCTTTCTTGAATCAAGCTCATGGAGTATACGCTCCGTCTCCACCCGCTTAAATCTGGCATTCCCATATCTTGACGTAGAGTGCATCATCACCTGGAACGCATTGAGCGAAACTGCCGGTACATCCAGCGCCTGCATCGCCATAGCCATCAAAGCCGCCGACACTTGCTCTCCTGTGGTAAGGAGCATATCCATCTCTCTTTTTTTTGCTTTCGGATTAATATCCTCTGCCAATGCAATCAATTCATCCGTCGTATCTCCCATAGCAGATAAGACAACAACTACATCTTTTCCGGTCTTATATTCCTCAATGCAGCGTCTTGCCACATTAAAAATACGTTCCTTATTAGCAACAGAACTTCCTCCGAATTTTTTTACAATCAACATATTTCCTCCTGCAGCAGATGTCCCATTAACTTATATCCATCGTTCCATACATTACCAGTACCTGCCGCTGACTTTTCATTATATACTGCCGGCCCTTTCTCCTCAAATGTGCTGTCATACAAAAGATAAGGAACAGCTTCTCCCGTATGTGTCCGAACCTCGATCGGCGTAGGATGATCTGGCAAAAGAAGAAGACGATATTCTTCTCCTGCCTCTTCCAGACCGCAAATTACTGTCTTTAACACTTTCTCATCGATATTTTCAATGGCCGCGATCTTATCTTCCATATTTCCCTGATGTCCCATCTCATCCGGTGCTTCCACATGAATATATGCAAAATCATAACCTTCATGCGCCAGTGCCCGAACCGCTGCTTTCGCTTTGCCTCTATAATTCGTGTGAAGCCCTCCATTTGCTCCCTCCACCGCAATAGAGTCCATGCCTGCCCCGACAGCTATTCCTTTGAGCAGATCGACGGCTGAGATCATAACACCATTTTTCCCGGTTCTTTTCTCAAAAGAGTCCAGTGAAGGCTTTTTCCCTGCTCCCCAAAACCATGCCGAGTTTGCCGGGCGGAGCCCCCTCCTTATCCTGTCCTCATTCACCGGATGATTTTTTAGGATATTGTAGCTTTCTTTCATCATTCTAAGAAGCGTGGCATCTTTCGGAAGATATTCGCCGATCTTCCTTGTCAGTATATCATGCGGCGGTACAAGCTCTAATACAGACCCCTTCTCCTGGATCAAAAGATGCCGATAGCTGGTTCCTGCATAAAAACGATAACCCTTCTCTTCAAGTCCCTCTTTCAGCGCTTCGATCAGCACAGCCGCCTCTTCCGTGGTAATCTCATCCGAACTGTGATCAAGAATTGTCCTCTCCTCATAATCACAGTCTTCTTCTGACAGCGTCACAAGATTGCATCGAAAAGAAACATCCGAATCCTTCATATCTGCTCCGATACTGAGCGCCTCCAACGGGGACCTGCCTGTATAATAAACTTTCGGATCATACCCCATAACGGCCAGATTTGCCGTATCACTTCCGGGTGCCATCCCCTCAGGAACCATAGACACCAATCCGACTTCCGATATCGGCGCCAGACGGTCCATCTCCGGGACATATGCTGCCTCCAATGTAGTTTTTCCTCCCAGTTCCTTTAAAGGCCTCCCTGCCATCCCGTCACTTAAAACTACAATATACTTCATCTTTCTTCTCCTTACCTGCTATCCTTCTATACGAATCATATGCAGTATCTGATCTTTATATCGATTCGCTCTCGTATCATAGTCACCTTCCATCATGACAGGAGTTATAAATCCAAACTCATCCTCCAGCCCGTCAACTTGAATGATCTCTATATCTCCAAAAGAATACTTAAGGTTCGGAAGTTCTTTTTGGGCATCTCCCTTCATACGGATAAAGAATCTCCTTTTTGCATCTCCCTTGTCTTCCAAAGTAAGTTTTTCCTGTTTCCACATCGTCATAATATTCCTGTTCAGATGTTTCGCGGCATCCACCACATCAGCCACAACCGCACTGGCTGTCGGAAGCTTTCCTGCTCCGCTTCCATAGAACATCGCATCCCCCAATACATTCCCATGTACAAAGATTGCATTAAATACATCGTTCACATTATAAAGCGGATGCTCTGGATAAAGCATACAAGGCGCAACAATTGCATGAAGACGATCTCCAACTCTCTTGCTGGATGCCAGCAACTTAATGGTTGTCCCCATAGCTTTCGCATATTTCATATCTTCTACAGTGATCGCTGTAATTCCTTCACAGTAAATATCTTCAAAATCCACCTGCTGCCCTGAGATCAACGAGGAGAGAATAGCAATCTTACGGCACGCATCGTACCCCTCCACATCTGCTTCCGGATTGCGTTCCGCATAGCCGTTAGCCTGCGCCTCCTTGAGTACTGTATCATAATCTGCACCCTCATAGAACATCTTCGTCAGCATATAATTAGTAGTACCGTTGAGTATTCCTGTAATCTCCTCGATCTCATCTGCTGTCAGAGATGAATTCAACGGGCGGATAATAGGAATTCCGCCGCCTACGCTCGCTTCAAACAGAAAATTAATATTATGCTCCTTCGCAATAGAGAGAAGCTCCGCACCATGCTTTGCAACCAGCGCTTTATTGGAAGTCGCCACACTCTTTCCTGCTTGAAGGCATCTCTTTACAAAAGTATAAGCCGGCTCTATTCCTCCCATAACTTCAACAACAATCTGAATCTCATCATCATTGATAATTGTCTCAAAGTCATGGACGATCTTCTCCTGCACCGGATCATCTGGAAAATCTCTCAGATCAAGCACATATTTAATATTCAGCTCCTCGCCGATTCTCTGGTTGATCCGGGCTCCATTCGTATTCACAACCTCTACCACTCCGGAACCAACTGTTCCATAACCCATCACTGCTACATTTATCATAACTTTCCTCCCTCTGTCTGCTGTGTGCTTTCCTTCAGCCATGCATTGATAAACATATCAATATTCCCGTCCAGCACAGCAGTTACATTACTGTTTTCCTCATTTGTCCTATGATCCTTTACAAGAGTATAAGGCTGCATGACATAGGACCGTATCTGATTGCCGAAGCCGATTTCCTTCACTTCTCCACGGATGTCTGACACCTTCTCCGCCTGCTCCTGCTCCTTTAAAAGCTGAAGCTTTGCCTTTAACATCTGCATCGCTTTCTCTTTGTTATGATGTTGGGAGCGTTCATTCTGACATTGCACAACAATCCCGGTAGGAATGTGTGTGATACGTATTGCAGAAGACGTCTTGTTGACATGTTGTCCTCCTGCGCCGCTGGCCCGGTAAGTGTCAATCTTCAGATCATCTTCATCAATCTCTATGTCAATCTCCGTTTCGATATCAGGTACTACATCACAGGATGCAAAAGATGTCTGCCGTTTTCCTGCTGCATTAAACGGAGAGATTCTCACCAGTCTGTGAACACCCTTTTCAGATTTCAGATATCCATATGCATTCTCACCATTTACCTCAAAAGTAACTGTTTTAATACCGGTAATATCCCCGTCCAGATAATCCAGAACGGTGATAGAAAAGCCTTTCCGCTCCGCCCAGCGGCTGTACATGCGGTATAACATGCCTGCCCAGTCACAGGACTCTGTTCCTCCCGCTCCTGCATGGAGGGTCATAACCGCGTTACATGAATCATATTCTCCCGCGAGGAGCGTTTGGATTCTCAGCTCTTCATAACTCAATTCAAAGCTGCTGATCTCATCCTCGATTTCCTTTACAACAGATGCATCCTCTTCTTCATATCCCATCTCAATCAAAAGAAGAATATCTTCATAGCTTGTGTACATCGAATGGATTTTCTTAACCAGCTCCTGCAGATCTTTGAGCTCCTTCATAATTTTCTGGGATTCTTCAGGATTATCCCAGAAGCCTGGTTCCTCTACCTTTCGACCAAGCTCTTCAATTCTGTTCTCCTTGCCGGCCGTGTCAAAGTGAATCCCTCATTTCGGCAAGAGGTTCTTCATAAGCATTCATCAATGTTTTAAACTGATCTAACTCAACCACTCTATCACCTCTTTCAGATTATTATCTATTATATGCTCTACTTGCGCCCGCAGCACTGCTTATATTTCTTACCGCTTCCGCATGGACATGGATCATTCGGATATACCTTTTTATCTGCGCGTTTTTTCGGAGCACGGGTTGCGCTCTCGTCTTTATTCGTACCTGTTACTTTTGCCACCTGCTCTCTCTCTACCTTCTGCTCAATCTTTACATGGAAAAGTGTGCGCACAGTATCCTCTGTAATCGCATTCGTCATCTCACCGAACATATCATAGCCCAGCATCTTGTATTCTACCTTCGGGTCTCTCTGCCCATATGCCTGAAGTCCGATGCCCTGTCTGAGCTGATCCATATCATCAATATGATCCATCCACTTTGCATCAATTACTTTCAGAAGGACAACCCGTTCAATCTCGCGCAGATGTTCTGCCTCCGGAAATTCCGCCTCTTTCGCTTCATATGCCTTCGCTGAACGTTCCTTGAGCATATGCTTAAGCTTTTTCTGACTCAGCCCTTTGATATCTTCCTCTGTAAGAGGCTCCATGGGAATCGTAGCCCGTATCGCCCTTCCAAGCTCTTTTAAGTTCCAATCCTCATAATCCTGATCTGCCGGAATCATCCTGTCTACCGTATTCTCAAGATAATCATTGATCATATGGAAGATAGAATCCCGCATATTCTCACCGTCAAGAACTCTTCTTCTCTCCTCATAGATGATCTCTCTCTGTTCGTTCATAACCTGATCGTATTCTAACAAGTTCTTACGGATTCCAAAGTTGTTGCTCTCAATCTTTTCCTGTGCCTTCTCAATCGCGCTGGAAAGCATCTTATGCTCAATCTGCTCTCCTTCTTCTACACCGAGCGCGGTGAAGACATTCATCAGTCTCTCCGAACCGAACAGGCGCATAAGATCATCTTCAAGAGAGATATAAAATCTGGATTCCCCTGGATCTCCCTGCCGCCCGGAACGCCCTCTGAGCTGGTTGTCGATTCGTCTGGATTCATGGCGCTCCGTGCCGATAATCTTAAGGCCGCCTGCCTGTCTTGCCTCATCATCCAACTTAATATCCGTACCACGTCCTGCCATGTTCGTAGCAATTGTAACCGCATCGTGCACACCTGCCTGCGCCACAATCTCCGCCTCCATCTCATGGTACTTGGCATTCAACACATTATGCTTAATCCCGCGGCGCTTTAACATACCACTCAAAAGCTCCGATGTCTCGATGGTGATCGTACCGACTAAGACCGGCTGATGCTTCTCATGCGCTGCCTCTATCTCATCGCATACCGCCCTGAATTTTTCCTTCTGCGTCTTATATACCGCATCGTTCAAATCTTCACGGATAACCGGGACATTCGTGGGAATCTCCACAACATCCATACCGTAAATCTCCCGGAACTCCTTTTCCTCCGTGAGCGCCGTACCTGTCATACCTGCCTTTTTCTCAAATTTATTGAACAGGTTCTGGAAAGTGATCGTCGCAAGAGTCTTACTCTCCCGTTTTACCTTTACATGCTCTTTCGCCTCAATTGCCTGATGAAGGCCGTCGGAATAACGGCGTCCCGGCATGATACGCCCGGTAAACTCATCAACGATAAGCACCTCGTCATCTTTCACCACATAGTCCTGATCTTTAAACATCAGGTTATGCGCACGAAGCGCTAGAATAATATTGTGCTGTATCTCAAGATTGTCCGCATCCGCAAGATTATCCAAATGGAAAAACTTCTCAACCTTGCGCACGCCATCCTCGGTGAGATTGATATTCTTTTCTTTCTCGTTTACGATAAAATCTCCCGTTTCTTCGATATCCTCTCCCATAATGGCATTCATCTTGGAAAATTCCCCGCTTGCCTCACCGCGTTCAAGCTGGCGTGCAAGTATATCACACGCTTCGTAAAGCTTCGTAGATTTTCCGCTTTGTCCGGATATGATAAGCGGTGTTCTTGCCTCGTCGATCAGCACAGAGTCCACCTCATCGATAATTGCATACTTAAGCCCTCTCTGGACAAGCTGCTCTTTATAAATAACCATATTATCTCTCAGATAGTCAAAGCCCAGCTCATTATTCGTGACATAAGTAATGTCACAGTTATACTGCTCCCGCCGCTCATCGTTATCCATACTGTTAAGCACACATCCGACTGTAAGGCCAAGGAACTCATGCACCTGTCCCATCCACTCTGCGTCACGCTTCGCCAGATAATCATTGACAGTGACAATGTTGACACCGTCCCCGGTCAGTGCGTTCAAATATGCCGGCAATGTAGACACAAGAGTTTTTCCTTCACCGGTCTTCATCTCTGCAATACGTCCCTGATGGAGAATAATCCCGCCAATCAACTGTACACGGTAATGCTTCATACCAAGTGTGCGGACAGCCGCCTCTCTCACAACAGCATATGCCTCCGGCAATATATCATCCAATGTCTCACCCTGCGCAAGTCTCTCTTTAAATTCCTTTGTCTTACTCTTAAGATCTGCATCCGAAAGATTGTGCATCTGAGGCTCTAACGCCTCAATGGCATCCACAATCGGATAAATACGCTTCAGCTCATTCTCACTATGTGTTCCGAATATTTTCTGTAATAAACCCATATCGAAAAAACTCCTTGTCCGTAAAATTTGCTAACCTACATTCTAACACTATACCCACAGCAATTCAACCAATTTACAAAGTGTTCACATAAATGTTACTATTCATAGCATTTTACCACATCAAAGGGAAGTTTTCCACCAAAAATATCAAGAGCACTTCCTATGGTAAAATCAATCTTTCTTCCTGTTATCATTCCAAACCTTTCCAAATCCTCAAGACTCCCGATTCCTCCGGCATAGGTGATCGGAATCCCCTCATAACTGCCAAGAAGCTCCGCCAGGCCCTCATCCACACCGCAAGAACGCCCTTCCACATCCACTCCATGGACAAGGAACTCGTCACAATACGCCGCAATATCCTCAAGGATCCTCACAGAAAGTTTCTCATCCGTAAACTTTTGCCAGCGATCTGTCACAATATGATATGCTCCCTCTCTTTTCCTACAGCTTAAATCAACAACAATATGTTCTTTTCCTACAGCCTTTTGCAAAAGCTCCAGATTCTCCCACCGAATCTGGCCGTCTTGAAACACATAGGAAGTTACAATAACATGGCTCGCCCCCGCGTCAAGAAAATATTCCGCATTATCCGCACGGATACCGCCCCCCGCCTGCAGTCCGCCAGGATAAGCACGGAGCGCTCTTTCCGCCTGCCGCCGTGTATCTTCATAATACTCTGACTGCGGAGGATTCAGCAATATCACATGTCCTCCCCAAAGTCCACTCTTCTTATACATCTCTGCGTAATAATCCGCACTATGTACAGACGAAAAATTTTCCCTCACCTGATTCCCGCTATCCTTAAGACTGCCTCCTACAATCTGCTTTACTTTTCCATTATGGATATCTATACATGGCCTGAATCTCATAAACGCATCCTCCAAAACCAAAATGATTGTCTTCGCAACTCGTCAGACCATACGAGTATATCATATTTTACCAGGAACTGCAAAAAAGACAAGGCAATATCAAAGTGATCCACCCTGTCTTTTTCCATGTTACCGATTTGCGTCGTTTACATCACGGTCATTATTGTTGTTGTCCATGCTGTCTTTCACATCGTCACCGATCTCATCCGCGCCGTCTTTTACATCATCGCCGATCTCATCCATAACTCCGTCGCCGCTTTTGTTATCATTTCCATTCGTTGCATCATTCGTGCCATTTGCATTGCCGGCACCGTCTGTATTCCCGGCATCATCCGCTGTTCCATTGGCCGTGCCATCCTGTGTCGCTCCATTGTCGTCTGCATTGTTATTGCTTCCACATGCTGTCATACCCATGATCGTTCCTACACAGAGAAGTGCAAGAAATACTCTCTTTAACTGCTTCATAGTTACTCTCCCTTTCATGTATATTTATCTATTTATCAAGTAATACTTGTTACCAGTAATATTTACAAAAATAAAAAATATATACTCTTCCATGATTGGGAGTTTTTTACAGTTACATCTTTTCCGCAATTTGTCCATCGCGATAAGACACAAGAAGTTCCTCTAAATCCTTAATCTGCTCTTTCAGATCTCTGCCGATATCTGTATCGCCCACCAGCTTGCGATCTGTCAGACGCTTCACAATGGCACTTTTCGCATGGATATCATTCTCCTTTTCAATCGCCGCCTCTGTAGATTCAAACGGATCATGAGCTGCGAGGATCATGCCATGAGAATTATATATCAGCGTATATCCCGCAATTCCCGTCTCTTTTTGATAAGCCCTCGAAAAGCCCCCGTCAATGACCAGAACTTTTCCGCCGCATTTTACCGGGCTTTCACCATTCTTTGTCTTAACCGGGACATGTCCGTTGATAATATGGGACTGCGACGGATCCAGACCAAATTCTCTCATAATATTATTTACAACATCCTCATCCTCCAGCAGCTCATAATATGGATTTTTCTTTTCTTTGTGCAGCTCTTTCTCAGCCAGGAAATACCGTTCAAAAGTCGCCATCTTGTCTTTGCCAAACAGCGGAGAGCTCTCGTTAAGCCAGATATACCACATCATATCCCTGCCCCTTTCGCGTTCCTTTTCATCCAACGCGTAAAAGCCTTTCCTCACATAACCTTCCAGCACTTCATATAATGCCCGGCCTTTATATATTTTTCCATACAGCTTTACTTTTTTAAAGCTGCCGTCTTCGTTAAGCGGCACACACCCATGATACAGAAGATTCCCATTATGTACTTTGTATAGGGCTCCTTTGTTCAAGAGAAAGCGCATATGCTTCTGAAGTCTGCTGCAATTGATAAAAGCCTTTTCCAGACGCTGCATGATATCCTCTTCTTCCGCCGTAAGCGCATACGGATCCGCCGGATCCACTGTGGGAAAATTCGTATCCTTGAGCTTATAGACTTTCCCCTCAATCTCTATGGTCCCCTGTTTAAAATCAATGTGATGGAGCAGATTCCTGTTCTCCATATGAAAATCCGGATTCGCCCGGATGATCTGTCCTTCTACCTTAAACTGTATCACTGACATTGCCTTATGCATCTTGATATCAAGAAGCATCTCTCTGTCCCCATAGTCCGGCTTCCCCTTTAGCTGGAAACATTCACAAGGGTCTTCTCTGTACGTATTCATAGAAAAAGAGGCAAGCGGAAGCAGATTGATCCCATACCCATCCTCTAAAATGTCAAGATTCCCATACCTGGCACAGATACGTATAACATTGGCGATACATCCTCTTTGTCCCACTGCTGCTCCCATCCACAGCACATCGTGATTGCCCCATTGGATATCAACCGAATGATGCTTTTTTAACATGTCCATAATTATATGGGGGCCCGGCCCTCTGTCATAGATATCTCCAACAATATGCAAATGATCCACCGTCAATCTCTGGACAAGCTCGCTGAGGGCGATAATAAACTCTTCCGCCCGGCTGATCTCAATAATCGTACTTATAATAGAATTATAATAAGATTCCTTATCCGAAACCTCTGCTTTCTCTGTGATCAATTCTTCGATCACATAAGCAAATTCCGGAGGCAGAGCTTTTCGCACTTTAGAGCGAGTATACTTACTGGCCGTGCATTTGCACACCTCGATCAAGCGATAGAGAGTAATCTTATACCAGTCCTCCATATTCTCTTCTGTCTTCTTGATCCGGGCCATCTTTTCCTTGGGATAATAAATCAATGTAGCCAATGTCTGTTTATCTTTATTCGTCAACGTATTGCCAAACACCTCATCAATCTTCCGGCGCACCGCACCGGAACCGTTTTTAAGCACATGAGAAAATGCTTCATATTCTCCATGAATATCCGTAAGAAAATGCTCCGTCCCCTTCGGAAGATTTAAGATAGACTGCAGATTGATGATCTCTGTGGACGCTCTGGCTATCGTCGGGTAAAGCTCCGACAGCCTTTCCAAATAACGTGCTTCTAAATCTCTCATAAGGTTTTTCCTCCCAATTTGTGTAGATTGTGGCTGCCCCTAAATTGGCGGTCTAGGCTGCGCCGGGGGCTCCGCTCCTGACATACATTTTAAAACCGGATGACATCGGACATGTCGTAGCGGCCGGCGGGTTTTCCTGCCAGGTATTTGGCTGCTTCTATGGCTCCTTTGCCAAATACGCTCCTGGAGTAGGCAGTATGCTTGAATTCAATCACTTCATCCACTCCTGCAAACAGCACTTCGTGCTCCCCTACAATGGTGCCGCCGCGCACTGCCGATATGCCGATTTCTTTTGTTTCGCGTTTCTTTCGTTCCCTGCTCCTGTCATAAGTGTATTCAAACGAGTTCCCCATCGCCTCATTGATTGAATCTGCCAGCGCGATTGCGGTTCCGCTCGGCGCATCCAACTTCTGGTTGTGATGTTTCTCCACTATCTCAATATCATATCCCGCAGGAGACAATACTTTAGCGGCATTCTTCAGAAGCTCCATAAGCAGATTGATTCCCATGGACATGTTTGCCGATTTAAGTACCGCCGTTTCTTTTGCACTTTCTTCTACTTTTTCAAGCTGGGCTTCTGACAGCCCTGTAGAACAGAGCACCACTGGGAGTTTATTAGCCGCACAATAGTCGAGCAATCCGTCTATTGCTCCTGCATTTGAAAAATCAATAACCACGTCAGCTTTTACATCACATGCTCCGATACTTTCAAATACCGGATAGTCATTGGCAACCTCTGTATAGCTGTCTACCCCTGCCACTATCTCAATAGCTGCATCCTCCTTGATCAGCCCGGTAATTACCCGTCCCATTCTTCCATTGCATCCATGCATGATCGCACGTACCATAATTGTATCCTCCTTTGTTTACGATTTCATTACATCATTCAATAAGCTGTTCTTTGGCAAAATAGAAGGATATCATTCAGCCCATGTTTACAGGCAATGATATCCTTCTCATACTTCACCTCTTTACACCAGCGGAACTCCAAAATCTTTCATCGCTTTTACAAGTGTCTTCTCATGCTCCGCCGTAATCTGCGTCAGCGGCATACGGAGCGAACCGCAATCCATCCCCATAAGTGTCACCGCACGCTTAACCGGAATCGGATTCACCTCGCAGAAAAGCTGTTCAATAAGAGGCAGCGCACGAATCTGCAATTCACGGCTCCCCGCAACATCACCCTGAAAGAACTTTTCACATATATCATGCGTCTCTTTCGGAGCTACATTCGACAATACAGATATCACACCTTTAGCCCCCAGAGAAAGAAGAGGTACGATCTGATCGTCATTGCCCGAATACAGATCTACATTGCCATCGGTAAGCTCCATAATCTTTGCTACCTGAGAAATATTTCCCGAAGCTTCCTTTACTCCTACAATATTGTCAACACTTTTTACAAGCTCTGCAACTGTGGCCGGCTCAATATTGCACCCGGTTCTGCTTGCAACACTGTACATGATGATCGGTGCCTTCGCCTCTCTTGCGACTGCTGTATAATGTGCGATCAAACCACTCTGTGTCGCTTTATTATAGTAAGGTGTCACAAGAAGAAGTCCGTCTGCACCATAATCCGCTGCTTCTCTGGACATCTCAATCGCTGTCCTGGTACAGTTCGAACCTGTCCCTGCAACGACCGGAAGCCTGCCTTTCACTCTGTCGATCGTAAATTTGACACATTCAAGATGCTCTTCTTCCGTCAAAGTTGCAGATTCCCCTGTAGTTCCGCAGATAATGATACTGTCTGTACCATGATTGCAGTGATAATCAATCAGCTCATCCAGTCTATCATAATTAATACTTTCATCCTTATTAAATGGTGTGACAATAGCCACCCCGGCTCCTGTAAAAATCGCCATCATGCTCCTCCTGATTTTATATAGGTAAATTCATATCTAACATACAGAAATTCTATCATCATTCAAACATGATGTCAATGAAGTCATCCAAGTTTATTTAAGCTTTATAAAGCTTATTCGTCGAGACATTCCAGCTTACTGACAGACACTTCGTAAGCCGTACGTTTCTCAGTCTCCGTCTCAGAAAGTTTCTTTACATATTCCCTGCTCTGGATACGCCCCAAGACCTGCACGTGCTCTCCCACTTCAAAAGCAGAAGCAAATCTGGCATTCCTTCCCCAGCAGATACATGGGATATAATCTGACTTTCCGTAGGGGCGGTTCACCGCCAATAACAGGTCCGCAATCTCCCTCCCAAGAGGTGTCTTACGATAAATCGGCAGCTTGCATATGTATCCGTCCAGCAGAATATTATTTGTCTTGGCACCATCCAGTTCCTCCTCAATAAATGACACTTCTCTTGCGAATACAGATAATACCAGCCTGTTCTTTTGTTCATCGTGTCGGTTATAAGAACGGAACTGACCGCTTACCATCAGAAACTCCCCTCTGTAGTCCTGTTCCACATCGATCAGCCTTTCGGATATCATGACCGGAATCGTGTCCACAGAATTGCTGAGTCTCCTCACACTCACATCCACCATATAAAATCCCTCTCCAAACACTTCATGGCTGAATGCAAATGTTGAAACAATTTCCCCCATAATGGTTACCTGATTGTTTTCAATAATCTTATCTGACATAAATTTTCTCCCTTCTCCAATCGTATTTTTCCATCCCTATAATTTATGAACAAAAACGATAAATTAGAACTAATTTATCCAACAATCGCAGGACACGGTTCGACGGCATTTTTCGCCACTTTCAACACATATACAGGCATAAAAACAGCCGGCATATTCACAATCCGCTTTCTGTCAAAAGCTTTCTATGAAAATACCGGCATATTCGCTTGATCAATAATTCTTCATTGTAGAGTGTCCATAGTAACGCTCGCCGTTATGCTTATGTAATTTTGTCTTTTTACACCCTGGCACCGTACACTGGTAATATACGGTATCGCCATCCGAATGTCCATAATAATAACATCCATCATGTTTGTGCTTCTTTACCTTTTTACAGTCCGGTACTGTACACTGGCTATACGTGATACAGTTGTGGGAATGTCCGTAATAATATTTCCCGCTGTGTCTATGTCCCTTCGCCTTCTCACAGCCTGACACCTTGCACTGTCTGTATGTCCTTCTGCCAGAGTGACCATAATAATATTCCCCGTCATGTCTGTGTCCTTTTGTTTTTCTGCAACCCGACACTGTACACTGCCTGTACGTCACGCAGTTCCCGTGATGCCCGTCATATCTCCTTCTGCCATGCTGGTGCTCTCCCGCAGCATTACAGCCGGATACACTGCAAGATCCATAAGACCTTCCCGCACCATAACAGCCGCCCCCATGATGCCCGCCGTGCCCATGTCCATGTGCTGCAACAGTAATGGGGGTCTGCAATACAAGAAAAGCCGCTGCCAAAATCAAAATCGGTTTTTTAATGTTCATAAAATGCCTCCTCTTTCTGTCCCGTAAATCTTGTAGATTACTCTGCTCTTTCTTGCTTTTACGGTTATACTATCATATGCATCTGCCTTTTTCAAGATGTGTTCTGCTTTTAAAGTGCAACTGCCACTTGTAAATTTCGGAAAATGTGATAAACTATTGAGGTTGTAATATTGATTTGCATATAAATTAGAAGATAAAGGTGGAACCCATATGAAAACAAAACGCGAAGATATCCGTAACATTGCAATCATTGCCCATGTAGACCACGGCAAGACGACTCTCGTGGACGAGCTGTTAAAGCAGAGCGGCGTGTTCCGCGAGAACCAGGAGGTTGCCGAGCGCGTCATGGACTCCAACGATATCGAGAGGGAGCGCGGCATCACCATCCTCTCCAAAAACACCGCCGTCTACTATAAAGGAACAAAAATCAACATTGTAGACACGCCCGGCCACGCAGATTTCGGCGGCGAGGTAGAGCGCGTCCTTAAGATGGTGAACGGCGTCATCCTCGTGGTAGACGCTTTCGAAGGAGCCATGCCCCAGACAAAATTCGTCTTAAGAAAAGCATTGGAATTAAGCCTTCCGGTCATCGTCTGCATCAATAAGATCGACCGCCCGGAGGCAAGGCCGGACGAAGTCATAGACGAAGTATTAGAGCTCTTCATGGACTTAGACGCATCTGACGAGCAGTTAGACTGCCCCTTTGTGTACGCCTCCGCAAAGGCAGGGGTTGCCGTCCTTGACTTAACGGACGAGGAGCGCGACATGAAACCTCTCTTTGAGACAATCCTTGACTATATCCCGGCTCCGGAAGGCGACCCGGACGCCGACACCCAGGTCCTTATCAGTACCATCGACTACAACGAGTACGTCGGCCGCATCGGTGTGGGAAAGGTCGACAACGGCTCCATCAGAGTGGGGATGGACGCGGTTGTAGTAAATGAGCATGACCCGTCCCGCCAGGAAAAGGTACGCATCAGCAAGCTCTATGAATTTGACGGGCTGAACAAGGTAGAAGTAAAGGAGGCGGGCATCGGCTCCATCGTGGCAATCTCCGGCATCGCCGACATTTCCATCGGAGACACCATCTGCAGCCCGGAAAATCCCCATGCCATTCCTTTCCAGAAAATCTCCGAGCCGACCATCGCCATGCAGTTTATCGTCAACGACAGCCCCTTTGCCGGACAGGAAGGAAAATACGTCACCTCCCGCCATCTAAGAGACCGGCTGTTCCGTGAGCTTAACACGGACGTAAGCCTGCGGGTGGAAGAATCCGACAATACTGACAGCTTTAAAGTATCCGGCCGTGGAGAACTGCACCTTTCCGTCCTCATCGAGAACATGCGCCGGGAGGGCTATGAATTTGCAGTGAGCAAGGCAGAGGTGCTCTACAAAAAGGATGAGGGCGGCAAGCTTTTAGAGCCTATGGAGACGGCATATGTGGATGTGCCGGAAGAATTTACCGGAACCGTCATCGAAAAGCTGAGCCAGAGGAAAGGCGAGCTGCGTAACATGGGAACGGCAAGCGGCGGCTACACAAGGCTTGAATTTTCCATCCCTTCCCGCGGGCTCATCGGCTACCGGGGTGAATTCTTGACCGACACAAAGGGGAACGGCATCATGAACACCTCCTTCGACGGCTACGCCCCCTATAAGGGCGATATCCAGTACCGGAAACAGGGCTCCCTCATCGCCTTCGAGACCGGGGAAACAGTCACCTACGGCCTGTTCCAGGCTCAGGAGCGGGGCGTGCTCTTCCTTGGCGCCGGGGAAAAAGTATACTCCGGCATGGTCATCGGGGAAAATGCGAAGACGGACGACATCGAGGTAAATGTCTGCAAGACCAAGCACCTCACTAACACCCGCTCCTCCGGAGCCGACGATGCCCTGCGCCTGACCGCGCCGAAAATCTTAAGCCTCGAGGAGGCTCTGGACTTCATCGACACGGACGAGCTCTTAGAGGTGACTCCGAAGACACTTCGGATAAGAAAGAAAATCCTCGACCCGAAAATAAGAAAAAGGAGCAATAAATAATGGCATTTTTATGGTTTCTCAGCGAACACAGAACCCCGGCTCTTGACAGCGTCATGCAGTTCATTACCTATTTCGGGCAGGAAATCATTATCATCACGCTTATCTGTGCACTCTACTGGTGCGCGGACAAGCGCTTTGCTTATCTTTTAGGTTTTACCTATTTCACGGCAGGCTTATGCGTCCAGACATTGAAAATCACATTCCGCATCCCAAGGCCGTGGGTTTTAGACCCGGACTTCTCCGCTGTCGAAAGCGCCGTTCCCGCCGCCACCGGATACTCATTTCCAAGCGGTCACACCCAGGGGGCGACTGCCCTCTGCTTCCCCCTCGCGTTAAAGACAAAAAGGGGATGGCTTAGAATGTTAAGCGTCTTCCTCTTTCTGGCGGTAGGCTTTTCCAGAATGTACCTGGGATGCCACACTCCCAAAGATGTCTTTGTATCCATGGCTCTTACCATCGCGGTATCGCTTGTCATCTGGCGCTCCCAGGAGTTTCTCCTTAACAGCACACGGCATCTCAGACAGATTGCGGCAATCCTCGCCGCACTTTCCCTTTCTGTTGCCGCCTATGCGCTTGCCTTAAAGAGCGCCGGCGTCATAGAGACGCGCTACGCCCTTGACTGCTGCCGCGCCGCCGGAGCAGGGCTTGGCTTTGCCGCGGGCTGGTATCTTGAGCGCACAAAGCTTAACTTTGATCCTCACTTGGGAAGCCTCCCCATCCAATTCATTAAACTTGCCATTGGCCTTTTGGCAGCTCTCATTATAAAAAAAGGATTTTCCATCTTCTTCGGAAGTTCCATCTTGGCAAAAATGGTCGAATACTTTATACTGGTATTGTGGGTGCTGGTAATATATCCATATCTTTTTACACGAACAGCATCCCTGAAAGCCACTGAATAAATTTCACAGGAACTATAAGGAGATCTGTATGAGATTATATGTAACTATCTTTATCAAACGTTTTGCCGTTATCCTTGAATTTTTTATCACAATCATGCTGGGCATCGGCATTCTGCTTTTGTGTCTGCGTATGGGACTTTCCCTTACCAACATCCCGAACCTGGATGTATGGCCGAACTACAATGACCTTTTGGACACATGCTTTAACCTGATCATCGGTGTGGAACTGATCCGTATGATGTACCAGCACACTCCTGACACAGTATTCGAAGTACTTCTTTTCGCCATAGCAAGACATATCATTATCGATAATTCTTCAATTTGGAGCAGTCTGGTAGGTGTATGTGCGATTGCCGTACTTTTTGCAACAAGGAAATATTTGTTCTGTGAATTTGACATTACCGATGAGTTCGTCTTTCGCGCCACGACAAAAGTCAACGCTGTCAATAAGATCATCCATGTCAGCCTTCCCCATGAGCCCGGAGAGACACTGCTGGACCTTATTACTGCAAAATTCGAAGAATTTGACACTGAAACCGGTGTAGGAGCCTGTGTATATATTGGAGACGTAGGTCTGCGCGTCGCAAAGATGCATGAGGGAAAAATTTCCAGAATTGAAGTAATACATGCTATACATTAGACGGAAAAAGTGATATACTAAATATATCAGAATCATCGACATTTTTATCACGAATTGTCAGATTATACGTTCTGAAATTCTATTAAAAAGGAGTTGGGGAGCATGACGTTTATCATTATTGGAAAAAACATCGATGTGACACCTGGCTTAAAAGAAGCCGTAGAACACAAATTAGGAAAACTTGAGAGGTACTTTACCCCGGACACGGAAATCCACGTAACCTTAAGCGTACAGAAAGAGCGCCAGAAAATTGAGGTAACCATCCCTGTTAAGGGGGATATTATCCGTTCCGAGCAGGTAAGCAGTGACATGTATGTTTCTATTGACCTTGTGGAAGAGGTCATCGAGCGGCAGCTTCGCAAATATAAGAACAAACTGATCGCAAGACACCAGGAGGGCGGTAATTTCAAACAGGAATTCTATGAGACAGATGATTTGATTCCGGATGAAGACGAAGTTAAGATCGTCCGTACAAAGAGGTTCGGCATCAAACCGATGTACCCGGAAGATGCCTGTGTACAGATGGATCTTTTAGGACATGATTTCTTCGTATTCTGCAATGCAGAGACCGACGAGGTAAATGTCGTATACCGCCGGAAGAACGGTTCTTTCGGACTTATCGAACCAGAATTCAGATAGTTTTTGATTATCTACAAAGGAGCGAATCAGGATGGCAAAATATTCTATGATTGTATCATGGTCTGAAAATGATAATTGTTATCTGGTTTCTGTTCCCGATCTTCCCGGATGTATGGCAGATGGTGAAACGCCGCAAAAAGCGGTAGAAAATGCACAGGTTATTATCGCTGAATGGATTGAAACAGCGCAAATGTTAGGCAGGAAAATTCCTGAACCTTCATTTTCTGCTATGCCGGTGTAATTAAAAAAGTCTCTGACCGCAAAAAGGATTGGTTTTCCAATCCTTTTTGTTTTATCTGTCGAAAAGTTGATTTATTTAATTTTGATTGTCACCGTTTTTTTCCCACTGCCATCTGTTGCCATTGCCGTAATTTTTACCTTTTCCTGCTTTTAACGCTTTTACTTTTCCGGAACTGCTGACCGTTGCATATTTCGTGTTACTGCTTGTCCATTTCAATTTTTTATTAGCTTTCTTTGTAGATGATACCTTTGCTTTCAATTTTAATGACTTTCCCGCTTTAACACTTTTCTTTCCCGAAATGGCTATCTTTTTTACGATTCCCTTCATTGACGTTATTTTATATCTGGCTTTACTCCACTTCCGTCTGCTGCTGTCGTTGTGATTGTGACAGACTTACCGCCAGATTTCTTATTCATGGTTACGATACCAGAATTATTCACTGTCCCTATTTTAGTATTGCTAGATTTCCATGTAATAGCTTTATTATCAGCATTAACTGGAAATATATCGGCTGTTAATGCTATTTTTTACCAGCAGCAATTTTTTTTGAAACACCAGATAAAGTTATTTTAGACACTCTAATCTTAGACTTTCTCTCACCTTCCCCCGGCTTATCAGATGGTATTTTTGACGAATTCTCAAGTTGTTTTTTACTTACCATAACCTAGCATTGCGCTGCAACTTCGCTTTCTCCTTCTGGTCTAACAATAATGTTTGCTATTCCTTCATCAATTGCGATAACACATCCTGTATCATCCACCTTTGCTACATCTTTATTGTCGGATGTCCATCTCAAAGGTATATCTGCTGCCTCTGCTGGTAAAAACTCAACTGACAATATACTGCTTTCACCTACATGTAAGGACAATTTCAAAAAAGCTTTATTAGCACAAACTAAGATAGCTCCATCCTTGATTTTATTTTTGAAATACGACCGCTCCTAGAGGTTCCGTATACAAGTTATTGTATGTTTTTTTAAATTTGCTATAACTTACAACTATGGCATCCCCCTCTTTAACACCAAACATATCATAACTTTCTGAAAAATAAACTTTTCCTCCTTTAATCGCATGTATAAAAACCACATGACCATAAGGCCTTCCACTTCCTGAACCATTTTTATAACTAACAACAACATTATATACTGTATTTTTTCCTGAATTTGATAGCTTGTCCAAGCTCTTTTTTCCACCGTATTTTCTTACTTTATATTTCCCCGTACTTTTTGTATATTTTTTATTACTTAATAATTTGTACCATTGATTTCCATTTACACCTTTTTCATATGCACTATTTTTTCCAGTATAAATTCCTCTTGCACGCAGCTCATAATAGACATATGCACCACAGTATCCATTAAACGAATTTTGATTAGCTATTTTTTTTGCTTTCTTGTCTGTATTAACTATCTGCTGTTCCAGCTTTGTTTTCTTTACTGCTATTGCTTTCTCATTTACCGTACACCCAATATCTTTACTGACTTTACTTCCCGCAGCGTCCCACGCCGTCACTCTGAAAATATATGCGCCTTTCCCGAGCTTATCAAACTTCATGGCTTTGTCCACTGTGCCTGTAAGCTTATAAGATGTCTTATTCGGTTTTACAGTCTTGGAATAATACGTCTTCTTATTGCTCTTTCCGATAATCTGCGCCGTAATCTTAGTAATCTTCTTATTACTGCTTACCGTTCCGGACACCCCGTTTTTCGAACCTTTTGTAATCTTCGTTTTACTGATCTTTGAACTGACAGCAAGCGTTGATTTTCTTACGGTAATCTTGCAAGTAGCTGTTTTCCCGCAGCATTTTGCCGTTATAGTAGCTGTTCCTGCTGCCTTTGCCGTCACCACACCTTTACTGTTAACAGTTGCAACTTTAGCGGCACTGGAAGTATAAGTAACTGGCATATCTACTGGCTTCTTATTCGCAGATAAAGTTACTGTCTTTCCTATATCTAAGGTTGCTGACGTCTTATTTAAAGTAATAGACGCTGCATAAGCACGGACAATCCATATCTGGCACGGATTATCCGGCTCATATTTCTTAACTTTTACACCTTTTCCGGTAGTAGTCCCTCTAACATCCAATACACATGTCGGATCATTGGCAGAGCGAATAATGTATCCATCTACAACGCCTGCTGCAGGCTCAAAATACCACCCCTGCGTGGAATGATTGGTGTTTGTCCAAAGACCGACATCTGTATCTGTTTTCGACTGTTCGCCTTCTACATTCAACCGCCATGAACCGGCGCATTTAGGTGTTACCGTATACCAGTTTCCCACCTTTGCCAGTGTATATAATTCTCCTGTAGAATGGTCTGCCGGAGATATGATCATGGGCATTACTCTCCCATTCTTATTGCTCGGAACCTTGAGGAGCATATAAGAACCTGTCTTCTGTTTGATTCCGTAATTTGCGATGGCATACATATTTGCCGTATTGAACTGTGCATATGCCGCCTGCGCTGTCAAAGCCTTTTCTGCTTCATTTCCTGCATCAACTTCTTTTCCCTCTGTTGTCGTTTCCTGTAACGGCTGTGTTTCCTTTGCCAGCGCCGCCATGTCCCACGTACCTACGATGAGACCGACAGATAATAGTATACTGATAATTCTCTTTTTCATTTCTCTTCTCCTTTTCTTACAAATATATGTTTTTTGATTTCGTCCCTTTAATTGTGAAGAATATCTTCTTATTTTCCTTTCACCTTTGCATTTTCAAAAAATCAATACTCTCCATTCACAAATTGCTCTCTTGTTATCTCTTTCGCATCTTTCGGGAAATCTTTCATCGGAGCACATTTTTCTCCTGTCACATATTCTGTGGAAGTGATAATCTCTTTTGTCTCCGCCTCTTCTTCCGTTTTTCCTTCTCCTGTTTCATAACCGTTGATTTTATCACTAAAACGGTAGAATTGATTCGCTGCCTTGTACTCCATTTCCAGCGGCTGCTCCCTGCACTCGCTTTTTATTAATTCATGCCCTTCTTTCGTAAGCCAGTAAATGAATGTAGCTTCGTATACTTTCTCTTGATTTTTTTCAATATTAGCTCCATTCTCTGCTATATAAGCATCTATTGCTTCCGATGCTCCTTCCACACGTTTAACATCGTCTTCCGTCCATCCATAGTCCTCCAGGATAGATTCTCTTGTTATCTCCCGAAAGAAATAATCCGAATTAAGCTTATACTGTTCATCAACTTTTATTTTGAGAGCATCGCTTTCTTCTCCTCCATTTATCACCTCACATCCCACAACTTCCCTTGCTTTTGTACTGTCAAATGGAAGCTCAACAACTTTTAGCTTTTCATACATCTGATTTTCATCCTTATCACAGATAACCTTACGAAATTCCTCATTTCCATTATCCATATATACTGTTGTATACTGGTATTCCTTGTCCCCTTCTTTTGTCCAGAACTCCGTCTGGTCGTTTGTGCTAAAATGATAAAGCTCTTTGATAATCTGCTTTTCATTATCTATTGTTTTCTCGAATTGTGTCTTGTCTTTTTGTTTCCCGTTTACATCAGTATCAATCGTTGTGCTATTCGTTCCCCACAATTTCTCCCGAGCAAGCTTTTCTGCCGCCTCTTTAAGCCAACCTTCTAATTCTTCCTGTTCCTTCTTCTTTTCATCCTCCTCAGTATTGCCGTCTTCCCCGGCATCACTCTCTTCACTCTGTCCTGCCGTCTCTTCCGTTGCATTGCCCTCTTCCGTCTTTTCTCCTGAACCTCCGCATCCTTGCAGCATCGCTGCTGACAACCCTGCTACCAGTATCCATGTCAACATTCTTTTTTTCATAACTTTTTCCTTTCTTTTTCGCTTTCTTATGTTACTTTACTTTCACCTTTTTTGCCTTTGACCAAGAAGAATAACACTTTCCTCCCGATGCATTCTGATATGTCCGAACTCTGATATAATATGTCTTTTTTGATTTCAGTCCCTTGATTGTGAGTGATGTCTTTTTGCTTCCCTTTACGGTCTTTGTCTTTACTCCGCTTTTGAAGTTCTTCTTTGCCGAATACTGTATCTGATAGCCCTTTGTATATTTCGTCTGCTTTTTCCATTTTATAGCCGCTTTCTTCTTACCTGGCTTTACACTGGAAAGCTTCGTTCCCTTTGGATTAATATTAAATGTCTTCGTAACTGTTCCGCTATAATTGCCCTTGAAGGCGATTGTAGCTTTGTAGTGCCCTACATTTTTGCAGCCGGGAGAATACGATACTGTATAATTCGATGGTGCAATTGTCTTTCCGTCACTTCCTGTTACAGTTACAGCCGGGTTCTGTGCTTTTCCATTATAAATAAACTCTGATGCAGATAACACAATATTCTTTGGATAGTAAATTGTTGTCTTATCACTAACATCACCGCATATACTACATTTTTTTGTAATGCTTCCATCACTTGCCAAAGATGCTTTGCTTATAACATTTTTATAAGAATGTGTATGCTTCTTGACCATTTTAACAGGCAAGCTGACATATCCCCCAAACTTAAACTCATCCTCCTCAGAATTATAAACATTTACATCCAAAGAGTAGCTATGACCAGGATCGGATTCCGTTTCACCATCCCCCATCCAGCTTTCTGATACCATAATCGTACACGAATATATCCCTGTCTCATAAGGCTCTAGTCTGCCTATGATTGTCCAGATGTCCGTCTCTTCCTCACCATCCGGGTAAGGATATGTAACACCCTCAAATCTTCCTTGCGCAATAGGGACAGAAGATGCTGCAGGGCCATTTTCGGGCTCATAAGAACTTATTAGATAAATTGATACACAGAAATTTTCCAATACTCTGTCACTTGGATTTGTAATCGAAAGAGAAAAGGATTGCTTTACTCCATATTCTATCCGATTTACATCAAACTTCGGCGTGATTGTAACCCCTAATTCCATCGGCTTTCCCACTTCTGAAACTTTAATCAGGAAGTAATCTGACTCAGCAATTGTTCCCTCCCCTATCCTTCTCAATCTCACCATATCATTGATCGTTTCACCCCAAGTCCCTCTCGGGACTTCATACATAATTTCAATATCCAGACTTTCGTCCGGTTCCAATATTCCGGTCAGTCCCTCTTTATCACTATATGATTCTTCAAATGATAAATAGCATTCTTCCAAATCAAATGACACAATCCCATTATTAGCAACCCTAACCGTTATTGGGTATTGTTTGTCAGTGTCTACTTCCGTCGTAGGTATTCCCAGCACTTCAAGTGAGATTGTCTCGTCTATTGCCAATGGAACTATATCCTTTTTCACTATCTCATCTGTTATTTCTTCCTGCGTCTCCTGTGCCCATGTTGTCATATCCCACATACCTATGAGAATACCTAGAACTAACAGTAAACTAATTATTTTCTTTTTCATCCCTCTTCTCCTTTTCATGTTTTTACTTGGTTGCATATAATAATAGTTACTTTCACTTTTCTCACCTTCGACCATGTAGAATAGCAATTCTCCATCTCCCTCTATTACCATGTGGCCTTGATTGTTAATTCTCCAAGTCAAATCCCCTGTTATTCCAGAATGTTCTCCCTCTGTTCCTTGTACTGTATTTCTTGTTTTTCTGACACTTCAATCTCCTCTGTGTTCTTTAGCAAAACATCCTGAGCCAATACCAGCAAATCCCGCGTTCCTGCAATGAGACTTACTGCCAACATAATACTAATAATCTTTCTCTTCATATCCTCTTCCCTTTCTGTTCAATTTACCTCTTCACGAACATCCTATATATTTACTTCCCATTATACCCCCCCCCCCCCCCCTACTTTTTTGTCAATCTCCGACACACTCTATTGTCAAAAAAACTAAAAAGCAGGATATCTTTTTCGATACCCTGCTCTTCATCTATATAATATTTCTTTTTACAACACCCCAAACAATCTCTCCGCTGAATCATCCATCATCCTGCTGCTTACATTCCCTGCGTTCGCAAGCATTGCCTCCACTTTATTCGCCAAAGTCACATCGATGAAATGACCCACGTCGATCCCTCTAAGCTCAAAAAACAAAAGCGGATTTTCATCAAGGCGCGCTCCTACACCGTAAAGGGCGGCCGCCACATGCTTACACATGAGCGCCCAATCGGGGCAGCTACAGCTAAAGCTAATTTCCCTCGGGGCAGGAAAAAGTCCGTCTTTCCCCTGGAATAACTCGCTCATCTGCTCCGGAAAATCTCCGGTCAAAAGTTTTTCCAGGTTGTCAAGCTTTCTCCCGCATCTTTTTATGATCGCCTGACACTTTTCCTCCGACAATGGACTGATCCTTATCTCAACCTTATAAGGCGTCTTGCGCGTTCCCTGCACCCTTGCCAGTATCTTCCCTTTCTTTATCTTAAGGTCTACAACAGAACCAGTACGGACATAACGCTTTCCCCGGCCCAGCCTGCTTTCATAGTCCGCATATCTTTCCAAATTTTCACACCATGCATTGCCCCACCAGTTATTTGTTATCGACCTTCCCTTTATAACAACTGGCTCTAAGACCTTTCCCTTTTCTCTTTCCTTTTTCTTTGTCGCTTCTGATTTCTTCCGCAGCTCTGACACATCCGGCTGGCTATACTGCGGGAAATCACTCCAATAATTTCTGCTCATGACGGCTTTCTCCTTTCACTTACGTACACCTAAAGCACTATCCCAGACGCAAAAGATTCATCAAAGCTTGATTATCTAGCTCTGTAATCCATTTTTCTCCGCCGGAGCCGATGACATTTTCCGCCAGCTCCTTCTTGGATTCGATAATCGTGTCTATCTTTTCTTCAATCGTCTTCTGGCAGACCAGCTTATGCACCATAACATTTTTCGTCTGACCGATACGGAACGCACGGTCTGTAGCCTGATTTTCCACTGCCGGATTCCACCAGCGGTCAAAATGGATAACATGGTTTGCTTTCGTAAGGTTAAGCCCCGTTCCTCCTGCTTTCACAGACAGCACAATAAAGGGAACATACATATCCCCTTGAAATGCCTCCACAATCTTTGACCTTTTGCTGACCGGTGTCCCGCCATGCAGCACGTAACCGTCAGCGTGAAAGATTTCTTTTAAAAACTGTGCCAGATGTTCCGTAATCTCCCGGAATTGAGTGAATACCAGTACCCGTTCCCGTTTTTCGTAGATTGTCTCGCAGATGCTTTTAAGTAAAGCAAATTTTCCGCTGTCGTCCCCCGAAAATGTCTCCTGTCCCAGATATTGGTCAGGATGATTACAGATCTGTTTAAGCTTGATGATTGTAGCCAACACCACGCCGCGCCGCTCGATTCCTTCAGAATTCAGGATTCTCTCCTCCATCTCCTCTACCGTCTTCCGGTACAGCACAACCTGTTTTTTGGAAAGAGCAGCGTAATCAATAGTCTCAAGCTTCTCCGGCAAATCCGCAATAATACTTTTATCTGTCTTGACACGCCGCAGCATGAAAGGCGCTACCATGGATTTTAACTGGGCATATTTTTCCGGATGTTCTCTGAGCCGTTTCGTAAACTGCCCGAACTCTGCCGACGTCCCCATAAGCCCTTTATTCAGAAAATCAAACAAAGACCAGAGATTTGTCAAATCATTTTCAATCGGCGTACCCGTCATGGCAATCCGCATTCTTCCGGAAAGTTTTTTAATCTCCTTTGTCTGTTTTGTCGCCGGATTCTTGATCGCCTGCGCCTCGTCCAGTATAATACATGTCCAGTTGATCTCTTTAAGCTCTTTAATTCTCGGTATCATACCATAAGTCGTAATGTTTAAAAATGCAGATTCTTCTGACGCCATTTTCCCTAAGACCGGCCCGCTTCTGCCGTGAAGTATCAGCAAATCTAACTTTGGTGCAAATTTTTCTGCCTCTCTCTGCCAGTTTCCAAGCAAAGATGCTGGGACAACGAGGAGAACGCGCGACCCTTTCTCCCGCTTTCTGAGCTTTTCAAGGTAAGTCAGCACCTGCAAAGTCTTTCCAAGACCCATATCATCAGCAAGACATGCGCCAAATCCCAGTTTGTCCATATAGTTAAGCCACGCATACCCATTTTTCTGATAAGGACGAAGATTGGCGTGAATCGTGCTGGGAACCGCTGCTTTCCGTATCTTCTCCGGACGCCGCAAGTCCCGCAAGAGTTCAGATAACCATTTCCCATTGCTTACCATCGCCCCCACATCTACAGGCTCCGTTCCCATCTCCATCCGGAGCGCTTCCATCAGTGTTATCTCTCCGCTCTTTTCATCCATCTCTTCCAGAAGTTTTCTAAGTCTTTCATGATCCACTTCCACCCATTTGCCCTTTAAGAAAGCAAGACCCTCTGTCTGCGCCAGGAGCTTGCGGATATCTTTCGGTGTCAGCTCCACACCATCCACCTCAAGCTTCGGCTTCATGGATATCAGGGCATCAAATCCCAACATAGTAGGTCTCTCATCTCCAAGACTTACAGACATAGAAACCGCAGCCGCCCTTTTTCTCCACCAATTAGGAATCCGGCATAGAATCCCTGTGTTCTCAATCTCTTCTATCTGCTTTAAAAATGTATAAGCTTCCTCTGATGTTAATTTCAACGGATGGAACAACTCCCCGCTCTCCATAAACCCGCTAATCAGCTCTGACACCTCCGCCGCACGGTTCAGACAAGCCAGAAGAGCCAGGAGCTTTTCTCTCTCATTCTTATATTCTGTCAGAGCATACTTTAACGGCACGTGCCTTACCTTTCCTTCCTCACCCTTGGTAGCGTAAGTTGCCAAAAAGGCAAAAGGAAACTCTGCATCTTTATTTTCTACCAAATGGAAAAAAACTCGTTCCGGCACATGAAGCTTCTGATTTTTCTCCGTAAGATACATCTCAACCGTACCATCATAACCGGCAATCTCCTCCGCGAAAATATCATTAAGCTTTGAAAATACGTTTCTAATCCATCCCTTTGTCACATATTCCGCGCCAATCACAAAGGGAACTGCTGCCAAAAGCTCCTCGACCGCTTCATCGCTTAAAGATACTTCGGCATTCTCCCGCACAAGCTCAAGCTCCGGCAAATCAGTAAGCCGTGTAAAAAAGGTGGCTGCTACTTGATATAAAAAGCCTGCGGAAGCAGTCGTATCCTCTGGTTTACCCTCCAGTCCGAACTGGTAAAGTAATCGGTATGCTGTTTCTCCTGTCCACTTTTTAGTTTCTTCCTCTTTCTGTAATATATCCGGCTGAAAACCTTCCGGCGTGAAGAGGAAACTTAAATGCATCCTTTGATTACCTATTACTGCCATTTTTTATCCTTTCTGTCTCCGCACAGCTCATTATAACGCCGCTTCGTTTTTACTTCCCGAAAACCTCTGCCGCCGCCTTCATATTTTCCATAATGGAAACCTCAAACGGACATCTCGTCTCACAGGCTCCGCACTGGATGCACTCGCCTGCATGATGTGAAAGCACCTCATAATGCTCCCTCACCGTCTCCGGAACCCCGCCCTGCGCCTTCGCCAGATTCAGAAACTTCGTGACCGACGCAACATCAATCTTCTTCGGACACGGCGCACAGTGGCTGCAGTACATGCAATGCCCCTTCCAGCTAATATTCGGAAACGCCGCAAAAGCAGGCGCATAATCCTTCTCCTCGTCAGACGCCTCCTCATAGGAAATGCTGCTCTCAAGCTCCTCTGCCGTGCGCGCTCCGGAAAGAACCGTCGCCACTGCCGGTCGGGTCAGGGCATAATGGAGGCACTGGTTTGCCGTCAGCGCTTTCCCCGCCGGAGACATTGCCGCGTCCAGAAGGTCTCCGCCGCCGAACGCTTTCATAACCGTAATCCCAACGCCCAGCCGCTGGCAAGTCTCATATAGCCTCTGACGCTCCGGATCCATGTTCACCAGGCGAGCCGCATAATTCTCATCCCGCCACAAATCCTCCACATCCTCACTGGCAGGCTGAAGGTCGTAACACGGGTTCACGCTGAACATCAGCACTTCTATGTATCCGCTTTCCACCGCCGCAAGGGCAACCCGCGGATTGTGGCTGCTTAGCCCGATATGCCGGATTTTCCCTGAACTTTTAAGCTCCTTCACATAGGAAAGAACCGGGCCCTTTGCAATCGTCTTCCAATCCTCCATAGAATCCACATAATGAATCATCCCAACATCAATATAATCCGTCTTCAAAAAAGACAGGCTGTCCTCAAAAGCCTCCCTCACCTCTCCGATTTCCCGTGAGCGCTTGTACTGCCCGTCCTTCCAGACAGAGCAGATATGAGACTGGATGATGAACTTCTCCCTCCTGCCCTCAAGCGCCTCCCCGACACTTTTCCGCACTTCCGGGTCGGAAGTGTAGAGGTCAAAATAATTGACGCCCGTTTCCTCCGCAATGTCGAGGAAACGCCTGGCATTCCTGTAATCGTCTCCGGCAAAGCCCTCGCAGCCCATGCCGATTTCACTTACCCTAAGTCCGGTGTTGCCTAAATCACGATAATTCATGTCAGAACTCCTCCTTTATAATAATTTTTCGTTTTCTTTTCCCAGCGTCATTCGTCTGATTCGACCACTGCGTTGCGGCATAGAGCATTTTAAGTATTGTAGTTTTTCCCACACCGTTTTCACCGATCAATATATTTATGCTATCGCAGAACTGAAGGCTGAATGCGTCATTAAACATGTCTCTTTCGTTTACATTACAAGTATTGAAATCTTCATTATTTTTACGCCATTGACGCTGAAACGCCATGACATTCAGAACTTTTATTGATTTAATCGCCATTCATTTTCACCTCTGTTCAATATTTCATCTATGTATCCAAGGCCACATACTCCTGTAACTGCGGATACTCCGCCGCATGTTCACGCACATAACATCTTTTAAATGCCGCAAATGCAGACTCCCTTCTTAGCAGACTGTAAGCCGTCCGCACCGCCACCTTTGATTCCGGATTCTTATGTATCTTTTCAAGCTGTTTATATAAAAGATTCATCTCTCTTTGCAATAGCTTTAGCCTTTCATCGCTTGTGTAAGTTCTCATACCTGTATTTTTCAAAGAAAATGTTTCTACGACAAGCAAAGCTGTCCTCTCTTGCAAGTCATCCTCTTTATTTTTGACTTCTACAACCACATTGTCATTCCGCAATTTAAAATTCAAGCATTCTTCCGGGTCTTGCTTGCAACAGTCTATAATCCCCTCATCATACTTACCATTATTTTTAACCCCATTGCAATGACTGCATGACCAGAAGAGATTTTCCCAATCATATTTTCTCTCCGGATACTTCCCGTTTTTATGCGGCAGTAGATGCTCTACATTGGGATCCTGCAATTCCTTCATCTCGCAAATGTAGCATTTATTGTGGAAATCATCTTTTAACCGCTTAATCACATCCGGCTTATCGTATCTTCCTGCCGACTTCTTTGCCTCTTCTGCCAATGATTCAGGAGCCGGAAAGGAACGTTCCACTTTAACCATCTATGTCCTCCCGATTCATAAAATCCAACTTTAATCTCTGGTACTCTGTCGCTATCCCGATGGCAAGATAATCCGGTATCTCATCCAGATATAGCTCCAACTCAGCGATTTCCCCTATCTCATCATCAGAAAGTCTCTCCTTTTTCACAAGGGTTCTATATTGTTCAAACTTCTCCTTTAACATATTTGACAGCTTATCTGCGCCAAAATATCCCTCTACAATACCGTCATACGGCACATCATCCAGACCATCTTCTACCAGCAGTCTGTTCTCAAGGTCATAGATCACAACATCCTGCAAGCTATTCAGTATAAAAGGCGAATGTGTTGTTACTATAAATTGGATATTCGGAAATATCGTCGTCAAAAGCGGCATAATATTTTTCTGCAGTTCCAGATGAAGATGCGTCTCAATCTCATCAATCAACACAATTCCCGGCAATTTAAAGTCAAATGAACGCTTTGTCTGATTCTGCATACGCATGATAATATCCAGCACAATATCCAGCACTGCCTGATACCCACTGGACAGCGTGTTAAAATCAAACGGCTCCTTCCCCTCCTGAATGATATGAAATTCAAATGTATCTTCATCAAATTCCAGATGTACAGATTCATCTGCAAATATCCGTTTCAGAAGTCCTTCAAGCTGTTCAAACCACAGCCTGATTTCGTCCGCTTTTTCTGTCTTATTATTATTTCTCGCCAACGCCTCTGTCATCTTCAAGTCCAGCAAATATTTCACAAATTCATCCCGCGGGAATTCTTTTAGTCCGTATCTGTCTTTTAACTGGACTTTTTCTACATGCCGGGGCTGTTCCGCTTTAAATATTCTGTCCGCCTGATAGTAGGCTAATATAAAGTGGTATTTTTCTTTCAGCGCGAAAATACTGCCTGTTTTGTGATTAAAGCTTACTTTTAACCCCCTTCTGCTGAATTTTAATTCTTCTTCACTCTCATAAACTTTTTTTTCTAGTTTTAATACTTCACTCTCTCTTTTTTTTCTCTTGACAGCAGCAGACCATCTATTTCTGTCATTCTCCAACCAGCTTTCTTTGTCTTCAAAATATTGATCTGTAAATACATTATTCAGATAACCTGATAATGCCTCCGCTATACTCGTCTTCCCACTCCCATTTTTTCCCGTCAGAATCAAATGCTTTATCCTATTCTCAGACAATGGAATACTGATATTCCTTAAATGCCTGACCTTCTCAATTGTCAGATTTGTTATAAATAGCTGCTCCATACCGACCTCCATAATATCATTTGCCTTATTAAAAATTTTAATTGAAATTACTTACGTCCTTCCCCAAACCTTACCTCACAATCCTTTCGGAAAAATGATATTCCATAACAGTCAATCTTTCGATACCCTTCCGAAAGTAGTTCTTCCATATACTTCTTATCATATATCTGCTGCAGCGCTTTCTCTGCATCATCTTCCAAATTATGAATCGAATCGGATACCTTCAATTCTAAAATGAACGATCTTCCCCGCAGCGAAGGGCTCTTCACCATAATGTCAGAACGTCCATTCCCTGATTCACGGTTGGATTTCACCAAATAATTCTCGCTCTGGCTCAATATTCCTGTCAGGAAACCGTGATAAAAGTTTTCCACACTATCATAGAAACTAATGGTACGAAAAAGCTGACCGTTTAATATATCTGTCATCTTTTGGGCATTTCCTTTCTCCATCGCACGGTACAAATCCCGGAAATCCTCTTTCTTTATCATAGTTTTCAACCAACTCAAAATTGTATTCTGATAAATTGTTTTTACTTCTATATTGGGAATCCGCACACGCAAAAAGACAGAAGACTCCTTAAAATACTCTTTCTCCTTTGTCAGATATCCTGTAAAATAGAGGAAATTCCACAAATTCTCCCCACTACTATGCATATCTCCATAAGTAACTTCCTCGTGTACCTGTATATCTAAGGTTCCTCCTTCTAATAGTGTTTCAATCTGACCCTTAGTCTCCCGGTCTGCTCTGACAATCAAGTCTTTTATAATATCATTGGAACTGGTATTGATCCAATAAGGATGCGGAAATGCATTCACATCTGAATATAGGTCATATAAAAACTTAATCACGCTCCATGGATTATAAACCTCCGTATCTCCAAATAAATATCCGTCATACCATTCTTTCATTGTCGAAAAACGGTTTTCCACTTCATAATAGGACATCATCCGGATAACTTCCTGCTCTGTAAAACCAAAATGCTCGCTATATCTTTTATCAAGAACAGATATAATATTCAGATGATTTAACCCCGTAAATATACTCTCCTTTGAAATCCTCAAACACCCGGTTATGGCGGCAAATTGCAGATAATTATTCGTTTTCAGCGCGGACTCAAACAAAGAGCGTATGAAATCCACCATTTCCTCATAGAATCCTCTGAAATGTGCGTTCTCAAGGGGTACATCATATTCATCTATCAGGATGACCGTCTTTTTATCCGTCGCCTCGTAAAGACACTTGCATAAAAATTCTAACGCTCCGGAATAATCATCATATTCTGCCTTCCGGGCAGCAATTTTCTGGAAGAGCCTCTTATCCTCTTCATTCATTCTTTCATTCGCTAATATATACTGATGCCTCTGGAATTCATCTGCAATGGCTCTTTTCATCTTACCATACGCGGATTCAAAAGTGGGCTGCTTTGCTGATTTAAGCGTCAGATTAATAACCGGGTAATTTCCCATATGTCCCGTATATTTTTCGCCATGCCCCATAATCTTTAATCCTTGAAAAAGCGTTTTATTCTCCTCATTTTTCCCGGAATCTCCCGTATCTTCAAAAAAATATCGGAGCATACTTAAGGTCAAAGTCTTGCCAAACCTTCTTGGACGTGTAAACAGATTTACTTCTCCCTTTAAATCCAATAATTCTTTGATAAACATAGTTTTATCTATATAGGCATAACCATCTTTGATTATTTTTTCAAAATTATCAACACCTATCGGCAGTGGTTTCTTCATCACTATCCCTCCAATCAGCATCTTATCAGCATATACTAATACCCAAAACAATTCCCCATGATTTGTCATACATCATTCAGAGCTTTTATCTCAATCAATTTCTTTGCTACTTGCTCTCGTCCATTCACTCCATATCTGTCTTCAAAGTAATCACATACTTGTGTAATTAGCTTGTAAAGCAACTCTGCACATTTTTCGTAATCTACTTCAGGCTGCATTCTCATCTGTGCCAAAATAAGCTTTTTCGGTTCATATGCCTCAAAATCAATCTTATCTCCACGAATGCGCTGTAGGTCGCTTAGATATTCCAAATTCTGTTCAAAAGCATAAGGTTTCTATTACTGTATTCTTCGTCCGTAATAACTCTTGAAAGCAGTGAAAAACAGTCGTTCCCGGCACAACAACAAAAAAGCTCTTTATTCCTTTCAAAACCTTTATTCCATATCCAGCATATCCCATAAAAATAAATCCCTGCTACATGCCATTGTACCATAGTGTATCCACATGTTGCACCATTTTCTTTGTAAACTTACATCTTTTTACAGGCACACAGCCAAAGACACTCCGCCGCCAAATATGCATTCCCACCTGCCCGCCCGGCTCATTGCCCGCAAAAACAAAAAATCATGAGAACACCGCACATGCACATGTCCCCATGATTTTTCTGATTTTACATCTGAATCTACGAAACGGATTCCTTTTCCCATTCCAAAAGCTTGCCGCTGTCTGCGTCAATTTCAAATTCGTATTTTTTCTCCTTATACACAATAGAGCCTTCGTACACAACTTTACCGTCATCCGTATCCTGATGAATCCTGATATCCTTTTCCCCGGCTCCGGGGACTTTTTCCAACGCTATCTTTTTTGCCTGTTCTTCGGTTACAGCGGTATTGGAAAAACCCGCTTTCTCCATATCGTCCTCCAACTCTTTCTTTTTGCTCAAAATATTTCCGGATGCGGCATCGACTTCATAGTCATACTCGTTCCCATCCGCATAAAACTCAACCTCATACTGCTGCATCCCGTCATCCGTATCAAGCTTACACCACAGGCCGGATACCTGTTCCTCTGTAAGACCGGCATCTTTCAGGGCAATATCCTTCGCCTCATCCTCTGATATCAGCTCTTTATCCGCCGTCGCCTCTGAGCTTGGCGCAGAAATATCTCCGGAAGAATCCGCCTCCGACTGGACGCCGGAATTATCCGTTTCCGGTGTCTCCTGCGCTTTCGCTCCGCACCCTGCCAGCAACAGGGCAATTACTGCAACACCTAATACTTTTGCTGTTTTTACTTTCATGGTCATCTCCTCCTTTGAAGTTAAGATGCCCATTTTTAATCTAAATCATCATTAAACTTTTCAATAACATTTTGAACATGCGCCATACCCTGCCTTTTGCGCCTCAGCCTGCTCTATCGCCGACACCAATCTTCTCCTCGACAGCAAGGGCGAAGAAACGCTTTAAAGTATCCCGTGCGGATTCCCAAATCATCCTATTTTTAAGCACGTTCTTTTCCCGCCTTATATGCCATCCCAAGTTCTTCTGCCAGATATTCATCGCTCATACAATGCATATCTGAAACTCCTTCCGAGACCAGCAGATAAATCTCTGAGTGATAGAAAAAATCAAGAGCCTTTTCCAGAGAAATGTCTTCCTGCTCCGCAAATCTCCCAATCACACGGGTATATTTCTTTTGCAGCAAAATAGGATTTGCTTTCATATCTGTTCGCTCCCTTCAAAATGCAGATATTTTTCCATCGCAATCTCTGTACGGAAACAAATCTGCAAGTTCGGCTTTTCATAACGCAGACGGTTAATCGCCTCCGCCTTATCAATAAGCTGTTCAAAATAGAGTTCAACCGTATTAAACACCTTATCATTTGCCACGCCGCCAACCACTATATCATAATCTGAAGTATCCTTACCACTGCGGCAATTAAGAATAAAATCCAGCCATTCCTCAGAATAAGAATCAAAATTCAATACCCTAAGCTCCTGATAGGCCTTCTCGTCAAATTCGTACAAAGAAATAATCCCATCTTTTCCGCGCCGCCTGAATTTTCTGCACCAACTCACTGCCTGCTCATAAAAAGGCGTTGTGTAAAATCCCCGTCCGAAATCCACATTGACTCTGGAATGCACCAAATCAGGTTTAATGATTTCCAAATACGACCCGTGATACAAAATCACACCACTACACCTCTTTCCTCTATCACCTCAATAATATCATCTACAATATATTCTTTCCCCTGAGTATGCAAGATTTCATACTCCGGCATAATATACCCGTAAAGTATCCCGCTTTTTTTTGTCAATGCATCATAAATCCGTTTTCCGTCCACACCAAGTTTCTCAGCAATATTCTCAATACAGAATATTGCAAATTCCAGTTCATTTGCATCCTTAATCTTTCTTTCACAATCCAAATCCTGCACCTCCCCTTTAATTTTGCCGGACATCCCAAACATTTCCAAAATCCTTTACTTGCACCCTTTATAATACGGACACTTCCTCCTAATACACTCCCGGTTCTCCCCCGAGAACCCGCACCGTATCTCCTCCGACACTTCCATCCGAACCCCGAGATTCTCCGCCGTGAACTTCACCGCCGCCACAGCCGCCGTAAAGGAATTCCGCTTGCAGCACCTCGGCCCGCCAAGCTCTCCGATAGCCTTCAGAGCCTCGGCAGTCATGCGGTTCGAAAGCCCCCAGGACTTCCCTGTAAGAGGCGTTGCCTTCGTGACAATACTCATAAACATGCCCGCACTCACCGCAGCACCGCAGCATCCCCACAGCCCGCAGGAGCCGCCCGGGTATTCACTCCCCCGCGACCTTATCTCCTCCAGCGCAGTTTCAAACACTTCCCGCTCCGAATACATATCCTTCTTATCTCCTGCCGCCTTGTTCCCTGCAAATCCCCCGCAATTATAATACGCCGTAAGTAATGCCGCCCCCACCATCACATGATGCTCCGGTCCATGCATATAGATGTAAGGCTCCTCCATCAATCCCTGCATAATCTCCACCGGATTTTTCGAGGCACTGTTTTTACACCCCTCAAGAATCACTTCAATCCCCTTCGCCCCGTGGCACTCATCGCACACATAATGCCCGTCCTCGCACCCGGCATGGCTCTCAAACTGCCGATGGCACATGACGCACTCCATCTGCCTTGCCTTTTCATAGTATACAATGGGCTTGCCGCACACCAGGCAAGCCCCCTCTCCTCTCTTTTTCATACCATATCTCCTATCGTATAAAATGCGTTGACACCCGCTCTTCCTTCTCCGGAAGTCCGTACTTTTCCTTCCCAAGCGCGATGCTCTTCATAAGAAACGCCATATTCTTTGCCAGCACACGCATGGTCTGCAAGCCTTCCCCGTCTTTTTCCGCCTCTCCCGGCGTCCTGCCGTGAATGCTGTTCCAATACTGGCTTGACGCCACCGGCATACCGGAAATCGTAAAATACTTATTCAGCTCGTCAAAAGTAGCAGACAGCCCGCCTCTCCTTGCCGCAACAACGCTCGCTCCCACCTTCATAGTCTTGTCAAAGCCCGTGCTGTAAAACAGACGGTCAAGAAATGCAATCAGCGTAGCATTCGCCGATGCATAATACACCGGACTTCCTACCACAAGCCCGTCACACTCTGCGAACTTAGGCGCAGCCTCATTCACCGCATCGTCAAACACACATTTTCCATTCTTCGCACAAGAGCCGCAGGCGATACATCCCCTGACTGCCTTATTTCCAACCTGGAGAATCTCCGTCTCGATGCCTTCCTCCTTAAAAATCTTCTCCATCTCCCGCAAAGCAACGTATGTATTCCCCTCTGCACGGGGACTTCCGTTAATCATTAAAACCTTCATTCTAAGCACCTCCTATGCAGGTAATTCTACCATACCATGACCGCTTTCTCAATAGATGCCTTGTCAATCTTCCGGAAAAGAAAAACCGGCACCTCTTACTTCCGTGCCGATTTCTCCTTCGCCAGTAGCGCCGCCCCCAGCGCACCCGCATATCTCCCGTCTGCTGTCGGCTCAACCGTCTTCCCCACCTTCGCAGACAATATTTTCGTAAAATACTCACTGTGGCTTAATCCTCCTGTCAGGATTACCTTCTCCGACAGATTTTTCCTCTGGCCAAGCTGCGCCACCTTCGCCGCCACCGAATCTACCACGCCCGCCGCGATATCCTCCCGGTTTTTCCCTTCCCCGATATAATTGATGACCTCGGACTCTGCAAATACCGTGCAAAGAGAGCTAATCGGCAGTACCGTTCCCGCCGCCGCCATGTCAAAAAGCTCCTGTAAGGTCACTCCCAGGCGGTTTGCCATGATTTCCAGGAACTTTCCCGTTCCCGCCGAACATTTGTCATTCATGAGGAAATCCTGCACTAAACCTTGGGAGACTAAGATTATCTTCGTATCCTGACCGCCCACGTCGATGATGCTACACTCATCCCCCGCTATCTCCCTGCCGCCCCTGGCGTGGCAGGTAATCTCCGTGATGACGTAATCTGCAAAATCCACGGCAACCCTGCCGTACCCGGTAGCCGCAACTTTTGTCTCAGCGTCTGCTACATCCACGCCGTCCGCAAGGAGCTTTTCCCGGATAAGCATTGTCGTCTCCTTGCTGCTCCAGCCCGTCGGAAGTACGAACTTCATCTCCTTTTCCCCGACCACTGCCACCTTTGACGCCGTGGAGCCAATATCAATCCCTACATAATTCATCTTGCTTTTCCCTTTCAATATATTTATATGCACTGCGAAACGGCGGACTGTTCCGCATCTCGTCTAGCAATACCTGTCCCTGTGCGGGTTCAGATCCTTCTCCACCGCAGCAATCTTCAAAATCTCAATCCCGTGTTCCGACACGCAACCCTGGACCGCGCCTATATCCTCTTCCTTAATCATAAGTGAAATCCCGCAGCATTTGCTCGCACTTCTGGGGGTCGGGGCAATGACTGCCCAAACCCCCAGCTTTTTCAGTTCATTATAAAGACGCATCCCATTATCGTGATTCGGAAACAACACATAATGCTGTACCTTCTCCATAATAGCCTTCCTTAGTTATTAAGCATCTCCACAAATGCGCTGACTCTTGTGCGGAGCTGCTGTGCGTCGCTGTCTGTATAGTCTGTCTCGATGCCGAGCACCGGTATTCCTGCCTCTTTCATAGCGCGCTCTACGAAATATCCTTCCGTGTCATACAGGTTGCAGAACTTAAGGTTCACATCGATGATACCGTCAACCTTATACTCTTTCGCCAGACGCAGGATATCGTCAATCCTTGCATGGTTCGGGGTGAAACATGCACAGTTGATGTTCATATAGCGCTCTGCGATTGCCGTAATCTGGTCTTCCACCGTCTCCTTGCTCTCGTCCACATAATTTTCAAAATAACGTGTTCCCGTACACATCTCTTCACAGACAACCACCGCGCCGCTTGTCTCCACGATGTTATGCAGTTTCCAGTTCGGAATCGCAAGAGGCGTTCCTGTCAGCATAATCCGCTTTGTGCCTGCCGGAACCACGCTTACGCCGTCTTTAATCCTCTGCTCTAACTCGTCGCAGAGCTTGTTGGTCATCTGGGTAAATCTCGCCGGATCGTCATAGAATGCAATCTGGGAAATCACAAGGGCATCCGTACCGCTGATCGGCAATGTCTCATTTTTGCGGCAGTCATAAAGCCTTGCAAGAGCCTTTCTCTTATTGTTGATAAGCTTAATAGTCTCCGCCAGTTTCTCAACCGTAACCTTATTGCCAGTAAACTCCTCTACCTTCTCCTTTAACGCCGTAATCTCCTCTGCCCATGCCTTAACGTCTTTCGCGCGTTTCATCTGCGGAAGGTCCATCACATGCACCGGGACATCCTCAGAGAGGATCTCCCATGCCTTCTTCTTTCCGTCGCAGGTCGTTTCCCCAATGTACATATCTGCAATCCGGAAGAACGGGCATGTCCGGTCAAGCCTTGCGCCTACAGATGCCTTGATGAGCGGGCATGTGTTGGTAGGCAGTACCTTCTCCCCGCCCGGAACCCAGAACTGGGAGCCGCCGCAGAGACCTGTAGCAATCGCGTCAGCCGCGAAAATTACCTCATCCGGAACATAGACGCAGAACGTGCCGAACACCTTGCCGCCCTTTTTCTGGTGCTCGATAAGCTCTGCCGGGCGGATGCCATGGATATCTGCCACGACCATATTATAGTAATCCATACCCTCCGGCCTGTTCTCCTGGGATAAAAAGACATCCCCAAATGCCTGCGGCAGCACCGCGCAGAGCTGGTCATGCAGCTCTAAGTTCATCCCAAGTTCTTCCCACATCTTATGATTGTCAGCCATTTCAATTTTCCTCCTTAAGTAAGACATTTTTAAATATATGTAAGCTACAATCAGTGTATCATTTTTACGGCTCATAAGCTATGGAATCCTTGCATTTCGCCCATTGATAATTATTATATATTTTCTCATTTATAGATTATATCTATATGCCATTTTTATACCGCAATACTGCTCTTCGCAATCCATATCCGCCCAAATCTGCCAGACGGTTTTACCCCGCGATTCTCTTTATTCCCTCCACGCACACATCAATCTCTTTCATTGTATTTTCCGCCCCAAAAGCAAACCTCACCGTTCCCTGGGGAAATGTACGGAGCGACTTATGGGCGACAGGCGCGCAGTGAAGTCCCACTCTCGTCATAATCCCATACTCCTGCTCAAGCTCAAATGCCGCCACCGCATTATCCGCCGTCAGGAAATCAAGGGATACCACTGCCACCCGGTTCTTAATGTCTTTCCTCCCCGCAATCCGCACTCCCGGAATCTCCTTTACCTGATTCAGGAAATGCTCCGCCAGCGCCATCTTCTTTTTATGGATTACGTCAATCCCTGTCTTTTCCAAATATTCAAGAGCAGCGTGAAGACCGATGATTCCCGGAAGGTTCATTGTTCCGCTCTCGTATTTATCCGGAAGGTTTTCCGGCATCTTGAGGCTGTCCGACTGGCTGCCGGTTCCCCCCGCGATCAGCGGCTGCATCTGCCCATTCAACCTCTCCGATATGAGGAATCCTCCGATGCCCTGCGGCCCCAAAAGCCCCTTATGCCCGGTAAATGCCAGAAAATCAATGCCGCACTCTCCCATATCCACCGGTATCGTCCCCGCGCTCTGAGCCGTATCCACGGCAAAATACAGATTCTTTTTCCGGCAGATTTCACCGATTTCCTGCACCGGTACAACCGTGCCGCACACATTAGACGCATGAGTCACAATCACCGCCCTCGTCTCCGGCTTTACCATTCCCTCAAGCACATCCGGGTCAAGATTTCCCTCCTCATCCACCGGAACGATATCATATGAGACTCCCTGCCCCCTCATCTGCTCCAGCGGGCGCATCACCGCATTGTGCTCCAGTCCTGTCACCAGCACATGGTCGCCGTTTTTCAGCATATCCTTGATAAAATAATTGAGGGAATAAGTCACTCCCGGCGTGAATATCACGGCTCTTGAGTCTTTCCCGCCAAAAAGCCTTGAAAGCTTATCCCTCGTATCCAGCACAATGCCCTCTATCTCGTAAGCTCCCGCATAATTCCCCCGGTTGATATTAAACGCACCGTTTTCCAAAAGCTCCGCCATAGCTTTCGCAACGCCCGGAGCTTTCGGCCATGACGTGCTCCCGTTGTCAAAATAGATTGTCCGATCCATGAGCGTCCCCCTTTCGTTGTTCGTGAACAAAGGCACTCACGCCCTTTATTCTCTGAAGATATCATAACACAATGTCCGGACAATTTCCATGCCTTCATCATCTGATCCGCAGATAGAAAAACAATCTATATATGATAGATTCTCTTTGCATTTTCCCGGAATATGTTCTCTGTCAGCTCTTTTCCTTCAGAAAGCGTCATAAACTCATCGTCTATCATCTCTGACAATGCCTTTGCCACTGCATAACGTCCTGCCAGATATGCCCCGTAACTCTCAATCACCGTCCATGAGTCACATCCCCATGTAATTGCATCTGCTTTTCCTGTCTCCAATAGCTGTTTCAAAAAATAAACTGCTGTACTTGTTGAAATACCAGGCATCCAGCAAAGATCGGCATATACATTTGAATAATTATGAATCAGTGCCAATGCATCATCTGTCCATGGAAAGCTGCCGTGAAACAGCACAAATCTTGTCTTTGGATTTTTTCCGATCACCTCCTTAAGCAGCATTGCATTACTCCCTTCCAGCTTACCGAGTCCTGTATGATTCTGAAAAGGTATATCATATTTTGCTGCAATTTTACAGATATGAAAATAAATATAATCCTGAAATGCTGTAATATCTTTTTGCGCGGCCTCTTTATTCTGATATCCTTTCTTTGCTTCTTCATATGACCGTTCTGTAAAATGAATGGAACGGTCATATGGAAGAGAAGACTTAAGCGCCACACATCCCTGAGCCATTTTTTCCCGGATCATCTTTTCGATTTGATCCAAATACTGTTCAAAGCTCATCTCCTTCGGCCATCCATATACCAGAAACGGATTGTTTCCGTTATCATCGACTGTATCCGTCTGATATCCAAACAAGAACTGATTGATTCGGTAAGCAGGGGTATACAGATCAGGATTTCCAAGATCTGTTCCTGGTTCCCAGTATCCGTCCAGTATGATCTTATCATAGTGGCATACATCGCGCAGAAACTCATCATCCGATGTCATAGATCCAGAAAATTCTTTCAGTTTTTTCTCAAACCACGGATACGTTTCTTCATTTAATCTCTGGTCCGTATTAAGGAGCTTCTGAAGACTTTTCTCAATCCAGAAAAAATAAGAATTATGCTTTAACCCCCTTACAAACTCTGCCGCTGCTTCTTTTGTACCATCCCACGTACGATGGCACCAACCCAGATATGAATGCTCAGCCAGTTCCTTAAGTCCGTCCGGAAATCCCGGCTTCTCAGGCAGCTTATGACAATGTGTATTCACGATAGAAATTGTATCTATATGATCTTTCAATTCTCGAAATGCTGACATATGATTCCTCCTGTATCTCTTTATAAATCTTTCCTGCGGATAAATTGAATCCCATGGTTCAATGCCTCAAATGTTTTCCCGTATGTCCAGTTAATAAAACCGTGAACCATACCTTTCATAATATGATACTCCACTTTCACTCCGGCATCTTCAAGTCTTGCCGCATACATAAGTCCCTGATCCAAAAGCGGATCGCACTCGGCGGATATAAAACATGCCGGAGGGAGGTCAGACAGATTTTCTGCAAGAAGCGGCGAAGCCAAAGGATCTTTCTTTTCCTCTTCACTGTTAAAATACAGAGCCATAGGGTCTTCCATACAGTTGTACTCAAGGAAATATCCTTTGCCATACCGTTTCTCAGATTCTGTCATCTCTTCTTCTATATTTGTCACTAACGGATAATACAAGATCTGACGGCTGATCACAGGCCCTTTCCTGTCCCTCGCCATCATAGATACCGCGGCAGCAAAATTCCCTCCGGAACTGTCCCCGCATACACTGATATCCGAAGGATCTCCTCCGTAATCTTTTATGTGCTCTTCTGCCCATTCCAGTGTGCTATATGCTTCCTCCAGTCCTTTCGGAAATTTATATTCCGGTGCCAGATGATAGTCCGGCGCTATGACGATCATGTTCCCATAGCAGGCAAGATACCGGTGAACATACTCATATACCTCAATACTGTTCATGGAAAATGCTCCGCCGTGATAGAATATAACTGCCGGATATATTTCCTTACTGCGCGGGGTATAGATTCTGACAGAGAATTCCCTGTCTTCACACCGGCACATCACATTTTCTGTCCGAACTGTCATAATATCCCGATAGCAGAAACATTTCTGATAAGCAGCCGACATTGCTGCTGCGGATTCATAGTCGCTTTTTATCCTCCACTCTTTCCGGTGCTCCATATCCATAACCTGAGGTTCCATAATATTCACCTCCGGTGCCGCTTCCCCGTATTCGGGTTGTAAATATTTCCTGTAAAAACTCATACTAAACCGCCTTTCTTATTTTTTTCTTTCCAGCCAACTGCTTTTGGATTCCATCCAGACATACGGCCCCGAGGAAAATACAACCTCTGATAATGAGCTGGTAATATTCACTGATATTTAAGATTGTCATTCCATTTGTCAGAACGCCGATGATAAGCACTCCGCATACTGCCGTGGAGATGCGGCCTTCACCGCCGGTCAGGCTGACTCCGCCGATAACTGCCGCTGTCAGGCAGTCCATCTCCATATTTTTCCCCGCTGTAGGCTGTCCGGAACTGATTCTCGCAAGCATGATAATTCCTGCGAGCCCGGACAAAAACCCTCCGATCGCATACGTCGCGACCTTTAATTTGCCCGTATTGATTCCTGAAAGTCTTGCCGCTTCTTCATTACTTCCGACAGCATAAAAATGTCTTCCTATGTAGGTGCGGTTCAGTATAACCGCCGCGATTGCAATAACTATAATAAACAAAATTACCGGCAAAGGGATATTCCCTATATAGCCCTGTCCTACAACCTTTGCCCCGTCCGGAAGATTCGATACCGGCATACCCCCGCATATCAGGTATGCTGCTCCCTGCAGTATGATCTACAGCGCCAGCGTTCCTATCATAGGGAAAATATTCGTCTTAACAATAATGATACCTGTGACCAGTCCGATCAGCGTTGATACCAAAAGTCCCGCAAGATACGAAGGGATCAGTCCCAACTGTACCTGAGTCAGCAGTACGGCAACTAATACAGACTGAAGGGAAATAACTGAGCCAAGAGACAGATCGATTCCTCCCGCGATCATGACAAACAAAAGGCCGATCGTTGCAATTCCCATAATAGAAGACTGACGAACTACCGTAAATAAGTTTGACATCGTCAAAAAGGATTCCGGCTGCAATACCCCAAATAAAATAATCAAAAATAGTAATATAACTAACACGAAATACTGTTTTATAAAATTTTTAACTTTATCCATTTTACGTTCCTCCTAAGTCGTAATGTTCGACGCATACTTAAGAATCTTATCCTGTGAAAATTCCTCTTTTTTAAGTTCTCCTACAATACTGCCTTCTGCCATCACAAGCATACGGTCAGACATCCCCATAATCTCTTCCATTTCTGAAGAAATCATAATGATTCCAAGGCCCTCTTTCGTCAGTTTGTTGATCAGCTCATAGATTTCCTGCTTTGCCCCCACATCGATCCCCCGGGTCGGTTCGTCAAGAATCAATATTTTTGACTTGCTTGCCAGCCATTTGGCGACAGCCACTTTCTGCTGATTTCCGCCGGAAAGATTTCCTACTAACTGGTTGATCGTCGGTGTCTTGATCCGAAGCGCGTCTTTATACTCATTTACACATTCATTCTCTTTCTTTGAATCAATAAATATCAAACGAGAAAGCCTCCTTAAAATCGGAAGAGTGATATTCCACCGGATCGACATCTTAAGCAATACCCCCTGATTTTTCCTGTCTTCAGAAACATAGGCAATCCCATTCTCTATTGCATCCTTGGGAGAGCGGACCATGACCTTTTCTCCCTTTACATAGATTTCTCCGGAATATTTCTTATCCGCACCGATGATCAGCCTTGCGATCTCTGTTCTTCCAGCCCCCACAAGTCCTGCTATACCTACAATTTCTCCCTCTCTGACGTAAAAGGAAGTTTCTGAATTAGAAGGCCCGCCAACATTCTTTATCTCTAAGATCTTCTCTCCGTATTGAGGATTCCTCACAGGATACGTCTCAGTCAGTTCACGCCCCACCATATCAAAGATCAGTTGATTCCGTGTAGTATCCTTTATATCTGTCGTCTTTATTACCTGACCGTCACGCATGACTGTTACTCTGTCACACAGTTCGAATATTTCATCCATTCTGTGAGATATATAAATAATAGATACTCCTTTTTCCTTCAGATTCTTTACTAACTTAAAAAGAATCTCCACTTCATTATCTGTCAGCGGTGCTGTCGGCTCATCCATGATCAGCAGCTTTACATTTTTAGCCAGCGCTTTAGATATCTCTACCAACTGCATATAGGCTACTGTCAAATCCCTGATTTTTGTACTGGGATCAATATTTGCATTCAGAGAATCCAAAACTTCCATCGTCTTGCTGGTAAGTCTTTTCTTATCTATAAATACGCCTTCATTTACTTTATTTCCCATATAGATATTCTCTTCTACAGATAGCGACGGAGCAAGATTAAACTCCTGATAAATCGCTTCTATCCCTATCTCTCCTGACAAGATAGGGTTCAGCTCTGTGTAAGTTTTTCCCTGATAGATGATACTTCCCTCATCAGGCTTTATCGCACCCGTAATGATCTTTATCAGTGTTGATTTCCCTGCGCCGTTTTCACCTACTAATGCATGTACTTCCCCTTCCTTTACGGAAAAAGATATATCATCTAACGCTATTACACCCGGGTATCTCTTCGTAACATTTTTTATTTCTAATATATTATCCATATGTAAGTCTCCACCTCACCCATAATCCATTGCTTTCAAAAAATTAATGGTATAGCATACAATCTATACCATTAATCTGTGTCCTACTCTATTTCTGACTTGCAATATATTCGTCAACATTGTCCAGGGTTATCGGATCAAGCGGGAACAGGACTTCTCTTTCATCCAATTTTCCATTTTCTGTTAATTCGATTGCCATATCAATAAAATAGTCTGCATGAAGCAGCATATTGGTAGTAACTGTTGCCTTAAATACTCCTTCTTCCTTCAATGCTGCCAAAGCATCATCTACTGCGTCTCCTCCAAACATTCCTAATTTATCGCCTTTGATACCTGCAGATTTGAAAGACTCATAGACACCTAATACTCCGGCATCATTAATTCCGACAACTACATTCAGATCAGGATTTGACTGGACCCATGCATCTCCGACATCAACGCCTTCTGGTGTATAGCCGGCTTTTGCTGTCACGACAACTTCAGCATTCGGTGAAAGCTCTTTTAATGCATCTAAGATTCCTTCTTCTCTTGTTACCAGGAACGGGTAATCCGGATAGTTGCAGACACCTACCTTAACTTTTTCGGACCCTTCAAAATTCTCATTCATCCATTCCGCTGCATTTTTACCGATTGCATATCCGTATTCATGATTGTCAATCCCAATAAAGCCGGATGTACCTTCAATGTCTGAATCATAGGAGATAAATTTAACGCCTGCGCTTTCTGCGTTTGCCGCTGCATCTTTCAGAGCATCTGCATCCGTAACATGACAGATGATCGCTGTACAACCCGCTTCTACAAAGTTTTCAATACCGGTAATCTTATCACTGATTTCCGGGCACTCCTTAACTGTCAGCGTTACACCCTTTTTTTCCGCATCTGCCTGCATATTCTGTACCAGATGAGCAAAAAACGCATCAGACATATCACTGACAACAAAACCGATCTTTGCTTTTGATGAGTCAGACTTCGTTTCTGTCTCAGCAGACTCACCGCCTCCGGAACTGCTGCATCCGGCCAGCGACCAGACCATCATTAAAATCATTACTACTGCCGCTGCTTTTTTCCACACTGTTTTCATATTTTTTCCTCCTTCAGGTTATTTATTAGCTCTATTATAACCATCAAAAATATTTACAACAATGCGTGGGATTTTGGAAAAAGTGCATTTTCATTAGAAATACTCTGAAAATTTTCTCCTGTCAACTTCTCTGGCAATCCGGCTGCGCTCTATCACCAGTATCCTGTCGCAAAACGGCATCAAATGGGAAATATCCGCGCTGCCAAGCACAATACATGTTCCTTTTCTTTTAAATTCTATCAACAGTGTTTCAAGCTGCTGCCTTGATACGGCATCCAGTCTTAAGAAAGGCTGAAAGCAAAACAAAATCTTTGGATTTGCGAGCTGCCATCTGCGATAAATGATCTGCATTGCATCTCTTCTGCTCACCTCATCCATTTCCTGATTGATCCGGGTATTTTCGCATATTTCCATCCCGATCTTATCAAGATATTTTTTGACTCTTCCATTGATAAAGCATCCAAACATGGTTGTCTTTTTATAGATTGCCATTTCTATATTTTCACGCACAGAAAGATCCGGGAAAATAAGCGATTGATATTGATTTCCATCCACTACTCCTATACGGTTTTTCACTAATTTATACTCCGAATCTGCTCTGTACACCGTACCGTCAATCATAAGATTCCCTGTATATCCTCTCCGTCCAAGCAGCAGCCTCCTCAGCTCTCTGCTGAATTTATTCTGGAAATCATATATTCCGAGTATCTCGCCTTTCCTGCACGCAAAAGACAGATCATCAAAGTATTCATTTTGTATATGTTCTGCCTGGAAAATGACTCTGCCTGCTGCCGTACAGGATTCAGCTTCTGATTCTTCAGATTTTTTCTGTCCTGCGAGGCAGTCTAAAAGCCTCTGTTTATCATACTCGTCTTTGAAGAATGTCATGCTGTTTCTTCCCTGGCGGATTATCGTTATACGATCTGAAATCTCAGTAATAGAATCCGGATAACTGTTAATCCATAATATTGATACTCCTTCTTCTTTAAACCGTTCCAATATACCTATGATCTGGTCTATCTTGTCGAAGGAACAGTCTTCGAGTATATCGTCTACTACAATCAACCTGGCACGTTTGACATACGCACGCATCAGACGAAGAACATAACACTCATACCTGCTAAGCTGCATTGCCTTTTTTTCCGGCGAGATCTCAATGCCGAATTTGTCGAATAGTCGTTTTGCCTGCTGTATCATCTTCTTTTTTGACACACTAAACTGTAAATACTTGATCTTTTCAATGATATACAAATTCTCAGCCACACTCAGATGCGGTATGATCAATTCCTGATTGCCGATAAAAAATATCCCTTTCAGCTTTTCAACCGGCAGCACTTTACCTTTTTCATAACATCTGCCTGAAAACCATATTTTCCCTTTATCGGCACTTTCATCACCAAATAGGATCGAATATATTTCTGCTTTTCCGCTGCCTTCAAGTCCGATCAGATTGATGATCTCTCCGCTCAGTATTTCCATAAAAAAATGGTCTAACACTTTGTTATGTGCTTTTTCTTTTGTAATATCTTTCAGTAACAAAACATCCTTTTTCATCGTCAATTCATATATTCCTCAATCTGATATAAAAGCGGCATGGACATATGCACCTGCGTACCCACACCCAGTTCGCTTACAACAACCATATATGCGCGCTCCCCCCAGTACAGTTTTAATCTCTTTCTTATGTTTTTTACAGCAACCCCATTATGCCGCCTTGCATCCTCTTTAGACATGCTTTCTTCATTCCTGTAATCCCTGTCCCGGTTCAGTTCGTCCGCTTTCTCCTGTGTCATGCCCAGACCGTCATCTGCAACATTAATTTTCAGACTGGATTCTGTTGCCGTAATATGTATTGTAATCTTTCCTTCCCCCATCTTCATCTCCAGGCCATGATAAATAGCATTCTCGATAACCGGCTGTAAGATAAGCTTCGGAATATAGCAATTGCTCACCTGGTCTTCTTCAATATCATGGTATAATATCTCACAGGATATCTTATCCCCAAACCGGGTTTTTTGTATATTAAAATAGTTCATACTGTTTTTTAATTCATCTTTCAAATATACAAACGGCTCTTTCCAGCTGATATTATATCGGAAATAATTTGCAAGAGACAATGTCATCCCCGCTATTTTCTCTTCCCCTTTCAGCAATGCTTCCCCACGTATCACTTCCAGTGTGTTATATAAAAAATGAGGATTTGTCTGGTCCTGAAGATTATTAATCTCCGCATTTTTCTCTAAAATCTCTGCATTTTTCTCTTTAAGGGCGATGGAGTCCAGCGACGAGATAATATTTACGATTTCCTGTATCATATCGTCATCTGCCCTCACCTGACCATGATCCAGTTCTTTTATCAACCGCTTAAGCCGGAGATTCGGCAAATAAATCCTTCTGTAAAATACACTGAAATATACAATACCTGTTACAATTTCCGCAAAAATGATCAGCAGTCCCGGCAGTGTGTGCTTTTGAATACCGGGAATCAGAATTATATTTGCAAACGCCAGCAACAGATAAACTGACATACCTGCTATCATGATCTTTTTTATTTGTTTTGGTGAATATTTTGTTCTGCGCATAGATTTCCTTCTTTATGAATATAGTTTTCTATATTCAGATGGTTTCAAACCTACCTGTTTTGAAAATTGTTTACTGAAATACCTTGCATCCTGATACCCCGACCGGTAAGCGACTTCGCTGACACTTAGACTCGTTTCTGCCAAAAGACGGCTTGCCTGCTTTATCCTGCACTGAATCAGATATTCTGAATAAGCCATGCCTGTCTCTTTTTTGAATACAGAACTCAAATAAGAAGCATTCATCTCCACCAGTTCTGCCAGTTGATTAAGACTGATCTCCTGCATATAATTTTCTTCAATATATTCTTTTACTACACGGACTGGCTTTATATCTTTCTGTTTCTTTTCCTCATCCATATATTCCAGAATTTCCTTGATCAAATCTTCTGTCACAGAAAGAAGTTTTCTCTCCCTTTTCGTATTATCAACCCGGACATTCCATTTTTTAAAACTCTTTTCATATTCCGGATTGTATAAATGCTGTTTACAATAGTCTGACAGAAGTTCCGCATACATGATCAGAACATCAAACAACAAAAGCGGCGAGTAATTTTCGTATGAAAATTTGATTTTCCTTACCTTTGACGCAACACATTCCTGTGCACCTCTTATATCTCCGGAAATTATTTTTGAAAGGTAGTTCTGCTTGTCCTTTTCTATTACAACTTTATCAATATCATATGGATCAAACTGATAATTTTCCAGATAGATAATCCCTGTATCCGCAACCTTTATCCGGTATTTGATCGCATCCACTGCCGTCTTAAGGCAAAGACTGGACTCTGAAAAATTGTTCATCTTCCGTCCGACCCCTATGACCACAGAAAAACCCTCAAACTGGTCTGCATACTTTTTGATATTTTCATACAACTCTTCTATTTTCTTTTTAACCAATTCTTCCTGTTCAATCTTATAATTGAATAAAGTAATAATTCCGGAATTCATATCTGTAGTAATATGCTCTTTACATACTTTTTCTAAAATATCGGTATATTTTTCCAATTCCTTTACGATCGACCCGATACTTTCTCCCTCTTCTTCGTCTGTATCAATCTTAACAAATGCTGCCTGAAAAACTCCTTCTTCAAACCTTGTCTATATTCTTTGTTTATACTGTCTCTGTCAGCACCCTTTTCCTCTTTGTTATCACCCCAGATGATAGAAGTCAGAAATTTTTTTCTCATTTTATCCTTTGTCGCTTTAATTTCCAGCCTCAGGTTATTTTCATAAGTATCATGCGCTCTTTTATCTAATATCGCTTCCTTGATTTCCTGTGCAATCTCTGATAATTTATCCTCTTCTATCGGTTTTAAAAGATAATACTTTACTCCGTACTTCATTGCGTTCTGCGCATACTCAAACTGCTTAAAACCACTGATCATAACAAATTCCGCTTCAATCTGCGCTTCCTTTGTTCTCTTTATCAATTCTATCCCATCATAACCCGGCATACGAATATCGGATATGATAACATCTGGTTGTTCTTTTTGGATCATCTCAAATGCATCCACACCTGTATATGCCATTCCGACAATCTCAAATCCTAATTGTTTCCAGTCTAATAACCGGGCAATTAAAGAACAGATTGTTTTCTCATCATCCGCTATCAATAGCTTCAACATGCTGTACCTCCATTCCCCTGCCATACCAGACAGCCGGCAGGACATACAATTCTCCTTGTAAAGTTCTCCTGTTTTTCGTTTTCAATCATAGCATACATACATCCGCCGGACAAGCAATTAATATTCTCCGTCCCATATATCACACAAAAATACAAAGTAAAAATGCATCATACATAAAGCCGGAAGTTTTCCTCCCGGCTTTGCATACACATATATTTCAAAAATACTATTTCTTTGCTTCCTGGGCAAATTCTGTCGTCACAAGCTCTTCATAAGGCGCCCGCTTTGTAAGCTCTCCTGCTTCTTCCAAAATATCCTGCAAAAGCTCAAAGCTTTCTTTCTCAAACACAAGATTGTCTTTCCATGTGTCCTGCTCATAGTAACGGGTCACAATCGTCGTGATCGTATCTATATCCGTTTCCTTAAACTGCGGCTGGATTACCGCTGCAATCTCCTCCGGCTTATGCGACTGCACATAATCCATGCCTTTCTGGAGGGCATTGGTAAATCCCTGGATTACCTCCGGGTTATCTTTGATATAGCTCTGTTTCGCTGAAAACGCTGTGTAAGGCACATATCCGCTGTCCGTTCCGAGAGACGCCACCACATATCCGTCCTTCTCCTGTTCAAGAGCCGTGGCAGATGGCTCGAACTCAACGCTGAAATCTCCCTGCCCGCCGGAAAATGCCGCCGCCGTAGAGCCAAAATCAATGCTCTGGTCAATCTTTACATCCTTCTGCGGGTCGATGTTATTCTGTTTTAAGATATACTCGAATACCATTTCAGGCATACCGCCCTTACGCCCTCCAAGCACATCCTTGCCCTTTAAATCTTCCCACTTAAAGTCCGGCATCTCCTCTCTTGCAACAAGGAAATTCCCGGCGCGCTGGGTAAGCTGGGCGAAATTCACCACATAATCGTTGGCACCTTCATTGTATGTGTAGATCGATGCCTCTGACCCCATGAACCCAATGTCCGCACTGCCGGAGATAACAGCAGTCATAGTTTTATCTGCCCCAAAACCTGTCACGAGTTCGAGTTCAATCCCTTCCTCATCAAAATACCCTTCTTCAATCGCCACATACATAGGAGCATAAAAGATGGAATGAGCCACTTCGTTTAGTACTACCTTTGTCGTCGCAGGAAGCATTCCTTCATCGGATGCTTCCTCTTTTGTATCTCCCGCAGCATTCTCTGCAGTTTTTTCTGCCTCCTTTTTGCCGGAACATGCTGTCAAAGCTACAACTACCATAACAGCCGTCAGCAGAACCGCAAATACTCTCTTCTTCATAAATGTCCTCCTTGAATATAATAACAATATATTGTATGCATATAAAAAAGGATTGTGATTTTCAAGTTTCACCGTCTTCTGCCGATAATATATATAAGGATGTGAAGATATTATGGATATTAAAAATACAACCAATCAACATGTAATAACTCCAAATGCGGGGAAACCTCTGATTCCGCTATCTCCCTCAGAACAGGGGACAGGAAAACAGGGTGCCTCCGTGCAAGGTACACCTGCCGACGGGGCGTTGGCTGAACTAGAAGCTTCTTTGGAAGAAATCCGTGCCGGGGAGATGATCTTGAATGCTGCACTTGCAAGAGAAGCAGAGATAGCAAAATATCAGAAGCAAGAAGACCGTGCCGAACTGGAATCTACGAAAGAACCTAATCGTACAAGCGAAGCGGATGATGCTGCAAACGAAAGAATCATGAACCGCAAACTTTTGGAAATGCTCCACTGGAAACAAGACTCACACCAGTCTGCAGCAGCTAATTTTAACCAAATACAAAGTATATTCCAGTCTTTACTCAACGAACTTCTTTCAGACTACAGGGGCACTTTGCAGCTTCAGTTGATGGCACAGCTTGACGCTTTTACTTTAAATGCAATCCGCCAGTTAGTAAGTGAGAGATTCCAGGAATTGCTGGATTTTCTTGGACAATATGGCCGTCCCAATTCCAGCGAAGCGCTTATTAACGGATTGTTTCAAAATATGTCTGAACGCAAACCCCTGACTCTGTCAGAGGGGAATTCCACCTTCGGCAAAACAGGATATGCGGCACAAAATATGACGCAAAAAGGCACGGGACAACAGTTAGCACAGGGAATCATTTACCAGAAAGATTCTAAAGCCCGTATTAACACGGAATACCAGGACCATGTCGGAAGATCGGAGAGAAGCGGCACGAAAGCTTTGGAAGTTATACAGCGCGGCGGATATCTTACCGGAAGTAAGGCATTTAACCTGCGGGATATCAGACAGGCACAAAACTTCATCCATTACCTGAACCAGAACCTTCCCCAGATAAAATCAGAAAAGCTTCCTTACACCAGCGAAGAATATCTCGGCTTCTCCGCCGGGGTATCGTCTCTCAAAGCCCAGACTTTTATTGAACAGACAGGACTTTCCGAAGGAACTGCTTCTGCGTTAAAATATGCTATGGGTACTTTTGCACAGGAATATTTCTTCCAAAATGGACAAAGCTTAAAGCAGACACCTGAATTCCGGGACAAAGGTTCTTGTCCTGCTTATCAGGCTGACAGCTTTCAGAAGATATACCGATACATGATCGATGCCTATGAGCAAAAACACGATGCGCAAAGTGCTGCGCTGGCGGGACTTAAAAAATCTCTGGAAAGCTACTATGAAAAACAGACAGACCCTGTCTACCAGAACATGAATCGTTACCGCTCAGACATCGGATTCTTTTCCCGCTCTCCGATCAATGACTGGAAAAATGAGATTATTAATGGCTGGAAATCCATCTGCAGAGACTGGAACGGTTTTCTTCAATATACACAATTGTCTAAAAACAGGGCTGTAAAGTTCGACTATACTCTGAGCCGCGATTATTATATGGCGTTTCTCATGTCTCAGGAGAAATCCCCTCACCACGGCAAAGGCAGAAAGAAAAAAACATTACAGTTTGTACTGCGGCTTGGTATTCTTGTCATCGGTATCATTCTCTGTTTGTTTCTGATGGCACTCTTTACCCCCTGACAGAACCATAATAAAAGTGCTCTGGTCACTCCCCATCACCAAAGCACTTTTTTCTTAAGGTTCCATCTTCTCTACAATGTACTCCCGTACCTTTTCTTTCGGCATGTCCAACGCAACTGCCAGCTCCCCGTACAAAAACTTTTCCGCGCTGTTTAAATACCTGTCATCTACATTGATAACCTTCTTTCCAATTGCGATCCGTTCCTGCTTTCTAATATATGATGTCTTCATCAGTGCAACCCATGATCTGCACTGATTTTTAAACAATGCCTCTTTGTACATAAGTTCTCTGCGCTTTTCATCACTAACATTTAGGACGTCAATATTGGGCATATCATCAATCAACTCTTTCGCCTCATGCTGCGATATAACTCTTCTCAGTTGTTTTTCTTCCCCATTTACCGGCATATAGAGTGTTCCACCCGCATTATATAAAGGCTTTAATGTGTAATATTCCTTCTTCCTGTCAGAGCATCCTATATCTAGTCTTCCAATATTCGTCACTTCACATACACCTTCCTTATAGTGTACTACCTGATCACCAATTTTGAACATATTTACCTCCTGTTCACTCGCTGACGTTTTGCTGTATCCTACCTGACATCCCCATTTGCTCCGGAAAGGAAACTGCCGGGCACCTTCTCTATCGTAGAAAAGGCGCACAATCCAGGCATGTATCGCTTATAGACCGTACGCCAGCTACATCTGGTATATCATCTATGAAGTTCTTCATTTGCCGACATAATCCTTTCTGCCTTGTATTATATCACACAAATCCAATTAATGTAAGACATTTTTCAAAAAACTTTTTACTGAATATAGCCTTCATGAAAAGCTTTGCCTTTATTATATGCATAAAGCTCCGCCATCGTTGCCTCCACATATGGACTCACATAGAAGATTCCTACAAGCCCACAGGTCAATCCTGACAGCAGATACCAGCCGATAAATGAAAGCTGAAGCACAAAAGCATTCCACTTTTCTCCATCCATCATCCGCCTGCTGATCTCAAAGGCTTCTCTCCGCTCCATCCCTGGATTCTCCGAAAGAATATACGGCACCATCATATATTCTAACTCTTTGATGATTCCCGGCACAATAAACAATAATGTCCACAAGGTAATATACAGGTCCCTTAAAAACATAGTAACAACGATATTCCCGTAATGCCCGGAGCGAAACCCGTCAAATACAGTCCCCGTCCGCACCATTTCTGTCCGGTTCCGGACAAAAAATCTATTTGCGCCAATGCGCAGGACATTTCCCACAAAAATATTAAGCAAAAGTCCAAATACAAGCAGTGCTGCAACTGCAGCAGCTATGACAGTTACTATAACCGGAAAATAAATCTCCATCCCTTGATAGCCATCAAAGCCATAACTGCTGTCCGAGCCCGTACTCTGTGACCCGTTCCTTACTCCTCCGAAGGCCCCGACGCCCTCCACTACTGACATAATAAAGGCAACTGCCACGCAACTCCAGTAATTTCGCTTCATATTAATCTTTGCATTACTTTTCAACTGTTCTCTTGTCCACATAATCTCTCTCCTTCGCTGTCTCAAGCTATTGAATTTCCCTGATCTTCTTTCTAAGTCCTAACACCTGGTCCGGAGCAACGGACAATTCGTCTACTCCAATCTGGACAAAAAACTCCGTCATAGACAAATCTGCCGCCAAATCCCCGCACACGCTGATAGTCTTGCCTTCCAGATGGACATTATTCGTGACGATCCGTATCATCTTGAGCAATGCCGGATGCTTTGTATCATAATGGCTCATGACTGATTCATTCGTCCGGTCCATGCCAAGGGTAAACTGCGTAAGGTCATTCGTTCCGATACTGAAGAAATCCACTTCCCGCGCCAGCTCGCCGCTGAGCATGACCGCGGCCGGAGTCTCTATCATAACTCCCACCTTGATATTCTCATCAAAAAATGCTTTTTCCGCTTTTAATTCCTGTTTTACAATTTCAAGGTATTCTTTTGCTTTTACTACCTCCTCTACGGTTGTGATCATCGGAAACATTACCTGCACGTTTCCGTAGATAGAAGCCCTCAGGATTGCCCGAAGCTGTGTCTTAAACATCTCTTCTTTCTCAAGAGACATACGGATCCCACGAAGTCCCATAGCCGGATTATGCTCCTCCTCAAGTTCAAGGAAATCTGCTTTCTTATCTCCGCCCAGATCCGCAGTACGGATGACCACCCGATTCATACCCATGGATTCTGCCGCAAGCTTATATGCCTGAAATTGCTGTTCCTCCGTCGGCGCTTTATTTCCATTCTCCATAAAAAGAAACTCACTCCGAAACAGTCCGACACCTCCGGCATCGCTTCGAATCACCCGTTCAATATCCTCCCGCATCCCGATATTCGCACAGATATCAATTTTTTGTCCGCTCTGTGTAATATTCTCTTTCCCCTTCAATCTTTCCAGATTGGTAATATGTACTTTATTCTCGTCTTGTCTCCGCTTCATCCTTGTAAGCAGCGTATAATCCGGCTCAATGTATATCCTGCCCTCATATCCGTCTACAATGATCAGCTTTCCTTCATACTCTGCCTTTAACGATTCCCCAAGCCCGATTACCGATGGAATTCCCTTTGTACGCGCAATGATCGCTGTGTGCGAATTGACTGTCCCGTATTTTGTAACAAATCCCAGAACTCTCTCCTTATCAAGCTGTACGGCCTCACTCGGATACAGATCGCCGGCAGCCATGATAAACGGTTCATCCACATATAACTTATCTTTCCAGCTTCTTGAGAGAATCCGAATCATGCGGATCGCCGCGTCGCGCACATCCGGCTCATTCCCTCTGTCCCTGAATTCCTTTAAATATTCTTCAGTCGCCGTCTTTACTGCATATTCTGCATTCAGCTTCTCTTCCAGAATAATACTCGTAATCCTGTTCCAAAGCCTGTCATCATCCAATATATCCTGTTGAGTCTCAAAAATAGCCGCATTCGCTTTACCGACTTCACGAATGGATATCTCATACAATTCCTGAAGTTCGAATAACGCCCGCTCTTTCGCTTTCTGAAGCCGTGAAATCTCTTTCTCCACATCTTTCACATAGATATGGCGTACTTCCTTTATATCTCTTTTATAAAATGATAGTTTTCCAATGGCTATCCCCTCGGAAACTTTTTTTCCGGTCAGTGTAATCATAGTGCACTTCCTTTACTCTTTAATACCAATTATACTTTACACTTTTCCGTCCCTTTCGTCAAGCAGTTCCACCCCCGTAATACATCAAAAATATCTACAAATCCATTGACTTTTTGCTCAGTTTATGGTAATCTGACGAAGTGTCACTTGCATACGAAGCGGGTGACACATGATTAATTTTTTATGGAGGTATCGTAATGAAAGGTACAGTTAAATGGTTTAACAACCAAAAAGGATACGGCTTCATTTCTGACGAAGCTGGGAATGATGTATTCGTACATTACTCAGGACTGAATATGGAAGGCTTCAAGTCTCTGGAAGAGGGGCAGGCAGTGGAGTATGATGTTACAGAAGGCGCTAAAGGCCCGCAGGCAGTGAATGTAACAAAACTCTAGACTGAAAGAATGTAAATCTAAATTTCGATGTACCTTTTTTATATATGGTATTTTAGATATTAAAAAGTAATACACAAAATGAGATTTTACAAAAAGATGCAGCACATAATACATGCTGCATCTTTTTTCACCTAGATCTTTAACATGATATCAACTCCAAATGGATTCAATACTACCCCTTTTGTCTCTGGCCCGAGGATTTTTCTGATTTTCTCATATTCTACCACCGCCATACCATATTTTTTCTCCCGGTTAAATTTCTGAAACTCAGGGATATCTGTGAAAACCGGCTGATAGGCTTCTTTGTTCTTCTGTAATAATGGAAAACCTTTTCCCTCTTCTATTGCAATCACATATTTCCCCTTACAGAAATGCACGAGCATCTCCTCATTCAGTTCTCTCAAGCCCTCCGGCAATTCCGTTTTCGCATCCATATTCTTTCTGAATTCCTGTGCAAAATACAGAGAGGTCAAATGAAGCTCTGGATTCTCGATCCGAAGCTTCCCCTCCGGCATCTGCTCTGTATCCTGCCTTCGAACCAGTTGGTCCAACTGAAAACCCGTCTCATACGTAAGTCCTTGATCGACTGAAACAGCATTTACTCCCATAGGGAACAGACTTGTAAAAAATCCCAGACGGCTGTTCTTATCTATTCTGGCAAGCTGTATCGGATTCTTCTCCTCCAAAATCCATCTTGCCCCCATATTCGCACCATCTTTATCAAAATAAATAAACACTTCATCGTCATAAGTCTTAGGATTACAATATACAAACGGCATACGGGTACATAAAGACATCACTGTGTAAAGTTCTTCCCCGTTTCTTATTTTTTGCATCGTTTCCTGCAGATTCATCATCTTTTTGATCGAGTCACCCATCTTATTGATTTGCGCGGTATGCCTCATCTGCCGAATAGACATCAAAGCCGCTTCCTTTCAGAATATCAATTACTTTTTCCGGGTCGTCGCTCTTAAGTACTGCCGCCGCATCGCTTCCATTTGCAAATGCATACATATATTCCACATTGACTTCTCCCTCTACGATCTGGTGCATCGCCTTGCACAGGGAACCTGTGGCGTGAGGAACCCTCAGTGCCACCACATCCGTAAGCATCGCCGTGATACCTGCTTCTTTGAGCGCGGAACGTCCTTTCTGGGGATCTGATACGATCATACGCAGCATCCCGTAGTCGGACGTGTCTGCCAGGCTCAATGCAACAATATTCACCTCTGCCGCTGAGAGCACTTTCAGAACTTCGTCGAGGCGCCCTTCCCTGTTTTCCAAAAATACCGACAATTGCTGTATTGTATTACTTACACTCATGGTTATCCTCCTTTTTACGACTTTTTCTACAACTCTCTGTTATCAATGACACGTTTTGCTTTTCCTTCACTTCTCTGGATCGTCTTTGGCTCAACAAGCTTCACTCTTGCAGAAACCCCAAGCGCCTGCTTAAGGACCGCACCTACCTTTGCCTTTAACTGGTCAAGCTTTCGGATCTCATCAGAGAAATACTTCTCATCCACTTCAACCATAACCGTAAGGACATCCAGATTATTTTCACGTTCTACGATCATCATGTAGTGCGGTGCTACTCCGCCGCCCATAGAAAGAAGTGCCGTCTCAACCTGCGTCGGGAATACATTCACGCCGCGGATCACCTTCATATCGTCGGTACGTCCGGTGAACTTCTGGATTCTCGGCAAGGTTCTCCCGCACTGGCAGGTACCATGCTCAATGCTGGTCAGATCCTTTGTGCGGTAACGGATTAACGGCATCCCCTCCTTGGCAAGAGTGGTAAATACAAGCTCACCTGTCTCTCCATCGGCACATGCGCTCTGATCGGCCGGATTTAAAATCTCCGGATAGAAATAATCTTCATATACGTGAAGTCCTTTATGATGGATACAATCCATAGCCACACCCGGCCCGGTAATCTCGCACAATCCGTAGATGTCAAAGCTGTTGATATTCAAGATGCTCTCTATTTTCTTCCGCATCTCCTCTGTCCACGGCTCTGCGCCGTTGATGCTTGCCCGGATCTGAAGACGGTCTACGATCCCCGCTTCTGCCGCCGCTTCTGCAAGATACAGCGCGTAGGACGGCGTACAGGCAAATGCCGTAGCTCCGAAATCTTCCATACACATAAGCTGACGCTTCGTATTGCCGGAGGACATGGGGATTGCCATAGCTCCAAGAGCCTGGGCGCCGAGATCCAAACCCATACCTCCGGTGAACAGCCCGTAGCCGTAACACACATGGATTCTGTCCGCAGCAGAAAGTCCTGCCATCGTAAGCCCTCTTGCCACACATTCTCCCCACACATCCACATCCTTCTGGGTGTATGAGGCCAGTGTGAGCTTGCCTGTCGTACCGGAAGTTCCCTGAACTCTGGCAATCTTACTCTGGGGAACTGCCAGAAGGCCGAACGGATAATTATCTCTTAAATCTTCTTTCGTCGTAAATGGTAGCTTCCCGATATCCTCGATGCTCTTGATATCTTCCGGCAGTATCCCTAAGTCGTCCATCTTTTTTCGGTAAAACTCCACATTCTCATATACATTTTTCACCTGTTTTACCAGTCTCTCGCTCTGGAGCGCGGTCATCTCGTCCCTGCTCATACACTCTATCTCAGGGGTTCTGATCTGCTCCTTCCAGTCAGATAATGTTACTTTTGCCATGTCTTAACTCCTTCTTTCATCTATAATTGATATCCCACATCAAATGCTTTCTTGTTGATCTCTACAGTCTTTGGCGGCACAGTCTTTTCAATCACCTCATACCACTGCTCCCTGGTAAAATCCATATGCTGCGCTGCAATTCCCAGCACGATCAGGTTGAACACCCTTGGATTGCCAAGCTTTTTTGACTCTTCTGTAGCATTCACCACATAGACTTTATGCTCCTTTTCCAATGTCTTAAGGATGCCTTCCGGATACTCTGCCGCGCCGATCACCACCGGCATAGGATCGATCCGCCAGTCATTGACGATAAGTGCGCCGTCCTTTTTCAGGAAATGGGCATATCTCAACGCCTCAAGGCGCTCAAAAGCGATGATCACATCTGCCTGGCCTTCCTCTACGATAGGCTCAGCCACTTTCTCACCGTAACGGACAAAAGTTACCACACTTCCGCCCCGCTGGGCCATACCATGGACCTCTGACAGCTTTACGTCATATCCCCCCAGCGTGGCAAGACCGCCTAAGACCCTGCTGGTAAGGAGCGTCCCCTGGCCGCCGACGCCGACGATCATAATATTCTTTGTTGCCATTATCTGTCCCCCTCCTTTACCAATTCGATTGCTCCAAATTTGCATAAGCTCTCACAAAGTCCGCAGCCGGTACACATGGTATCATCAATACGTACCGTTCCATCCCCATTCTTTGTCATGGCAGGGCATCCCGGCTTCATGCACATGCCGCATTTTTTACATTTATCCGTATGCGCAGCATAAAGGGGCTTCTTTGCCTTGCTCAAGAGTACACACGGACTCTTGGTAATGATCACGGATACCTCGTCTTTTTTAAGCTCCTCTTTTACTGTCTTTTCTAATGCTTCAATATCGAATGCGTTGACCTCCGCCACATTCTTTACGCCAAGGGAACGGCAAAGAGCCGGGATATCGATCGCGTAGGTTGGATCGCCCTGAAGTGTCTTTCCGGTAGCCGCGTGATCTTGATGCCCGGTCATCCCTGTTGTGGAATTATCGAGGATCAGGACTGTCCCTGTCGCATGGTTATAAGTCATGTTCATCAATGAATTGACCCCGGTATGGAGGAATGTGGAATCTCCGATAACTGCCACCCAGTCTTTGATATATTCCTTCCCCTTTGCCTTCTCCATGCCGTGTAAAGTGGAGATACTCGAACCCATGCACATCGTTGTGTCAACAACACTTAAAGGCGCTACTGCACCAAGAGTATAACAGCCAATATCACCTGCAGCATGAAGCTTTAATTTATTCAATACATGATACACACTTCGATGCGGACATCCGGGACAAAGAATCGGCGGTCTTCCCGGCGCTTTCGCAGGCTCTTTAATAGAAAGCTCTTCCTTTAAGACGGCTTCCCTAAGCATATTGGCGCTGTACTCGCCCTGAACGGTGAAGATCTCCTTTCCGACAGCTTCAATCCCCCAGGACTTCACCTGCTCCTCGATCACCGGATCAAGCTCTTCTACGATATAAAGTTTTTCTACCTGTGCCGCAAACTCTTCGATCAGCTTCTTCGGCAGCGGATTTACCATGCCAAGCTTCAACACCGATGCTTCCGGCATAGCTTCCTTCACATATTGGTACGGAATACCGCTGGTGATGACTCCAACCTTTGTATCATTCATCTCCACTCTGTTGATCGAAAGCGTGTCAGCCGCCTGTGCCAGTTCGCTGTTCCGCCTCTCAATCTCTACATGGCGCATCTTGGCATTGACCGGCATCATGACCGTTTTCTGAATATTTTTTATGTACTCCTTATCAGGTATTTCCTGCCTGTCCGCAAGCTCTACGATACCCTGGGAATGAGCAAGCCTCGTGGTAGTACGATAGACAAAGGGGCGGTCGAACTTCTCGCTGAGCGCAAAAGCCAGCTTCATGTATTCTTTTGCCTCTGCGCTGTCTGACGGCTCTAAGACGGGGAGTTTAGCGGCCCGGGCTACCATCCTTGTATCCTGCTCATTCTGGGAACTGTAAAGGCCGGGGTCGTCCGCAACAACGATGACAAGTCCGCCGTTTACACCCATGTAAGAGACACTGTATGCGGGATCAGCCGCAACATTGAATCCCACATGCTTCATACAGGCCATAGCTCTCGTCCCTGCAAGAGAAGCACCTACCGCCACCTCAGTTGCCACTTTCTCATTGGGTGACCATTCGCAGTACAAAGAATCCTTATACTGTACTAAATATTCGCTGATCTCTGTGCTTGGCGTACCCGGATATGCAGCGGATACCTTTACCCCCGCCTCATAGGCACCTCTGGCGATCGCCTCGTTGCCAAGCATGATAACTTTATTCGTTTCTGCCATTCTTTGGTCCATCCTTTCGTACAAATATCTTTAAGTATAGCATAATACTTTCCCAAATTAAAGTGCTAATTTGCAGGCAAATTCTGCTTGCAGGAATACTCTTCTGCCGTTACTTTAATGACTGTCACCGCCCGGGAAAGTTTCGGATTCTTATCAAAATCATCAAAATCCTTTCCCGTCTGATGCCTCATGATCTTTGCAAGAGCCTCCGCCTTCTCTGTCTCATCCTCCACAAGCTCTGCCTGTCCGCTTCCGATTATGCTCATAAAATGATAACTATACTGGCAGGGTGTGTCCCCTTCTGCCAGCGCGATCTCCTTGTCCATCTCAAAACCTACCTGTGCATTCCCGCCAAGAAGCTTAAGCTTCTTTCCTTCCTTGGCACAATGAAAATAGAGCACCAGCTTTTCCCCGTCATAATCACATCCCATGTTCATAGGGACGATATAGGGTTTCCCGTCAGCTATCATCCCAAGCCTGCATACCTTACATCTCATTAAAACCTTTCGGATTTCCTCCGGATTCGTCACTTTCCTGTCTTTTCTTCTCATCAATTTTTAACTCCTTTCTTTTGATCCCGCTTATGATTCCATCTTGTATTATAGAAGAACATGACCACTGCCATGGTACAGATAATCCCATAACCAAGCCAGCTTAAACCATCCGGAATCTGCCCAAACACTGCGAATCCCAGGAAAGCTGCAAAGATGATCTGGGAATAATCGTACACCGATATCTCCCTGGCCGGTGCGCATGTATATGCAGCAGTGATCGTAAACTGACCTCCTGCCGCACTTAACCCTGCCAAAAGCAGCACGGCAAGCTGCCTGCCGGTCATGGCATGATAATCTAAGATTAACCATGGCGCTGTTACCACGCAGGAAAAGACCGAAAAAAAGAATACAATAAACGATCCTTTCTCACCATTCTCTCCCAGTTTTCTCACCATCGTATAGGCTGCTCCTGCACAGATCCCTCCGACCAGACCTATCACAGACGGAATCAGAGCCATATTGGTAAACGTCGGCTTTACAACAAACATACTGCCTATAAATGCGCCCGCCACAATGAGTGCCTGGGGAACCGATACTTTTTCCTTTAAAATAAAATAACTAAACAGCACCGCAAAAAATGGAGACATCTTATTCAGCATTGACGCATCTGCAAGCACCAGATGATCTATCGCATAAAAATTACAGAGAATTCCCAATGTCCCAAACCCTGCCCGCAATAAAAGATAAATTAAGTTTTCTTTTTTACACTTTAATGGAGACCCCTCCTTTATAAGAACTGCTCCTGCGAATATCGCCGCTACAAAATTACGAAAAAAACTCTTTTGCACAGAAGGCAGGTCCCCCGCCATACGGACAAACATATTCATGAATGCAAAGCAAAATGCAGATAAGACAATATAGATGATCCCTCTGTATTTTTTTCTCATAATCAGTCATTCCTTCCTACAAATCAAAGAGCGACAACTGGTTTGACTCCGGAAGATCACCGAGCAATCCCATTCCCGCCATATAATCAATAACCGTCTTACTCGCCTTTGTTCTCTGTCGAAAATCATCTTTGGACAAATACGGGCCATCCTTTGCAGCCTCCGCCACAGCCTCCGCCGCCTTCTCCCCCATTCCTTCAATGCTGGTAAATGGAGGCATAAGCTTTCCATCCACAATTAAGAACTTGGTTGCCTTCGCCTTATAAATATCAATAGGTTCAAACTCTAAGCCCCTCGCGTACATTTCCTGCACGATATGCATATCCTTAAGCGTAGCCTGTTCTTTCTGGGAAAGGCTCGCCGCCCGTCTGTCATAATCGTCAATATACTGCTGAAGTCTTGCCTTTCCCCTGCACATCAGCTCGTAAGAAAACGCATCCGCCCGAATTCCAAAATAAGCCCCATAATACGCCAGCGGATAATGTATCTTGCAGTAAGCGATCCGGTACGCCATCATGACATACGCCGCAGCATGTGCCTTCGGGAACATATATTTGATCTGCTTGCAGGACCATATATACCAGTCCGGCACATCCGCAGCTTTCATAGCCTCCTCGAATTCCGGCGTCAAACCTTTTCCCTTCCTCACCTTCTCCATGATGGTAAAGGATAACTCGCTGTCCATTCCCTTATTAATAAGATATGTCATAATATCGTCACGGGTGCAGATTGCTGTAGATATCGTAGCCTTGCCGCTCTTAATAAGTTCCTGCGCATTATTAAGCCATACATCCGTCCCGTGGGACAATCCCGAGATACGGATCAGATCCGACAACGATTGCGGCTTTGTATCCACCACCATCTGAATAACAAAGTCCGTCCCGAATTCCGGTATCCCAAGGCATCCCACCGGACATCCTCCGATATCCTCAGGCGTAATGCCAAGCGCAGAAGTATCATGAAACAATGACATCACCCCTTTATCATCCAAAGGAATCTCTGTTGCGATAAATTTATGGTCCGTCTCATTGTATTCATTCTCCATAGCCGGGGAGCTGATATACTCCTCCAATGTCTTTATCATAGTCGGATCATCATGTCCCAGAATATCAAGCTTCAATAAATTGTGGTCAATAGAATGATAGTCGAAATGTGTCGTAACAATATCCGTATTCACATCATTGGCCGGATGCTGTACAGGAGTAAACGAGTTGATATCTTCCCCCAGAGGGAGGACGATGATACCGCCCGGATGCTGACCCGTACTTCTGCGGATCCCCGTACATCCCTGGACAATCCGGTTGATCTCGCAGACCCGCTTTCCCTGTCCGCGCTCGGCATAATAATTCTTTACATAGCCAAAAGCCGTTTTGTCTGCCAATGTACCGATAGTTCCTGCACGGTAAGTCTGCCCTGCTCCGAAAATCACTTCTGTATACTTGTGAGCATTACTCTGGTAATCACCGGAAAAGTTAAGGTCAATATCCGGTTCTTTGTTGCCCTTAAATCCTAAAAATGTCTCAAAAGGGATATCAAATCCATCCTTAATAAGCGGCTCGCCGCAGACCGGACACTTCTTATCCGGCATATCCCATCCGCACCCTCCGGCGTATGCACGTACTTCCTGAGAGGTAAAGTCACTGTAATGGCATTTTCCGCAATAGTAATGAGGGCTCAACGGATTAACCTCTGTAATTCCCGCCATAGTTGCCACAAAAGAAGAACCGACAGATCCTCTTGAACCTACCAGATAGCCATCCTCGTTAGATTTCCATACCAACTTCTGGGCAATGATGTACATCACGGCAAATCCGTTGGAAATGATCGAGTGAAGTTCCCGTTCCAGACGCTCTGTCACAATCTCCGGCAATTCTTCCCCGTACATGCTGTGGGCCTTCCGATAGCAGATTTCCCGAAGCTGCTTATCCGAATCCGGGATTACAGGCGGACACTTGTCCGGACGTACCGGAGAGATTCTCTCAATCATATCTGCAATTCGTCCAGGATTCTCAACAACAACCTCCCGCGCTTTCTCTGAACCAAGGTATTCGAATTCTGCCAACATTTCATCCGTTGTATGAAGATATAGCGGCGCCTGCTTATCCGCGTCGCTGAAACCTTTTCCTGCCATGATGATCCGGCGGTATACCTCATCTTCCGGCTCCAGAAAATGTACGTCGCAGGTGGCTGCTACCGGCTTATTAAAACGCTCTCCAAGGCGGACGATCTGGCGGTTGATCTCCTTTAAATCTTCCTCGCTGTTAACTTTACCGATACGATCGTTCTCTATCATAAAGCGGTTATTTCCAAGAGGTTGTATTTCCAGATAATCATAGAAACTTACAATCTTTGAAATGCGCTCTTCTGACTTATCATTAAGAATTGCCTGATAGAGCTCTCCCGCTTCACAGGCACTTCCTACAATCAGCCCTTCCCTGTGCTTTGACAGTTCGCTTTTTGGAATTCGCGGACGCCTTGCATAATATTCCAGATGGGACTTTGAGACAAGTGTGTAAAGGTTCGTTCGTCCCACCTGATTTTTCGCAAGTATGATGACATGGTAGGAGGGAAGCTTTTTAACCATCTCTTTACTTTGAGCCCCAAAATGATTCAGCTTTTCCAACGTATAGATGCCTCTTTCCTTAAGCATCTCTATAAATCTTACGAAAATCTCTGCTGTTGCCCCTGCGTCATCTACCGCCCGATGATGATTTTCCAAAGAGATGTGAAGCGCATTCGCCACAATATTCAGCTTGAATTTTGACAACGTAGGAAGAAGTATCCTCGCCATCGCGACTGTATCTACTGATGTAAGATCCGGCACGATATCCTGATACCTTAAGTTCTGCTCGATAAAACCTACATCAAATCCTGCATTATGAGCCACAAGTACCGCATCCCCAACAAACTCCATAAAATCCGGCAACACACTCTCTATATCCGGAGCATCCATCACCATCTGGTCACTGATACCGGTAAGCTGTGTAATCTCAAAAGGAATCGGTCTCTTTGGATTGACAAATGTACTAAACCGCTCCGTAATCCTCCCTTCCACTACCTTCACCGCACCAATCTCAATAATTTTATCTTTTACGGAACTGAATCCTGTTGTCTCCAAGTCAAACACTACATACGTATCCGAAAGTGACTGGCCTTTTTCATTGATAGCAACATCCTGCAGGTCATCCACCAGATATCCCTCTACTCCGTATATGACCTTAAAAGGATCTGATCTGTCAAGCCCCTGTACATAATGATGTGCCTCTGTAAACCCTTGGACAACACCATGATCCGTAATAGCCACAGCCTTATGTCCCCAGTCATGAGCGCGTTTTAAGATATCTTCCACCTTAGACACCCCATCCATGTCACTCATCTTCGTATGGCAGTGAAGCTCTACTCGTTTTTCCGGCGCTGTATCCTGCCGGCTTTCCGTAAAATCAGGAATCTTCCGGATACCGTATACAGAGCCTATCGTAAGTTCTCCATCATATCTGTCAATGGTCGTAACACCTTTGATCTTTAAGAAAGCCCCTTTTTTCACTTCCCCTAAGATCTCTGCAAGCTGATCATTCCTCACGAACATCTTGACCATAATTGTATCCGTAAAATCTGTAACAGCAAACATGAGGATTGACTTTTCATTACGTATTTCACGCATATCAAAGCTGATTATTTTCCCCCGAAGAGTGATTTCACCCATCTCGCCCACTACCTGGCTGAGCTTTACAGGCTCATCATCAAAATCCCGTCCATACACTATATTGGGATCGCCGGAACGCTTTGCGCCTGCACCATTATTCTTTTTTTCTTGTACTTTGGCAGCAACAGGCGCTTTTGCCTGCTCATCTTTTTTCTCTTCATGCGCCGCCGCGGATGCCCTTAATATTTCATCCACCTCTTGGCGCACTTTAAGTTCATTATACTTTAACTTGCTCTCCTTTGGTGTATCGTAGGACACTCGTATGTCGATATCAAGTCCAAAACGATTCTCATACACTTCTTTCAGATACCCTGTCAGTGACTCTTTCTTCCCCTGAGATACAATGGTATCACTCAGCTTTAAACAGAGTATATTTCCCTCTTTAAAAGAACAGTCTGCTCCCTTTAACATACTGCGCTCCACAGCACTTCTCTGTCCTAATTCAAAGATAAAACTGTCCTTGTACTCCTCCATCAGATTCTCTGGAGTATACTGCCCGGAAAGTTCATAGCGCTCTACAAGCTCTACCTGCACACTGCTCCTTCCAAAAAGCTGTTCCTTGAGCATCCGCTCCACTTCATAAACTGTTTTTTTATGCAAAAGATGCCGCCCTAAAATGTGTACACGGATAAAGTCGCGGTTTGTATTGGTAGCGACTTTTGTAACCTCAATTCCCTGAAACATCATCTCTATATTCTGATTTACCTTAAGTGTCGGAAACACTTCAAAAAATCTTTTACTCATTCCAGTTAAGCAACTCCTGTCTCAACGTTTCCAATAGTTCTTCTTCTTTTACTTTCTTCACGATCTGGCCTTTCTTGATCAAAAGGCCTTCTCCAATTCCTCCGGCAATCCCGATGTCTGCTTCCTTCGCTTCCCCGGGCCCGTTGACCACGCAGCCCATCACTGCCACTTTAATATCCAGGGGAATATCAGCCACCATATTCTCCACTTGATTCGCCAGTCCGATAAGGTCGATCTTTGTGCGTCCGCAAGTCGGACAAGATACTACCTCGATTCCCCCTTTCTTCAGACCAAGCGTTTTCAGTATAATCTTCGCTGACTTGATCTCTTCTGTCGGATCCCCCGTCAAAGATACACGGATGGTATCTCCAATTCCCTGATTTAAAATCAATCCTAAACCTATAGAGGACTTGATATTCCCTGCCAAAAGCGTTCCTGCCTCTGTAATTCCCACATGAAGAGGATACTGACATTTCTTAGCAAGCTCTTCGTGGGCTTTCACACACATCATAACATCTGATGATTTGATGCTGACCACGATACGGTCATACCCAAAATCTTCAATCATACTTACCTTGTCGAGAGCGCTTTCCACCAGTCCTTTTGCCGTAACTTTGCCGTATTTATCTACCAACTCTTTTTCTAAAGAGCCGCTGTTTACTCCTACCCGAATAGGAACTTTGTACTCCTTAGCTTTCTCCACTACCATACGCACACGCTCAGAGTCTCCGATATTTCCCGGATTGATCCGAATCTTATCTGCCCCGTTTTCTATTGCCGCAATGGCAAGACGGTGATCAAAATGGATATCTGCAACCAACGGAATGTGTGTTTGTTTTTTAATCTCTCCTAACGCCTTTGCTGCCTCCATCGTAGGTACAGCGCAACGGATAATCTCACAGCCAGCCTCCTCTAACTTACGGATCTGCCCGACTGTCGCTCCTATATCTTCCGTCCTGGTATTGGTCATGGACTGAATGGCAATCGGACTCCCGCCTCCGATCACCGTATCACCTATCCTTATTTTCTTCGTATTCTCTCTGTACATCAAGACACCTCCCATAAAAATTCCCTCTATATACCACCGCTTCCATCGATGACAAATAGAGGGATATCCGCCAATGTTACTTTTTCAAAAACATCATCTGTTCTCCGTATTCTCGCTCTGTCAGCGTAAGATAACTCCTGTCAACACTATAATTAAAAGTCGTGATCACAGGATCCACCGCCTGATAAAGCTCCTCTTTTGTATATTTTCCCCCCGATGCTTCGATAAGATCTTCCATCTCCTTCTCGTCAGAATGAATAGAGATGGTTTTCTCCTCTTTATCAAGAGAATAATTCATCCTTACATCTACACCTATATCGGAACCAAGTTCTGGTATATTGACAATCACAATTCCATTCTTCTTGATCGTCATATCCATGCTTCCATCCTCATCTTCCCAACTTCCTTCCAAAGGATTAGAAGTAAAAAGCTTTGTCAACAAGTACACCGCTATGAGTACAATCAGCACCGATGACCCAATCGTTGCCGTTTTCCACAGCATACTCCTTTTGTTTTCATCATTCTTCGCAATTATCATAGGCTCTTTTGTCCCCTCACATATTTACTGCTCTCTTAAATTATATTGGCTTTTTACATCTGTGTCAACGGGTGACTAAGCGGATATTTAACCTTCTGTCTCTACCAATAAATAGAAACCCTTTTCTGTCTTCTCAATCTTTTTTATCACACCTTTTCTCGCCATAATACGCTCGCCGGTGCGATAAATACCTGACATTGCGATAGACGGCTCCACAAGATATGTATATTGTCCGGTCACAGCACTCCTCTCACTGATCTCAACCTCCTGACCTTCTTTTACAAGTCCTTCTCTTTCCATCTTAAACCTTTCCTGTCTCATTTTGTCTTATATTCCTTTCAATTTTATTATATTTTGTTTCTTTTCGGAACATACTGTTCGTATTGTGTCAATTATCGGCACAGTATATGTTCTTTATTGTAACACTTGCTAAAATATAACTATAATTATGGAAAGGAGCTTCTGTTATGTCTTTTGCTAATAAACTCAAATCACTTCGCACTGAAAACAAAATGACTCAACAGGATGTTGCAGACCATCTCAATGTTGCCCGTTCCACAGTTGCCGGTTATGAAACAAAGAATCGCCAGCCCTCCCATGAAAAGCTGACGACCCTTGCAAATCTTTTCCGCGTTACCATTGATTATCTTCTGGATGATGAAACAATAAGCATCGACAGTTCTCAATGTTACATCTATTCCGAAGAAGAAAAAAGGTTAATCTCAAAATACCGCCGGCTTACACCTACATCTAAAAAGCGGATCATAGAATATGTACATCTGCTCGAACTTGGTGAAACGGAAGAGAGTTAAGTTTATGATTCATATACTAACACTCTTCCGCAATTTTTTTGATCAGCTCTTCAGTATCTTCCCATCCTAGACATGGATCCGTGATCGATTTCCCATATTCCATATTATCATTTATATCCTGTCTTCCCTCCTTCAGATAGCTTTCTACCATAACACCTTTCACCAGCGTCCTTACACCACAGCAATGCCTTCTGCTGTGTAAGATCTCACTTATGATCCGAATCTGTTCCTTAAATGCTTTGTTGGAATTAGAATGATTCGCATCTATGATGACTGCCGGATTTTTGAGCTCTTTCTTCTCATACAGATCAAGAAGCCTTATACAATCTTCATAGTGATAATTGGGAATACATGTGCCATATTTATCCACACCGCCCCGCAGGATCGCATGGGCAAGCTCATTGCCGTCCGTAGTCACATCCATAGCACGGTAAATAAAACGATGACCCATCTGTGCTGCAACTACAGAATTAAGCATAACGGCCAGATCACCGCTCGTCGGATTTTTCATACCTACGGGAATATCCATCCCGCTGGCCGTCAATCTGTGCTGCTGGTTCTCGACTGACCTCGCACCAATCGCCTCATAGGACAAGATATCGTCTAAATAACTTCTGTTCTCCGGATAAAGCATCTCGTCCGCCGCCGTCAGACCGCTCTCCTCCATTGCCCGAATGTGCATCTTACGGATTGCAAGAATTCCTGCATACAGATCCGGAGCTTTGTCCGGGTCAGGCTGATGGAGCATTCCCTTATAGCCCTCCCCGGTAGTCCTCGGTTTATTCGTATATATTCTCGGTATCAGGATCAGACGATCCGATACCGCTTCATTAAGCCTGGAAAGACGGTTCACATATTCACAGACTGCCTCCTCATTGTCCGCAGAGCAGGGACCTATGATCACCAGAAACTTATCCGACTTCCCTGTGAACACATCCTTAATCTCCCGGTCGCGCCTGGCCTTCATAGCTATCAGCTTCTCCGACAGCGGATACTCCGCTTTCAGAGCCTTCGGCGACGGAAGTGTTTTGTTGATCCTCATCGCCATCGTCCTATTCTCCTCGTTCTCTGAGCAGTTCATCGATCTGCTCCGGATCCGGCATGGAGCGGATCGCACCCTTCTTTAATGTGATCAAGGCAGCACCCGCATTGGCATAGCTAAGAATCTCCCCCAGCTTTTCCTCGTCGAGATCCGAAAGCCCATACTTTAATACTCCATGGATCGCACAGCCGCAGAAAGTATCTCCCGCTCCGGTCGTCTCGATAGCCTTCACCGGGAATCCTGCGCGCTCTACCCGCAGATCTTTATAGTAAGCACGGCTTCCGTCTTTCCCCATCGTCAAAAAGATCAGGGGAATATTGTATTTCTCCTGCAAATATCGGATACCCTCGTCATAGTCTTCCATACCGGAAACAAACTGAATCTCGTTGTCCGAAATCTTTAACACATCACAATACCCGAAGCCATATTCCATCTGCTCCTTCGCTTCATCCAACGTCTTCCAGAGCGGCGGGCGCAGGTTCGGGTCAAAGGTAATGAGGCATCCCGCCTCCTTCGCAGTCTCAAGAGCCTTCTTTGTCGCTGTCCTCGCCGGCTCTCCGGTCATGGACAAAGTTCCAAAATGAAATACCTTTGAATTCCGGATAATATCATCATTTACATCCTTCTCATCAAGCATCATATCCGCTCCCGGCTTACGGTAAAAGGAAAACTCCCTGTCTCCGTCCGGGAAAGTATGTACAAATGCAAGGGTCGTGGGAATCTCTTCATCCATACATAAGCCTTCCGCATGGATGCCCACCTCGGAAATCGTATCCTTAAGGAGACGTCCAAACTGGTCAGCGCCCACTTTTCCGATAAATGCCGTCTTCCTGCCAAGCTTATTTAACATCGCAAGTACATTGCAAGGTGCTCCTCCGGGACACGCTTCAAACAGATTATTGCCCTGCTCACTCTGCCCGTTCATCGCAAAATCAATCAAAAGTTCACCCAATGCGGTGATGTCGTATAATTTGTCCATGCTAATATTCTCCTTTTCCTAATATCTGTTAATATTATATCAATAAATGACACCCATGTAAAGTTTCTGCCGGGATGGTTTTTCAATAACCTGTCCCCGGCTGGAAGTCAACCCAGCAGGTTCACTCCCCCAAGAAGCACATAGGAGATAAAACACATGATCACTGTAGCCATCAATATTCCAAGTATCACCGCCGGAAATGCCTTCTTGAACTTAATCCCAAGCAGAGCCGCGATCAAAGAACCGGTCCACGCCCCTGTCCCTGGCAACGGGATTCCCACAAAAAGTACCAGACCCCAGAACTCATATTTTTCTATCTGATCACTCTTGCTCATGGCTTTACTCTCCAGCTTCTCCACCATAGGCCGAAACAGCTTCGTCCCCTTCATCCACCGGAAGATGGGCGTGATAAGAAGGAGGATAAACGGCACCGGGATAATATTCCCGATGATGCTTATCGGCACCGCTATTGATACCGGTACACCAAGCAAAGGACCTGCAACCAAAAGCGCTCCTCGAAGTTCCAGGATCGGTATCATAGATATGATAAATACGATCGCTTCTTTCCCCACACTGCCTCCCAGTGCGTCAATAATCCCCTGTATCAATGTTTCTGTCATAATGTTCTCCCTTTATTTTATTTATATCCTTCTAAAAATCCAAGCAAAGCATCCATCTCCTCTTCCGTGCCGACGGTAATCCGGATATATTGTTCAATCCGCTCACTGCCCCAATAGCGTACATAGATCCCGGCTTTACTTTTCAGTGTCTCATAGAGCACTTTCATATCGTACTCCGGATGGGTCACAAAGATAAAGTTTGCCTGGGAGTCAAGGCAGACAAAGCCAAGCTGCTCAAGCTCCTTTTTCGCACGCTCCCTCGTCTTGATAATCTTACGGATTCCTTCCTCAAAATATTCCTTATCCTTCACCGCTTCCACCCCGCAGGCAATCGCCGCCTGGCTCATAGTATAAGAGTTGAACGAATATTTCGCATCATTAAGATACCTGATCAGCAAAGGATTGCTGATGGCATATCCAATCCGCATCCCCGCCATGGACCGTGCTTTAGAAAACGTCTGGACAACGATCAGGTTCTCATACTTTTCGATAAGATCCAGTGCAGACCTCCCGGCAAAATCAATATATGCCTCGTCGATGATCACGATCACGTCCTGGTTGCGGGCAATGATCTCCTCCACCTCGGAGAGCTCAAGATAAAGTCCCGTAGGCGCATTAGGATTCGGGAAGATAATCCCTCCGTTCTCCCGGAAATAATCTTCTTTTACGATACGGAAATGTTCATCCACCGGACAGCACTCGTAAGGAATCCGATAAAGATTGGCCCATACTTTATAGAAAGAATAAGTAATATCCGGGAAAAGTATAGGTTTTTCCGAACAAAAAAATGTAAGGAAACACATAGCCAAAACATCGTCAGAGCCAACTCCCACAAATACCTGATCCTCACTGACTCCGTAATAGTCTGCAAGCGTCTTCACAAGCTCTCCTGCCGTCGGATCCGGATAAAGTCTGAGTCGGTTCGGATCCATCGCTTTCAGCGCACGTGCAACTCCCGGCGCAGGCGGATACGGATTCTCGTTGGTATTTAACTTTATCACCGTCTGCTGGGGCTGCTCGCCCGGAACATAAGGCTCTACCTTACGGATATTTTTTTCAAATGCTTTCATCTAAAAATACTCCTTTGCCAGTTCCCGGAATTTGGGAAGAGAATTCACAATTGTCTCATAGGAAACACAGTAAGCCAGCCGCACATACCCCGGGCACGCAAAAGAGCTTCCCGGAACGATAAGCAGGTTATACTTTTTCGCCGCCGCGCAGAATTCCTTCTCATCAGCCACCGGAGATTTCACAAAAAGATAGAAAGCTCCCTCCGGCTTGATGCAGGAAAATCCGCAGCTTTTCAGTCCCTGATACAACGTCTCGCGGTTGCGGTCGTAGTAAGAAATGTCTGTCTTTTCATTCAGACATCTGGCCACGACTTTCTGCTGGAGTGTGGGCGCATTCACAAACCCCAAGATCCGTGTGGCAACATTCGCCGCTGCAAGTACCTCCTCACTGTCCGTCACCTCATCCGGAATCACTAGGTAGCCGATACGTTCACCTGGCAGGGACAGGGACTTGCTGAAAGAATATCCTACAATCGTGTTGGCATAATATTTCGTCAGATACGGAACCTCGGCGCCGTCATACACAAGCTCACGGTACGGTTCGTCGGAAATCAGGAAGATATCCGTGCCAAACTCTTTCTGCTTCTCCTCCATGATAGCTGCCAGCTTCTTTATCGTCTCCTCAGAATACACGACCCCCGTCGGGTTATTCGGCGTATTCACGATAACAGCCTTTGTCTTCGGCGTGATCTTCTGCTCAAATTCATCAAGCTTTGGCTGAAAATCCACTGTATTCGGAGAAATCTCCACCAATACACCGTCATAATTATTTGTATAAGAACGATACTCGCCGAAATACGGTGCAAAAGCAATCACCTCATCTCCCGGATTGATCAGCGACTTTAAGATCACATTGAGACCCCCTGCGGCACCCACTGTCATGACGATATTCTTTCCCTCAAACTTTGTGCCGAACCGTTCATTTAAGGAATCTGCAACAACTTTCCGCACATCTGCATAGCCGCAGTTGCTGTTGGTATAACCATGGAGCACCACCGCATCTTCCTCTTCAAGCAGCTCAAAAATCGCTCTTTTCACTGCTTCCGGAGCCGGTACATTGGGATTTCCCAGGCTGAAATCATACACATTCTCTGCGCCGTATATCTTTGCCAGACGGTTCCCTTCCTCAAACATGGCGCGGATTGCCGAACTGTTCGCCACCATATTTTTCATCTTCTCTGCAATCATCTTTTCATTCTCCTTTACATTTATCCTTCGCTTATTTCCTTCACATTGCCCTTTTCTACCAAAAACGCCGGGCGGTAGGAAAGCTTTGCTTTTCTTAAGCCTTCGGCTCCCGTGTCCTCCTCCCGGTTGACATACCTGTAATCCATGCACGCATCCTCTACAAACTGCTGGTTGATCATGGGATATGCACCCTGTACTTCAGCGTAAGCCTTCTCGATATGGACCACAAAGGTATCCGAACAGACCGGCTCCCCGAGAGTGAAGGCTGCAACCTCCCCGTCTATCTTAAGAACCCCGCCCACAAGTTCAAGCTCCTTAAAAAGCCGCAGTGCATTGAGCGTCACACACATCTCGGCATTTTTCTCCTCGTCCTCCTCACAGCCATTCTCATTGCGCCACTTAAGCGCCATCTGAAAACACTCCTCTAAATTAGTCTCAGACATGGCCTCGTAGCTCCAGCGGCCGTCGTACATCGCTTTGAACTTATTGATGTGGTTGCGTTTCCCATGAAGTTTTTTCCCTGACAGCGTGGCAAGCTTCTCCGTCTCATACACGTAATCTGCGTAGTCCCTGTCGTACTCCACCTGGAACCTGCCTGGATACCACTCCTCCAATTTTGCAAAATTATCCGGTGTGATATTGTACATCGTAAACGGAAAGCCACGCTGTTCACTGTAATTTTTCATGAACTCCATAGCCTTTTTTACGCTGTCGTCATCCCCTGCCGGAAATGCAAAGGACACATGCTCGTCGTCCTCGCTCTTAAAGACAAGCGCCCCCTCAATCACCGCCCATTTCACCGGATACTGCCTGGACCACAGGAAAACATTCACAAAAGTACGCTCACAGCTCCTGCTTGTGTGATGCTTTAAATACCGCGATATGATCTCTTTATCTTCCAGTTCTGCCCTCTTAAATTGTATTTCTTCCATAAATCATCCTTCTATCCTGTTTTTATTTGCTTTTTCTGACTAAAAGTGCATATGATACAAAGACTCATAAATCCCCTTCTTCTCTAAAAGTTCCTTATGGGTCCCCTGCTCCGCGATTCCCTCTTCCGTCAGCACAAGGATCTTCCCGGCGTTTCGGATGGTCGTAAGCCGATGGGCGATCACAAAGGTTGTCCGGTCTTTTGCCAGGCTCTCCAAGGACTTCTGCACTACCTGCTCACTCTCATTGTCAAGAGCCGACGTAGCCTCGTCAAAGATGAGAATCGGCGGGTTCTTTAAAAATACCCTCGCAATAGAAAGTCTCTGCTTTTGTCCGCCGGAGAGCTTCACCCCCCGCTGGCCGATGTCTGTATCATACCCGTCCGGAAAACTCATAATAAATTCATGGGCATTGGCACGCTTCGCTGCACGTACAACTTCCTCATCGTCAGCTTCCGGTTTCCCGTAACGGATATTATCCATAATGGTCCCTGCGAACAGATATACATCCTGCTGGACGATACCGATATGGTTCCTTAAACTCTCAAGACGGATATCCCGGATATCCGTGCCGTCTATGCAGACCTTTCCCGCCGACACTTCGTAAAACCTGGGAATCAGACTGCAAAGAGTCGTCTTACCTACACCCGACGGCCCTACAAGGGCGATATATTCTCCTGCCTTGACCTTGAGGTTGATAGAGCTTAACACCTGCTCAGATGTGTCCTCATAATGGAAGGACACATCCTGAAATTCGATATTCCCTTTCACTTTCTCCAAATCAACTGCACCCGGCTTATCTGCAATATCCGGCGCAATGGAAAGTATCTCCAGAAAACGTTCGAAACCGGAATACCCGTTCTGAAACTGCTCGGTAAAAGACACCAGCTTCTTCACCGGGTCCGTGAAATTATTAATATATAGAAGAAATGTGATCAGATCTGTGAGTGCCACACCGCCGGAGAGCATCATCCCCACGCCGGAGGTGATCACTGCCACCGTCACCAGCGTCGTCATGGCACCAAGACCGGAATGATAGATTCCCATATATTTGTAGCTGACCTTTTTTGCACTTACAAAATTATCATTCCCCGCTTTGAACTTTTTCATCTCTTCATTTTCATTGGCAAACGATTTTACCACACGGATTCCCGCCAGGCTGTCTTCAATCTGGCTGTTGATATCCGCAATCTTCTCCCGATTATGTACAAATGCGGTCTTCATCTTCCCGTTATAGTAGAAGGCAAATATTACCATGACCGGAATAAAGGCAAACATGATCAGCGCCAATTTTACATTCACCGTCAAAAGAATCGCAAAGGAACCAATGATCTTGATGACAGAAATGACCAAGTCCTCCGGCCCATGGTGTAAAAGTTCGCTGATATCAAACAGGTCGCTGGTAATCCGGGAAAGAAGATGTCCCACCTTCTGGTTATCATAAAAGGCAAAAGTAAGCTTCTGGTAATGCCCGAAGATGTCTCTGCGCATATCTGCTTCCATCTTCGCTCCCATGATATGTCCATAGTATGCGATGTAAAAATTACAGAATATCTCCAGCAATATCAGCCCCAGAAGCACCAGCCCCAGATTAAATACCGCTCGCTTCGCTTCCTCAGGCCCGAAATAAACCACCTCATTAGTAATGTACCGGATGATCAGCGGAATAATAAGTGTCACCGCCGCTCCAAGTATGGCAAAAAACAGATCACTGTAAAACAGACGCCGGTAAGGATGGTAGTATGCAAATAATTTTTTTAGTTTCTCTTTCATGCTAATCGTTCATATTCGCCAGCTTCGCCGCCTGGTCAGCCGCAATGCAGGCATCAATGATCTCCTGTATATCTCCGTTCATGATCTTATCAAGCTTATATAACGTAAGTCCGATCCGATGATCTGTCACACGCCCCTGGGGAAAATTGTAAGTACGGATCTTCTCCGAACGGTCTCCGGTCCCGATCTGGCTCTTTCTCGCCTCTGCTTCCGCGTCATGCCGCTTCTGGCACTCCATGTCATAAAGCTTTGCACGCAGCAGGGCAAATGCCTTATCCTTATTCTGGAGCTGCGATTTTTCCGTCTGGCTGTAGATAACGATCCCTGTGGGATAGTGGGTCAGACGCACTGCGGAATCTGTCGTATTGACACACTGCCCGCCGTTTCCCGATGCGCGCATGACGTCAATACGGATATCCTTCTCGTCAATCTGTACATCCACCTCCTCAGCCTCCGGCATAACTGCTACCGTGATGGTAGACGTATGGATACGCCCTCCGGACTCTGTCTCCGGCACCCGCTGTACACGGTGCACGCCGGACTCATATTTCATCACGGAGTAAGCGCCGTTTCCGTTGATCATAAAGGTTACATTCTTCATCCCGCCGATGCCGATCTCCTCACACTCCACAAGCTCCACCTTCCAGCGCCGGCTCTCTGCATAGTGAATGTACATACGATAAATCTCCGCAGCAAACAAAGCCGCCTCATCGCCGCCGGCTCCTGCACGGATCTCAACCATAACATTCTTATCATCATTGGGGTCCTTGGGAAGCAAAAGCACCTTAAGGTCATGCTCTAACTCTTCTACCCTTGCCTTGGCATCATTAAGCTCCTCCTTGGCGAGCTCGCGCATCTCCTCGTCGCTCTCCTCCTCAAGCATCTGTAAACTGTCCTCGATGGCCTGCTTACATCCTTTATATTCTTTATATGCCTCCACGATGGGAGTCAGCTCATTCTGCTCCTTCATCAGCTTACGGAATCTATTCTGGTCACTGGCCACATCCGGCTCAGAAAGCTCACTGAGCACCTCCTCCAAGCGAATAAGTAAATCTTCTAACCTGTCAAACATCTTATTTCCTCCTAATAACAACTATTCTCCATTGTACATGCCCATCACAACACGGTCAAGACCCGCCAGGTCCTTTTTCACCATTATATTGTCATAACCCGCCGCTTCCATCAATCTGCATACTGCTACGGCCTGCTCACAGCCTATTTCAAGTAAAAGCCAGCCATTTCTTTTCAGATACGAAGTACTCTCCTCTGTGATCCTGCGGTAAAAGAAAAGACCGTCCTCCTTACCATCAAGAGCAATCCGCGGATCGTGGAGCCTTACCTCCTCCTGAAGACTGTCAATTACCCCTGTCGGTATATAGGGCGGATTAGACACGATCAGATCAAACTGTGTTCCGGATGCTATTCTTTCAAAAAGATCCCCCTGCACAAACTCTGCCGATATGCCAAGCCTTACGGCATTCTCCCTGGCAACATCGAGCGCTTCCCCGGAAATGTCCGCGCCTATTCCCGTGACTTGCCCTGCTTTGCAAAGCTTCAGGAGGCTTAACAATATACAGCCCGAGCCTGTGCACATATCCAGTATCCGCATCCCCGGCCTAATCCGCTTCATCGCTGTCTCCACCAGAACCTCCGTATCCTGCCTGGGGATAAGGACATGCGCATTGACCAGAAAGGGAAGACCCATGAACTCCTGCACCCCGGTAAGATGCTGAAGCGGAATCCTCTTTCTCCGCTCTTCGATATAATAGAAATAACGTTCTTTATCTTCCCCGCAGATCTCCCGCCCCGGGCATCCATAATAAGCAGCCTTACTGATCCCCGTCACATGTTCGAGCAGATACCACGCATCCAGCGCGGCATCTATGATCCCTGCTCCTTCGAGCTTTTTTATGCCTTCCTTATAAATCTCCTGAATCGTCAACACATTCTGCCTTTCTTTACCTTCTTATCCTTTCCTGCAGCGCTAAAGCATCCCACTCCTTTTATCTCCTGCGACACCAAAATTTTCTGCTTCATACGCTCTCCAGTCAAACACTGCCTCCACTGCCTGAATTGCCACTTCTATCATATCGTCATCCGGCTCTTTGGTCGTTAGCTTCTGTATCGCAAGTCCCGGCTTGCTTAAGAGGTTCACCACCGGATTCTCACTTCGGCCTGCCAGCTTTAATGCCTCATATGAAATACCCGCAATAACAGGCAGAAGTGCAATCCGCACTACCACTCTGAGAATCGGAGATTCTACCCGTATAAGCAGCAAAAGGATAATACTGATCGCAAGCACAAAAAACAGAAAGCTGGTTCCGCAGCGCTTGTGCTGCCTTGAACTTATCCGCACATTGTCAACCGTCAGCGCAAGTCCATGTTCAATACAGTTAATACACTTATGTTCCGCACCGTGGTACATATATGTGCGCTGGATATCCTCCATCCGGGATATCAAAAGCACGTAGGCAATAAATATGCCGATCCGCATAAATCCCTCGATAATCGTGCGCCAAATATAGGAAGGAACAAACGGCTTTAATAAAGAAGAAAGGAAATAAGGCAATACCATAAAAATGCCAATTGCCGCCACTACAGAAAACAAAACTGCCCCGGCCATCATCAGCTTTTCCTCCTTCTTTTCCTTATGTGCTTCTTCCTCCTCATAAAATTCTGCTGAGAATGTCAATGTCTTAATACCAAGTATCATAGAATCTATAAACTTGAACACTCCCCTGATAAATGGAATCTCCGTGAGCGGTTTCCACGGGGCTACACTGTGGTACTCATCCTTCTTTACAAAAATCTCCCCGTCCGGCTTTCTTACCGCAACAGAATACACATCCTCATGCCGCATCATAATACCCTCTAAGACCGCCTGTCCGCCAATATCTGATGATTTCATAAATTCTCCTTTAACAAAAAGGGTTGAGATTTTAAAAACCTCAACCCGATACTTGTAAGCTTATTTTCCCATTCCGTATTTTTTATTGAACTTATCAACACGGCCGCGGGCCTGAGCTGCTTTCTGCTGTCCCGTATAGAACGGATGACACTTGGAACAGATCTCTACGTGGATATCCTCGCTTGTAGAACCGGTTACAAATGTATTGCCGCAGTTACAAGTTACAGTTGCCTGATGGTATGCTGGATGTATTCCTTCTTTCATGATCTTCACCTCTTCTTTATTTGTTTTACGCATAATGCGGTTATCTTTCTTTTTCTAAACAGCTTTCATATTGTATCATAAAAGCTCTTTCTTGTCTAGATTAATTTTGTCTTTTTTACTAACTGTATTAATTCCACATTATTTTTCGTCCGGCTGAACATATTAAGAATATTATCAACCGCCTCTTCCGCCCGAAGCCCGTTCAATGCACGGCGCATCGTATCCACTGCTTCCTGCTCCTGCGGAGAAAGAAGCAAGTCTTCTCTTCTGGTGCCTGACGGTGCGATATCGATCGCCGGGAACATCCGCTTCTCCGAAAGCTTACGGTCAAGGACAAGTTCCATATTACCGGTTCCCTTGAACTCCTCATAGATGACATCATCCATCTTGCTTCCTGTATTGACAAGGGCACTGGCAAGGATAGTAAGGCTTCCGCCCCCACGCATATTTCTGGCCGCGCCAAAGAACCGCTTCGGCATATGCAGCGCTGCCGGGTCAAGACCTCCTGACAAAGTACGCCCTGACGGCGGAACGGTAAGGTTATATGCCCTTGCAAGCCTTGTGATACTGTCAAGGATGATCATTACATCCTTCTTGTGCTCTACTAAGCGCTTCGCGCGCTCAATGACCATCTCGGAAACTCTCTTATGATGCTCCGGCAGCTCATCAAAAGTAGAATAGATAACCTCCACATTCTCTCCCTCGATAGTCTCCTTGATATCTGTCACTTCCTCCGGACGTTCATCAATAAGCAGAATCAGGAGATGTACTTCCGGATTATTCTGGCGCACAGACAAAGCCACCTGCTTTAAAAGGGTTGTCTTACCTGCCTTTGGCGGAGATACGATCATACCTCTCTGCCCTTTTCCAATGGGCGACATCAGATCCATGATCCGCATGGCAGTGCTTGTCTTCCCACACTCCAGCTTTAATCTCTCATCAGGGAAAATAGGCGTCATATCTTCAAAGTTCATTCTCCGCATTGCCTTTAGCGGATCGATCTCATTAATCTTTGTCAGATATAAAAGCGCACTGAACTTTTCCTGCTGGGTCTTAATTCTCGTGTTGCCTTCCAGTATATCCCCTGTCTTCAGATTAAACTTACGAATCTGAGACGGAGATACATAGACATCATTCTCTCCCGGAAGATAATTGGCACTTCTGATAAATCCATATCCATCCGGCATGACCTCCAGAATCCCCTGTGCCTTCACTCCGCTGTCCAGTCTGTCAATATCGTGTATTTCTTTATCTCCGGTATTGGCAGACATTTCCTTTACGGCTTCCTGCTTTTCTTTTTTGTCTTTCTCGTCTTCCTTAAGCATAAGCTCTATCAGCTCTGCTTTCTTGATCACGGAAACCCCTTTTAATCCTCTTGCCTTTGCCAATTCCTTTAAAGTAGCAAGCGGCAGAGATTCATATTTTTCTTTCATCATATATATAATCCTTTCTCAATTCATCCTGCTGTCATGGGATATGCGGTCTGAACCGACCTTCCTGAAATATTGTAACGTTATGATTATACTACAACATTTCTATAATGGAAAGTCTTTTTAAAGAATTATTCCGGCTAAATATTACATCTCTACGGTTTGATCCGTGCTACTCCGGTTCTGATCGCTGCCTCTGCGACAGCTTTGGCAACAGCTTGTCCCACTCCCTCAGCAAAAGCTTCCGGAATAATATGATCTGCCGACAATTCCTCCTCCGGGATGAATCCTGCAAGCGCACCGGCCGCAGCAAGTTTCATCTCCACGTTGATATCCCTGGCCCGCACATCAAATGCTCCCCGGAAAATCCCTGGAAACGCAAGTACGTTATTGACCTGATTCGGGAAATCACTCCGGCCGGTCGCCACAACCTTTGCCCCGCCCGCTTTCGCCTCATCCGGGAAAATCTCGGGTGTCGGGTTCGCACATGCAAACACTATGGCATCTTCCGCCATCATCTTCACCATATTTGTCGTCACTACACCCGGCGCAGAAACACCGATAAATACATCCGCACCAACTAACATATCTGCCAGACTGCCCTCTTTTTTCTGAAGATTTGTAATCTCTGCCATCTCCTCTTTCACCGGATTCATGCCTTTTTCACGTCCTTTATAAATGGCGCCGTTTCGGTCACACAGCGTAATGTCCTTCACACCCGCCGTCAGCAAAAGCTTTGCAATAGATATCGCCGCAGCCCCCGCCCCATTCATGACTACTTTGATCTCCTCTTTTTTCTTTCCGACAACCTTCAAAGCATTGGTAAGTCCTGCAAGTGTGATGATCGCCGTCCCATGCTGGTCGTCATGAAATATTGGGATATCACATTTCTCTTTCAGCTTCCTCTCTATCTCAAAACACCTCGGCGCAGAGATATCTTCCAGATTCACTCCCGCAAAAGAACCGGAAATCATATATATTGTATTAACAATCTCATCTACATCTTTACTCTTGATACAGAGCGGAAACGCGTCTACATCACCAAATGCCTTAAAAAGCACACATTTCCCCTCCATCACGGGCATACCTGCCTCCGGTCCGATATCCCCAAGTCCCAGCACTGCCGAACCGTCTGTCACTACAAGGCACATATTATGCCGCCTGGTCAGGTCATAGCTCTTCTCTGTATCCTTCTGTATCTCCAGGCACGGCTTTGCAACTCCTGGTGTATAGGCTAAAGACAAATCATCCCTTGTCTCTACCGGTACTGTCGCGATCACTTCTATCTTCCCTTTCCATTCACGATGGAGCCTCAGGGATTCTTTTGCATAATCCATATTAAAATACCTCCTAAATATTCCGTTCTGTCTTTATTCTACCACTAATACTGCAAATCTTCAAAGGATAATTACAGTTGATTTACCCGCCTCTGAATGATATGATGATATCAACAAAAGCTGGAGGAGATCATGGACACTGAAGCGGTATACTGGGGTGAAAAAAGGTATCACTCCCTTGATCATCACTTAAAAAACAGATTTGGTCAAAAAATCTACAAGTTATCTTTAAATGGCGGCATGACATGTCCAAACCGTGACGGCACCTTAGGAAACCGCGGATGTATCTTTTGCAGCGAAGGAGGCTCCGGCGATTTTGCCGCGAATCCCTCTCTGTCCATCCGGGAGCAGATTGAAGCTGCCAAGTCACTTGTTGCAAAGAAAACTACCGGCTCATCCTATATTGCTTATTTTCAGGCATATACGAACACCTATGCCCCTTATGAAAAGTTAAAAAGAATTTTTACCGAAGCCATCAGCCACCCGGACATCTGTATACTTTCTATCGCCACAAGACCTGATTGTATTGATGACAGCGTACTTAATCTCCTGGAAGAACTAAACGGTATAAAGCCTGTCTGGATAGAACTTGGACTTCAAAGTATCCATGCGCACACTGCGAGATTTATCCGGAGAGGATATGAACTTCCCGTATTTGAAGAAGCTGTCTCAGCTCTCAGAAAACGGGGCATTGAAACCATCGTTCATGTGATCACAGGGCTTCCCGCGGAGAACGAAAGCCACATGCTCGCCACCATCCATTATCTGAATGGACTGGATATCCAGGGAATAAAGCTTCAACTTCTCCACATATTAAGAGGAACAGACCTGGCAGCTTATTACGAACACCATCCTTTCCATGTTCTTTCTATGGAAGAATACATCGAAATCACCGGACGGTGTATCGCAAGCTTAAGACCTGACATCGTTATACACCGCTTAACCGGAGACGGGCCCAAATCTCTCTTGCTGGCTCCTGCATGGAGCGCTGACAAACGGCACGTACTGAACCAGATCCAGGCACATTTAAAACAACATAATATCTGGCAGGGAAAGGAGTTTCATAATGACAACTGTATTCAAACTATATAAACTAATTGTTCTCTATATGTTAGACTGTATAGATTTCCCCCTCACCAATTCTCAAATCTCCGAATTTATATTAGAGCAGGGGTATACGGATTATTTCAAATTGCAGCAGGCAGTGGGAGAACTTACAGAAGACGGTCTCATTCGCCGGGATTCCACACACAACCGCACTCTTTATTACATAACTGATGAAGGCGAAAAAACCATCCGGCTTTTCAGAAATGATGTCTCACCGGACATTCGGAAAGATATTCAGACATTTTTAAAAAACAAAAAATATGAATTAAAAAATGAAATCTCTGTCAGGTCAGACTATTACCTGAACTCAGCCAACGAATATAATGTCCGCTGCCAGATTATAGAGCAAGGACTGCCGCTTATTGATCTGACCGTCACTGTCCCTACAAAAGCAGAAGCCTCTACCATCGCAAACAACTGGTCTGTAAGAAACCAGGATATCTATGAAACCGTGATGAAAAACTTGCTGCGTTAAAACGTCTCTGCCAATATATTTTTTATAGAAGGAACTCACTCATCACATAGTTGCTGACATCTATCCCCCGCTCCGTCAGCCGGATGAAATCTCCCTTCCGCTCTAAAAGCTGCTTGCCCTCCATATCCGCAAGCACTTTTTTATATACATTTTCAATCTCTGTCCCAAACTGCTTCTCAAATCCTGACTTCGACACACCCTCCATTTTTCGAAGCCCTAAAAACATATATTCTTCCATCTCATCCTCTCGGCTCAACATTTCCGGCTCTTCGCCCCACGTCCACCGCCTGTGATCCAAAAAGGAGGCCGCGCCGGCTCCGAATCCTAAATATTCCGCACGATCCCAATATCCGAGATTATGACGGCACTCATATCCCGGCTTTGCGTAGTTGGAGATCTCATACCGATGATAACCGTATTCTTTCAAGATCCTCTTCGTATCGTAATACATCTGACGTTCACGAATCTCATCCGGAAGAGGCGGGTACTCACAATCTGTCTCATCTGTCTTTCTTCCATATATCTCATAAAACGGTGTTCCTTCCTCGATAATCAGACTGTAGGCTGAGATATGTTCCGGCGAAAGCTCTGCTGTTTTCCGAAGAGTCTTCTCAAAACTTTCTGCCGACTGCCCCGGAATAGCCGAGATCAAGTCCACATTGATATTTCCAAAGCCGGCAGACCGCGCCAGCCGATAGGTCTCAAGAAAATCTTCAAAAGTATGGATCCTGCCAAGAATCTTGAGTTCCCCATTATCCGCAGACTGCAGCCCAATGCTTAAACGGTTGATCCCGGCCAGCCGATATGCTTTAAGCTTTTCTTTCGACACTGTCCCTGGATTCACTTCTACCGTGATCTCTGCGCTCTCTTCAATAAAAAAAGTATCTCGTATAGCCTCAAAAACAGCCGTCATCTGCTCGCCTTCCAATATCGAAGGTGTCCCTCCGCCGATAAAAATACTGACAACACGATAAGCCCTTGCAGTTTCCCCGTAAGAACGGATCTCCCCGCAAAGGCTCTCTATATATTCCTGTCTCTCCTTTTTCGATGCCGGAGCAGACAGGAAATCACAGTAATTACATTTTCTCACACAAAACGGTATATGCACATAGATTTCCAATGGCTTCATCACTTTTTATCATCCAGCTTCAATACACTCATAAATGCTTTCTGCGGAATCTCTACATTGCCCACCTGCCGCATACGCTTCTTTCCTTCTTTCTGTTTCTCCAAAAGCTTTTTCTTACGGGTGATATCACCGCCGTAGCACTTGGCAAGTACATCCTTTCTCATAGCCCGGACAGTCTCTCTTGCAATGATCTTGCTGCCAATCGCTGCCTGGATCGGAATCTCAAACAAATGCCTCGGTATCTCTTCCTTAAGCTTCTCACACATTCTCCTGCCCCGCTCATAAGCCGTCTCAGCATGTACAATAAAGGAAAGTGCATCTACTTCTTCCTTGTTGATCAATATATCTAACTTTACAAGCTCTGACTGCATATAGCCATCCAGCTCGTAATCAAAAGAAGCATACCCTCTGGAACGAGACTTCAGCGCATCAAAGAAATCATAGATGATCTCGTTAAGGGGCAGACGATACCGGAGAACTGCACGGGTTTCCTCCATGTACTCCATGCCTTCATAGATTCCCCGCCGCTCCTGGCACAGATCCATGATCGCCCCGATGTACTCTGACGTGACCATGATCTCCGCTTTGACAATCGGTTCTTCCATATACTCTATTTCAGACGGGTCCGGAAGATTCGAAGGGTTCGTAAGCTCAATTACTTCCCCGTTAGTCTTGTATACTTTGTACACAACGCCCGGAGCCGTCGTCACCAGATCCAGATTATACTCTCTCTCCAACCGCTCCTGGATAATCTCCAAGTGCAAAAGCCCCAGGAAACCGCAGCGATATCCAAAACCTAACGCAACAGAAGTCTCCGGCTCAAACTGAAGGGAGGCATCATTAAGCTGCAGCTTTTCAAGAGCATCCCGAAGATCCGGGTATTTTGCTCCGTCCGCCGGATACATCCCACAGTAAACCATTGGATTCACTCTTTTATACCCCGGCAGCGGCTCTTTGCAAGGCGCCTGTGCATTAGTGATCGTATCACCCACTCGGGTATCCTTTACATTCTTAATGCTTGCTGTGATATAACCCACCATGCCTGCACTTAACTCTTCACAGGGGATAAACTGCCCGGCACCAAAATATCCGACTTCCACCACTTCTGCCTTCGCCCCGGTCGCCATCATAAGTACAGGCGTCCCTTTGCGTATAGATCCTTCCTTAATCCGGCAGAACACGATCACACCTTTGTAAGAATCATACACCGAGTCAAAAATGAGGGCCTGAAGGGGCGCTTTTATATCCCCCGTTGGCGCCGGAATCTTCTCAATGATCTGTTCTAGCACTTCCTCCACATTAAGCCCGGTCTTTGCGGAGATGCGCGGCGCATCCTGCGCCTCAATCCCGATGATATCTTCAATCTCCTCAATAACACGGTCCGGTTCCGCACTCGGAAGATCTACTTTATTGATCACCGGCATGACATCTAAGTCATGGTCAAGAGCCAGATACACATTCGCTAATGTCTGGGCCTCCACGCCCTGGGCCGCATCAACCACAAGGATCGCCCCATCACATGCTGCAAGGCTTCTGGACACTTCATAATTAAAGTCCACATGTCCCGGTGTATCAATGAGATTGAAAATATACTCTTCGCCGTCCTTTGCTTTATAGACAATCCGCACCGTCTGTGCTTTGATCGTAATCCCGCGCTCTCTTTCAAGCTCCATATTATCTAACACCTGAGACTGCATCTCCCTGCTGGTAAGAAGGCCCGTCATCTCGATAATACGGTCTGCAAGGGTAGACTTGCCATGATCAATATGAGCAATAATACAAAAATTACGGATTTTGCTTTGATTTATCTCTGCCACTTTTTATCGTCCTTCCATTTCTATCTCATGAATTACAGTAAATGAAGTATATCATGAGTGACTGTACTTTACAATGAAAAGTTCCACACTCATCCGGTCATTTAACCGTCCGGTCTTTACGGACTCCTCATACTCCGCCGCCTCTTCCATGATTTCCTTTAACTGGCTGCCGGTAAAATCCCTGCACTGCTTCATATATTTCCCTGCCACAAAAGGATGGAGCTTCGCTGTCTTTGCAATCTGGGACTTGTCGTACCCCTGCTTCATCAGCTCCTTCACTTCCAAAAGAAGCCTGAACTGCCGGGACAAAAGATACAGAATCCTCATGGGCGGCTCCTTTAATGCCAGCAGGTCATAGTAATAATCTAGCGCTTTCTTCTGTTGCTTTGCTGCAACTGCCTCCACCATGTCAAATATCTTATTGGTAATCTGCGTCGTACAGACTGCATCTATGTCTTCTGCTGTAATCTCACTCTTCCCCAATGTATAGGCAAACAGCTTCTCCAATTCTTTCTCAAGAAGTTCCATATCCGTCCCTGCCCTCGCCACCAGATGGCGGGCTGCCGATTCCTTGATCTGCTTATCCTCCCTCTTGATCTGTCCCGCAATCCAGTAGAGCAGCGTCTTCTCGTCCTGCCTCCCCATCTCCGAGATATATCCGGTATCCTTAACCGCTTTATACATCTTCCCCCGCTTGTCCACCTCATTTTCCACAAAAAGAAGGCAGGCGGTATCAGGCATGGTCTTAATATAGTCCGCAAGCTTCGGCACAGCATTTTTAAAAAATCCGGAATTTTCCATAACGATCAGCCGACGGTCAGCAAAAAAGGGCATCGTCTCCGCCAGATCAATAAGCTTCTCAGGTTCAATTCCTTTCCCCTCATAGTAGGCGTAATTCACCGTGTCGCCCTCCGGCAGCATAGCCTTTGTAAGCTTGTCCCTGTACTGCCTTTTTAAATAAGCTTCTTCTCCGTACAGGAGGTATACTTTCTTAAATTGACCTGTCTTTATCTGTTCATTGATATTCTTCATTAGCCGCACATCCTTTAATAAACTCTGAAGACAGTATACTGAAATTAATGATTTACTTCAAGAGAAACATTCCCATAGGTCTTTCAATATTGACATCAGCAGTTCAGTGAAGTAAAATTACCTTAATAAATAAAAAACAGCTCATTGTAAAGGAGGGTGATAGTTTGGAAAATTATACGAAGTACAGACTCAAATCATCTGAGGAGCTTATCCAGACACTGGCGGGCACAGATCATATCTTTGTCGTTGCCTGTAACAAGTGCTTTAAGGAATTTACGTCCGTAGACGAGCCGGAATGCGACGAGTTTGCAGCGCTTGCTAAAGCTGGCGGCAAGAATGTTACCGGTGTGATCCGGGTCGATTTCCTGTGCAACAAGACCCAGACTCTTGGCAGACTTCGTGATATTGTTCCGGCGGAAACTGAAAACGTGTTTGTCATTTCCTGCGGGCTGGGCATCCAGACTGTGGCCGACATCGTACAGCTTCCGGTGTTTGCTGCCAGTGACTCCATCCCCTGCCGGGGGCATCACGGCATGGCCCTCACCCCGAAGACCTGCGATGCCTGCGCCCAGTGCTACTTAAACGTCACAGGCGGTATATGCCCTGTCGTTGACTGCAGCAAAAGTCTGTTGAATGGTCAATGCGGCGGCGCAAAAGACGGTAAGTGCGAGGCAGATCCCACGAAGGATTGTGCCTGGGAGAAAATCCAACAGAAGTTGGCGAAATTGGGCCGACTGGAGGAGTTTAGAAATCACCCTGTTCAGCTGAGGGACTACTCTAAGGTCAATTCTAAGCTCATAAGCGACTATGTACGTACCATTCGGGAGAAACGGTTTGAAGGGTATTACGGCGGTGTTCATCCTTCCGAGCGCAAGGAGATGAGCGCACATGTTAAGCTCGTCCGCTTCCCGGAACCCGATGTGGTGGTCATTCCTCTGTCCATGCATGCCGGCAAACCATCTGTGCCATTGGTGAAAGAGGGAGAGCACGTCAGGGTCGGACAAAGAATCGGAGAACAGGCCGGCTTCATCGGTGCATCCATTCATTCCAGCGTCAGCGGTACAGTCCTGGCAGTAGAGGAACGCCGCCATCCCACGCTTGGGCCAGGTGTACTCTCAGTCGTCATACAAAATGACAAGCTTAATACTGTTGACGAATCGGTTCGTCCTCACGGTGATATTGAAGGACTTACTCCCGAGGAAATCGTTGAAATTGTAAAAGACAATGGTATTGTGGGCATGGGCGGCGCCGGCTTTCCTGCATATGTGAAGCTCCAGCCCGGAAAACCTATCGATGCAGTGCTGTTAAACGGCTGCGAGTGTGAGCCTATGCTCACCGCCGATTATAAGGTACTGCTCCACTACGCAGACGATGTAATCTATGGGCTGCGGGCCATTATGAAAACCGTAAGCGCACCCCGGGGCGTAATCGTTATTGAAGACAACAAGCCGGATGCCATTGCCATGCTGCAGGAAAAGACGAAAGGCTATGAAAGCATAGAGGTCTTGGCTGTCCGCACAAAATATCCGCAAGGTGCGGAAAAGATGCTTATCAAGAAGGTCTTAGGCCGCTCGGTACCCAGCGGCGGACTGCCGGCTGATGCCGGCGCTGTAGTAAGCAACGTCAGTTCCTCTAAAGCCATTGCAGATGCGATTCGGCTTGGGTTTCCGCCGATAGAACGGGTGGTTTGCGTTACCGGCGAGCGGGTACATAGTCCTGGCAACTTCATTGTCAAGGTCGGCACTTCCGTCCAGGAGATTTTAGACTTCTGCGGCGGCATCGTGGGCGATGACGTAACGGTTAAGCTGGGTGGCCCTATGATGGGAATTCCTCAGATGGAACTGGACGTCCCCGTCATTAAGGCTACTAATGGCATTATTGCCTATGAGGCTGACCACACCACCGCTGTAGAATGTATCAAATGCGGACGTTGTGCAGACGTGTGCCCTATGGAACTGTTCCCACTGTACTTTGCCAAGTACGTGGAGACGGGGAACATCCAGGGCCTTAAGGAGCAAAACATCATGGATTGCATGGAATGCCGCTGCTGCGAGTATATCTGCTCGTCCAAGATCCCGCTGGTCACGAAGATACGGGAAGGCAAAGCGGCTGTAAGGGGGATGAAGTGATATGCTTATAACGAAACTAAAATCCAGGGAAGATTTACAGTCCCTGCTGCCTGAAAAGGTTTTTGTCCTGTTGTGTAATGGGTGCAAAGAGGTTTCTTTCCCCGAGCAGGAAATAGAGGAACTGATAAGCGAATTTCTGACTGCGGATAAGGTTACCGGGGTACTCACGACAGATTATATCTGTAACCCTGAGAACTTATCGTTGCGTCTAAAGCGCCGCCGCGCCATGATTGACGAGGCGGACGGGGTGCTGGTGTTCTCCTGCGGCGTGGGCGTGCAGACGGTGTCTGATCTGTTGGACGACAAGGCCGTTTATGCCGGCTGCGACACTATCCGGCTACCCGGCTTTCAGGGCGTAACGCCACTGGAATATGATTGCGGTCAGTGCGGCGAGTGCTATCTTAACATCACCGGCGGTATTTGTCCGGTTACCGCTTGTTCCAAAAGCCTGGTCAACGGCCAGTGCGGGGGAGCTCAGAACGGCAGATGCGAGGTGGATCCGAATATGGAGTGCGGCTGGGAGCGCATCTATCGCCGGCTGGAGGCTGTGGGACGTCTTGACGCGATCAAGTGTCCGACGCAAATCCGCAATTTCGCAATCGACGCAAACAAATCACATTGAGGAGGAAAAGACAATGAAGATTACGGAATTATTCGACCGTGGTGAATTTGTGGTATCGGCGGAAGTTGGCCCTCCCAAGGGCATACATATCGACGGCCTGATTGAAGAGGCCAAAAAGTACCTGGGTGGCATTACGGCAGTCAATGTCACTGATAACCAGTCCTCTGTCATGCGCCTGGGCAGCCTGGCGGTGTGTAGGCAGCTTCTGGATGCTGGTCTTACGCCGATTTATCAGCTGACTTGCCGGGATCGGAACAGGATTGCGCTCCAGTCTGATCTTTTGAGTGCCGCCATGTTCGGTATTGAAAATATTCTATGTCTTACGGGCGACCATACCAGTTTGGGCGACCACCCTGGCGCCAAGCCTGTGTTTGATCTGGATTCCGTCTCACTGCTCCACACCGTATGCCAATTGGAGTCAGGCGTGGATCTGGGCGGCAATCCGCTGATCGGAGATCCCCCGAAGTTTGCTAAAGGCGCGGTGGTGTCTCCCTGCAGTGATTCTATAGACGCACAGCTGGCAAAAATGGAACGAAAAGTGTTGGCCGGCTGCGACTACTTCCAGACCCAGGCTGTGTTCGAGCCGGAGAAGTTCATCGCCTTTATGGAACGGGCCAGACAATTTGGAAAGCCGGTGCAGCTTGGCGTCATTATTCCAAAAAGTGCGGGTATGTGCCGGTACATGAACAACAATGTGGCCGGTGTCCACGTACCCGACGATATGCTAGACGAGCTTGCGGCAGATAAGGAACGGGCTAAGGCGGGAATCACCGGCGTAGAAATTGCCGCCCGGGTGATTCGTGAATGCCGCCCTTACTGTCAGGGTGTCCATATCATGGCGTTGGGTTGGGAATCTAAGGTTCCTGCACTGCTGGAGCAGGTCGGTATCTGAGGTTGATGGTCATTCTACCCAATAGAAATATAAAAAACCAGGCTGTGCAAGTTTACTTGCTAAAGTCTGGTTTTTTATATTGCTGCTGTGCTGAGTAATTACAGTTTGTCTGCCGGTACGTCGCTTTTTCGGTAAAAACCGCGTTCATAGGCTTGTCCCATGACTCCGCCGGAACCATGTCCGTCTTTTGCACCTCGAAGGCAGCCGCCATGATATGCGCATTTGGACAATGCTCCAGAAAACGGTCATAAAAGCCCGCGCCGAAGCCCATACGATTGCAGTTTTCATCAAAGACTGTGCAGGGACACAGCACCAGTTCGATCTCTTCCGGCGCGATTACCTCTGATTTTTCAGGAACCGGCTCTTCTATGCCGGCATAGCCGACTTCCCAGGAATTCTCACTGTAGGGAAGTAAGGCGACCATTTCCGTTTTGCTTACACACCGAGGATAGACGAGCCGCTTTCCCTGCGCCTGCGGAGAATTTTCTATTCCATTCAGGCACACTTCACCGCGCACAGCACGATAGAGCATGACCGTTTTGGCATTTTGAAATTCGCGTGAGCTTAGGATTCTTTGCACGATTTGCGCCGATTTTTCCTCTCGCTCTTCTGGAGACAGGGTGTCCCGCGCCCGAATTTTTGCTTTGCGAAGCCACTGGCGGTGGACGGGAGCAAAAGCTGTCCGTATCGCTCCGGCCAGATACAGTGAGCCGAAGGCGATCACTACGCCATCCTCGCCGACAGCGGTAAGAGCCAGGCGTATGCCTTCAGGAATGTCGCTGCAGGCCCTTGCCTTTGCACCGCGCTGCTTTAAGTAGTCTGCCAGCTCACCCGCACCAGGGGCCCGGTCGTTTGTGGGAGGCAGACACACGAATTCCTGTGCCAACGGCAGCATAAGTTCCACAATCTGACGGTAATCCTTGTCTGCCAGAACGTCGGTGAGAAATACGACCCTCTTACCCGGGAGAAGTTCGCCTATGCTGCCTGCCATCGCCTGGGCGCACTGTGGGTTGTGCCCGCCGTCAAGAATAAACAGCGGGCTTCGGCCCAGGCGGGTGGCGCTCCATGTATAACTTTCGATATAAGAAATTGCTTCTGCGGTTGTCAATGATTCTGCCTCCTCATTTTCCTGCAACTCTTTGCAGCTCGTCCATAAGCTGCCTGTTTTGTTCTCCCGTAGCAGCGGAAGCGAGCCTCTTTTCTTATTGTATCTTTTCAGCTGCTTCGATTACATGCTTGGCCAAAACGGCGGTGGTAACAGCGCCCACTCCGCCGGGCACCGGGGTAATAGCCGCCACGACAGGCTCCACCTCGTCAAAGCTTACATCTCCGCAGAGCTTACCGTTTTCGTCCACATTGATTCCAACATCAACTACCACCTGCCCCGGCGCGACAAAGGATTTGTCCACGATGCCGGCTTTGCCCGCAGCAGCAATAACAATCTCCGCTTCCCTGCACACGCAGGGCATATCCACAGTACGGGTATGGCACATCGTGATGGTGGCGTTCCGCTTCTGGAGCATCATTGCCACAGGCTTTCCGATGACGAGACTCCGGCCAATGACAACAGCACGTTTTCCCGTAAGTGTGACGCCATAGTGATCAAGCAGTTCTATACAAGCCTGAGCCGTACAAGGGGGAAAGCCCGCGCCTTTTCCGGCAAACACGCTGGCCAGAGAACCGGCCGTCATGCCGTCCACGTCTTTTTCCGGTGCCAAAAGAGCACAGGCCGCGTCCTCCATATCCTTGTCCGGCAAAGGACGGAACATCAGACAGCCGTGAATGCATCTGTCACCGTTGATCTCACGGATGGTATCCAGAAGCTGCTGCTTCGTACAATCCCCGGGGAGCAGGAAATGCTTTACGGCAACACCGATCTTGCCGCAGCGCTTCATAGCGCCGTTCTCATAGGATATATCATCCGGGCGCTCGCCCACACGCAGGATAGCCAGCGTGGGGACTGTTCCGGCTTCTTTAAGCTTTTCGGCTCTTGTTTTCAGTTCCTCGCTAAGTGCGGCGGCCACAGGCGCGCCTTTAAAAATATCTGCCATTAGCAAAACCTCCCGTATACGTCCTGATAAACTTTTTCCGCGATGGGCCGGTATTTCGCCATCTGTGCGTCTACATGGGCGTTGATCTTTTCGGCGTAATCCCTGTCCTTCATAGACCTGGTGTTCACCTTTACATTCACTGCCGCACCGCACATGGCGCTTAAGGAAAACACTACGCCGGTAGCAGCGTCTGAGATGGCCAGCACGCTGCCCTTATCCGCGAACTCCCTCTGAAGCTCGATAGCCTCGCAGCTAAGATCAAGAATCTCCAACGGCGCGGCTGCGGCGTCCCTGAGACACTTTTCCATCACCTCGTCCCGGGTGGGATCGTCCTTTGGGATACCATAGGCACGACTGAGCGGCTCAAAGCCTTGAGCGTCCTTGTCCACACACGTAAGCAGCTTCACACGAAGCTCCTGTGCCCGTACCATCAGGGCTCTGACATCTTCTTCCACATCCGCATACTTCTTTTTTCCTACGGTAAGCTCGCCTACCATGTCGCCCAGGGCGATGCCGATGGCTCCCACCAGGGCGCTGGCCCCGCCGCCTCCGGGAACGGCGGACTTGGAAGCCAGAGCCTCAGTAAATTCAGTAACATTTTTATTTAACATAAGCCTACCTCATCAGAACAGCCCGGAAATCTTGCCGTTTTCGTCCACGTCAATCTTCTCTGCGGCGGGGGCCTTAGGCAGGCCGGGCATGGTCATAATATCGCCGGTCAACGCCACAATGAAGCCCGCGCCGGCAGAGACCTTCAAGTTACGCACCGTAACGGTGAATCCTTCAGGCGCACCCAGAAGGGCAGGGTCATCGGAGAAAGAGTACTGGGTTTTTGCCATGCAGATAGGCATATTGGCAAAGCCAAGCTCCGCAAGCGTCCTCGCCTGTTTTTTCGCGCCGTCGGTCAACTGTACGCCGTCAGCGTGGTAAATACGCTTACAGATGGCCTCCAGTTTCTCTTCAATGGAGCTTTCCAGAGCATAGGACTGACGGAAACTGTTCGGCTGCTCGCACAGACGGACCACTTCCTCGGCAAGCGCAACGCCGCCTTCGCCTCCCTTGGCCCAGACCTCGCTCAGAGCCACGTTCACGCCCAGCTCTTTGCACTTAGCTTCCACCAGATCAAGCTCCGCTTTTGTATCGGTAGGGAAGGCGTTGATGGCCACCACGCAGGGCAAGCCGAACACATCTTTTATGTTTTTCACGTGCTGCAGCAGATTCGGCATACCTTTTTCCAGAGCCGCCAGGTTTTCCTGGTTTAAATCGGCCTTTGTCACGCCGCCATGATACTTCAGCGCACGCACTGTGGCCACAACCACTACTGCCGACGGTGTCAGGCCCGCCATACGGCACTTAATGTCCAGGAATTTTTCCGCGCCAAGATCGGCAGCGAAGCCCGCCTCCGTGACAGCGTAATCACCCAGCTTCATGGCCATGCGCGTGGCAGTGACGGAGTTGCAGCCATGGGCGATGTTGGCAAAAGGCCCGCCATGGATGAAAGCAGGCGTACCCTCCAGCGTCTGGACCAAATTAGGCTTGAGCGCATCCTTCAAAAGCGCCGTCATAGCGCCCTCGGCCTTCAGATCGTGGGCGGTGACAGGCTTGCCGTCATAGGTGTATCCGACGATGATACGTCCCAGACGGGCCTTCAGGTCAGGAATGTCGGAGGCCAGACAGAGTACCGCCATAACCTCGGAGGCAACCGTAATATCAAAACCATCCTCTCTCGGTACACCCTGCATCCGTCCGCCCAAGCCGTCAATGACATTGCGCAGCTGCCGGTCGTTCATGTCCACACAGCGCTTCCAGGTAATCCGTTTGACGTCAATGCCCAGCGCATTGCCCTGCTGGATGTGGTTATCCAGCATCGCCGCCAACAGATTGTTGGCCGCACCGATCGCATGGAAATCGCCGGTAAAGTGCAGGTTTATGTCCTCCATAGGAACGACCTGGGCATATCCGCCGCCGGCGGCGCCGCCCTTGATACCGAACACCGGGCCCAAGGAAGGCTCACGCAAAGCGACGATAACGTTTTTGCCGATTTTCTTCATGCCGTCCGCCAGGCCGACGGAGGTTGTAGTCTTGCCCTCCCCTGCAGGGGTGGGAGTGATGGCGGTGACCAGGATCAGTTTGCCGTCCGGCTTATCCGCCAGGTCTTTTAACATACGGTAATCCACCTTGGCCTTGTAGCTGCCGTATTGCTCCAGATACTTTTCATCTACACCGGCCGCGGCCGCAATCTCGCAGATGTGCTTTGGGGTACATTCCTGAGCTATTTCAATGTCAGATTTAACTTCCATTTGCGTTTCCTCCTTAAATATGTTATATTATTATCAAATATTATAGCATGTCCGGCAAACAGAGACAAGGGCAGAATCCATCGTTTGTGAAAAATATGTTAAGTCGGGTTACTGTTATCACACAGCAAAAAATAAATACTTTAGCTTACCCGCCCCGCAGAGCGGAGGAGCAAAGCTGTAAAAGAAAAGCGAGGTGAGATTTCATGCATGAACAAGAACAACACCATAATCACCATGATCACGCACATGGTGCCACGCCTATGGAGGAGCTGGTAGCTATGCTGCGCTATATGGTCGGACACAATGCCGCTCACACCAGGGAATTGGCAGAACTTGCCGGACAGCTGGATACAGCCGGCAAGCACGGGCAATACGAGCAGGTGATGCAGGCAGTGAAGGAATACCAGCAGGCGAATGAACGATTGCAGGGCGTTCTGGAAAATCTGGAGTAAGAGGAGGGACGGTCGATGTGTCTTTCTACAGTTTATCGTGACGACGTTAAGCAGGACAACATGGTTATGAAGAATGTCAGGATGATCGAGTACCAAAACGGCAATATCGTGCTGACGGATTTAATGGAGCGGCAGTTGTCCATTGAGGGCGAGCTGGTCATGGCGAACCTGGTGGACGGCGTGGCTGTGATCCGCGAAAATAACTTCCGTACAGAAAATGCAGACGAAAAGATGAAAACGTATGAAATGGTGCGGGAAATTCCAAATTCCTGCAAGAACAACCAGATGCGCGACGTGTTTATTGAGGAAGTATCCTGCGGTGATCCCGAGCAATATATCCGCGATATGTTCTCCGGCCAGCTGTGCGAGTTCGATACACAGCGCACGGAAAACGGGGACACGACAATTTCCGTCAGAACCGGCGATCTATATCAAAAGTTTCTGTTCACCCTGATAGACGACTGAATTTTGGCTTTCAGCCAGACAATATAAAGAACTAACGCGGGAGGAATCAAAATGACTCATACCATTGCCATCGCCGGAAAAGGCGGCGTTGGGAAAACTACTATCAGCGGCATGATCGTGGACTATCTGTGCCGCAGTGGAAAAGCACCGATCCTTGTGGTCGATGCCGATGCCAATTCAAATCTGAACGAGGTTCTGGGCGTGGAGGTGGATACAACCCTTGGCGACATCCGTGAGGAGATGGCGCAGGCAGAAAAGAGAGGCGACACAATCCCAGGCGGCATGACAAAGGCAGATTATGCCGAGTTTCGCTTCGGCTCAGCACTGATTGAGGAGGATGACTTCGACATGCTGGTGATGGGGCGCACTCAGGGAAAGGGGTGCTACTGCTTTGTCAACGGTATCCTCCAGACGCAACTGGAAAAGTATGCGGGGAACTACCGCTATATGGTGATCGACAATGAGGCAGGTATGGAGTATATCGCCCGTGGCACTCTTCCGCATATAGACACGCTGCTGCTGGTATCTGACAGTTCCCGCCGCGGTGTCCAGGCGGTGGGACGGATTGCGGAAATGGTGGGAGATCTGGGACTTTCTCCCGGACGGATGAAGCTGATTGTCAACCGGGCGCCGGATGGAACGCTTGGTGCCGGTATTGCGGAGGAGATTGAAAAGCAGGGCCTTGAGCTTGCCGGGGTACTGCCTCAGGATCAGACGGTGTATGAGGCTGACTGTGACGGAAAGCCAAGCGCCTATGTTCCGGACAGCTCGCCTGTTAAGCAGGCGCTGGTCAAAATTATTAAAGAACTGGAATTATAAAAAATATATCAAATGTTTTAGGGAGGGAATGTAAATGCCATTTGAACCAAAAACACAGGTGTTTAACTCCAAAATCAACACCATCGTTCTGGGAACCGGGGACAAAGCGGTCCAGATCGGCGGAAACAACGTGCTACCGTTTTACAGCTTCGATGCACCCATTGAAAACGCACCGAAAGTCGGCGTGGAGATCACCGATGAAGCATTGGATGAGTATGTGCAGCCAAAGCTTAAGGCTTTTTATGACGGCTGCAACACCCTGCCGGAGATGGCTGCGCGGGCACAGGACATTCAGGGCGTGTCGTTTCTGGCGTTGCACTTAAAGGGCGCAGATCCAAACGGCAGGAACAGGTCCGTGGAAGAGTGTGTGGCACTGGCTGAATCGATCGCGGGCGCGATAGAGCTGCCGCTCGTTATTATGGGCTGCAAGGATATCGAGAAGGACGCGGAGCTGTTTACGAAGATTTCCGAAAAGCTGAGCGGGAAGAACATCCTCGTACTGTCGGCCAGAGAGGAAAACTACAAGACTGTGGGCGCTTCTGCAGCTTTGGCCTATGGTCAGAAAGTTGGCGCCGAATCCGCGGTAGATATTAACCTGGCTAAGCAGCTCAATACTGTGATGACCCAGATGGGCGTAAATCCTGCCTCTATCGTGATGCAGGCAGGTTCCGCCGCGGCCGGTTACGGCTTTGAGTACCTGGCTTCCACGCTTGAGCGCATCAAGCTGGCGGCTCTGGGACAGGGTGATGCACAGCTTCAGATGCCGATCATGACGCCGGTCTCCCCAGAGACCTGGGGCGTCAAGGAAGCAATCATGCCGGAATCGGAAATGCCCGAGTGGGGAGATGCTGAGGAGCGTGGCATCGAGATGGAGATCGCAACGGCCTCGGCGTGCCTGGTCGGAGGCTCCGATGCTGTCATTATGCGTCATCCGGACGCCATTCAAGCGATCGTCCGGATGATTGATGAGTTGGTTTAAGGAAGGAGGAACACACAATGGCTGTAAAAGGTCTGGATATTTTTAAACTATCTCCAAAGAAAAACTGCAAAGAGTGCGGTGTCCCTACCTGCATGGCATTCTGTATGAAGGTCGCGCAGGGCGGACTTCCGATCACGAAGTGCCCGTATATGTCCGAGGAGGCTATCGCACTGTTGTCTGAAGCCACAGCGCCTCCGATGAAGTCCCTTGAAGTGGCTGGCCATAAGCTGGGCGGCGAAACGGTTCTGTTCCGTCATGACAAGACGTTTGTTTCCCGCAACCTGTACGCTGTCAGCGTTGGCTCCGGTATGGATGACGAGACGCTGGACGCTAAGCTTTCCGATATTCAGAAGGTGGACTATGAGCGCATCGGTGAGCGGGAATATGTGGAGTTTGTGTTTGTCCTGGACGAGGGCAAAGGCGCTGACAAGCTGTCGGGCGCGGTACAAAAAGCCGCTGCCACAGGCCGCGGCGTGATCGTTGAGACCAAAGACCCTGAGGCCGCGGGGGCTGTTCTTAATTCCGCCAAGGATTTGATCATCAACGGCGCGGACGCATCCAACTGGGAGCAGATGAATGAAGCCGTTCAGGGTAAGGCTGTCTTAGGCGTGGGCGGCAGCAGCATACAAGAGATATACGACACCGTCCAGAAGCTGGAAAAAGCTGGCAACAAGACTCTTATCATTGACGTAACGGCAGGCTCGATCAAGGAGACCTTTGCGGGCGCGGTGCAGGTTCGGCGCGGGGCCATCAAGGACAGCGTACGGACACTGGGCTATCCTTCACTTGTGAACATGACAAAGCTTGCCGCGGGAGACGTTCACCTGCAGACGGCGCTGGCTGCTCTGTTTACGCTCAAATACGGTTCTATACTGGTTATGGAGAAGATGAGCTACGCGGAGTCTCTGCCGCTTCACAGCCTGCGCCAGAACATCTACACCGATCCCCAGAAGCCGATGAAGATGGAGCCGGGCATTTACCCGCTCAACGGTGCAACGCCGGACGACCCATGTATGCTTACGGTAGATTTCGCGCTGACCTACTTCCTGGTATCCGGGGAGATTGAGCGCTCCAAGGTTCCGATCAACCTGCTGATCACCGATGCCTCCGGTATGTCTGTCCTGACGGCCTGGGCTGCAGGAAAATTCTCCGCCAGCTCGGTCAAAAAGTTCTTTGACGAATGTCAGATTTCGGAGAAGATTAAATCCCGTACTCTGGTGATCCCTGGCAAGGCCGCCGTACTGAAGGGCGAGATACAGGAAAAACTGCCCGACTGGAACGTAGTTGTGGGTACCCGGGAGGCAGTAGAGATTGTCCACTACCTGAAAGACGGTGAGCACGAGAAGGCAGCAGCGGCCGTAGCGGCATCCAAGCAGCCCGCCGCGGCGAAAAAGACCGAGGTCTCCCCTGACGCACCTTTTGATTTTGACAAGATTGTCATTCCTGACATCCAGGTTGTGGATATGGGCGTAACATACCGCCAGCGCGATCCGGAATCAAAGAAGTTCGTGGTCATCGGAGAGCGTATCCATTGCATCTCTCCGGTCATCCGTGCGGCCATGGAAAAGATGGATCCGGAGCCCATTCTGAAGCGGGCGGCCGAGCAGATCCGCGCCGGCGCGACCTATCTGGATGTGAACATCGGGCCTGCGGAATCCAACGGACCTGAGCTTATGACCTGGGCAGTCAGACTTTTGCAGGAGAACTTCAACAATGTGCCATTGGCGCTGGACACAGCCAACAAGCGGGCCATCGAGGCGGGTATCCGCGTTTACAACCGTACCAACGGCAAGCCAATCGTGAACTCTGCCGATGCCGGCTCCCGAATGAGCTACATCGATCTGGCTGCGGCAAATGATGCCATCGTTGTGGCGCTGTGCTCTGCCGACGGCATCGCCAAAGACAATGAGGAGCGCATGATGCACTGCCACAATATGCTTGAGCATGGCCTGAGTCTGGGCATGGATCCGAAGGACATGTGGTTTGACCCGCTGTTTTTGGTGGTCAAGGGTATGCAGGATAAGCAGATGGACGTTCTGGAAGCCATCCGTATGTTCGCCAATGAGGGCCTGAACACTACCGGTGGCCTTTCCAACAATTCCAATGGCGCACCGAAGGCCGTCCGTCCGATTATGGACTCTGCCCTGGTGGCCATGGCAATGATGCAGGGACTGACCTCTGCCATTGTCAATCCGAATGACCGCCGCCTGATGGAGACGATCAAGTCCTGCGATATTTTCAAGAACAACGAACTGTATTCCGACTCCTACCTGGAGTTTTAACATGAAAAATAATTTCAAAAAATTAAAATAGGAGGATTTGTAATGAGTGCTTTAACTGATCTTATCTACGGCGGTTCCAATGCAGTTGCCGGCCTGACTGAGGGCGCGGTAAATGATGCTATTGCCAAATACGGCGCTGATAAAGAAATTGCTTTCCCTGATACGGCATATTTTTTCCCGACAATTTACGCTGCTACCGGCGTAAAAGTCAAGACTCTGGGCGATCTGCCCGCCTGCGTCGATGTCCTGAAAGGTCTGATCACAAATCAGGAGGATCTGGGCCAGGCGCTTAACGCGGGCCTTGCCACAGCAGTCGGCGCAGAGATCATTGAAGGCCTGAAATATGTGGATGGGGCTGACCCTTACGCCGATGAATCCGGTATCGGCTTTGTTCCCGATCCCATCATCCGCTCTCTGGGTGTTCCTCTGGTCACCGGTGATATTCCCGGCGTAGCTGTCGTACTGGGCAAAGCAGACGATGCTGATGCCGTTGCAGGCATTGTCAAGGATTACCAGTCCAAGGGCATTTTGACGTGCCTGGTTGGCGATGTGATCGAGCAGTGTGCGGAAGGCGGCGTAAAGATGGGGCTGGACTTCCGTGTAGTACCTTTGGGCCATGACGTGACAAGCGTAATTCATGTTGTCACCATCGCTGTCCGTGCGGCGCTGATCTTCGGCAGCCTGAAAGGCGGCGACCTGCCCGGTCTTCTGGACTACACCAAGAACCGTGTTCCTGCATTTGTCAACACCTTTGGCCCGATCGACCAGGTGGTCGTATCCGCCGGCGCCGGCGCCATTGCGCTTGGCTTTCCTGTGATCGTGGATATTGATCTGGGAGAAAACCAGGTTCCCGGTGCACTGGAGTCTGTGTGTGACCACGCTGAGACAGTCAAAAAATCTCTGGAGCTTAGAAATATCAAGATCAAGGTCAAGGAGCTGCCGATCCCTGTAGCGTTTGCCTCTGCATTTGAGGGTGAGATCATTCGCAAGAGTGACATGAAATGCGAGTTTTGGTCCGTCAAGAATCCAACCTGTGAACTGGTTACCATGCGGGATATGTCTGAGGTGGAGGATCATAAAATCACCATCATCGGCGACGATGTCGACTCCGGAGAGCAGCAGTTCGCCCTGGCTACCTATGTGGAAGTGGCTGGGAAGAAGATGCAGCCCGACTTTGAATCCGTCATTGAACGTAAGATCCATGCATGGTTCAACTATATGGAAGGCGTTATGCACACCGGCCAGAGAAACCAGATTCGCATCCGTATTTCCAACGATGCCTATGACAAGGGCTTGCGCCTGAACCATTTTGCCGAAGTCCTTTACAATATGATCATTGATGAGTTTGACGCCGTTGTGGATAAGTGCCAGATCACTCTAGTTACTGACAAAGCAAAGGTGCAGGAAATCCTGGAAAATGAAGCAATGCCGCGCTACAGACAGCGTGACGACCGTCTGAGCTCCATGACAGACGAGGCGGTGGACCGCTTCTATACCTGTATCCTCTGCCAGTCCTTCGCCCCGGCTCACTGCTGCGTTGTCACACCTGAACGTCTGGGCCTGTGCGGCGCTGTGTCCTGGCTTGATGCCAAGGCTACATATGAGCTGAATCAGAACGGTCCATGCCAGCCAATCATGAAAGAAGGCTGCATTGACGAGCGGACCGGCCGCTACGAGACTGTCGACAAGATGGTGAATGAAGCGACCCATGGTGCGGTGGAGTCGGTTACGCTGTATTCCATTCTGGAGGATCCTATGACCTCCTGCGGCTGCTTTGAATGTATCTGCGGTATTGAGCCCGTATCCAACGGCTTTATCGTTGTTAACCGCGAGTTCGCCGGCATGACGCCCGCCGGCATGACCTTCGGCGAGCTGGCCTCCTGCACTGGCGGCGGCGTGCAGACCCCAGGCTATATGGGCCATGGCCGTCATTTTATTTCATCGAAAAAGTTCATTTATGCCGAGGGCGGCATTGAGCGTATTGTCTGGATGCCGAAAGAACTGAAGGATGACGTAGCGGAAAGGCTCAACAAGACTGCGAAGGATCTTTATGACATTGACAATTTCACCGACTACATTGCCGATGAAACGATCTGCACGGAATGTGACCAGCTAATGGAATTTCTGACCGAGAAGAATCACCCGGTTCTGGCCATGGAGCCGCTGATGTAAATACAAACAAGCGTTTCGGGGGAGGGAGCCATTCCTTCCCCCGAGAATGTTATACCACAACGCAGTCGAATACAGGCTGTAAACGAGGAAAAACAAATGTTCGAGATTATATTTCAAATAGAAAACGGTGAACCAATCTCTGTTTCTGCTAATCAAGGCGATAATCTGCTGGAAGTCGCCAGAAGCTCAAATGTGGCAATCGACGCTCCCTGTTCGGGAAACGCTTCCTGTGGAAAATGTCGGGTGAAACTGCTGGAGGGCGATCTGGATTCGCTTCAGACGGCCCATATTTCCCAGGAGGACTATGATGCCGGCTGGCGGCTGAGCTGCTGCAGCAAGGTAACGGGCAACGCGACGGTGTTAGTGCCAGACATTGCTTTTGCCTATCAGCAGAGAATGAAAACGGCGGATCTGTCCACCGGTGAAGAAGTGGCGATTTTCGAAGAACTCCAGGCTGAGATCAAAAACACCGGTATATCCTTTTGTAACGAATTTACCACTGTGGACGTTCAGCTAAGCGAGCCTACATTGGATGACACCATGCCGGATAATGAACGGCTGGAACAAGAGCTCCTGAAAATGACCGGAGCCGGCCGGTGCAAGATCAGTCTCCCGGCTATGCAAAATCTGGCTGCGGCGCTGCGGAACAGTTCATTCCATGTTCGTGTTATGGGTGAGCAGAAAGAGGACAGCTTCCTGGTCTATGCTATCTCGCCGGCCGCGGATCAGACACCGCTATGTGCCATCGCCATCGATATTGGCACGACTACCGTTTCTGCTGTCCTGACTGATTTGGAAACGGGCAGGTTACTTTCCAAAGCATCAGCTGGGAACGGCCAAATTCGCTACGGTGCAGACGTCATCAACCGCATCGTGGAGCAGACAAAGCCTGGCGGACGTAAGCGTCTGCAAAAGGCAATCCTGTATGAAACATTATTTCCACTGATCCAGCTTTTGTGTAAAACTGCTAAGGTCGCACCCGACCATGTGATGCGGGTGGTACTTTCGTCAAACACCACGATGAACCATCTTCTGCTGGGGGTGGATGCCGGTCCAGTGCGTATGGAGCCATATATCCCCAGTTTCTTCCATTACAATGATCTGTATGCAGCCCACTTGTCCCTGCCTGTCCACCCATGGGCCAGAGTATTCCTTGCGCCCAATGTGGGTTCCTATGTGGGCGGTGATATAACGGCCGGCGCTTTTGCCAGCCTGATCTGGAACAAGGAAGAGTTTTCGCTGTTCATCGACCTGGGAACGAACGGCGAGATTGTCTTCGGCAATAACGAATTTTTGATGTGCTGTGCCTGCAGCGCCGGTCCTGCCTTTGAGGGCGGCGACATTTCCTGCGGTATGCGTGCTACTGACGGAGCCATCGAAGCCGTCACGATTGACAAGGAGACCATGGAGCCTGTACTCACCGTTATTGGAAAGCAAAAGCCGGTGGGACTGTGCGGCAGCGGCATCATTGATGTGATCGCTGAACTCTATCGGACATCTATTCTAGGCGCAAACGGTAAGTTTACCCGTGAAGGCAGACGGATTGCCTGGGACAGACATGGTATGGGGCGGTATATCCTGGCCTTCGCGTCTGAGTCCGAGACTGGGCGGGAGATTGCCATCACTGAAGTAGACATTGACTCGTTCATCCGGGCCAAAGGTGCAATCTTCTCTGCGGTTGACACGATGCTGGCCGCACTGGAGTTCGAGACAGATATGATCGATCACGTCTATGTTGCCGGTGGAATCGGCAGCGGAATCAATATTAAAAACGCTGTGCGTATCGGTATGTTCCCTGATGTGGAATTGGAGAAATTCTCCTATATCGGCAATTCCTCGCTGTCCGGCGCCTATGCCATGGCGCTGTCTGACGAGGCGCGGCAGAAGGCCGCCGAGGTTGCAGACAGCATGACCTATATGGAACTTTCAACCCACCCGGGGTACATGGACCGGTTTGTGGCAGCCTGTTTCCTGCCGCATACGGATGCCGGACGTTTCCCATCCAGTTTTCAGGAGTAACGCTATGGAGATAAAGAATAATAAAGAAGAGGTTCCTTTTCAGCACTACCTGCAGGAATTTAAGCAGATGGATCCTGAGGATTCCGTCAGACGACTGGAAATACCCTTTGACAGGAACACGTTTACAATTCGTTTCCTTGACCAAACCTATACGATCACCTGGCCGGACTACACAATCTCGGGTGACGACCCTTATGCATTTGCACTTGACAGACTACAGGCTCAGACCTTTCTTCTGCGTTATCTGCTGACGGGAAAGCACCTTCCGGCTGCGGGCGCGTGGAAAACTTTCCGGCAGCTCCCCTGGGGCGAGGTGTACATACAGCCTTTTAACGGCAGATGTATTCGGCGCAGTGCCTTCGTCTTCGGTAAGGATCTTCATAAGTTTGCCGCTGCAAGCCGTAAGCTGGGCGGCGTGGAGATTGACCAGGGCGATAAGGGGTTTGAGTTCATCGTAGTGCAGGACTACCGGATTAGAATCATCGTCTGGGAGGCGGCCGAGGAGTTTGCACCGAATGCCCAGATCCTGTTTTCTGACAATTTTGCAGCCGGTTTCCTTGCTGACGAAAGCGTGGCAGCGGCAGAGCTTTTGATCGGAGCGATCTGTGCAGCCATGGCATGACAGATGATACAGTTCCTTATAACAATAATAGAAGATCTGAACGAAAAATAAAAAGGAGGGCTTTACGTTGAAACGACTCAAAACCTTTATCTATGGCATCTTGGCCGGGGTCAGCATCGCTATCGGCGGAACGGTATTCCTCTCGGTGGAAAACAAGGCGCTGGGTGCGCTTTTGTTCACCGTTGGACTGTTTGCCGTTTGCACTTTCGGCTTCAACCTGTTTACGGGCAAGGTCTGCTACGTTTTTGAGCGGGACAAAGACTATGCCATTGATCTGCCGGTCATCTGGCTGGGCAACCTTTGCGGTACATGGCTGACCGCATTTCTGGAAAGACAGACAAGAGCGGGTTCGGCGCTGTCTGAGAAAGCCCAGGCGCTGTGCCAGGTGAAGCTGGGCGACAGCATCTTAAGCATTTTCATTCTGGCAATATTTTGCAACATTCTCATCTTCATCGCAGTGGACGGCTACAACAAAAATCCTCATGAATCGGGCAAGTATCTCTCGCTGTTTTTCGGTGTTATTGTATTCATCCTCTGCGGCTTTGAGCACTGCGTTGCCAATATGTACTATTTTTCGGTAGCGGGTGCGTGGAGCATGAAAACTTTCGGCTATGTACTTGTCATGACCTGTGGCAATTCTGTAGGCGGCGTACTTATTCCTCTGCTGCGCGGCAAATTTGCCAGCTTACCGTAGCTGCCCCGCTCAAGGCAGCTACGGAAGGCTGCCTTGAGCGAAGATCTCCTTTCTGGATACTCTGTCCTGGCTCTTGCATATTCTAAATTTTAAATCGATATCTGCCTTTTCTATGTCCAACAACAGGTACTATCAATTTTACTTTTACATATCATCGCTATACTGCTCCTTCAATCGCAAGATTTTTTTCTTTGCAGGTGTACTTATCATTGATTCATTTATTTTATTTTCAAACAACTGTTTTTGACTCCTTGCTTCTTCAACTGCAACATTATAATTCAGATTATAAAGCGTCACCCAAAATGAAGAGGTATCAGAATAGAATACAGGCTCTAACTCTAAGCGATAGTTAACGGCTCTACGATAATCATCCTTAATCTTTTTAAAACCACTTCCTCTGCGTTCCATATCCTTTTCCTTGCCGGTTCGCTGCCGATATACCGAACGAAACTTTGCAAAGGAATAATTCTCATATGGATAATGTGAGCTCAGACTGTCATAAGTCTAATTACTTCCACGCAGTACCAGACGTTTTAACTCAATCGCTCCTGCCTGCACACTTTCATTTCCAATGCGTACAAATGCTGTTTTACTCTCATCACCCACATAATAGTATGGACAATCTATCTTTGCCATTTCTCCATTCTCAATATTTCTCCGCCTTCTACCTCTACTATAATCGCCCCATTTTCCTGCGTCGAATATACCCTGCTCCCAACATCCGCAAACCTCTTTACTGTTTCCTGATGCGGATGCCCATACCGATTCCCCTGTCCAGCCGATATGAGTGCATAAGCAGGCTGTACCTGCTGAAGAAATTCCTCGGCTGATGAATTCTTCGAACCATGATGCGCTACCTTCAGAACCTCCCATGTACAATCCTCATAGCTTTCTTCTAACTGTTTTGTAAGCTGCTTTTCTCCTTCTTCCTCCACATCACCGGTAAAAAGCATGTCGAACTCCCCGTACTGCACAGCCAATACCATAGATGCCCCGTTGCCTGGTTCCAGCCCTGTACTGCCTGTTCCCGGCACAGCTTTTTCCTGCCTTGATTCGGCATCCTCTGATTTTATTCCCACATTCCCCGGCTGTATACATGTGAGTACCATCTCCCCTTCCCTGATACTCTGTCCCGGTTCTATCACCGCTACACGGATTCCATGATTCCTTGCTTTTCCTGCCAATTCTTCCAAAGCCTCATCCCACGCCTCCTTCACCGGCAGAACCAATGTTCCAATCTTCACACCAATTTTCTGTCTCTCAATCAGCTCTTCCACACCGTTCATATGATCGCTGTCTCCATGGGATATCAATACATAATCAAGTTTGCCGACTCCCTGTGACTTTAAAAATGGCTCCAGCCTGTACTGCCCCACATTCTTAATATCGCTGCTCCCGCCGTCCACAAGATAGGTGCCTCCCTCCGGTCCTCTCATGAAGATTCCGTCTCCCTGCCCCACATCCAGAACTACCGTTGTAAATTTCCCTGCCTCTCCAAAACGAGTCGTTAAAATCATAATTCCCACTGCCCATAGAATAAACATAGCAATTTGTTTCTTTTTCCTGTTTCGCCAATCTGCTTGATTACCCTTTTCCTTCTGTCCTTCTTGCGTCTTCACTGATAAGACCATATATCTCAACAAAAGCAAACCCAAAAGCAAAATCCCATAGTATACCGCAATCTGCCACAGATCAGGCCTTCCGATCACAAGCCTTGCTCCTGGCAGATGAAGCGTTATCTCGCAACTCATCTTATAAATCCATAATATTTTGCTGCACATCCAAAACAGTAAAGCGGATATGGGAACAAACCACAGCGCCAGCAGGCTTCCCGCCATTCCCAGAAATAATAATACAGACATCAACGGGATTACAAAGAGATTCAGAACAAAAGAATACAGCGGAAATTCAAAGAAATAATAGAGCAGAATCGGCAAGATGACCAGATTGATACCAATACTTGCCGTCAATCCCTGCAAAATCGTATGCCGTACACACCCCCATGCTTCTATTAGATATACAGATATAGAACTATCTTCCCTATTTCGCTTCGGAGGACTTTGTAACTCTCCCTTCCTATTACTTGTCACTCCCGCCAAACCATTGTATGGAACATCTGTGCTGTGTGATGTATATATAGATAAATTTTCTTGTACACTCACCTTTGTCTTCATTTTCATCTTCTGCCCGTTACTGTGTAATGTACCTATGGATATGCCTTCCTGTACCGCCGGCACCACCGCCAGAATCGCAAACACGGCCCCAAAGGACAACCAGAATCCGCCGTCATACAGACTGAGCGGCCGCCACAATAGCACCGCAGCCGCCGCAAAAGAAAGTGCCGTCGGCGCGTCATAATGGCGCCCTGTCATATCCGCCCCCACACGGAACAGAAACATCACCAATGCCCGCACCGCAGACACGGTAAACCCAATCATAAGAATATACAGCATCAAAAACAAAATGCCAAATATCCCGCCAATCGGATAAGAACCCGTAACTCTCCGCAATATCTTATACACCCCAATCCCGATAAAGGACAGGTGGAGCCCGGAGATCGCCAATATATGTCCTATCCCATTTTTCTGGTACAGCTCCCGAAGCTCTTCGTCCATCTGAGACTTCTCTCCTAAAATCATAGCAGACAGTGTATTCCCGTCCTGATCTCCCATCTCTTCACAGAGCTTACTTTTCCAGCTCTGCCTGAATTGATACAGATTATTTTCCAGTTTTTCAAATAGTGTACAGGCTTTACCTTCTTCTTTCTGTATCGATTCGGTCCATACATTTGCATGGATATCCTGTTTTTGATAATATAACTTACTGTCAAAGTTTCCCGGATTTCTCGCATTTAGGAAAAATCCGATTTCACCATGTACCGTAAGGACATCCCCTATATTCACTTTTTCTTTATGCTCATCATAGATTATTAATCTGGATTCTTTCAGCGACTGCTGACGATATCTCATAGAATTATTTTTTAGATATATGATCTGATACTTTTCTTTGTCTGCTTTCTGGTACACCCTTCCTGTGACCAGGACATCCTCTTTATCTTTAAGATGACTTTCTGCTGCGGATGGTCGGAGCTCTTTTACCAGCTTCTCCCCTCCGCAGACAGTCCCAATCCAAATAACCAGACAGACAAACAGACATATACTGCATAGTGGTCTGTTTCTCAATCTTACTTCTCTTCCTCCACAATTTCTAAATTTCTTGAGAGCGGCTTTTCCAGGCCGATACTTCCCTGATAAGTCACATCCGTCTCCCCATTTATCAATATCTGTACCTGACCTGTCTCCCCTCCCGCAACAATTGAATTAACAACAGAATAAATCCTGACCTCAGGGCTTATCTTATAATCCATATTTAGAAAGCCTTCGTCGAAGTTCACGTAACAGATTCCATCTCTCACAGATACTCCTAAAATCTTCGTCTCAGGCGGGAGCGTAGGATATACTCCTTCCATCGATGGGCCCTTAATAAGCTGTTCTGTGATCAGCTTCTCTACGGACATATTGCTGTTGTATCTGACACTTACAACCTCTTCCGTCAGTTTATCTCCTGCCTCATTGGCAAAAAACAGATGAAGGCTTCCCTCCTGATAAGTGTGAATGGACGAACCTGTATTTTCCACAAAAGAGTCATGATTCATATAACCTTCTTCTTTTCCTTCGCTATCTTTAAGTTCCTCACCTTCCACTGTAAATTTAATATAATCTACTCCTACGATCTGTTCCAGTGTATGCACGGTAGCCGCACGTAAAAGCAATTCCTCCGTCACATCCATATTCTTATAGGAATCTGAAAAATCTATCTCCAGATCTGATTCTTTAATCTCCCAGCCTTTGATATGCACGTAATCCGGATAAACGCTCTTATATTCAATAGAATCTGTTTCTTTCCTAAGTTCTTCAAGCGCAGCAGATATCTGTACTTTCGTACTGCCTCCCGGCAGCTCATACTCTTCTTTTACCAGCCCGGTCCCGTCACCGTTGACGTAATAAATATAAGTTCTGTTCCTGTCCGGCATCGTTCCCTGTCCACAGCCTCCCAAAAGTACTGACAGGCATAAGACCCCCAAAAAACATCCTCGGTATCTTCTCATATTTCTTTCCCTCACACTACATATTTCAGCGGAATCCGCATGGTAAATGTTGTTCCTTCGCCAACTTGACTGTACACCTGAATAGAGCCTCTGTGCATAACAACCACATTTCTGGCAATGGAAAGCCCAAGTCCGGTTCCGCCGATTTCCCTGGAATGAGATTTGTCCACACGATAAAATCTCTCAAATATATGTGCCTGTTCTTTTTTCGGAATCCCTGCCCCTGAATCTGCCACCTCAACATAAAACACTTTATGGTCCGCATTCATCGAAACATGGACCCATCCGTCTTCTTTGTTATACTTAATAGCATTTTCTACGAGATTGGTAATTGCCAGTGTAAGCTTTACCTCATCAACTTCAGCAGTTACCGGGCGAAAGCTTTCAAAGATCACCTCTATATTGCGGAGCTTTGCAATGGGACGAAGACGCTTTAAGATCCGCTCCACCAGCATATTGATATCTTCCGTCTTTATATTCATCGTCTTAGCTGTCTTGTCAAGTTTGACCAACGCCAGCAGGTCGTCTATAATCTTGCTCTCCCTCTCAATCTCTTCGGAAAGGTCCGCCATAAACTCCTGATACAATTCTACCGGAGCTTCCTGCTGGGCGAGCAGCGAGTCTGAGAGTACCTTCATAGATGTAAGCGGTGTCTTTAACTCATGAGATACATTGGACACAAATTCATTTCTGGAATCGTCAAGCACTTTCATCCTGCCCAGCATCTTGTTAAATGCCTCAGACAAAAGCTTTGTCTCCGTATAAGAGTACTCCTTCAGATAATCATCCTCATATCCTTCTGTAACTGCACCGATCGACCTGGTAATTCTATGAAAAGGACGCACCATAAAAGTACCTGCAAGAAATGCCAGTGTAATTATGATAAGTCCTGCCATTGCAATAACAAGATCTGCTTTTCCCAAAAGATTTTCCATATTCTCTGCTATGGAATCTGTACATACACTGACGAGCATAACTCCTCTGATTTTTTCTGAGCCGCTGTCTAAAACCGGTGTTGTCACTTCAATAAATCTGTTCTCTGCATCATAATTGCTGGTACGCTCCCCCTGAAAACAACGGATAACATCCTCCGATACAATCGTCTTCCCCTTATCGAGATTATAGGTATCCTCTGCAATATGATAATTTTTGTCTATAACCATAATACGCCCATTATAAATGTTCGATAACTGGGTAAGCTCTAACTGAATACTTTCAGACGTAACTCCCGTAAGATAATCTGCTTTACTTAACTGGTTACAAAGAATTGCACATTGATTCTGGATTTCGGCGGTGTGCATCTCCACCGCCTGTTTTTCATAATTTTTCAGAATCACCGTCCTCATAATTACGGTAGGAATGATTCCCGCAAGAATGATCATAACCGCAATTCGAAAACGGAGACTCCTTAAAAAATTGATTTTTATATACTTCCTAACCCCTAAAATAATAACCAACTCCCCACTTCGTATAAACATACTTTGGATCGCTTGGGTTCGCCTCGACCTTTTCCCTGAGACGCCTGATATGTACATCCACGGTCCTGGCGTCTCCCGGATACTCGTACCCCCACACAATATTCAAAAGATTCTCCCTGCTGTATACTTTATTGGGATTCATGGCAAGCAGCTCTAAAAGGTCAAACTCTTTGGCCGTAAGGTTCACTTCTTTTTCTCCGATCGTAACCTGCCGGCTCTCACAGTCTATCTTCATATCACCCTTCACGATAACCTTTGGATTCCGCCCTTTCCCGTCTTTCTTTCCGGTACGCCTCATGATCGCTTTAATTCTTGCTTTTACTTCCAGAATGTTAAACGGCTTGGTTATATAATCATCCGCACCGTATTCCAGTCCAAGAATCTTATCCATATCATCACCTTTGGCCGTCAGCATGATAACTGGTACATCTGAGAATTCCCGGATCTGCTGGCATACTTCAAAACCATTATATTTTGGAAGCATAACATCAAGAAGAATGATGTCGTAATTGTTCTCCCTGACAAGCCTTAAGGCCTCTTCCCCGTCAAAAGCTGCATCCACTTCCATGCTGTCTTGTTCCAGACTAAACCGGATTCCTTTTACTATTAACTTTTCATCATCAACAACCAGTACCCGTTTGCTCATACTTCATCTCCTTATCAGACTGTTATACAATCTTTTATCTTATTGAACACTCCATCTTTGATCCCCTCAATCTTCTTTATATCCTCCACAGATTGAAAGTTTCCGTGTTCCTCCCGGTATCTTATAATGGCATCCGCCTTAACTTCCCCGATACCGCTAAGAGTCATAAGTTCTTCCTTGGAGGCTGTATTAAGATTCACTCTGCCGTCGGATGCAGACACACCGGACGAAGAAGCATTGCCAACGGAACCTTGGCTGTCTTTCATCTCATCCTTTGAAAGGACATAGATTTGTTGGCCGTCTGTCAGCTTCTCCGCCTGATTCACACAGACGGCAGCCGCATTCTTCGTCAGGCCCCCGGCCTTTTCTATCGCCTCGTACACCCGGTTTTCACTTGTAAGCTGATAAACTCCCGGATGATTCACCTCTCCGCACACATCTACATAGATGATACCCGTCTCTTCTTCCACTGTATCCGGCGCCGCATCTTCTTCTGCCTGCTGCTCTTCATCCGGCAGAATATCCGGTTGTTCCACGCAAACGAGATGATCTTCCTTTACATCACTTTTACAGCCAGCCATTATAATAACTGTATATGATAACATCACCCATAATAAAATAACTCTCTTTTTGCCGCGCATAAAATTCCTCCTTTACAGATGTCGAAAACTGTAAATACCCCTCTTATGCTTAGACAAACTTTATTGTACTATTTCCACTGAAAAATTGCAACTCCAACAATCGCAATAATCATACCAATTACTTTTCTCCACTCCAAAGGTTCCTTTTCCACACCGAAAAGTCCTAAAAGTTCAATGACATACGCCACTATAAGCTGGGAAATAACAATCAACAGTGCCGCCTTCGCAGGCCCCAATTGCTCCATACTCTTGATGACCGTCCACGTAATCCCTGCTCCGATCGCGCCGCCTAAAAGTACGTATTTCGGCTCTACCTTCGCAATAGTCCCGATATTGTCACGTCCCGCAATGAACCAGGCGATCAGGCACACAGCAAATGCGCTGAACTGCACCCAGCCGTTGCTGACCCACATTCCTGTCGTCTTTGTCACCTGTGTATTGAATACCCCCTGCACACTCATCAACGCTCCTGACAGCAGAGCAATAAAAAAACCAATCATGTCTATACCTCCTGTTTTTCATGTAGTATATCCAATCATTGGTTTTTCTATGATACATTATAATACATTCACGGAACAAAAATTTACAGCATCTCTCTAAGCACCTTGGAGAGCACATCAATCAACGCATCCACATGTTCTTTCTCGATCACAAGGGGCGGCACCAGACGTACCACATCACTTCTTGCGCTGATGATCAAGGCTCCTTCTTTAAGCGCTTTTTTCGTCAACTCACCGACCGGCTGATTCAGGCGGATTCCTTGTATCAGTCCGATACCTCTTCTTTCCAGCACCGCATCGTATTCTTTCACCAGTTCATCCAACTTTTCAGCCAAATATGACCCCACTTCTTTTACATGGGCTTTCATGTCCTCTCTCTCAAAAATCTCGATAGTCTTTGCCACAGCAGCACATGCAAGGGGATTTCCCCCGTAGGTAGTGCCATGATCACCTGGCACCAAAGAATACTCTGCCACCTCCTGTGTCATAGCAAACGCACCCACCGGAACACCGCTCCCGATTGCCTTTGCCATCACCATGATATCCGGCTTCACATCATATAACTGACAGGCAAACATCTCTCCTGTGCGCGCCATACCGCACTGGATCTCATCGCAGATCATGAGGATTCCTTCTTCACTGCACAGTTCACGAATCCCTTCCATGAATTCCTGGGTTGCCATATTGATTCCGCCCTCACCCTGAAGCGGCTCTAAGATAATCGCACAAGTCTTATCCGTGACAAGCTTTTTTACACTGTCAAGATTATTGAATTCCGCGAAGCTGACACCTGGTATCAAAGGCTCAAAAGGCGCCCGGTACGCTTCATGTTCCGTTACAGACAATGCACCCATACTTCTTCCATGAAAGGAATCCTTCATAGCTATATACTCATATCTGCCCGTTTTCTTTGTCCATGCATATTTTCTTGCAGATTTCAATGCTCCTTCAATCGCTTCTGTCCCGCTGTTCGTAAAAAACACACGATCCATTCCTGATATTTTCTTTAATGCATTCGCTGCCTCTCCGCATGTAGTATTATAATACAGATTTGAGGAATGCATCAATTTATCAATCTGCTCTTTCAAGGCAAGGTTAAGCTCCTGATTCCCGTATCCAAGGCCGGACACTGCAATCCCTGCCGCAAAATCCAGATACTTTTTTCCGTCTGTATCATAAATATATACACCTTCACCTCGTTCAAGAGTCACTGGAAAACGATTGTACGTATGCACCAGATTATTATCCGTTTCCTGCATATATTTATTTGGCGCCATTCTTTCACCATCCCTTTCTCTGCTTTTGTGCTGTTCGCACTGCCTGTCTATTCACCCATATAAAACCGCTGTTCGCCGTCATTGATGATCGCTGTGCCGATTCCCTTATTGGTAAATATCTCAAGGAGCAGACAATGCGGTATTCTTCCGTCCAAAATATGTACCCTTGAAACTCCATGTTCGATAGCCGAGATACAATTATGAAGCTTAGGCAGCATCCCTCCCCCGATATAACCTTCATTCATCAGTTCCCGAGCTTCCGAAATCTTCAACTCAGAAATCAGTGTCGAGGGATCCTCCGGATCTTTATATACTCCCTCTATATCTGTGAGAAATGCAAGCTTTTCTGCACGCATAGCTCTTGCGATCGCACAGGCTGCATCATCCGCATTAATATTGTAAGTATTATAATCATCATCCAGACCAATGGGACAGATGATCGGAAGGAAGTCTTTTTCCAAAAGATCATATAGAATACTTGCGTTTACGTTTTTAATATCTCCGACAAACCCTATATCCTTTCCCTCCGAAAGTTTTTTGTTTACCGACAAAAGTTTGCCGTCTTTACCACTCAAGCCGATGGCTCGCACGCCAAGACTTTCTACTAGCTGAACAAGGCCTTTATTCACCTTGCCCAGCACCATCTCTGCAAGCTCCATGGTCGCCTCATCTGTCACACGAAGGCCGTTCACAAACTGCGGCTCCATTCCCACCTTGCTGACCCATCGGCTGATCTCTTTCCCGCCTCCATGGACGATGATTGGTTTGAACCCGACTAACTTAAGAAGTGTTACATCCTGGATAACCTGCTCCTTTAACTGCTCATCCACCATGGCACTCCCACCGTATTTTACTACAATAACCCGGCGGTTAAAACGCTGGATATAGGGAAGCGCCTCAATCAGCACTTCCGCCTTTTCAAGATATTTTTCCATATCCTTATTCATTTTCCTTGTCCCCGCTCCTTCTTTTCTCATTTCATAAAGCTTCACTTAAGCACACTCTGATCAGCTTCGGTAATCTGCATTGATATCGATATATCCGTGCGTCAGGTCACACCCCCACGCCGCAGCAGACACCTCGCCCATCTTCACATCCGCAATCGCTGTCACAGAAGATTCTGATAAGATCTTCGTCGCCTCGTCCTCACTATAAAGACATGCCGTACCATTTTCAATAATCTGTATCTTTCCGGCAGCGCTTTCAAAAAACAAGTCCACCTTCTCCGGGTCAAACTGCGCACCCGAATAACCCATAGCACAAAGAATCCGTCCCCAATTGGCATCATGTCCCGCAATCGCTGCTTTTGTCAAGTTGGAGCACACAATAGACTTTGCCAGGATCTTCGCCTGTTCCTTATCCTGACAGTTTACCGCCTTCGCTTCAAAGAGGGCTGTCGCTCCCTCGCCGTCCCCCGCTATTTTTTTCGCAAGATATTCATTGATCGTATGAAGAGCCTCCGCAAATTTTTCATAATCTTCACTGCCCGGCATAATCTCAGGATTTCCTGCCAGACCGTTTGCCAGAAGGAGCACCGTATCGTTAGTTGAAGTATCTCCGTCTACAGAGATCATATTATATGTATCACCCACATCCTCACGGAGAGCCTTTTGAAGTGTCTCTTTAGAAATCACTGCATCTGTGGTGATAAATGCCAGCATGGTACACATATTAGGATGGATCATGCCGGAGCCTTTCGCCATACCGCCGAGAGTCACTGTCTTTCCTCCAATCTCAATCTCTACGGCCAGCTCTTTCTCACAGGTATCTGTAGTCATGATAGCCTTTGCCGCCTCTGTGCCGCTTTCTAAAGAAGTACTCTTCTTTTCCGCCAGCACATGAATCCCTGCCGTCAGCTTATCCATAGGGAGCTGCTTTCCGATCACTCCTGTAGAACCGATAAAAACCCCTGCCGGTGAGATACCAAGTGCTTTCGCTGCCGCCTCCGCTGTATCCTTGCAGTACCCGAATCCTTCTTCTCCCGTACACGCATTGGCAATACCGGAATTTACCACGACTGCCTGCGCCTTCTCTCCGCCTGCGATGATCTGCTGATCCCACTTTACAGGAGCCGCCTTTACCACATTGGTAGTAAATGTTCCTGCCGCCGCACACGGCACCTGACTGTAGATCAATGCCATGTCTGTTCTCCCTGTATATTTAATCCCTGCCGCTGTGCTTGCAGCCTCAAATCCTTTTGCCGCCGTAACTCCGCCTTGTACCTGTTTCATTTTATCCGCTTCCTTTCTATTCTTTTATCCTTTATTTATTTTCTATAACTACTGATTGAAAGCCGTAATATTCTCCTCATTCAGTGTGAAATCATAATAATTCAGATCTAACCTTTTCGTCCATCCAATTTCCTTCCAGAATGCATTGCCGATATCATTTTTCGTAAATGCAATTAAAGACACTTTGCTTATCTTTTCTTTTTTGAGTGCCTCCATGGCAAATACGACCATAGACTTTCCGATTCCTCTCATGCGATAATCTGCATCCACGCACACATGATACATACACCCGCGTCTCCCGTCATGGCCGCAAAGAATCGCACCCACAATCTTTCCATCTTCCACCGCGACTACGCTGGTATCAGGATTGCGCTTTAAAAACCGTGCAATCCCCTCCTTAGAATCGTCAACGCTGCGGATCCCGAAGCCATGGATCTGCTTCCAGAGCGCATAGACTTGTTCATAATCATCAATTGTCATTATCCTTAACATATTCTGTATTCTCCTGATATCTTTTTTCACAAAGCATCCTGCACTAAGGAAACATAGGGACAAGTTTAAGCCCCTCGCTCTCCTCAAGCCCGAACATAATGTTCATATTCTGAACCGCCTGGCCTGCTGCCCCTTTCACCAGATTATCAATAGCTCCCATCATAATGATACGGTTTGTCCTTAAGTCCAGCTTAAAATTAATGTCCGCATAGTTGCTTCCTTCCACCCACTTTGTCTCCGGACAGACATCTTTTTCAAGCACTCTGACAAAAGTTTCTTCTTTATAATAATGATCATAAATTGCCTTTACCTCTTCATAGGTTACCTCTTTCTTAAGAGATGCATACTCCGTGGCAAGGATTCCTCTGTTCATGGGAACCAGGTGGGGGGTGAAATTGATCACTGTCTCTTCCCCGGACGCGTAGGATAGCTGTTCTTCAATCTCCGGCGTATGTCTGTGGGTTGCCACACCGTATGCCTTGATATTCTCATTCACTTCACAGTACAGATTCGAAAGCTTCGCTCCTCTGCCTGCCCCGGACGTGCCCGATTTTGCATCTATGATCAATGTGTTCATATCAATGATACCTTCCTTTGCCAGCGGATAGGCAGTCAATATCGAACAAGTCGTATAGCACCCTGGATTGGCGATCAATCTGGCTCCTTTTACTTTCTCCCGGTTCACCTCACACAATCCGTAGACTGCTTCCTCAAGAAACTGAGGGCTTTTGTGCTCGATGCCATACCATTTCTCATAGACAGAGACATCCTTTAATCGATAATCCGCACTCAGATCAATGATCTTTGTCTCTGACAATATCTCTTCGCTCATAACTGAAGCAAGAAATCCCTGAGGCGTCGCAGTAAAGATAACATCCGCCTTCTTAGCCAGTTCCTCCATATTGTCGTTAAGGCAACTGTCCTCCACAACCTCAAACATATTCCGATATATATCCGCATACTTTTTATCTATGTAGCTTTTTGAGCCGTACCATACAATCTCAGCCTCTTTATGTCCGGTAAGAAGTCTTACCAGCTCACCTCCTGCATAACCTGTCGCCCCGATAATTCCAACCTTGATCATCTTTTCTGCCTCCAAATATTTCTCAAATAATTCCCGTTTATCATAAACCTTTTAGACAAAGTTGTCCAGCAAACTAAAAGATTACTTCTTGCATAAGAAAAACACTTGCATAATTATACATCTTCTATGTATATTATGCAAGTGTTTTTTTAGATTCCATATCCATCCTGCTTTTTCAATTATGTTTTATAATATTTCTATAATGAAATAATCCGCCTAACTTCCCTGCCGGCTCCGCCGACACATTTTGATACCGATAGATACTCAGCATGATCCCGCATAAAATGTACGTGATGACCATCCCGCTTCCCCCCTTGGTAATAAACGGACAGTAGACAGGCCCTGTCAGCACAATCCCAAGATTGGTCAGCACATACCAAGCCGCCTGCAATGCGATAGTCACGCCGCAGCCTGTCCCCATCAACGCCCCTAACTGATTCTTTTGTTTAATGGTCATAGCTGTCAGTTTATATATCAGTATTGTGATTACACTAACGACGCAAACTGCTGCCAGAACACCAAAACAGGACATGATATAGGTCAGAGCAAAGCTCGAATTATCCGGAAGCATACCTGAATACTCAGCAAAATTCTTTCCTTCTCCAAAAAGCCTGCTCCCTTCCAGCAATTTTCTCAGTGTATAAAACTGATAGCCTTCTTCCTGCGCATATTTTGCCGGATGAAGCAGTATGTCAAGCCGCATCACCTGATAAGCGGAACCCATCCGGTAGAATCTGAATACTACCCCACAAGGAAATAGAACCGCTGCACCCCAGATCACCGCCAGTATCCGCCTTACCTTCACTTGAAAATATCCCTTGCAGACCGCCACAGTCAGAATCACCGCCAGTGTCGGTACCAGCAGGATGATCCCTGCAGTGCGGAATATAAATTGTGCAACGATTACCGGCACCATCCAGAGAACACCTTTTAAAAGTCCCAGATAACCTTCGCCTCGATAACTATAGAGTACCGCACAGTACAGCGGGACCACCAGGAGCACCCACTGGTTCACATTGACCAACGCCACCCCAAATACATTCAGAAATCCTTCCGCTCCGTTAACCGTCGTGCCAAAGACCGATGTCCCCACGATCAATAACAGAAGATATCCTGCCAAAAATGCTTTCGACCAACGGGCGATCCACGTATAGTCAAGATAGCATATTCCAATCATTGCTGCATACCCGATTACCATATAGACCAAATGACTCGCCAGATATAAAAACGGCATACTTTTCTGTTCTACAACCACATCGAGAAGCGCAAGCATCACCATCCCAAGCAAACTGACCACACCGATTCCAAAGATAAGCCGCCAGTTCATCTTCGGCCTGTGAATGCGGTCCATCTCCACACCCACCGTCACCGGGTCACCCATCTCACGTACGGCAGCTTCTTCTGCTTCCCGCTCCGTCATCCCTTCCGCCAGAAAGTCCTCCTTCTGCTCCTCGATATGTAACTCCAGTTCCCTTGTCACAAGAGGAAGCGCCCGCTTACAACGAATCTGTTCGGTTAAAAGCTTCATATAATTACGCCTGTCCATAACATGCACTCCTTCCGTTATCCCCCATCGCTCCCATGACATTTACTACTGCACGAGAGTATTCCTTCCACTCCTCTGCTTTTACTTTAAGCTGCTTTTTTCCGGCTTTCGTCAAGTGATAATATTTGCGCACTTTGCCGACTGCCTCCTGTTCATACGCCTCCAAAAATCCTTTTTCTTCCATAGAGTGAAGGAGCGGATAGAGCGTTCCTGCCTTAAGCTCGAACACGTTCTCCGATTTCTCCCTCAAAGTCTCGATCATCTCATACCCGTACATATCCTTCTCTGACAAGAGCCGCAAGATCAACATTGACGTGCTCCCTGATACCAAACTTTTATCAACTGCCATTTATATTACCTCCTTTTTATGCCTCCGATATGCTCTGATACCGGTAGATACTCAATATAATTCCCAACAACACATAAGTAACGATCACACCTTTGCTTTCTATGACAAATGGACAATACATCTGCTCCGGTATGATCACGCCCATATTCACCAGCATATATCCGGCTGCATGAGTAAGAAGCAACAGTCCGCATCCAAGCCCCATAAGCCGCCCCAAACGGTTCTTCTGTTTCATCGACAGAGACAAAAGCCTTAAAAGCATTGCACCGATCACCAGACTCGCCACAGCCGCCGCAAAGGTTCCAAAGCAAACTGCCGTATAAGTCAGCATGAACTCACTGCCTACCGGGAATACCTCTGTAATCTTGAGGCTCTCGCCCTGTACGTTCACTGAAAACTCTAAGGTCTCATCTTGCACGCCCCGCATCTCACCCGCACTTCCAAGAGCACGGCTTCCTGCCACGATCTCCTGCACCGCATCCTTGCTTTGCTCCATAAATTCTTCGTACATCTCCGGTATGATGCCAAAGCTTGTAAACCCGTCGGCCTTTATGATCCCGGCAAACAGAATCATTGTCACGGCCCAGATACTAAAAAGTGTCCATTTCGCCGGAATGTGAAATGTCCCTGTCCCCACCGCATAAGATAAAACTACCGCCAGTATCAGTATAAATAACAACAACTCCATCCTGTTCCGGTAAATAAGCGGCGAAATCACAACAGGCAGCATCCATGCCGTACCTTTAAACAACCCTAAAGTCCCCTGTCCCCGATAGCTATAGAGCACTCCGCAGCATAAGGGAAGGAAAAGAAAAGCCATCAGCCACACTGCGGCTGTATACCCTTCTGAAAAAACATCGCCTAGTGGCTGTACACTAATGATCGGAACCAGCAAAAGCGCCCCGCTGTATACAAGCATGATCTTTTTCGCCTTTGCCGCCAGCCAGGTGTAATCGATATAACAAATCCCCACCATTGCCAGAAAACCTGCCGCCGTATAAACAACATACCGTAAAAACAAGTGATAGATATCACCCGGCGTCTGATCTGCTCCTAACGCGAACCGGATATTTAAGCCATACCATGCCATAAGCCCCGCCGCGCTCACCAATCCGATGAGAAAGATCAATCCCCAGTTCATCTTCGGCCTGTGGATTCCGTCCATCTGAATACCTACCTCCACCGGATCTCCCATTTCCTTAACAGCCAGCTCCTCTGCCTTGCTTTCTGACATTCCTTCCGCCAGAAAATCTGCCTTTTGTTCCTCAATGTGTGCCTCCAGCTCCTTAGTCACCAGAGGAACCGCCCTCTTACAACGAATCTGTCCGCCAAGAAGCTCCATGTATCTCTGTCTGTCCATCCATGTCTCCCTCCTTTCATAACTCGATCATGCGCTCTATAATTTCTTTGTAAAATCCTTCATTACCCGATTGTTTTTCCATCTGCCCAAGGATTTCCCCGTCCTTTAGCAGGATGATCCGATCACAGCAGCTTGCCATCTGCGGGTCGTGAGTCACCATGATGACCGTCTTCTTAAACTCTTTATTGATTCTCTCTAAAGCATCGATTACTACTTTTCCTGATTTGGAATCCAGGTTGCCCGTGGGCTCGTCGGCAAATACAATCCGCGGGTCATTGATCAGTGCCCTGCATATAGCAGTTCTCTGCCTTTCTCCTCCTGATAATTCATCCGGCATCTTCTGCTCAAGACCTTCTATCCCGAATCTTCGGATAAACTGCCCCGCCCTCTCTTTCCCGGTTCCGTCAGTGCTCCTGCTGATAAGCAGGGGCAGCATCACATTCTCAAGTACAGTCAGACTGTCCATCAGGAAAAATTCCTGAAAGATAAACCCCAGCTCCTCCCGCCGTATCCTTGCCGCCTCTTTGCCGGAGAGTCTTTCTGCACTTCTCTTCTCGTAAAAGACCCTCCCGTCCGTCACCGGCTCGATCATGCCCATGATCTTAAGAAGTGTCGTCTTCCCGCTCCCGGACTTTCCCATGATTCCCACAAACTCTCCTTCATGAACCGTCAGGTCTATACTTTTTAATACTTGTGTGTTTTGATAATTTTTGACTACATTCTCTACTCTGATCAGTTCCATATCATCACCCCGTTTTCTTCGTCTATTCTTTCCTTCACCAGTCGGTATCCGTAATTACCTGTCCCGGCAATAAAGCATCCCTGTGCAATAACTAATGCAAGAAACAAAAAGATGATCCACATATCAAACCCATACTCTCCGCCGCCAAACAGCCACATAAGCGTGCACATCCCCATGGCAAATGACAATACAAAAGGAATCTTCATACAAATGGAAAGCTCTCCCTTTACATTGCTTTTTACCTCCTCGTCATCCATCCCAAGCTTTTTTAAGAACCCGTATTTGCCGCTGAGCACCGGAATCTCTGACCACACTTTGACTGCAAGGACTACCATGTTGCTGATCATCAGGAAAATCCCCATACAGACATAGAAAATCAACGTCGTGTTGTCTTCTTTCCTGTCTAGCAGCATCAGCTCCGCCTTAGAATAAAAAAGCTTTGCGCAGGTGTCCTCAGCCAGTTCTTTCATCCATTCCTCATTCTCCCCGGTATCATCCGGCATCGTCTGCGTGACCAGACACATCCTGCCTCTGGTCTCCCGAAGTAAATCGTACTCCCCGTCATCAAACACTAAAATCCCCATGCTCTCCGGCTGCTGGGCAACAAACAGGATACGGTTCTTCTGTCTGCCGGCCTCAAATCTTCTTATTCCCTCCCCGGTCTCAAAAGCCACATGCCCGGACGAAAGCAGTCTATCCTTATCCGCCTCATGCTTTTGCAGGATACCCAACACCTCCCCGGGACGGACCTCCTCTTCTTCCCCGGATATCCTGTTGTAGGCTGACACCGGCATACCGATATACTCCCCATACTCCACACTGGTAAGGAATACACATGGATATGCGTCTGTATCCCCTCCTGCTTCACTAAGTTTCAAGCAAAGAGGTACGGCCTGTTCGTCTGCCACTGCGTACACATAATCATAAGGGTATTTCCACAGATATCGAGAATCCGTGTTTCCATATTCCACTATATTTATATTGATAAAGATAAGCACCGTAAAATTGATCACAAAGCTCAGCATCATGATATTTTTATTATCTACAAACCGATAGTACAGATTCTTTATTCTGAGCAAATACTTATAATACTGCCTTTCATGGCTGCTAAACAAGTACAAAAGCAGCCTTCCGATATATGTAAAGCAAAGGAACAGACCAGAGAACGCAAAAAGCAGGCTGTATCTCATCCTTATATATGGAGGAATGTGCGCATTGGTCATCAAGATACAGGTCGCGGCAAAGCATAATGCCCCACATACCGTACCGATAAGGCTTGCTTTTATGGAGGGCAGCCTGCTCTTTTTCCTGTCAAACTTCATCAGCGCTGACGGGGAACTCCCTTGTAAATACACCGCGTTCATCAACACTGCAGCCACGTATACGACCAGCATATAAAACAGTGTCTTTAACACCACGCCAAGATACATCTGTCCGTCAAGCTCCATATGAATATCCTCGGAAAGAATGACTTCTCTCACTGCAAACAAAAACACCGTTCCCAATATGCTCCCCGCCCCATAAGAAACTATGCCGATCATCCCATACTCCGCCAATATCATCCAGGCAATACTTCTCTTCTCACATCCCAGCACTAAAAACGTCCCGTAATCTCTAAGCCTTACTCTGCTGTAATTGTTCACCGTATACAAGATCAGTATGACACCGACAAACAAAAGCACATAGATGTAAAGATACGTGGACATGCCAAGAGAAGACTGCAATCTCTCTTCTCCGCTCATAGTGTGCAAAAACATGACTTTGATGCCTTCAAATAAAAACAGCGTCGCCGTGACCAATATCGAACTCATAAAACAAGGCAGGCATCTCCACATATTGCTTTTAAATATCTTTATCATAACCTTCATCTTCGAATCCCTCCTTTTATGTAGTTCATCTATATATCGACTATCTACATTATATATAGATAATCTACATAAGTCAATACCAAATTTAAAAAATGATGTGCAGACTTATTGTTTTATGCATATTAATTGTATATTTTGCATATTTATAATTATTTTTTATTTTTTTCTTGCATAAATATAAGATATGGTGTATAGTAATCTTTGCTATCGCGAATATACCATTTATGATTTATAAAATAATACATAGCTGAGGAGGATTTTAAGATGAAAGAAAAAGTTGTATTAGCATATTCCGGAGGACTTGATACTACATCCATCATCCCGTGGTTAAAAGAGACTTTTGATTATGAGGTTATCTGCTGCTGCGTTGACTGCGGCCAAGGGGAGGAACTCGACGGGCTTGATGAGCGTGCGAAGCTCTCCGGCGCATCCAAGTTATATATTGAAGATGTAGTGGACGACTTCTGTGATAACTATATCGTACCCTGTATCCAGGCTCACGCCATTTATGAGAATAAATATCTTCTCGGAACTTCCATGGCGCGCCCGGCTATCGCCAAACGCCTTGTGGAAATCGCAAGGAAAGAGGGCGCTGTCGCCATCTGCCACGGAGCTACCGGAAAGGGCAATGACCAGATCCGTTTTGAGCTTGCGATCACAGCTCTGGCCCCGGATATCAAGGTTATCGCCCCATGGCGTATGACTGACGTGTGGACTATGCAGTCCCGCGAAGATGAGATTGCATATTGCAAAGCTCACGGCATCAACCTTCCGTTTGATGCAAGCCACAGCTACAGCCGCGACCGGAACCTCTGGCATATCAGCCATGAAGGACTTGAACTTGAAGACCCTTCTCTGGAACCAAACTATGACCACCTGCTTGTGATGAGCGTTTCTCCTGAAAAAGCTCCTGACGAGGCGGAATATGTGACGATGACATTTGAAAAGGGTGTTCCGAAAAGCGTCAACGGCGAAGAGATGAAGGTATCCGACATCGTCCGCAAGCTCAATGAACTTGGCGGGAAACACGGAATAGGTATCTCTGACATCGTGGAGAACCGTGTGGTAGGCATGAAATCCCACGGGATCTATGAGACCCCGGGCGGAACGATCATCTACGAGGCACACCAGCAGTTAGAAGAACTGGTATTAGACCGCGCTACCTATGAAGTGAAAGAAGAGATGGGCAACAAGCTTTCCCAGATCGTCTACGAAGGGAAATGGTTCACGCCGCTTCGGGAGGCTGTCCAGGCATTTATCGAGAGCACTCAGGAGTATGTGACCGGAGAAGTAAAGTTCAAATTATATAAAGGCAACATTATCAAAGCAGGAACTACTTCCCCCTACTCTCTGTACAGCGAGTCACTTGCAAGCTTTACAACCGGAGATCTTTACGATCACCATGATGCGGACGGATTTATCAACCTGTTCGGATTGCCTCTGAAAGTCCGGGCAATGAAGATGTTAGAATCCCAAAAAAATAAATAGTAAAATAAAAAATCATCAGCCTTCACATAAAAGGAAGGCTGATGATTTATTTATGTATCACTGCTGCAACTTTAAAATGGAGCATAGGGGATTCGAACCCCTGGCCTCAACAATGCGAATGTTGCGCGCTCCCAACTGCGCTAATGCCCCAAAAATAAGCAGATAACGGGAGTCGAACCCGCCTCTCCGGCTTGGGAAGCCAGTGTTCTACCGATGAACCATATCTGCATGACTGTATTATAGCACTTTTACATTTCCATGTAAAGCACAGAACAAAAGAAAATTAAAAATTAAATACAGCTCTCTTTTTTATGATGCACCGTCCCTCCTGAATATAACGCATATTGTCTTGAAAAGAATCTTGCAGTCAAGACCGAGAGACCAGTTTTTTATGTACTCAGTATCTAAACGTACCACCTCATTAAAATCCGTGATCTTACTCCGTCCGCTTACCTGCCACAGTCCGGTAATTCCAGGTTTGATCGCCATCCGGATTCTGTGGTGCAGGTCGTAAAGCTCCCATTCATCCACGGTAGGAGGACGCGTACCTACCAGGCTCATCTCCCCTTTCAGCACATTCCAGAACTGCGGAAATTCATCCAAAGAGGTTCTTCGTATAAAATGCCCGATTCCACCGGGACGGCCGTGCCTGTTTTTCTTTCCGCTTCCGATGATACGCGGGTCACAGTCCATTTTAAACATAAGAGGACTCCCCTGTATTTTATTCTGCTTGAGCAGTTCCTTTTTTCTCTGCTCTGCATCCAGATACATGCTTCGGAACTTATACAGCTTGAACTGCCTCCCGCTGCGGCTGATTCGAACCTGCGAAAAGAATACAGGACCCGGCGATGCGAGGTAGATCAACGGCCCGATGATCAAAAACAGGACAGCCGTGATCAGACATCCCACAAGGCCGCCGGCAATATCCATACACCTTTTGTACAAAACCTGTCTGGGAGAACTCATGCTTATGCTGGTAGTCAGGACAGTCTCGCCGCCCATAAGTTCCACCTGCTGAAGCCCTTCCTGGATATTTTCTATTTTTGACAAGGTCAGATGTACGATAATTCCCATCAATATAAAAGAATCGATCAACTCTCTCGGATAAGCAACCGTATTCGGAACTTTGATGAACACCTCGTCTACCCATTCATGCCGCACATAATCTTTTACACTTTCCATAGAAGCAACAACAGGGACATCCCCAATCTGCTGCCCTGTCATATCCTTATCAAGGAAAACGATTCCGGATATAACAAAGTCTTCATAGGAAGTATCCTTAAGCCTTAAAAGCACTTCCTGTGCCAGCTCCGATACTGTAACCACAATAAGAGAACGCTTGCCCTTGGTTGATCTGCCTCCTTTTCTCAGGCATATTTTCCTGATTATCCTTCCCAGATACAGTAAGGCAAAATAAGCCGCTGCCGTCAGGGAAAAAAGGACTTCGGGATGTTCTACGGTCTGTTTTGTCAGAAACAGATGAAGCATTGCAATCAACATGACTGCACAGACATGCTTAAAAGATTCTTTGAACTCAACATAGTAGCCGCGTTTCAATATATCCTGAAAAGGATTGCTGAAGAAAGTTACTGCAATCTGGCAGAGCATAAAGCTAAACATTTCATTGCGGTATAACTGGTCACTGTAGACCGCCTGAGACAGGAAGAATGCATAAACCGCACCGAAAGCAATCTGCATGGATATCAAATCTATCAGTAAAAAATCCCAGTATCTAAACCCGCCGTAAATTGACTGTTTATACACGATATCTCCTCCCAGTTTCTTTTTTCATCTGAAAACCTTCTTTGCAATACGCCCGGCCATCTCCTTTAAAAAATAAAATTCTCCGGTCCGCCGGTAGACAAGAAGATAAACCCCGTTGGGAATTATCAGACAAAGCATACATTTCTGCAGAAAACCAAACATACCCTTGCCTGCCGCAAGACATGCAACGCCTGTAACCCCCGCTGCGATAACCGTTACAAGAAGATGTCCCAGATACCGCAGGAAATATCCCCTCACCGGTTCTTTCAAGCCGTGCCGGTAAAGCCCCAGCGGTTCAATCCAAAAAGGCAATGCGATCATGCTGATGAACGTTCCTGCAAGAATCCCGAAAATCCCAAAACGTTTCGCCAGAATCATCGAGATGATCAGATTACAGGGCGGCTCAAAGATGGATTTGTAACGTTCATCCCAAAAAAGTCCCATCGTGCTCTTGGTGTTTGCCACAGGAATCCGCATACAGTTAATATAAAAATTTACTACGATCAGCAGTACCACCGGACCTGGCAGCAGATAATCTTCACTCAGCCAGATACAGATGAACGGATCATAAAGCCACAGCAGACAGATGCTCATCCACCCGAACAGCCAGGCCGAGAAAAAATTAAGGCGCAAAAAAGCAGTCCTTTTCTCCTCCAATGACTCCGTGGCATTGAAGTTTCCAAGAGCCGGTGTAATGGCATTGAACAGCGCATTTATCATAACGTTCAAAAATCCCCGGATCATCGTGTAGTTGGAATACATGCCCGTGGCTGCGATACCCGCAAACTTTGAAATGAGGATATTATCTGTTCCAAATACTGCCACAGCTCCTATCCGGTGCAAGAACATGGCAGCTACATTGCGGCGGATATCGCAGAGAACCTCCCCAGGCAGAGGCTTTACCTTTTTCTCCCGGAGGTAAGGGTAAAGCCTGTCCGTTTTCACGGAGAGAACCGCATTCTGCAATAGCGTAGCCCCGATTGCAATGAACAGATAATAGACATAACTTCCTGTCAGCATAAGGATACCAATCTGTGCCGCAGTAGCCCCGATCGCCACGGCGGTATGGATCAGGCTGTCAATATACTTTTTCTGATACACGAACAGCAGCGTGGATTTGTATGCAAATAGATAAGACACACTGGCATTCACCACATTTAACACATAGATCAGCGAAAGCTGCGAAATCCCCTCCGGCATCTCTTTCACAAAGAAATCAAGAAAAGGAGTCAGGGCCAATCCGGCTCCAAGAACGATCAGTGCAATGATATAGTATGCACGTCGATAAAGAGCCATAAGTGATTTGATCAGTTCCGTATCTCCTAAGGCTACCGGACGATAAAGACTGTATGTGACCGAGACTCCAAACCCCAACTCTGCCAGTGAGAGCATGGAGAGGATATCGGTAAATAAGCCGCTGATCCCTAAATATTCTTTTCCGAGAAGAAAGACAAATACCCGGCGGGACACAAATTTCAGAACAGCAAGCACAAGCTCACTGACTGCGGCAAATTTCAGATTCTTTACGACGTGGTCTGTCCTGTCCATCCTTAACGCTCACTCCATCTCTCCGATTTTTCCCGATAACTCAGCTCACTGTCCGGCACCGAAAGTGTTTGCCGCACTTGTAAACGGTGCCTGTCCTGTAAAAAACTGCCGTGCTGGCATAAAGCATAAGTATTGCCGCCCCAGTCTTTGCATCCCGGCTAAGAGCAATTGCCTTCCAACTGAAATGTCGGCGGATATGTTTCTGAAAACGTTTGAGCCAGGAAAAAACATGCCCCTTGGCCGCTTTGCTTTCCACCGCCTGCTGGGCAAGACGAACGGCAGCATCCAGCGCGAGCAGTTCAAGCCCGGGAACCATCTCCGGGTAATAAACGGAAGCCTCCGCACAGATCGCATTGAGGACAGACAGCACTGTACACCGCTTTTCATCAATGCCGCTGTTGATGAGACTTCCCGGACGATAAGCATAATGGTATAAAGGTTCCGGGAAATAACTGACTTTTCCCGCATCCTTCAGTACTTGATAAAAAAACAAAAGATCTTCACAGCAGAAAGCGCGCCTGTTGAAAGGATGTAACTTTACTGTCTCTGTCCGGTAAAGCTTTCCCCAGACATTCCAGAGAAACGGGGTACGGCGGGCCATGCAGCATACCGTTTCTTCCCGGGAATAGGTGCGGGATATTTTTGACTTTTTTATCCAGGCATTCTCGATACCGCAGACGCTGATGTCTGCGTTGTTCTCAATGAGATTGGCATACAGCTTTTCCAAAAGGTCAGGCTCAACATAATCGTCAGAATCGATAAAAGTCACATATTTTCCGTTCGCCCTTATGACCGCCTCATTTCTGGCGGCAGACAACCCCTGGTTCACCGGAAGATGTACGACCTGCATCCGGGCATCCCGGGCAGCATAAACATCACAGAGCCGTCCGCTTTGGTCTGTGGATGCATCATCAACAATGATGACCTCCAGGTTCGGATAAGTCTGGACAGCTATAGAATCCAGACATTTCTCAAGATAGGATTCAACATTGTAGACCGGCACGATAATGCTGATCATCGGATTTTTTTCTTCTGTATTCATCTCGTCCTCCAATGTCTGATTCGTTTCATCTGCTTATAGATAACCGCCATCCCATAGAAGGGTATCTCGCCCGCATATAAGGTGATTGCGGCGGCCGCCACCTTCCTTTCCCGGCACCGCATAAGGGCCTTTCGGCTGATATGCCGTCTGGTGTTCCTGCAAAGTCGTCTTAAGTATCCGAACAGTTGACGTCGGGGAAGGTCTGTCTCCATAGCAAACATAGCCATACGTGTATTCGTATCCAGGGCTATCTGCTGAAAATCAGGCAGAACTTCCGGGAAATGAACGGCAGCATCCCTGCAGACCTGGTTGTGGACGAAGAGTGCCGTACATTTCCGGTCACTGATGCCGCTGTGGACCTGGCTATCCTCCCGGTTGACATAATGGTACAACTGAGCCGGAAAATAGCTGACTCTTTTCGCGCGCTGAAACACTTTATAGAGGAACAGAAGATCCTCACTGTAAAATACACGCTCATCAAAAGGACAGGCTCTTACCAGCCTGGCATCATAAAGTTTCCCCCAGGACACAAGATTGAAGGGTGTGCCTCGGGCCAGACAACAGACAGCCTCTTTTCCGGAAAATGTATCCGCCGTTCCGTCTTTTATCCGGATCCCGTCCGCCCCGCAGATGCTGATATCCGCCTCATTTTCCAGAAGTGCGTCATACAGCTTTTCCAAAAGATCCGGCTCTACATGATCGTCCGCATCTACAAAAGAGATAAGCCCTCCTTCAGCCCTGCGGATCCCTTCGTTTCTGGCAGCAGACGGCCCCTGGTTTTTCGGGAAATGGATTACCTTTAGACGACTGTCCCTAGCTGCGTAATCTTCACAGACCTGACCGCTCTGGTCTGTGGACGCGTCGTCGATGAGGAGGATCTCCAGATTCGGGTAGGTCTGGGCAAGCAAGGAATTAAGACATGTTACCAGATACTTTTCCGTATTATATACCGGAACAATTACGCTGATCATCGGTTTTTCCTGACGCATACTGTGTGTTCACCTCTTTCTTTACGGAGCTGCCCCTTCACGGCCTGACACCTGCCGGTAATACTCTGCAAGCTGCTTATGCATCCGCCGGATGCTGTATAAATCTTCCGCTTTTTTCATGTTTGCCCGGGACATGTCTTCAAGCATCTTTGTATCACTGCTGCAGCAAAGCATCGCTTCTGCCAGCGCAGCAACATCCCCGGGAGATACCAGGATTCCGTTTTCCGTTCCGACAACCTCCGGGATTGCGCCAACCGCGGTGCTTATAATTGCCTTACCGGCTGCCATCCCTTCTAGGACAGCTACAGGCAGGCCCTCATGATAAGACGGAAGTATTAAAGTCGAAACTTTTTTTAAGTACTTAAGTTTGGCTGTCTCATCAATCCAGCCAGGCACGAGAATATGTTTCTCCAATCCCTTTTTTGCGACCAGCTCCCTGACCTTTTCGACTTCACCGTCCCCGGCTATGCATACTTTAAGCTTCGGATTCTTCTTAATACCTGTCTCCACTGCCTCGATCAGATCGTAGACTCCCTTTCTTGCTCCAAGCCTCCCGAGCATGAGAAAAGAATTGCTGCATTCTTCTGTGTCCGCAATTGCAGTCTGAAACAAGTCTGTATCGACGCCGTTATTCAGCACCCGGCAATCGGCAATGGGGAGCCTGTCATCAAGTTCCCTTTTCCACTGCTCAGACAATGCCAGCACCAGATCCGCCTGCCGGAAAAAATCATCCACAACTTGCTTCCGGCGTTTATTAAGACCGTCATAAAAAACAAGGTACTCCGCACCATGGATATGTACGACGACCTTTTTCCCTTCTTTTTTTATCTTTCTCAGATAAAGATTCTTGCGGAAAGTGCTGCCCTTCTCGGCGGTGTGGATGTGAAACAGGTCATACTGCTTACAGCACCGCAAAAAGCGAAGATAACCGACACAAGAATACAGCAGCCGGACGGGTAATTTCCCGTCTATGTAAGAAGGAAAACTGTCAATGGTAAACTCCTTATTTAGAATCCGGCTTTCTCGGATTCCCCGGATGACTTCGGCCATTCCTCCGCAGGAACCTGTCTCGCTTGGTCCAATCTCCAATATTTTCATTGCGATTCTCCATTCCGTTGTTTTCCCCAATGTACCGTGCGTTTATCAAGCTCGGCCTCTGCCAGGGCATCAAGATTACAGGACATAGGAACCAATGCACAGGCAATCATCGTATAAGGATAGTAGATGGTATTATCTGTAGCATATAAAACGAAACAGTATATACAGATTGCAAAAAATGTGCATCCTGCCATTTGCCCTGCCCGCAAAAACCAATAACGGATCCGGACAACCAGATAACCGATCAGCCACACCCAGTATCCCACAAAACCGATATTCAGGTACATACGCATAAAGTCATTATGTATCTGCATGATCGTACGCTGGGGATTCTGAAAGATTGTCCCGGAAGCCCAGTCTACATACCGCTCAAAACCTGTGCCGCGTCCCATAAATGTAAAATTGACATCGTAGTAGGGCGCCAGATTCTCAAACATATTGACCCGGCCCATCGTATTGATCCCAAGCTTTGCCTCCAGATATTCAAATAGCCCCATCCGGATTCCCGCTATATAAAGGAAACTCACGAGCATCATCCCCACAGACAGGCAAAGCGCTGTCTGTCTGGCTGCCTTTTGGGGCATCTTCTGCAGGAGAAATGCCACAAAAACCCCCAGCAGGACCGCCGGTATCGCTATCCGCTTAAGTCCTGCCATAAACAGGAATGTGACTACGATCAGCCAAAAGAAAAAATGAGGAGTCTTTTTCCGGTTCAAAAGCAGATAGATCAAAAACGGACCAAATGCAAAGGTCAGGTCATTTACTTCCAGCATCATCATCAGCGGACCGCTTTCGGCAGTAAAGGTGACGAGCAGCGTGCGGAATTCTTCCATAAAAGCCGAAAATCCACCTTCTGCGATCACGCTCGCAATAAGCAGAAAATTAGCGGCGCACATAGAGCCAAGACAATACCAGATTCCTTTTTCACCGAACAGATATAATGTAGCCGCTGCCACGCAGACAGAAAGAAGCTGGGGAACGATCATGCCAAGGTCGTTGGCGATCGTAATGGCATCTGCTGCAGAAGTCAGCCATATAACTGAAGAAAAGAAAAGAGGGATCAGATACGGCAACATCTGTACGACAGCATGACGGGCAAGGACCATAAACCGTCCAAGCCGTACTGTTGCGATGAAATTCAGCAGTGCAAGGAGCAAGATTGCAAGTGCACAAGGATTTTTCAAGCTGAAATCAACGCCCCCTATCTTAAAATATGTATCCTGTAAAAAAAACATTGCTGTTGACAGTACAATGTAGATGAACGAAATCAAGTTCTAAACCTCCCTGGTATCATAGTAGGTGCGCCGGCCTTAAGGAACTCATCGACAGACGCGATAAATGTCTCCATGTTAGAACGGTATGTATCAAACGCATGATTTCCGATGACAGAAAGGGCATACGGCAAGACATCCTCATCCCGGCAGGTATAGACCAGATTCATCTCATGCAGCTTAAGCGGAAGTTCCAGTTGATGGTCATCCACATGTTCCCCGTATTTGGCAAGCCTGGGAACAACGATAGTCTTTTTCCTGCGCTTTACGGCGTCAATGATCGTACCAGCGCCGCCGTGTGTGATGAGAATATCACACGCCTCGATCATCTCCCCGAACTGTTTTCGGTCGTAGAACGCCTGATAATGACAGCAAGCCGGGATATAATCTGCGGTGCCTGCCTGGATAAAGACTTCTTCCGTAATCACCCGCTCCTTGACTAACCGATCCACTTTCTTCAATAAACGGTCAAAAGGAAATTTCTGAGTTCCAACTGTTACAAAAATCATAACTGTCACCTCACCTCAATAGATGCCCCCGAAATACACAGCTTTCGGATAATACGCCATCAATTCCGGCCACTGGACATAAAACTGATCTGCAAACCAGTAAAGAAGTTTCCCGGTTTTCGTCGGACTATACACATTCGCATAGGATTCGATAAATACAAGTTTTTTCCCCAGCGCCTTGCCAAAAAGGCACAGGGGAATGATTGCAAGAACGCCGGTCGTTATGATTACGTTCGGCCGCTCTGTAAGTAATATCTTCAGCGAAAGAAAAGCATTCGCAATCAGTCTTAAGATGCAGGTCTTTTCCAGGCGGTTGACCTGCATCAGATAGTAAATCTGGCTTTTTTGCCCGGCGGCCTCATGTTTCGTCCGTTCTGTAACTATAAAACTGTCGTACTGCTCCATCAGGGGGCGCAGCACCATAAGTTCTTCTAAATGGCCGCCGGATGACGCTGCAAAGCAGACCTTTAATTTCTTGTTCTCCACGGAATCATCTCCAATTATCTTACCCGCCTCATTGCGGTTGAAAGAAGTTCACGGATAAAGTAACACTGCTCACTGCCTGCGTTAGAAGAACCGCTCTGCAGCTCGATATGGTATCCGCGCTCATGAGCCTTTTCCTCCAGAACGGTACCGACCTGCAAGGTGGCAGCGTGTACTTGTTCCTGATTCAGAGACTCTGCAAAGATCAGATATTGCCCCGCACCGTTATTACCCACAAACATCTGCTCAGACGGAGCGAATACGGAAGTCAGTATCTCCGCAAAATCCTTGATCATCCGGTCTCCGGCCTCGCGTCCGATCCTCGCATTTTCCGCCTGTAAATTAGCAATCTTAAAGACAATACATGCAAAGTTCTCCGGAATCGGCCGATGGCTTCTGGCATTGATAAACTGGTCGCATTTCGCCCGGTTGGGAAGTCCGTCTACTTTATTTGTGAAAGCGTAATACTCGATGAAGTCCTCAACCCTTCCAAAGAGCGCTACCCCGGCGCATCCCAAGGCACCGAAGATCACGATGATCAGGACCGTAAAGATCATGATCGGGAAACGTTCGGTAACTCTTACGCTTGAAAGCACGGCGATATTCTTTCCGCCCAGGTACTCGTTGTACTCGTCATTCGTCTCATAATAAACAGACTGGAGCGCATTAATCTTCTCCGCCAAACGCTCAATCTTGCCAAGAATATCCTTCTGCACCTTCTGCGCCGCGCTGGACGGTGCATCGGCAAACACTTCCAGGACATAGTTATTGTAATCCTTGTCAATGATATTCTCTTCATACAGCGTGCGGTCCTCAATATACTTCATCATCAACTGGTCGTATTCTGCTGTCCGGTCTACCGGCTCCCAGTTATCATCCTCATTCTTCCGATTCCAGTCGTCGTATACGTTAGGGAGTACATAATTACGCAGAGTACCCTCATCCGCATCTTCGTTATTACCCCTGTTGATGTCAGCGGTAGCACTGAATTCATCCATGGCATTTTCATAGGAAGAGATGATCCCCCGAATCTTGTCAACTTCAAAAGATACCGCATCATTGGATATTCCCAGTTCACTGTTTCGGTTTTTATATTTATCTAAAAGCAGGTCACGGTTCTTTGTAACCTTTCCTTCCAATATCTCTGAAAGAAGCTGCCTGACTTCCACATCCCGGATAAACTCGAATTCATTTTTTAAATCCTGAAAACTGCGGCCGGTTCTGCTGGAACGGAAATCGCCATTCCATTCCGCTTTCTTTTCCAGATGTTCAGTTATCTCATCCAAAGTATCATCCATAACTTCAGCCATCTCCAGGTAATCATAGCCTTTTGTGGAAATATCGCTGACCGGGTTAGCCGCCTGTGAGGTATTAACATGGACTTTCCCATAATAAAGCACATATTCCTGCAGGATCTGGTTCAGGATCTTTCTCGGATACTCTTTGCCGTTCCCGACACCGCAGTTAAAAGATACCGTAAAACGGGTCGGTATAAATTCATAATCTTTTTCTCCGTTCTCAAGCTTAGACTGCTGTATCTGCAAATCTTCATCGGTAATAATAGGTTCCGCCTGGATATTCATGCGGATATCATCTATTGTAGATTCTGTATACTCAATTCCGAGTTTCTGCATTGCCTGAGATATTAAGTTTGTTCCGTATATCTCTGAAGGGTCAAGAGGAGTGTTGTCCGGAGACTCTCCTTCGGCTGCATTGGCACCGGTATATTCAATGACTGTGACCGCCGTATACTGCTGAATGTAAAATTGGGCAATCATATAAAAAACAATTCCCGCCAGAACGGATACCGCGACAATCATTCTGCGGTATTTTTTTAAATAACGAAATACATCAAGTTCTTTCATGACGTGCGCCTTCCTCTGTTTTTATATTTTTTTTGTCCCGTTCTCTATAAAACGGATTTAATAGTGCAAGTCCGCCAATGGCAGCAACGAAAAGAATCGTGCGGAGTAAACTGCTGATTGCAATTCCTTCAACCGACGGCGAAGTAAAGCTTACCTGCATGTAGCCGTCACGTTTTTCTTCAATATATGTATCACACAATTCTCTGCTCTGGTTCGCCAGGTTGAGAAGTTCTGTCTTTAAAGATTCAATCTGCTGATCTGCCTGCTCATGATTCTGGCCAGAAGGATTGTTTTTCCCAATCTGGGCGGACGCATAAGTATTACGCTTCATCTTCTCCACTGTCTCTGTAGCGGATTCCAAAAATTCCGTCGCCTCGTCTGCAAAATAATCTACGCCGACTTTCGTCCTGGACATATAAAACTCCTGCTCCTCGTCATAGGTAGGAATCAATACAAAACGGGTCATAAATGCATTGTAGCTGTCAATTGCCTCTATCCGCACATCATGAGCCGCCATATCCTTTTTGCGCGATGTCTCCAGAATATGGTTGACATACTGCATCCGGGACTGATAAGTATCTTTGTTTGAAGAAAGCCCTTTCTCTAAGACAAACGCTCCGTAGCGCTCCAGCTCTACATCAATATAATTCTGAATCTTTTCATACAGAGAGGCAAAAGTCTCCTCGCTCCCCTCTTCCCGGTAGCTGCTGCCCTCATTGCTGTTTCCAGGGAGATAATTCCTGATCCTGGCTGCCTGCATCTCCAGATAATCCTTTATATCCAGATACTCCATTCCTTCCAGATTATCAAAAGACACATCCAGTATACTGTCATTCTCTGCATAATTTTGCGTAAAACTTTCCCGGTACACGTCAACCAGAACATTCAGAACCGTCTTGGGATTAGTGCGGTACAAAGACACACGCGGTGAACAATGAATCCAGTATTCCGTGGAAATCTTCAGATCGGACTCCTTGGAAACATCCAGTTTTTGTGAATCCAGAGGGGTAGATAATGTCAGCAGCTCGGATAATGTCTCTACACTGATCTTTAAATCTCCCCGTTTTATGACCTTTTCAAGAATCTCATCGGAAAGGATATCAGACTCGTTAAATCTGGTGCCATTGGGGTTCTGACCCTTTGCCGCCTCTTCATAATTAAATGCCATCAACATGCTCGGCGTCCATAGCTCTGTAAGCAGACGCCCGGCAAAACAAATCAGAAAGAACGCTAAGCCCGCTATGGCAATCTTTCTCTTTTTAGGCAGTTTTCCGAGTCCGTTTTTCAATTCAGAAATCTGCAGTTTTGATTTCACCTTGAAAATACGCCAGATCAAGACGATGTACAGACAGATTGTACACAGTATAATCCATCAATATATATTTTTTACCTACAGCCAAAAGAGGCAGAGATTTTTATATCTCTGCCTCTTCCTATAAAACCAAATAGTTTCTTATTTTTTCGTTTTTGCACTTTTAACTTTCGACCATGAAGAGTAAATCTTTGTAGATTTTCCATTCACTTTAACTGTCTTGTACGTCCGAATCCTTACATAATATTTTTTATTCTTCTTTAATTTTGTAATCTTCTTTGAAGTCGTCTTATTCTTTTTGATTGTAACTGTCTTTGTTCCGCTGGTGAACTTTTTCTTTGTGGAATACTGAATCTGATATCCTGTTGTCTGCTTCGTCTGTTTCTTCCACTTGACAGTCATGTTCTTCTTGCCGCCCTTTGCCGACTTCACGGAAGTTGCCTTCGGTATGATCTTAAAGCTGCCGGAGAGCGTACCTTTGTATTCACCCTTAAACGTTGCTTTCACCGAATAAACACCGACATTCTTTCTTCCCTTTGCATATGTAACCGTATAGTTGGATGCCGGAATAACCTTTCCTGCCGTATCCTTTACTGTTACAGTCGGTTTTTTCACTTTTCCGTCATACGTGTAACTAGTCTTGGAAAGTGTAAGCGTCTTTGGCTGACTCACTGACGGTGTCTCAGGAGTCGTTGGAGTTGTCGGAGTTGTCTGACCCGGCTGAATCGTAAATACCGTCCAGCACCTTGCCTGCGGAAGATTATACGTATTGCCGTCCAGTTCAACAGGCAGGCTTCTCTTTCCGTCCATATCTAACTCTGCCTTCGCATGATAAGTCCCAGCTTTGGATGGCGCACTGCTTAATTGCTCTCCTGGTTTCCCGCCGTTATCTGCATAGTAGGAAATCACATATTTCACTGCCACTTCTTTCCCCAAGACATACGTATGGAAATGCGGAGCAAGATCTACCGGTTTGCCGTTCTCTACAAACTTCTCATCATATGCACGGGAAAGAATCGGCGCGTAATCCGTTCCGTACCATGTATAGTAAAGAGCCTTCAAGAACTGTGTTCTCTGCGTCTCTTTCTGTTCTTTTGTAACTGCCCGGTATCCTTCTTCATCTCCATTGAAGTAGTTGAGCAGCTCATTTGCAGCGAACTCCATTCCTTTCTCATCCATTCCTGCAAATACGGTGAACCGCTTGTTCGTAAATGTTGCACCCTCTTTTACATTCTCGTCATTTACAATCACAATGGCCGCTTTATAATATGAGGTAATCACATTGTTTCCAATATACATTGCCCCCTGGACTGCCTTTCCGCCGTCTTCCGGAAGGACAACTTTTCCATTGTCATCATAAGTAAGCTCAAAATAAGTCTTCTTTGCCTGCTTTCCGATTCCTGATTCGTCAGATACCGCTTCAACTGTACTGTAGTTGAAATAAATATCCGCCTCTTTATACGGCTCCGTATTCCTAAAATACTTAATATATTCTGCCGCCTTTTGCTCAAATTTATCCTGCTCGTCAGCGGTAAATCCTTCTCCTGTGAACACGATTGACTTATTATTATAATACGTCTGTGCTCCGGGATATTCGTTCGTATTATTGTCCGTCACATGTGTAGACTTGAACGTAATCTCATAATCCTTGGATTTCCTGCTAATCTTTTCCCCTGTTGCTTTATCATATGCTGACGCTTCTACAGTATAGCGCCCCGGTTTGATCGGAGCTTCGTCACTGTCATAAGCATAAGTAATCTCTGCAGCATAGGGAACAGTTCCTGTATAGTGATATTTCACTTCATTTTCTTTATCATAATTAACCTTTACATCAAGTGCTGCCGGTTCTCCGTCATACACCTTGCTCTCCACACCTAATGTGATCAAATCCGGAAGCTCGATCGTATACTCTGCTGTTGCTGTACACGCATCATATGCAGCGTCGCCGGCAAAACTTGCCTCAACCTTATAAGTGCCGGCCTTTGATGGTATACCATCTACCGGATTGCCCTCGGCGTCCTTATAAGTCAGGGTAAGCGCATCTCCCAACGTATCACCTGTCGCTTCCTTGTCTCCCTTCCTCACGATGAAGTATTCCTTCATATCTTTTCCTTCATCTGACTCATAGAAAGTATCTGCGTATGTCTGGAAAAACAGTTTCGTCACTGTAGAACCTTTACAGAAAGCTCTTCTTAACTCTTCCTTACATATCTCGCAGAACGCATACTGCTTGCCAAGGAAACGCATCTTACAATTCTGATGCGGGCGATACCATCCGTCGCCTCCGTTATCATATTCATAAACTCCTACGCCGTTCTTGCCGATGAATCTTTTCCACTTTACTTTTTCCGGATCCGATTCGGCTGTCATATTGGCATACTCACGCGCATAACTTGCTCCGGCAAAATACTCGTCCGCAAGATTCGCAATCGTATGTCCCAACTCATGAAGCATCATCTCCAGTGATTCATTGTTGAGTGATGCCAGACAATACGTACCGCCGCTGCCGCCGTATGTCTCAGAGTTGACAATAACTACTTCAAAATCTGATTTCGGAAGGAATCTCTCCTTCAATGCCTTTATCTTAGCAACGCCATCATTACCAATTGCAAGAAGTCTCTGCATACCTCCCGTCCAGAAAGACGTCTTAAAATACGTATCACGGGTATCCTTATCCGCTTCTTCCTGGTTCTTCGCATTATCTGCCCTTGCTCCGGACTCATTAGAAATAACGCCCTTTGCATATATCTTTACTACATCTTTGAATTCATCCCAGGGGGATGTCTCCATTACATAATCTGCTATGTTCTTGGATTCCGTATAGAACTTTTCCTGCTCATCAGCGGTAAATCCATCACCAAACATCAGAAGTACAAATGCATCATCATCCGATAACTCCTGATCTCCATAAACCAGCCTTGGTGCATCCGCCGGTACAGCCTCCTCATCTGTCAAGGCTTTCGTCTTATCTTCCGGAACATCTGCAATCGGCTCTGGCTCCGAAGCACCCGTTGTCTCCATCGCCGGCTCTGCATCCGGTTCTGCCGCTTCTGCTTGAGGCTGTGTGGACTCCTCTGTCTGAATCGCCGGATTATTTACACCGTTTTCTTCAGAAGATGGAATACCCCCCCCCTCCTATCTCAAGGGGCTCTGCTGCTGTGTCTTTTGGCTGTTCGACATTCTCTTCGGTGTCAGTAACTTCTTCTGCATGTACTACCGCACTCTGAATTGGCGCCGCACATAAGCAGAAAATGAGAAGCAATGACGTAAAAAATGTGCCAAACCGTTTTCTGTTACTTTTCTTCATATGTAACCCTCCTTAATAGATATATTTGCATAATTTTTAACAAAAAATCATGCCTTCTACAATTCGTATTGTAGCATTTTCCCCAAAAATAAACAAGTATCTTTTATAACTAATTCTTATCGGCAGATTGACGGATTCGGCAGATTAAATTATAATCCATATATAACAGGAGGTACGTAATATGGGAAATTATTTGAATCCCGGAAACAGCAGGTTTGCTGCAATCAGAAAAGAAGACGCTCACAATCTGCCATATCTGATTTCAGAGAATTTTCTGTCCTTGACCCGGGCGAATATGCGGCATTTACAGGATTTACAGAGGATGAAGTGAAAGCATTATGCGATACTTATCACATGAACTTTGATAATGCCAAAAGCTGGTACGACGGATATTCCTTTGATAACATACATTCCGTGTATAATCCTTATTCCATTATGAGTGCCATGCAGAACAGGAAATTCAAATCTTACTGGAAGAAAACCTCTGCTGCAGAAGCTCTCCTAACTTATATAGATATGGACGAAGACGGCCTGCAGGATGATATCGCGAGGCTAATCAGCGGTGAAGAAATGGACGTTGACACAGAAGGGTTTGAAAATGACTTTGAAACTTTTAAAGATAAAGACGATGTATTAACTCTTCTAATCCATCTCGGATACTTGGCATACACAGAAGATGAGCAAGGCACCGGAACAGTCAGAATCCCCAACAAAGAAGTCCGCATCGAATTCAACAAAATACTCCGCAAAGGAAAGCACCATGAACTGCTCCGGCTAATCCGCGAATCAGACCAACTTCTTGAGAAAACGATGCACCTTTGTATTACAACAATGAGCAGGCACTACGCGCAACTGTAAAATACGCATACATCACATGTATCGACCAGTATCAAAGAATCGAAGAGCTGCCGTCCGGACATGGTTGTGCGGATATCGTATATCTCCCGAAAAGACGCTCTGCATTGCCGGCACTTATCATCGAACTCAAATGGAATAAAACAGCCGAAGGTGCCATTGCCCAGATTAAAAACAAGAATTACCCTTACGTACTCAGGGACTATGACGGCGAAATTCTTCTGGTCGGCGTAAATTATGATGAAAAAACAAAGGTACATTCATGTGTAATAGAAGAATATATTTGAGACGAATACAGCGGGGAAGTCAGCCTTCCCCGCTGTATTTTCATGCTATTATTTAATCTTGATCGTTACAGTCTTTTTCTTCCCGCTTCCATCCGTCGCTTTCGCAGTAATCTTAACTTTCTTACCTTTTCCAGCCTTATATGTCTTCACCTTGCCGGATGCCGACACTTTTGCATACTTGGTATTACTGCTTGTCCAGGTTACTTTCTTATTAGCTTTCTTAGAAGCCGTAACCTTTGCCTTTAATTTGAGACTCTTACCGGCTTTTACAGTCTTCTTTCCGGAAATAGTTACTTTCTTTACGACACCTTTCATAGAAGTAATCGTATAAGTTGCTTTTATGCCGCTTCCGTCTGCTGCAATCGCAGTAATCTTAACCTTCTTGCCGCCGGACTTCTTTTTCATAGTAACAACACCCTTGCTGTTAACCGTAGCAACTTTCTTATTGCTAGATTTCCATGTAACTTTTTTGTTGCTCGCATTGGCGGGATATACTGTTGCTTTCAATGTCATCTTTTTACCGGCTGCAATTTTCTTTGATATACCGGTCAGCTTAATCTTGTTCACACGAACTTTCTGCTGCACAACCGGCGGTGTAACAACTTTATCCTCCTGGAATACGATTTTGTAGGTGCTTGCTTCCGGCCATTTGAGATGTTCTTTATTCTTTGTATAACATACAACGATATGATCATTGTTCGTCCCGCTGTTATTCTCAAATGCATTCGATGCCAGAGACTTGAGCGAATTCGGGAGATTTACACTCTGTAAATACCCTTCTTTGAACGCCCTCTCGCCAATGGTTTCCACTCCCTCTTCTAAAATGAGTTTTTTAAGAGTTATGGCCTTGAAAGTTCCTTCGAATGCAGATGCGCCGATTTCTTTCACATTGCCCGGAATTGTAAGTTCTTTTAAATGATGTAAATGGAACGCTTTTTTCCCAATCTTCGTTACTGATTTCGGAATCTGCAGACTGGTAAACCTTGCCCCGGCAAATGCTGAGTCACCAATTTCTGTCAGTTTGTTCGGAAGTTTTACATGCTCCAGACGGATATTCATCGAAAATACTCCCGCCTCCAGCTTTGTGAGATTTTTAGGGAATGTAATCTCCGTAATATTGTTCTGAGAAAACGCACCGCTGCTAACTGTTGTTACGCTATCCGGAAGCACTACCTGTCGAAGTTGATTTCCATGGAAAGCAGACGTCCCAATTACAGTAAGCGTTTTAGGAAAATCAATTGTTGTTATACTATTATACTCAAATGCTTTCTCCCCAATCTTCACTAATGTCTCCGGAAGTACAATAGTGGTCATTCCATTCGGAGAGTCAACACTATCCTTTAACTGTTCCACTTCTGCATCAGGTATTTTGAATGCATTGTCTGCTATCTCTGTGATGTTCTCTTTTGTTTCCGGATTGGTATCTGGTATTACAAGTTCCTTTTTTTCTAATCTTGTCTGATTACCCATTTCGGACCATCCAACAATTCTTGTCCCATCAAACACAAAATCTTTCTCAGACCATCCACTGTCCAGTAAATGATTATAAATCACTTCATGATATCCTGATGCTCCCAACTTGTCAGCCTGCTCTTTATTCGTTGTATATAATTTGACTTTACCCTCTCCTCCGCAATCACGGAATGCATTGTCATCCAATTCCGTGACTGTTGTAGGAAGTTTTAATTCATTTACTGTTGCATACTGGAATGCATAACCTCCGATACTTTCCAATCCTTCTGTCAATACAATCTTTTCCAGTTTAGGCGCATCCTGAAGCTGTGCAAATGCATAATTTCCGATGGTTTTTACAGTCTTTGGAATTTCTACATTTGTGAACTGATTTCCTTTAAATGCGTTATCTCCAATAGATGTAATACCCTCTGGAATCACAATCTCTGTAAATGCAGTAGCAGTTTCAGAGTTTTCTGCAAATGATGCCGGTATTGTCATCATACCACTGGAAAATTTTACTTTTCCAAGAGTGGTATTTGATGAAAATGCACCTGCTCCAACTTCTGTCACGCTATTCGGAAGGTTAACTGTTATAAGACTATTCTGTGCAAACGCATATTCTCCGATCGTCTTTAATGTACTTGGAAAATGAATAGAAGTAAGTGCACAATTCTGGAATACACCATTTCCAATCCTCTCCAAATTCTTTGGAAGCACAACACTGGCAATCTTTTCTTCCGCAGTGCTGAACAACCCATAATTCTCTACCTTGGTCTTTGATCCGCCTCCTGTAGTTGCATCTGCCAAAGCCGTAATTACTGTTCCATCGACGCTCTTATCCGGTATTATAAGATTCGGATTCTCTGCTCTCTTAGCTATACCTTTCTCGGAAAGACCTGTAACGGTAGCTCCACTATTAGAGTAGGTAAAATCTTCTGCTCCCCATGGGGTCAAAGCATCGGGCATCTCTTCATTAGTTATTAATTTCTGGGCATAAGAGCGTCTGCTGCCTGTAACTCCATTATCATTATGACAGACTAAACTTTCTGACGCTATTGCTGCATCCGCATACATATATACCACTCCACCTTTTTTCCAGGTACTGGGAGCCTCAGCAGCAACATCTTCCTTTCCTGTATTTTGCATAAACACATTATATTCTAGTTTTTCTATTCTATCAGGTAATCGAACCGCTTTGACCTTATTTATTGCAAACGCCATCATATCTACATTCAGTTTAAAGTCACAAGTTTTCGGGAAATTTATTGATACAATCTGATTTTTACCAAATGCGGCATTGCTAATACGCCACATTGTCTCAGGTATTGACACATTGGTTAACTGATTTCCATTGAATGCATTTGCACCAACACCAATAACCCCTTCTGGCAACTCTAAACTTGTTAAATTGTTTCCTAAAAACGCAGAAAATCCTATAATGAAGTCTCCTCTCTCCTTTACACCATCGGCAATAATATCACTTGCCCCTTCATATTTCACCTTAACATTCTCCGGAAACTCAACAGATTCCAATCCCATTTTTTGAAATGCTTTAGGTCCAACACCTGTGACTTTTCTCCCATCTTGGTCTGTTTCCGGAATCACTAAATCTTTATTTTTTTCAAGCTTCGCCTGCCCGCTTTCAGACAATCCCATTACTACATACGGGTTTAATACAATAGTGTTAGACTCATCTGACGCAGGATAAAATGTAATATCACTTGTGCTTGTAGGTGACGCCTCTTCCCAAGTCCCATAAGTAAAGTCAAACTCATCCCACTCGGTATCATTAGAATCCTGTTTTATCTTATAGGTATGATAAGACGATTTCGGGAAATTTTCTTTATTACGATACTGCTCTTTAGTAATATACACAATTGTTGTTTGGATTTCATCCGAACTTCCCTTTATAAATGTTTCTGTTGCCAGACCATTTACGCTTGATGGAAGCTGGATTTCTTTAATCATCTTATTTCTGAAAGCATAGTTTCCAATCTTCTTTAAACCTTCCTGAAGTACAACTGTACATTCTTCTTTCAGTCCATCCTTTGTTGAAAACGCATATTCACCAATTTCTGTAACAGTAGATGGAACTACTATGTTCTTGATATTATTCCCTGCAAATGCATTATTTCCAATCTTTGTAATTCCTTCTGGGATAACGACTTCTGTCAGATTCTCCATCCAATTTTTAGCATCACTGCACCCAAAAGCACCTGTTGGAATTTCCGTCAAACTTTTTGACAATACAATTGTATGAAGCTTTTGATTTGTTCCGAATGCACCGCCGCCTAATGTTGTAACACTGTTCGGCAAAACAACTCTTTCCAAACTATTATTCTGAAATCCCGCCACTCCTATTTCTTTTAAACCGGACGGAAACTTCACAACCTCCGAGAGACCATTTTCTACAAATGCTCTGTTTCCAATCCGCGTAATGCGGTCTGGCAAATCTACACTATCAAATTTCTCCTCTTTCGTCGCAAATAGTCCATATGTGCCAGTTGCATCTCCAAGTGCAGTTACATATTCACCCTTTGTGGTTCTGTCCGGAAGGACAAGCGCCTTATTGGCCTTTCTCTTTTCTATTCCACTTTCTGATAATCCTGTAATCGTTGTTCCATCGAAAGTAAAATCACTGACTGTCCACTCCCCTTCTTCGACAGGTTTATCTCCAACAATCAGTTTCTGATGCCATGAATGTTGCGACTCTGCACTTCTCCCTATATGATGGATCCTCTCCATCTTAGCAAGATCCGCATTGTCCGTGTACATATGTACAACACCACCCAGACTTTTCTCTTTCTCTGGTGCATCCGCCGGACATTCCTCCGCTCCTGGGTTAAGCACAAACGCATTTTTCTCGACTACTTCTGCATAATTCGGCAATCTTACAGACTTAATCTGATTTCTGGAAAATGCAAACGCATGTATCTGTACTTGAAAATCACATGTTTTAGGAAATCCTACTGTAGTAAGTTCATTATCGGAAAAAGATGCATTCTCAATCCACCAAATCGTATGCGGCAAAGTTACCTTTTTCAATTGATTATAACGAAATGCAGACGACATCACCGCTATAACTCCTCTAGGAAGCGTTACTGCGGTAAGATTATTTTTAGCAAATGCATATTCAGCAATAATAAAATTACCACGTCTGGTAACAACATTGGTAACTGTATCATCGTAATCAACCATCATTCCTTCTGGAAATTGTACTGATTCTAATCCTTTTTCCTGAAATGCTTTCGCAGCAACTCCTACAAGTTTTTCTCCCTGAGCATTTACAGATGGAATAACCAAATTCTTATTCGTCTTTAATTTTTCCTCTCCTGATTCAGAAAATCCTGCAACAGCCGGTCCGGATACTTTAAATTGTCTCGTATAGTCACATCCATTCAATGTCTGTGAAATATTTGTATATGTAAAATCTTCTACTGTCCATTGGCTGCTGTCCTGCAGTTCAGAAGCACCCTGTACTTCCAGATTATCCTTTAACTCTTCAACTTCCTCATTATTCTCTGCTTCCTGGACAGACTTTGGAACGGATACTTTCTCTTCTTTGGAATCTAACTGCTCCGTCTGAGATTCTGCCCCTCCCCTTTCCGGTTCTTCCGTGGCAGGAAGCTCTTCGTCAAGTTCTTCATGGCCACTCTCTGATTCACTTGTTCCCACAATCTCCTGCTTATCCGGTATCTCCGCCGCAAACGTCGGCATTGACAATGATATTGACAATATAAATGCCAAAAGAATTGATAACAATTTTTTTCTCTTCATACTTTCATCCTCCTCGTTAAGTATCGCTTAAAAGTGTATTTAATTATATCCCTATAATACCCCCCCCCCCCCCACGTATTCGTCCAATCGATAATTACAATATATAATGTTTACTTATTTGTATTATCAATACATAAGTGCTTTCAAAAATTCATTACCTAAGTATCATAAAAATGGATACTTTCACCTATTAAAATGCGTGCACACCTGCACATAAAAACAGCACTCAAACCGTATATGGCTTAAATGCTGTGATTACTTTCTCTATTTTATTGTTATTCCTTTTGCTTTCTGCCCTTTTCCTAAACCAAGGCTCAGGACACCTTACCAAGCATATCATGAATATATGTTTTCAGCCCCTCTTCCGTATCTATCCTATATTTTCGGTTCACCGCTGCATAATATTTCATGATTCGTTCCTTCGGCAAAACTTCATTTGAGGGTATGCTGTCCCCGTATCCTTTTCTTGCTTCTTTCCAAGGCTCTTCATTATGCGTAATCAACTCCAAGACTTTACCGCTATACATCCCAAAAGTATTCACAACCAAATCAACGCTTCTCTTCTCATTATCCGTAAGTGCATCTGCTGTTCCCTCTAATAAAGCAAAACGCGCGTCATCAATCGGATTATATTTGAAGTCACGGAACAAATCATACACCTCATGATAAACCGGTCCGTGAACCCATGCCCTGCAATCCTCTGCAAAAATTGGCTCGCCGTATAAAGCAGAATAAATTCCTTGTATAAAATAAAGCAGCTTCTGCAACATCAACGGTGTCACTTCTTCCAGTTTTTCAAAAACATATGCTATCACCCTCAGCATTTTATCTGATATTGAGAACAAACTCTCCAGACTATCAGCTGCTCCCATTGCCTTTTTATATGCTGCGTCTGTGAGTTTTTCACGGTTCTCAGTAAGCTTCTGCTTCATATATACGGGAGATGACAGCACGGCTCTAATAACATCAGAATATTCTTTTGACGGAACCTGTCCTTCCAGATATCTCGGTATTGTCACTTCACCAAATCCAAGCGCTAGTGATAATGGTGCCTTTCCAATCTTATATATCTTCATGAGTTTTTCAATATCTTCGATAGAAACAAGTCCTTCTGCAACTCTGTACTGTTCATCAATTTCCCGGACATTCTTATCGATCAATCCGGGAATACTCATTTCTTCGCCGCATCTTGCACATATTGCCACTGTGATGCTAAAAGTATACTCCTTTTCCTTTATACGTTTTACAATATCCCTCTTCTTCAAAAGGTATTCTGTTTCCTTTCTGCATTCGATACAGAAGTCTTTTCTGCCCTTCTCTGCCATAATGGTCACCTCCGCTCCAACTCTTAATTATTTAAAGTAGTATGTAAGTGGATATTTTTGTTCATAAAACGAAATCACTATCACAAAATTATTTTCCAGCTTGTTAAATTTGATATACAAAGAAACATTTTTTTCTTCTGCTCCATATCTTTCCAAAAGGGTTACATTCTTGCCAAATACGTATAATTTCTCATGTTCAAATCCTTTATGCTTGTTCTGGCGAACATCCGAAAAATCCGCCACAATCAGGCTCAATATGATATCCTTCGCTTTCGCTTCATCTATAACATAATCCAAAAAAAGATTACTATTATCCTGTCTTTTAGCATTCCTATCAAGTCGATATCTGTCATCCACAACCGCCTTTTTCACCTCGGAAAGATATTGCTCTACGTCTTTCTTATCTATTTTCAACACTTTATCCTCTGTAAGGTTCTTGATTACTTTTTCTAAAATTAAGTCTATCTTAATGATTGGATTTTGTCAATATCCAATCATTAGCAATCAGAACATATCTATATATAAATTTTATTGTAAAGACATACTTTTTTTTGTATAATTGAAATGTAACATTTCGTTCAGAAAGGAATCCAAAGATCATGCTGGCTGTTACAAGAAAAGCAAACATCAAAGAAATCATTCTTGAAAAGAAAAGCATCACCGTCCTGGAGTTGGCGAAGCTTTTTTCCGTGACGGAAGAGACCATCCGCCGCGACCTTAAGCAGTTAGAGGACGAAGGATTCCTCACCCGTACCTACGGCGGCGCCTTTATACAGGATGGTGTGGGGAATAATGTTGACCTGACGATCCGGGAGACCGCATATACAGAGAACAAGCAGAACATTGCAGAAAAGTGCCGGGATATTATCAAAAACGGGGATTCTATATTTTTAGACTCCTCCACCACTGCTCTCCAGATTGCAAAGGCCGTAAAGAACATGCGGCTGACCGTCGCAAGCAACTCACTGCTTATTATTAATGAGCTTTGCGAAAAAGAAAATATCCACCTTATCACTTTAGGCGGAACATATCTTCCTGATGATAAAGCTTTCTGCGGCAATATAACATTAAAAAACCTTGAACAATATTATTTTGACAAGGTTTTTATGTCCTGCCGTTCTTTATCTATGGAACACGGCATTACCGATTCCCACGAACCAACCGCCTCCATCCGGCAAAACCTGATCAAAAGAGGACAGAAAATATACATTGCTGCAGATTTTTCTAAATTCGGCAAGACCTCCTTCATTACCATTTCAGACTTCGCTCCGATTACCGGGCTTATCACCGATAAATCGTTGAGCCGAAAGTGGCTGGACTTTCTTTTTGAGCAAAACGTGGAGGTATTTATATAAGAATCTCTATATTATTCTTTTTATAATAATCTATATATTGCTGCGGCATTCCTTTGTCTGATACGACTGTATCTGACAAAGTCAGTCTTCCCAGACTTAAAAAGGTCTTCTTATCAAACTTTAAGGAATCAAGCACTATAACCAGCTTATCTGCAATTTCTCTGATGGTACGGTATACAATGAGTTCTGTCGAATAGTTCACCGTATAGCCTGCAGACAGGTCCGCACCACCTACTCCCATGAATGCCTGGGAAACGTGAAGGTTATCCAGATTGCGCATAAACATCTCTCCCGCTACGTACAAGTGGCTGTGCACCAGATTGCCCCCGGTAAGAATAACATTCGCCTGCGTATTTTTGGCAAGTGCCTGTGCCGCTAACAGGTTATTGGTCAGCACATTTACTTTATCTAATTTGGCAAGTTCCCTGGCTACATAATAACAGGTTGTCCCCTGTCCGATAAAAAGCCACCCGGTATCTGTTACCAGAGAGGCTGCAAGACGTCCGATTTCTTCTTTTCTGCTGTCATACTCGATATGGATTCCCAGATACTCCTCCTGGACAGAGGAAAGCTCTGTGACTTCTTTCACCGGCAGAGCGGCACCATAGATTCTCTTTAAGCACTTGCGCTCTTCAAGAACATCCAGATCTTTCCGGATCGTAACCTCCGACACTCCGAAGATCTCGCTCAGTTCATTGACCTCTATACGTCCCTGCTGTTCAACCATCTTCTTGATCTCTGCAAGCCTTTTTGTTTTATTCAATACTTTTCCGTCTTTTTCCATCCTACAATGACTCCCGTTATCCTAATAATCTTTCAAAATCTCCTTAACCAGAAGTTCCCCAATATATCCGTTTCCCGCTGCGATCTGCGATGGAGCTGTAATGTCGATCTCTCTGCCCCTGTAATCTGTCACTGTCCCCTTCGCTTCCTTTACAAGCAGGATTCCCGCCGCAAAATCCCACGGCTTTAAATCATGTTCAACAAAAGCCTCTGTCCTTCCACATGCCACGTACGCAAGATCGAGCGCTGCCGACCCTGTTCTGCGTATGTCAGAACAACGCAAAAAAATCTGTTTGAATATTTCAAAATTTTTGTCTGCGAGCTCATGTTTCCACGGACTTGTGCCGACCGTTACCAGGCTTTTTTCAAGCTCCTCTGTACTGCTTACAAATATCCGTTCTTCATTTAACCAGGCGCCCTTTCCTTCCTGCGCCCAAAAAAGTTCTTCTGTATAAGGCTGATATACGATCCCCATAACAATTCTTCTATCAACGCAAAGAGCAAGAGAAAGGGTACTGTGGCAATAATCATGGATAAAATTCGTGGTTCCGTCTATCGGATCGAGAATCCACGCCGGCTTTTTGAAGTCTATATCACTGTTATCCTTTTCCTCTCCCATAAACTGGATATCCGGATAAAGCTCCCTAAGCCCCGTCTGTACAGTCTCTTGCACCATGATATCTATCTGTGTCACAAAATCTGCCGTTCCTTTCTCTTTTATATCAATCTTTCCGTGACTGACAAAGAACGGTCTTGTGTCTCTGACCAGCTTTTTGACTTTTTCTATCTCTATCTCTGCCATCGTTACCTCCTGTCCGAAACGGTCCGGACCAAACATGTTCATTATACCATCTATTCCCATAAAATACCAGTGTAACCAAAAGCCCGGGCGCTCTAAAAACAGTATAGTGACCGGGCTTTCCGTCTTTATTTACGTATTCTCATGACCATATTTATTAAGAAAGCGATATCGTTCAGATTCTACAAATTTGGCCGGAATTTCTTTTATCAGCCGGTTATTTGCAGCCAGGTAAATAGAACATGCCTTTTCGATCACCTCAACGCAAAGCGCTGCTTCTTTCAAATCTCTCCCGCAGGCCACCGGACCGTGATTTCTCAATATCACCCCGTTTTTATCACCGATACATTCTGCCGCCATACGCCCCAATTCAAAATGATTTTCCGCACAGACATACTGCCTGGTCAGCGGAATCTTCCCGCCTAAGAGCTGGGACATCTCCTCCACCATACAAGGAACTGCATTCACAGGCAGTGCAGAAACTGCCATTGCCTTCGCCGTATGGGCATGGATGATGGCCTTTACATCTTCTCTTTCCAGATAAATCTGCCGGTGAACTTCCTTCTCAGAAGTGGGGACCCGATTCCCGCAAGCTATGGTCCCGTCCAGGTTCAGAACTACAAAATCCTCCAGCCCCATTGCATCATACTCAACTTTGCTGGGTGTAAGCACAATATGCTCTCCAATCCGTACACTCACGTTTCCCCATGTTCCCAGGAAAAACTTTTCTTCAACCATCTGTCTGCAGATATTCAAAATCTCCTGTCTCGCTTCTGTATACAGCATACTACTTACTCCTTCATGATTTTTGCCCGAGTCTTCCACATTTTCTGCATATTCTCATAGCCTGCGGTATACAGTTTGTAGAACTTCATATACTTCTCATGATTTTTCATATCCGGCTCATAGACCTTCTTTATCTTCACGATTTTTTCAACTGCATCCTGATAGCTCGGGAAAATCCCCTGAACAACCGCATTGTTGATCGCGACACCTCTGGCTCCAAGCTCTTCTCCTTCCACTGTCACAATCCTGCTTCCCAGTGCATCCGCAAACATCTGGCACCAAGCGCTGCTGTTGGCTCCGCCGCCGCATATCGTGATCTGATCTATGGGGAGCGGCATATGCTGATAGCAGTCAAGCATGGCAAACGCCACACCTTCATAGGTTGCCCGTACTACATCCGCCAGCGTATTGCGCACATTCAGCCCTGTATAGCTTGCACGGGCCCTGGAGTCCGTGAACGGTGCTCTCTCTCCTCCGGCCAGAAGATAGGGATGATACATCACTCCGTTAGAGCCGATCGGTACCTCTTTGATCATGTCTTCCATATAAGCATAGACATCCTTTCCCGCTGCGGCTGCATCTTCCTTCACCTTTGATCCAAGGGTCTTTAAGCACCATTCCAGATTCGGCGTTCCTGCAAAGGAGGACATCAGCCGAAGCCATCTTCCCTCCATTACATGGGCAACCGTCATCCCTGACGGAATATCATCCATCAACGGTTCGTCAATCACCATCTCGTGAAGTGCTGCTGTACCCATGATCGAACAGCAGTGTCCCTTCTCTATCACGCCGCTCCCAAGCGCACATGCACCCACATCCATAGGGCCGGATGTAATAAGTACATCATCCGTAAGCCCAACGCTCTCTGCCACCTGAGGAAGAATCTTAAATGCATTCTCCTTTGCACTCTTTATCGGAGGATACTTATCTTTGTATTTATCGATTCCGCACAGGGTAAATGCTTCGTCAAGATAGTCTCTCTTTTTCTGGTCTAAAAGGATCAATGACTGGTCTGTCGCATCTGATGTGATCTCTCCTGTAAATTTAAAGAAAAGATAATCTTTCAAATGGAGAAGCCACCTGCTTTTATCAAGAGACTCCTTCTCGTACTTCTCCATCCATCGCACGATCCCATTCTGATTTCCCGTACAGATCCAGGTTCCGCACGCCTTGAACAGCTTTTCACAGGTTCCATCCTCAACCCATTCATCTACGAACTCCGCTGCTCTTCCATCACAGAAACAACATCCTCTCCGAACCGGTTCACCCTCTTCGTCTACCATCCAGAGACCGTCTCCCTGTGCGGTGATCCCAAGGCCTATGATATACGATGCATCTACCTTTCCGGCCACATCCTTTACACACGTCATTGCACTGTCCCAGATCTCCAGCATATCTTCTTCATACTGGTTCTCCTCCGGGAAATATCCTTGGAGCGCTATTCCCTTTTTGGCAATCTCCTTTCCCTGTGTATCAAACAATACTGCTTTGATTCCTGTCGTACCTGAGTCGATGCCAATAATATATTTTTCCATATTAAAACCTCACATTCTAAAACAAGCCTTTAATAAATGCCAGCGATTCCATGATCAGCTTATCAAGATATGCATCGTCCGCATCCTTCGGGAGCATGTCTCTCCACACATTTCCTCCCTCCAAAGCAACCGAACCTCCCGTTCTTACCAGCGGCTCAAAAGAAATGCAGCGGTCATAGTTGATTTCTTTTAAGGCATTAACAACCTCCTGCCACGGAAGGAATCCCGGTCTCGGCGGACGGCGGTTATTGGTTCCCATATGATAATGTCCCAGCTTATTGCCGGCAGTGCGTACTGCTTCTGCCAAGTCATCTTCCTCGATCATCCCATGGAAAATGTCAAGAAGTATATTAATGTTCGGGTGGTCCACCATATCCGCAAGTCTTCTTGCTTCCTCGGCTGTATTCAGCATATAGCTTTCGAAGCGGTTTACAACCTCCATATTCCAGCTAATGTCATGATCGGCCGCACACTTCCCCACTTCCTTCAATGATCTTGCTGCTTGCTCAAAGCTTTTTTCCTTGTCGATGGGCCTGTCAAATTTGCACCATGCTCCATAATTGATTCCCGAGAAATTATGAGCTCCGAGCTTTCCCCATGCCTCGATCAGACGTTTGGACTTTTCCACCGCTGCAAGCCTTCCGGTCTCATCCGTCTGGGAAAGATCTTCCTCACGCCCAAACCCGCCCGAGATATAAAGCTCCACATCATTGGCCTTGCTTGCTGCTACGATCTCATCAATCTCTTTCTGCGGCATAGTAAGGGTTCTTCCCCAGAAAATCTCCAGTCCGTCGAACCCGCATCTTCTCGCGCGTTCAATCATCTGCGGATAGTCTGTCCCTTCCCAGTTCTTGCTCCAATAACAATAACAGATACCAAATTTCATCGTTCCTTCCTCCTTATGCTTTACTATTTCTTCTTCTGATTGCGTCAATCGAGACAGCAATAAGTACAACAATACCCGTCACGATCTGATCCCAATAAGAAGAGATTCCCAAAAGACTGATACTAAATGATATAACACTCATCAGCAGACCGCCGATGATGGTTCCGCCAATCCCGCCGATCCCGCCGTTCATAGAGGTTCCGCCGAGTACAGCCGCTGTAATGGACGGCATGGCCCAGTTCTCACCGATATTTACCTGCGAGGAAGCAAGCCTTAACACCATAAGCACGCCCGCCAGCGAGGAGATAAATCCTGTGAGGGCATAGACCCCCATCTTTGTCTTGCTGCTCTGGATTCCGACGATCCTTGCCGCACTTTCATTGCCGCCCACCGCATAGATATGGCGTCCGAAAGATGTGAACCTCAGCATATACATAAGAATCACGGCAAGTACCAGCATGATCACTGCCGGATATGGAATCACCCCAAACAGGGAGCCCTGGCCGATGACCGTTACGGATGCCGGGATTCCGGTAAGCGGAATCCCTTTTGTCGCAACGTAGATGATTCCTTTATAAAGTGCGCTTGTAGCAAGGGTGACGATAAATGGAGTAAGATTTAACGTGCAGATAAAGATTCCGTTGATCGCTCCCAATACAGCCCCTGCCGCCAGTGCGATCACAATGGCTAAAAACGGGTCAACCCCTGCCACTGTCGTAAGCATGGCGAATATCATACTGCAAAGTCCCGCGATACTGGCAACCGACAGATCGATACCGCCAAGCAAAAGCACCAATGTCTGCGCAAAACCAATGATGATCGTGAATGACGCAGAACGGATAAATGTAGAGAGATTGTATGCTGTATAAAAATGTCCTGTCAATATCTGAACTACAACCGTCATCAGAATTGTTACTATAAATACGGCACCCGCCGTTGTCTTAATTGAATTAAACAGTTTATTTTTCATGTCGTGTCTACCCCATCCTTTCTAGTTCAGCGCAACCTTCAAAAGATCTTCTCTGACCATATCCTCATCCGGCGTAAGAACTCCTTTCAGTCTTCCCGCGTTCATGATCATGATCCTGTCCGCAATTGTAAGCAGCTCATCCATCTCTGATGATATAACGATAATTGTGATTCCCATATCCGCCATTTCACGGACAAGCTTATAGATCTCGCCTTTTGCACGGACATCGATTCCTCTTGTAGGCTCATCCAGAATAAGAAGCTTTACATTTCTCTCCATCCATCTTCCAAGGATTACCTTCTGCTGATTCCCTCCGCTTAAGTTTTTAATGAGCGTATCCGCTCCCGGCGTCTTAATGCGGAGTGCTTCGATATGATAATCTGCGATTTCCTTTGCCTTGGAAAAATTGATCTTTCCCCGCTTTTTTACCTTGTCATAATTCAGCATCATGATATTTTCACAGATAGAAAGCACCGGAAACATCCCCTGTTTTCTCCGTTCTTCCGGGACGAGCCCAATCCCGTGAGCTATCGCCTCCGCAGGAGAATGGATATCTATCTCTGCCCCGTCTAAGAAAAGCTGTCCCGAATCCTTCTGGGTAAGTCCGTATATACAGGTAAAAAGCTCCGTCCTTCCCGCTCCTACAAGACCCGCCACACCGTAAATTTCTCCTTTTTTCACTTCGAAACTTATATCTTTAAATTCCCGTCCTCTTGAGAAATTCTTCACTTCAAGAAAAATCTCGTCGGAAACTTGTCTTTCTACTCTCTGGTTTTTCTCTACTTTCTGGTTCGCCATGTGATAGATCATTTCATCGATCGAAATATCCTTTGTATCACATGCCTTTACAAATTTCCCATCCCTCATGATCGTCACACGGTCTGATATTTCCTGCACCTCATCCAGATGATGGGTGATTATGATGATGGCTTTGCCTTCTTCCTTAAGCTTTCTTACATTCCGGAACAAATGCTCTGTCTCATTTAACGTAAGAGAAGCCGTCGGCTCATCAAGAATAATAATGTTGGAGCCAAATACAAGTGTTCTCGCAATCGACACAAGCTGCTGATATGCCGCACTCACTTCCGAAACTTTGATTCCCGGATCGATATCTACCTCCAGCTTTTCCATCATTTCCTTAGCTTTCACCACCGTCTGTCCCCAGTCCATCCGTCTTCCCTTTTTCTGATGGCAGCCAAGGAAAATGTTTTCCGCAATAGACAGGTCCGGAACCAGATTCAACTCCTGGGGAACCATACCTATTTTCTTCTGCAGTGCCTCGTAGGGCGACTTGTTTTCTATCTTTTCTCCATTCAGGATGATCTCCCCGGAATCCGGCTGTAAGATTCCCATCAATACATTCATCAGAGTGCTTTTTCCGGCGCCATTCTCACCGATCAGAGCCATCACTTCTCCAGCCTTGAGATTAAAGTCTACATGATCAAGTGCAAGGGTTCCCGGGAACTGCTTGACGATCTGATTCATGCTCAATAGATACTCTGTCATGAACTTCCTCCTTTTTTTGAAATTCCCCGCCAAATGGCGGGGAATTGATCACGGCATTATGTACGTTTTCTTTTTAACAATTTACTTTTTAATATAATTTATCAAGATATTCCTGAGCGTTCTCCGGATATACGATCACTGTCTGCTCTTCTGTCTGCTCGGGATATGTATCATCTCCAACCTCTTTTCCATCAGCGATCATGATCGCAACCTGAATGGTATCAAATCCCATCTTGAAGCAGTCCTGAACGCCGAGTGCCTGGATAACCCCATCTCTTAAATACTCAAGAGCACGTTTGTCATGGTCCATTCCAACTAATACAATGTCACCCTCTTTGCCTGCATCAACAACTGCCTGTGCCGCTCCGATGGGATTGCTCATGTTGTTGCAGAAAATCCCTTTAAGATCTGGATACTTCTGAAGAAAGCCTTCGGTAAAGGTCAGTGAATTTTCTACAGAATCATTGTCATTCTGAATCTCCACTACTTCAATGTCCGGATACTTTTTCATCACATCTTTAAAACCAGCGATACGGTCCTCATGACACGGCGCTCCGATCGTTCCTGCAAGCGCTGCTACCTGCCCTTTGTATTCGATCTTCTCTGCAAGAATCTCTGCGAGGTCTGCTCCGTCCTGATAGTTATGTGTATTGCCTACATATGCAATACGCTTACATCCGTCCTCTTTTGTGGCATCTGAACTTGAAAATGTCATAATCTTATGACCCTTGTCGATCAGGTTATTAATGGTCGGCGTTACAATCTCGATATCGTTGACATCCACACCGATCACATCAAAATCACGTCCTGCTGCTTACTCAAGCCTGTTTACCTGGTCAATAGCATCGGGTGCCGGCGGAGCAACGTACTCATAATTGATGGTAATCCCCTTGTCCGCGTACTGCTTCTGAGCTTCTTTGAGTCCTAAACCGACTGCGTCCCACCATGCATGAACCAATTTATAGGTAAAATAAAAATTATATTCCTTTTTTTCAGGCGTATAATCTCCTAATACCAGTCCGGAACCTTCCTCCTCCTTCAGCTCAATAGATCCTTCTGCACTCTCCTTTTTCTCTTCCTGCTTGCCTTCGCCAGAGCCTCCGGAGCTTGTGCAGCCTACGGAAAGACCTGCGATCATTGCCGCACATAGTAACACACTAATGAGTTTCTTCTTCATCATTTGATCCTCCTTCTTCTTTCGTTTTCAATCGCTGCCGTTACGTTTGAAATAAAACACTTATGTTTCCGCGTTTTGTGGTTTTATTTTATCTTTTATTGTTTTGTTTGTCAATATATATTTTCATTGTTTCGAAATAACTATTTCGTTTATGTTTCGTTTATGATATTCATAAAAGCTCTTTGATATACTTCTATAACCTGATGTTTTTCCGGCTTGACATAGTTATCTTCCATGCAAGAATCCTTCATGGCCGCATCCGCCATTGCCTCAAAATCCGGTTTCTCTATACTAAGTTCTTTAAGACTTCCCGGGAGGGACAGGCTGCGCGACAGATTTCTTATATACTCTGTACACATATAGACCGCTTCTTCATCCTTCATGCACTCTTCCAGAGGAATCCCCAGCGCATAGGCCACCTTCCGAAACCTTCCGGAAATCCCCGGAAAGCCCCCGTTGAATTCCATAACATACGGCAGAAGCACTGCATTGCATACTCCGTGGGGCAGATTCATCATACCCCCCAACGCATGGGCCATCGCATGGACCATACCAAGACCTGCATTGGAAAATGCCATTCCGGCTGTATATTCTGCATAAGCCATCATTTCTCTCGCCTCTACATCAGAACCGTTTTCGAATGCCCGCAGAAGATGATCCTTAATAACCGTAATCGCCCACAAAGCATCCTTGTCTGTAATAGGAACCGCCTTTTTGGAAAGGACGGCTTCAATGGCGTGAGTCATAGCATCCATCCCTGTAGCCGCTGTAAGCTTTGGCGGCATTGACATCATAAAATCCACATCATTAACCGCAATACTTACCATGCAGTTCGGATCCACCATGCACATCTTCAGGCGGCGTCTTGGGTCTGTAACAATGTAAAAGGACGTAACCTCAGACCCAGTGCCTGCAGTTGTGTTTACCGCAACAATAGGGACACCTTTTCTTTCAGACCGGTTCACGCCCTCATAGTCCTCCACCTTCCCGCCGTTTCCCAGCACGATACTGACTGCTTTCGCTGTATCTATAGCCGAGCCGCCTCCAACTGCCGCAAGGAAATCCACCTGCAGTGTTCTTGCCGCATCCAGACATTCATTTACAATCTCTACTGTCGGGTTGGGCTGCACCAGATAATAGATGGCATATTCGGCACCTGCCTCCAAAAGCCGCTCTCCTACTTTATCCGCCGCACCGCTTTTGTATAAATAACTGTCCGTAATGACCAGGCCTCTTTTCACGCCTCTTTTTCGTAGTTCCGGGGGCAGAAGGGAGATAGAGCCTCTGCCGAAAAAACTGACTTCTACTGCATTACTTCTTTCCATTTCCTTCACCTCGCTTTACCGCGCCCTGCATCTATCTCCCTATCTGGGGAGGAGAATCTACAATTCCTACAACATATGCATCAATCGGCGCTGACCTTTCCAGAGCATGTTGTGTTGTTTCATCCGTCGTAATAAGGACCAGTTCCCCGATTCCGGCACCTATGGAATCCGCCGCTACGATAATATCTTTTTTATTTCCGTAAAATGGCTCCACAAGCAATAGTTTAAAGCCTACCAGATTGCTGCATTTTCTTGTAGAAACTACCGTTCCTTTCACCGTCCCTAAAATCATATGGCTCCTTCCTTTCTCATGCTTACCCACTGACCCTGGACGAGCTGAAATGCATTGGCATCATCGGTATCCACATGGAAATCCAGCCTTGCACTCTCACTTACTCTTATCACCACGTTATCAAGCACCCCGCCCCTTGGACCTTTGATACAGACACTTACCCGCTCTTTTTCTGAAACCCCAAACCATCTGGCATCCTCCGGAGTCATATGGATATGTCTGTCAGCAATGATAACACCGCTCTCAAGCATCACCTCACCCCCGGGACCTCTCATAAGAAGTCCCGGTGTTCCTGCCACATCTCCGGAAGTCCTTACCGGAGGCGAGAGCCCTAAGGCCCTGCTGTCTCCGGACGACAGCTCTATCTGAGTGTCTTTTCTCTCAGGGCCCAGGATCCTTACCTTCTTAAGCTCTCCTCTTGGTCCGATCAGGTCTACTTGCTCCGCACACGCAAACTGATCTTTCTGACTCAGGGCTTTCAGGGGAGTCAGCTCATATCCTCTGCCAAACAAAAGCTCCACATGTTCTCTCGCAAGATGGACGTGTCTGGCCGAAACACCGACCGGAACCTGAAAGGGATCTTCGCTCAGTCTTTTTAAATTTTCTATTATCCGGACCGTTATCTTTTCAATCAATTCCTCTCTGTCCACCATCTTTTCTCCTCATCTGTCTATTATTTGATATACGGAAGTATCTCTCCAACAGAGCTGTGAGGCCTTGGGATCACATGAGCCGCCACAAGCTCACCGATTCTCGAAGCCGCTTCCTGTCCTGCTTCGGTAGCCGCCTTTACCGCGCCTACATCTCCCTGTACCATAACTGTTACCAGGCCGGAGCCGATCTTCTCTGTCCCTACAAGCTCTACATCCGCTGATTTTAACATTGCATCAGCCGCCTCGATAGACGCCGTAAGACCCCTTGTTTCAATCATTCCTAATGCAAGCATACCTCTTTTTGTTCCTGTTGTTTCTGCCATGTTACTGTTCCTCCTTGTATTCTTTTTTTGTTCATATTTAATATTTTTTTTATTTCCGGATGCGGGCTGCATATGACTACTGCAGTTTTTATGTTCTGTTCCCCGATAAGCCGGCCGGCTTCTTTTACCGCCTCCACAGCCGCCTGCACCTCCGATGTCATTCCTGCCAGCACGGTATGGCACATCTTCCCACCGAGTTTTTTATGACAGCTTACAATTTTCACATCTGCCGTTTTTAAGGCATGATCAACTGCTACGATTGTGTTTGAAAAATAGCTGATTTCCAAAACCCCTACAGCAGCCGGAGCCTTCTCATGCTTTATTCTTCTTAACTCTGTTTTTGTTATCCGCGCCAGCTTTTTTGTCCCTTCAAAAGGACGCTCGATGATTTCCGTCAGCACGTCTTCAGGCTTTGCCAGTTCTAATGCCGCCCGTCTCGCGTACTCGCAAGCTGCCTTCACATCATCTGTCCCGCCTTCAAACTTTGCCTGCGCCGTAAGCGGGATGAAAGCTTTCGCATCCTTGGGATTGATCGTGTCTATGCCGATGATCTCTATTGCCGCCGCCTTACACGCTTTATCCATAGCATACAGCACTGTCCCGAATCCGGCACATTCCAGAAAACCCACTGCCACTTAAGCCCCCACCTCCCTTATATGATCCTGAGACCGCCTTCCGAAAGCATACACCTGCGCCTTCTCGTGAAGCTTCTTGCACAGGTAAGCCCTTCACCTGTCGGTCCGGCAATCGTCATCGTCGTGTGGCCCTCGCCGCCAATCCCGATTCCTCTTAAAGTCGCACCGTTCTTGGTATAGATGGTTGTCTCAATCTCTTTTCCAAACACCGTCATGCGGTCTACATTCTTTGAAAAGATAGAAGATGTGTGCCTGTTTCCGCCTTCCGCTGAAACCGCAAGGTCCACACACTCTTCAAAGGTACGGCATCTTACGATGGGAAGCACCGGCATGAGCTGCTCCACCTGAACAAACGGGTGTCCGGAATCTGTCTCACAAATCAGAAGCCGTGTGTCCTTATGACCATGAATCCCGATTTCCTCAAGGAAAAGAGAGGCGTCCTTTCCGACCCATTTCTTGTTGACCTGAAAGCTTCCGCCCTTATTGACCATGGCAAATGCAGTGACCGCTTCCATCTGCCTTGAATCGAGCAGGAACGCCCCTTCCTTTTGCAGCGCATCAATAAGCTGCTCTGCCTCAGATTCCATAACAAATACTTCCTTTTCCGCCAGGCAAAGCAGGTTATTATCAAAAGAAGCGCCTCTGTAGATTTCCTTTGCCGCATGAGCGATATCTGCTGTATCATCCACAATTACCGGCGGATTTCCCGCACCGGCACCGATGGTCTTCTTGCCGGAACGAAGAAGGGCATCTACCATTCCCATGCCGCCTGTCCCGGCCATCAGGCGGATTCTTGGGCTTGCCGTGATCTTATTTACCGCTTCCATCGAAGGATTCCTCTGCATGGTAATGAGGTTAGCCGGACCGCCGTTTTCCACAATTGTTTTATGTAATAATCTGAGACAATACGCGCAGCACTCTTTTGCTCCGGGATGTACATTAAATACGACAGTATTGCCGCCTGCGATCATGCTGATCGTATTATTGATAATCGTTTCTGTTGGGTTAGTTGAGGGAGTAATCGCGCCAATCACCCCAAAGGGTGCGCATTCCTCGATCATAAGCCCCTCATCTCCTGAAACGGCATCCGTCACAAGGCATTCCACCCCAGGTGTTTTTCTTATAACCGCCAGATGTTTCTGTACTTTATCCTCATAGCGGCCCATACCGGTCTCATCCCGCACCATCTTCGCCAATTCTTTTGCGTGCTCCTCCGACACCGTGCGGATTGCTGCGATTATACGCTTTCTGTCCTCAAGATTATACTCCTTCACCCATCTGCGCTGCGCCTGATACGACGCTTCTATAGCTTCCTCCACACACTCAAATACACCGTCCTCGCCGCCGCAGGGCCTTGGGAACTTTAAGGACTCTGCATTTATATTCTCCAGCACCTGCTGCACGATAAGTTCGATTTCCTTTGCATCTATGTTCATACTGCTCCTCCTGCTTCCAGTTCTTCCACTACTCTGCGCACCACCTCTGCAATGAGCCCTTCCTTCGTCCTGCCGCCTGTCTCGGCGCCGGACTTTTCCCCGGCAGCGGCATCCGTCCGGACAGGGCATGTATCTCCTGGCTTTACAAGAGGCGTTACACCTTTTAGTGTGTGTGATGCCTGCCCGGCCCGTAAGAGCTCTACCGGTTCCAGAGGCCTGATATCATCCGATGTCACTATATCTCTGTCATTGGTCTCACAGGCTGCGCAGGGCGGAACCCCTCCGCTTGTGATGCCGAGCTTTTTCCTGATATCCAAAAGCTTGTTTACCTGACTGCAGGACAAAATGTTCTGTCTGCCGATTATATTACCCGTATACATAAGAATCATAGCGTAATACTCCACAGACTCCAGCCTGTAAAATGCCTGATAGATATCGCCTCCCCATGTCAGGGCCCCGTGATTCGCAAGCAGCACGCCGTTATGAGTGTTTACAAACGGTGCAACGGAATCCGGCACTTCCTGGGTTCCCGGAGTGGCATATCTTGCAATAGGTATAGAGCCAAGCCCCATAACCGCCTCGGTAAGAATCGCACTGTCCAGACTGATCCCCGCAATCGCAAAGCTTGTCGCCACCGGCGGATGTGCATGAACCACTGCTTTAAGTCCAGGATTCTCCTCGTATACCCGAAGATGCATTTTTACCTCTGACGAGGGTTTCATCTTTCCCATTAAGACTTTACCGTCCAGATTCATCTTCACAAGCATATCCTGGGTCATAAACCCCTTGGAGACACCCGTCGGCGTTGTCCAAAGTGTGCGCGGCCCGACCTTACAGCTTATGTTGCCATCATTCGCAGCTACGAAACCTTTGTCATACATCCGTCTGCCCACATCAAGGATTGCCCTTTTTGCCTCAAAATCTGTCATAAATTTCTCTCCTTGAATCGTAACCATATACTTTCACCTCCTTTTATTGTATTTCATTTGTTTATACATAATTTTATTTGTTTTATATTGTTTTGTCAATGATTTATATTGTATTATTTTTATTTATTTTGTTTTCCATTTCATTGACATTAAAAAAGACCCAAAAGAATGAATTCATTCCTCTGAGTCTTATAAGCAGAATAACCTACTTGATCTTAATTGTCACGGTTTTTTTCTTTCCGCTTCCGTCTGTTGCCTTTGCGGTAATCTTTACTTTCTTGCCTTTACCGGCCTTGTAGGTCTTTACTTTTCCTGACGCGGATACAGACGCATATTTTTTATTGCTGCTGGTCCATGACACTTTTTTATTTGCACCCTTAGATGCTTGAACCTTTGCTTTTAATTTCATACTCTTGCCTGCTTTCACAGACTTGGCCCCCGAGATACTTACCTTCTTTACGGAGTTTTTCATAGAAGTGATTTTATAACTTCCTGTTACCTTGCTTCCATCGGCTGCCGTTGCAGTGATCGTCACTTTCTTTCCGCCGGATTTCTTCTTCAGCGTCACAACACCTTTGGAATTGACAGTCGCAACTTTCGTATTGCTGGATTTCCATGTTACTTTTTTGTTCGTTGCGTTCGATGGAGATACTGTCGCTTTCAAAGCCACTTTTTTGCCTTGAGCAATCTTATTGGATAATCCGGTTATGCTTATCTTTGTAACTTTGACAGGCTTCACCGTCGGTGTCTGCGGCTTCTTTTCTTCGGACTGTCCCGGCTTTTCGGATTGTCCTGGTTTTCCCGGAGTTCGCTTTTGCAGCGCGTCCATCGCATCCTGCAATCTTTTCAATGCTGCTTTTACTTTCGTCTCTTCTGCGCGGTTAATATTATCACATATCTCCTGGGCCTCTGCGATTGCTCCCTGCAGCTCCTCGTACCCGCTTATATAATCTTCTTCTTTCAGTTCCTTTGCAGCTTCTAACATCTCCTGAAGCACGGTTCTGTTCATTTTCAGTGCTTTCTCCGCCGCATTCAGCCTTGAAAGTGCTTCATCTACCTGTTTCTGGGTGGCTTCACTGTCCCTGTACAGTCTTCTTGCAGATTCATACTCAGCCTGATACTTTGCCCATGTGTCTGCCGTATAGTATTCTTTTCCGTACTCGGCATATCTCTCCAATGCCAATTCCAGTTCAACTGTATTGGCTGGTTCTCCCAGCTCTTCGATTGCCTTCTTGAGCTTTGCGGCAGCCGCATTATAATCTTCCTGAGTGGCGCCCGCCTTAGCTACAGCCGTCTCCGCTTCCTGGATTGCCGCCTGCAGATTTTTAAAGGACTTATCCGTAAACTCGCCTGGCTTATATCCTTGCGCTTCTTTCAGACGTTTCTTCAGAACGGTACTGTCGGGCTTTCTCTCCGCATCCTTATCTGCGGCTCCTCCTGGCAGCGCTTTTACTGTAACTTCCTTTTCAAAATCAGCCTTTACATCCTTAGAATCAACAGCCTTATAGTACCTTTGTCCATCACTCCTTACCGCAACCGTCACATTAAAAGTATCTATCGTATACGGCTCCTCGTAACATGCATCTACTGTCCATTCCCCGGCTCCTATATAGCCCGGCTCTAAATATGCGATTCCCATTTCTGCATCTGAATACCCGTTCCACGCATTTTTCTTTGTCCCTGTCTCATAGATCTGGAACTTAAATGCTCTTGTAAATGCATTTCCATTCTGATCTTTTACAATCAGCTTTAATTTTGTCAACTCGTCTGCTACTTTTAAGGAATCGATGGCATTTTTTAAATTTGCCGCAGCAGTATCAACTGCTTCTTTTGATGCTTCCGTGTCTTCATATGCGGATTGCGCTGCCTTCAATGCATTCAGGTACGTCTTATAAGTATCTTTTGTATACTTGTAATCTTCTCCTACCGCCTTCGCGCTCTCCAATGCTTCTTTTAACTGAGTCTTATCAATATACTCATTCTCCAACACAAGCATGATCTTATGCTGTTCATGGCCTGTAACACGTTTGTTATTAACGATATATGTTTTGAGATCTCTTGTCTCATACTCGAACTTTTTGGGGATTGACACATAGCCTTTACTTATCAACTCTTCATCGGCCAAAGTTACGGTCTGGGTATAGTGATCGCTGTCCGGTCTATGCATAATCTCCATAACTCCGTCTTTGTCTGTCACAAATTCTCCTATCGTAACTCTTGCCTGTCTTTCAAACTTGACTCCCGGCATTGGTTTTCCATTTTTGTCAACAACCGTTATTTCCATACGGTCTAACACAGGCCTGGTTTCTCCATCTCCGTCGTATTCTTCATAAAATTCTGGAGGCTGACCATTGCTCACCAGCTCTTTATTAGACCGGACCGCCTGTATCCTGCCTTCATCAAGATACGCTTTCTGCTCCTGGGTCAGTTCATCATAGGCTTTCAGCGCTTTCTCTACGTTCGGAAGATCCGAAGCCTGCATATTATTGATGCTGAATTTATTAAATAGTTTATTTACCCCTATAGCTGTGAAAAGATTCTCTTTTTCGCCTTTTAACTCCTCATTAAAAAATGTTTGATCTTTATCAAGAAATATAAGATCCGCTAACGGCTTTAAATCAGTGATTCTAGGATTGCCTTGTAAGTTCAACTCTTTTAATTCCTTTTTCTCGCCAATCTTCTTTACATCTTCATTGGTCAGGTTGTTTGACGCTGCATAAAGAAACTCCAGGTTATTGAGCTTGCTGATGTCAGGCAGCGCAGAAATCTGGTTATCTGATATGTCCAGACTCACGAGCTTTTCTAAACCTGAAATCATGCTGACATCCGTAATATTATTTGTTTTAAGCGTAAGCATTTCAAGCTTTTTCATATTTCCCACAACAGATATGTCACTTATTTCATGATTGCCGCTCAGGTTCAACTCTCTCAGATTCGTCAATTTTCCCAGAGAATCGATATCTCCAATCCCATCCTGCATTAATATCAGTCTGGTTAATTGCGTCAGATCAGAAATAGGTGTCAGATCATCAAGTCTCTCTATTTCTCCATTTTCCTTTTCTACATTCTGCGTATAGCTTATCTCAAGAGAAGTCAATGAAGATGCATACTGTAATCCCTCTAAGCTGTCTATCCAATAGGGCTGATCCCAGTCTTTGAAATCTCCTGGATGTGCACACAGTGAATAGGATATCTCCTTCACCGTCCCTACGATATCGCTGGTAAGCTTGATTCCGGGTCTTGTCTTAATCGCATTAATTGATGACCGAATCGCCCAATGAAGAATCGGGTCTTGAACGACTTCATCATCCCCCGGATCCCACAAATCTTCTTCTATCAATCCGCCACAATTGTTAGCTTCAGACGTTATGACGGCAGACATACTTCCTGTTGCTACCAGCACTGCAGCTAATGCTGCGGCAATAAGTCTTTTTATCTTTCCTGCTTTCATACTACTCCTTTCTGTGTTAAAAACCGCCGCATTTACCTGCGTCGCAGATAGATGCAGCGGTCTTGCATAGCTAGCTATTTAATCTTAATCTTAACAGTGCCCTTCTTTCCGCTTCCGTCTGTCGCAGCGGCTGTAATCTTAACAGTCTTTCCTTTTCCGGCTTTCTTTGTCTTAATCACTCCTTTTGAGGATACTGTCGCATATTTTGTATTTGAGCTTGTCCATTTCAGCTTCTTATTTGCTTTTTTGCCAGTTGTCTTTACCGTAACTTTTGCTTTTACTTTCTTTCCTGCTTTTACAGACTTTGCAGCTTTAACCTTTACACTCTTTACAGCACTCTTCATAATCTTGATCTTATATGAAGCGCTCTTTCCGCTACCGTCTGCTGCTGTTGCTGTAATCGTAACGGTCTTGCCAGCGCCTGCTTTTTTCACTGTAACCTTTCCGGTCCTATCTACAGATGCATACTTCGTATTACTGCTCTTATAGGTGACAGCTTTATTAGTTGCATTCGCCGGAAATACATTCGTCGTCAGTTTAATCTTCTTTCCTGCCGCAATTTCCTTTGAAGTTGCACTGAGCTTGATGCTGCTGACTTTAACTGTCGCCGGAACCTGTGGATCTTTATTATCCTGCGAGTTATTATCTCCCGGGTTCTGGGGCTTGTTGTTGTCATCTGGATTTTCCGGTTTATTATCGCCCTGTGCCTTGCCTGCCTGGGTAACTTTTACACTTACCTGCTTTGTAATCTTTCCATCCTCGTCCTTAGGTCCTACTGAGAATGTAAAATCAATCTTATCTTCTGTTTCATTTGCAGAAATCTTTACTGTTGCACCATTCTTCGTAATCTTTTCTACAACTGCCTGTCCTGCTTTATCTCCCGGTTTCTGCTCTGTTCCGCTTACTACGCTCTGAACATCTATATTCCAATTATCTTCTGTTAAATTATCACCAATAACTGAAAGCTGTATTGTACCTCCGTCTGCTGAAACCTCTTTTGGAAAAGCTTCTACACTTGTAATATTGGCAATAGCCTCTGCTCCCTTCTCACGCACTACCATCTCTCGCGGAGTCACTCCATCATAATCCTCAATCTCTCCTTTCTCATTAAAAGAAAGCACAATCGGTTCTGCTGTGTATTCCACTACGTCTTCATACAAATCAATAGTAACTTTTTTCGGCGGATCACTCGGATACCTCAATTGATATGTATATTCTCCATTCTCAACAGTTCCTGTATATTCGTCATTGGGAGGATAAGAATACTCATCTATTATCCACAAACGTATATCCGGATCATTTACTATTTCTCCACCAAGTTTATTAACTAACTTTATTTTAATTGTTTGCTTTGCAGGATCGGCAGGATCAGATTGCTTTTTTACTATAAATTTCAAATTATCAACTGCTTTTCCATCCCAGTCCTTTATTGTTGTAATACTACTATTTGAAATATCAATATCAAAATAACCAATATCCAAATATTCATAGTCCTCAGAAAGTACAGTCAACCTATATTCGCAATCAACTAAATCTTTAACATCATATTCTATCTGTCCATTTTTACATATTATAATTACTGTTTTATCAATCTGTGCATTATTGCTTTTTAATTGAAACTCCACATCCGATACAGGATCTCCATTCTCATCTACAACTGTACCTTGTAATATACTACTTCCCACCGCCTTCACAGTTATCCCCGTACCTGCAAAGCATCCTACTACTAACGCTAACGTTAATATAAACGAAAGCATCTGTTTTTTACACATTCCCATGTCTTTACCTCCTCAATATTTTGTCCGAATGTATTATAAGTCATCATCATTATACCCCCCCCAGACCGTCTGAAAACCCTGATTTCCAATGGGCTATAGCGTATTTTTTGCATTAAAAATGCCAGATATATTTCTCCAAAATAAATATCTGACCTTGGCAACTGAATAAAGTGTATATTTTGTTATAT